>JAABUX010000089.1_pt1 | contig 154193 bp, 114 predicted proteins | sample 5561851 | NCBI WGS metagenome assembly JAABUX01 (sample SAMN10711883, study PRJNA513361) | rock metagenome | isolation source: Antarctica rocks | place: Antarctica: Victoria Land, Richard Nunatak red sandstone | collected 2016-01-03
CGGCGGTGAGGTTGAGATCAAGCTTGTGCATCGGGCCGCTCCCTGGACATCTGGTCATGATTCTTGGTCAACCCATTGAATAGTTCCGTTGTACAAAATTTTCCACCCACTTTCGAGACGCTCACCCGAATCTCGACTCCGCCGAATTTCTATGTTGCACAATTGTCGGCGAGACGACTAGCATGAGACCCGGCCCACTCCGATGACGGGAGCGAACGGGCCTTCCCCGGCGTTTGCAGGAGGATGTCTCGATGCGACTGTTCCGAGCCTGGATCGTCTCGGTTTCCTTGATCGGTGGGGCCGTTGCCGGTGAGTTAGACCGGAACAAGGGTCGGGAGCGGGATCGACCGGACCGCCTGATCGACAACCGCGACGCCCGAGGGCTGGCCGCCCGGGTCGACGCCAAGCTGGCCGACTGCTGGGTCAAGGCGAAGGTCCAGCCCGTGGCCAAGGCTGACGACGGCGAGTTCCTCCGTCGGGTCTCGCTCGACCTGGTCGGTCGGATTCCGACCGCCGCCGAGGCCCGAGACTTCCTCGACGACCCCAACCCCGCCAAGCGGGCCGCCCTGGTTGACCGGCTCCTCGACAGCCCGGCCTATGCCGCCCGGACGACGGTGCTCTGGCGGCAACTCCTCCTGCCCGACTCGGGGCAGGGCGCGGGGGTTCCGGGCGGGTTCGAGGCGTGGCTCGCCAAGAAGGTCGGCGAGGAGGCGGGTTATGACCGGATCGTCCGCGAGATCCTCTCGGTCAAGATCGGCGACCGCAACCCCAACGCCATGACCAACGCCCAGTTCGAGGCGACTCCCGCCGCCTTCTACGCGGCCAAAGGGGGGAAGCCCGAGACCCTCGCCGCCGACTCGGCCCGAGCTTTTCTGGGGATTCGCCTCGAATGCGCCGAGTGCCACAACCACCCGTTCGCCAAGTGGAAGCGCGAGGAGTTCTGGGGCTTCGCCGCGTTCTTCGCGGGCGTCCCCGGCGTCCCCGACGTCAACGCGGTCGCCGTCACCCAAAGGGTCAAAGATGATCCGAGCCGCCGCGAGTTGACCATCCCGGGCACCTCGACGGTGGTCAAGGCCGCGCACCTCGACCGATCGCCGCCTTCCTGGCGCCCTCGCGCCGAGACCCGAGAGGTCCTGGCCGAATGGGTCACCGCGCCCGACAACCCGTACTTCGCCCGCGCGGCGGTCAACCGGGCCTGGGCCCGGTTCTTCGGGGTCGGCCTGATCGACCCGGTCGACGACCTCGACGCCGCCGCCGACCCCGCCTTGGTCGCGGTCCTCGACGACGTCGCGACCCAGTTCCGCGACCACGGTTACGACCTGAAATACCTGATCCGGGCCTTGATGGCGACCGAAGCCTACAACCTGTCGAGCGCGGTCGACCCCGCCGAGCCGACGCCCCCGCCCCTGTTCGCCCGGATGCCGGTCCGAGGGCTGTCCCCCGGCCAGTTCATCGACAGCCTCGCCCAGGCCACCGGCTCCGACGTGACCGGAATCCGAGGGAGCTTCCTCGAACTCTTCTCCGACCGCGACGCGACCCCGACCGAGGCGCAAACCTCGATCCTCCAGGCCCTGACCTTGATGAACGGAGCGTTCGTCGCCGCCGCCACCGACCCCGCCACCGGCGACGTCCTCGGCGCCATCGCCGACGCCCCGTACCTCGACACCGCCGGTCGGGTCGAGTTCCTCTACCTGGCCACCCTGACCCGCCGGCCCACCCCCGAGGAACGCGACAAGGTGGTCGCCTACATCGACCGCCGGGCCGGAGACGCCGAGAAAGCCTGGGCACTCGCCGACGCCTTCTGGGCCTTGCTCAACGGCCCCGAGTTTCGGATCAACCACTGATCTATCGCAAATCGCACAATTGCAGATTGCAAAAGATTACAGATCGCAGGATCGCAAATCGCAGAAGATTTCAAATCCCAGACTTGCGGATCTTAAACGGTGATCTTTCCTGACTTTGCGATTTGCAATCCTGCGATCTGCAATGAATTTTGAGAACCATAATCGGTCGGCGTCCGTCGGATTGCGTCCCCGAGATGTCATAGGATTTTAAGGAGAACCGCTCATGAACCGCTCCGCGACCACGGCGGGCCTGACCCGTCGGCAGTTGTTCCAACTCGCCTCCGCTGGCGCACTTTGCGGCGCCGGCTCGGGCTGGCTCCAGACGCTCGCCGCCGATGCCGCCGCCGATCCCAAACGGCGGAAGTCGTGCATCCTCTTGTGGATGTCGGGCGGTCCGAGCCAGATCGACACCTTCGACCCCAAGCCCGGCCACGCCAACGGCGGCCCGTACAAGCCGATCGAGACGGGCGTCCCGGGCATCCTCTTGGGCGAGCACCTGCCCCAGATCGCCAAGCAGGTCAAGGACCTGGCGATCATCCGGGGGATGAGCACCAAGGAAGGCGACCACGGCCGGGCGACCTTCAACCTCCGGACCGGCTACCTCCCGCAAGGCCCCGTCCGCTACCCAACCCTCGGTTCCTTGGTCGCCAAGGAACTCGAAGACGACTCCGCCGAGTTGCCGGGGTTCGTCAGCATCGCTCCCGCCCGAGCATTCAGCCCGGCGGCGTTCAGCCCTGGGTTCCTCGGGCCGAAGTACGCCCCCTTGATCGTCGGCGAGCGCGGGGGGACGGGGAAGAGGATGTTCCGGGTCGACGACCTCGACCTCCCCACCGGGATTGGCCAGGCCCGCGCCGACGACCGGCTCGAACTGATGCACGCCCTGGGGAGCGACTTCCAGGCGACCCGACCGGGGGTCTCGCCCGCCAGCCACCTCGACGCCTACCAGCGGGCGGTCAAGATGATGCGGTCCCCCGCCGCCAAGGCGTTCGAGCTCGACGAGGAACCGGATTCCGTCCGCGACGCCTACGGCCGGAACCCGTTCGGGCAGGGGTGCTTGCTCGCCCGCCGGCTGGTCGAGCGCGGGGTCCCGTTCGTCGAGGTCACTCTTTCGAGCGTCGACGGCCGGAACAACTCGCTGGCCTGGGACACCCACGCCCAGAACTTCGACGCCGTGAAGCAACTGAGCACGGTGCTCGACTCGGGCTGGGCCACCTTGATGAACGACCTCCGGTCGCGTGGCCTGCTCGACAGCACGATGATCGTCTGGATGGGCGAGTTCGGCCGGACCCCGAAGATCAACGAGAACGCGGGCCGCGACCACTTCCCCAACGCCTGGAGCACGGTCCTGGCCGGCGGCGGCCTCAAGGGCGGGCAGGTCATCGGCAACACCGGCGCGGATGGGATGGAGGTCCGCGACCGCCCCGTGTCCGTACCCGACCTGCTGGCCACCGTGGTCAAGGGACTTGGCCTCGACCCGATGACGCAAAACGTCGCCGAGACCGGCCGGCCGATCCGCCTGGTCGACCCCAAGGCCAAGCCGATCGGCGAGGTCCTCGCATGAACGCCCCCGCCGCGCTGACCTGGCTGGCGCTCGGGTGGGGAGCCGACGCCCCGGCGCCTCCGGCGGCGATCCCGCCGGCCGCCACCTTCGCCGCGATGGGGGACGACGCGGTGCAGGACCTGGTAATCCTGGGCGAGACCCGCCCGATCTTGGTCCGGCTCCGCGTTTCGGTCGGCGACCGGGCGTTCCGCTCGGCCTGGCTCGACGCGGCCCGGACCCTCCACGCCCAGCTCGACCGCGACCACGACGGCAAGCTCACCACCGCCGAAGCCGAAGCGGCCGGTTTGCCCGCCTTCCTCGGGCCGATGGTCGTCGCTCCTGGGGCCAAGCCCCGCGAGGTCGACGTCAACCCGAAGGACGGCGTCATCTCCTTCGAAGAACTCGCAGAGGCGCTCCGGGCCGGTTCCGGGCCGTTCCGGGTCCAGGTCGACGGGCTGGCCGACCGTCGGACCGACGCGCTGTTCGACCACCTCGACCGCGACAAGGACGGCCTGCTCACCCGCCCCGAGCTTGCGGCCATCGTCGGGAGCCTCCGCAAGCTCGACCGCGACGACAACGAGCTGATCGCCGCCGACGAAGTCGCCGGCGTCGGGCCGCCCGCCCCCGTCATCACCTCGGTGATGATGGGGGGCCGAGCCGCCCGCGAGACCGTCGTCCCCCCGGCGGTCGAACTGGTCGCCGGGGAGTCGCCGCTCCGGGTGGTCCGGCTCCTGCTCAAGAAGTACGACACCGGGTCGAGTCGGGGGCCGGGCAAGACCGACAGCCGGCTTTCCCCCGAGGAGTTCGCCATCCCGCCCTCGGCGTTCCAAGCGGCGGATACCGGCCGCGACGGCACGCTCAACCTCGAAGAACTTCGCAAATACCTCGCGCAAAGCCCGATCGACGTGGTCGTCGACGTCGCGCTCTCGCCCGAACCGAACGGACGCCCGCTCGCTCGCGTCCAGGGGGTCGACGGCACCTTGCCCGACGGGTTCTCGGTCCAGCCGCTTGCCGAGGGCGTGGTCGGGGTCGAGGTTGGCCCGGTCCGGCTCGACATCCAGGTCGACGACGGCCTGGGCGCGGCGGAATCCGCCCGGAAGACCTTCCGCGCCCGGTTCGACGCCCTCGACGCCAACCAGGACGGCTACCTCGAAGAGGCCGAGTTGAACCAAAACAACGGCCAGCCGTCGCCGCTCGCCGGGCTGTTTCGCCCGCTCGACCGCGACGGTGACGGCAAGCTCTACCCGGCCGAGGTCGACGACTACGTCACCAGGCAGGTCGCCGCGAACCGGGGTCGGCTCACCCTCACCGCGTCGAACGAAGGGCGGGCGCTGTTCGGGATCATCGACTCGGACCGCGACCGCCGGCTTGGCGCCCGCGAGGTCCTGGAAACCTTCGCCCACGTCTCGGCATGCGACCGCGACCGCGACGGCAAGATCGCGCCGACGGAGATCCCCCACCACATCCAGTTGACCCTGACCCGGGGCGACCTCTCGGCCGTCCTGGCCAACCCGGCGGCCAACCCTAACGTCGTGGTCCAGCGGGTCCTGTTCGTCCCGCCGCCGTCGAGGGTCGCGGTCGGCCCCCCTTGGTTCCGCAAGATGGACCGGAACCGCGACGGCGACGTGTCGAGGCGCGAGTTTCTCGGCACCCTCGACCAGTTCGACCGCCTCGACCGCGACCACGACGGGCTGCTCGCTCCCGCCGAGGCCGAGGCCGCCACCGCGTCCACCAACGCCGTCAAGGGACCGGGCGGTTGAGCTTCATCAAGATCCGCTCGGCGCGGAAGACGACCTCGACGTCTTTCTCCCGCAAGGCGTCCTCCAGGACCGGCACGGCGACGGGACCCAGCTCGAAGAGTTGGGTTTCCGCCGCATCCCGGACCTTGGGGGCGGCGTCGGCAAGCCGGCGGATCATCACCCGGGCCTGATCCTGCAACCTCGGGTCGACCCCGTGCGACACCACCAGCGCCATCCGGTTCAGCTTCTTGGGGGCGGGGAATACATCCAGGAGGACGACCTCGTCGAGCGCCTCGCGCGACAGGTGGGCCAGGACGATCAGGCTTTTCGGCTCGAACAGGGCGGGGCCGTACTGGTCGAGGAACGATTGTAAGACTTCGTCCCGCATCCCCTGCGCCTTGAGTCGTCGGGCGTAGGCGTCGCGGGTCTGCTCGCGGAACGTCGAGTCGGTCGGCTTGATCGGTTGGCCCAAGGTTAGCTTGACCGGCGGGCCTTCGATCACGACCTTCTTGGTCTTCTCCGCCGCGAGTCGGGTGGCCGTGGTGATGAACAAGGACCCGTCGTCGGTGACCCGGTAGCTCAGGCCGACCGAGCTCAACACCTCCGCCAGGGCGTCGCGAGCGGCGATCATGCCCCCTTTCAGGGTCATCGGCTGGCCGAGGTCGATCGAGTCCTTGGTCAAGGTCGGATCGTCGACCTCGTATCGGAGTCGGGCCTGGCCGGCGACCAGGGCGAGGACGTCTTTGCGGGGGGCGTTCTCGACGTTGACCTCGACGTTCCGGTTCAGGGCCTGGTCGACCCTGGCCTTGATGTTCGCGTCGCCTTCGGGGGGGATCGGCTTGGGCTCGTCCTTCTTCTCTTTGTCCTTGTCTTTTTTCGCCTTCGCCTCGGCGTCGGCCGCTTCGAACACGGCGTCGGCGGCCTTGGCCTTGTTTTCGGGCTTTTCCTTGGCCTTCTCCTCGTCCTTCTTGGCCTTTTCCTTGGCCAGGAGATCGGCGGCGGATTCCTTGGGGACGGCGGCGGGGAGGGCGTCGAGCCAGCCGATTCGGTAGCCTCCGCCTTCGACGGGCGCGATCACCGCGAGGTCGAGGAGCTTCTGCTCGGTCAGGTTCTGGAGCGTGTACTCGTCGGGACCCCCTCGGATCTTGATCGGGATCGGGATCGCCAGCTCGGTGTCGTAGGCGAGGAACCGCTCGACCCGGTTCTCGTTCTTGAGGTAGAGCGCCGAGTCGATCCGCCGGAGCTTGCTGAGGAACCAGTGGTCTTCGGGGAGGTTGCCCGGCCCGACGCCCGCCGGGGGGGCCTTGAGCAGGTTCGACTTGAACCATCGGAGGCCGCCGCTCCGCTCGGTCCCGCCCGGCCAGTAGGCCAGGATCGAGCCTTTCTTGACGCGGAGGTCGAAGTCGACGTCGTCGGTCGGCTCGCCGAACATCTGGATGACCGAGAGCGGGGCGATGGCGAACTTGCGGGCGAGTTCCGCCCCCTCCGACTTCGGCCGGCTCGTCCCGACCGACACCGGCATGGCGTTCCGGTAGACCTTGGTGGCGTTGAGCGTGGTCTGCGACGGGTTGCCGACCCAGACCGACCACTCGTAGACCTCGACCGGAAGCTCGGGGCGCTCCTTGTCCTGCGCATCGGCGACGGTCGCCAGGCCGAAGACCAGGAGCAGCCCCGAAAGCCGGGCGGGAAATTGTCCGAAGGTTCGACTCATTGGCCGCTCGCTGGTGGGGGTGGGGGAGTCGGGGTCGCCGGTGCGGGTGGAGGGGCCGGGGCCGGCGCGGGTGCCGGGGCCGGGGTCGATGCGGGTGCGGGTGCCGGGGTTGCCGCCGGCGCGGGGGTCGTCGCCCCGGGCGCGGGGGTGGCTACCGGAGTGGGAGTCGGGGCCGGGGTCGGTTCGGGCGGGAGGGGTTTGGCCTCCGAGCGGCGGTAGAGCCGGGCGTTGGCCCAGATCACGCGGTCGCCGGTGTCCTCGTCGGGGCCGAAGTCGATCACGAGCTTGAGCTGTTCGGCCCCGGCGACGGGCAGCTTCAAGGGGACCGGCGGGGCATCGGCGCGGAGGTCGGGGTTGCCGTAAAGCTCCTTGCCGTCGGCGAAGACCCGGCAATCGACCCGCCCCCGCTTCTTGCCCGCCTCGTCGAAGCCGACCAGGGCCTCGAACACGGTGTATCGGCGGTCGAGGTCGTAGGTCAAGGCCGTCCGAGAGTGGACCGCCAGCCCCTTGTCGATCGCCTGGCCGTCGAGCTTGAGCGGGCCTCCGCTGAGGTTGAGATCCCTCCGATACGGGCTTCGGCGCGCGAAGTAGGGGATCTCTTCAACCTGCGTCGGTTCGAGGTCCGACAGGAAGGTCATCTGGCCGCCCCGGACCCGGACGCTCCGGACGTCGAGGGCCGGGAGCTTGAGCATCTGGCCCCAGGGGGTTTCCACCTGCCAGGTGGTCGGGTCGATCGCCTTCCATCGCCCCGAGACGACGACCCCGCCCGCCAGGCTGAAGGTCGGTCGGACCTCGGCGGGGGGCTTGGGGGCGGGCCGGGCCGCCAGGACCAAGCCTTCGACGAGCTTCAGGGGCAACGTCCGGGTCTTGTCCTGGTAGACGAATTGGAGCTTGTTGGCCTTGGCCCCCTCGACGACCCCGGTGATGACCACGACCTCGCCGTCCTTCGCCTTGGCCAGCAAGGTGTCCTTGCCGCCCCGGTCTTTGAGCCGCTTGGCGAACGACTCGGCGGTTTCCTTGTGGTCGGGCATCCCCATGTAGACGCCGATGATCCGCGCCATCGGCAGGTCGACGCGGTCGCCCCAGGGGGTCGTCAGGGTGAGCGCTTCCTCGGTGATCGCTTCGAGCTTGCCGAAGATCTGCTCGTCCCCCGCCAGGAAGATCCGGGCATTGAGCGCCGGGGTGGGGGACTCGGGGTCGAACGCGAGCTTGGGGTCGGTGTGCCCGGCCGCCTTGACGGTGGTGTTGCCGGGCTGGCCGTCGGCGTAGGTGATGTTGATCGTGAACTGCTTGTCGTTGCAGTCGCCGTCGGGCGGCTCCAAGAAGAGGTCTGCCCATGACTCCGTCCCGGCGCGGGCCAGGGTCAAGGGCCAATTCTCCGAGCCTGTCGTGTCGAGCTGCCAGGACGCCTGCCCCTTGTCGGTCGGGCACTGGATCATGACCTGCGTGATCGCCGCCTCTCGGAGGCTCGACAAGCTGAGGTGGATGTCCCGAATCCCGTTCGGCTTTGGGTCGACCTTGAGGATCTTGGGGATCGCCACCGTCCCCGGAGGTGGGGCCGAAAGGTCGTCGCCGGTCGGGGGCTTCTTGGCGTCCTTGGCGTCCTTGGCGTCCTTGGCGTCCTTGGTGTCTTTAGAATCCTTATTGTCCTTGGAGTCCTTGCCGTCTTTGGAATCTTTCGCCGCCGACCCGCCGGGCATGGTGGTGTCGACGTTGGGCTGGCCGAGGTATCGGGCGGACAGCATCGACGCCCGCTCGAAGGTGATGGTTTCCACCTCGTCGAGCGGGACCCGGACCTTGGGAGCCGGAGGCGGGGGTTGCACGGGGCCTTGGGCGGGGCCGGGTCCAGCCCTTCGGACCCTGGCCGGAGCGGGAGACACCGCCCCGTCGGACACGGTGACGGTGACTGTGGCCGCGGGAGCCGGTGCGGTCGGGGCCGCGGGGGCGGCAGGCGCCGCGACGGCCATCTTGGTGGCGACCGCGTCGCCCGGCTTGGGTGGTTCGGGGTTCGGCTTGGCGGTCGGCGGTGCGGCCGGGTTGGGGCCGGGGGCCGGGGGGGGGGGGGGGGGGGGCCAGGCCCGCCGACGGTGAGGATCTCGGCGTCGAGGCCCGAGGGGTCGCCGTGGACGACGGTCCCGAAGATGGTCCGGGTCGCCGTGCCCAGGCCGCTGATCCGGTCGGCGTGGATCGTCAAGTCCTGGAACAGGACGTCGACGGGTTCGGGGCCGTTGCGGTTCGAGATGAACAGCTTCACCCCCGCGATGTCGCCGGGGCCGATGGCGAGTTGGCCGACCTCACGGACGGTGGGGGCCATCTCGTCGAAAACCTGATAGTGGAGGTTCGACCCTTCGCGGCGGACTTCGAGGCGGATCGCCGAGCCTTTGGCCGGGAACGTGAGCCGGGGCGGCTTGACGGGCTTGTCGGCGATCTGATTGTTGAACGGGTTGAAGACGAACGGTCGACCTCGGCCCATCATCATCGGCTGAGGGCCGCCCATCCCGCCCGCCTTGTTGACCGAGCGGTAGACGTCCTTGCCGTCGGGCTCGACCTGGCGGAGGAGCGTCGCGTCGGGCTGGTCGACGCTTTGGGTGGCGACCGCCAGGCCGATCGCGGCGCCGTCTTCGCCCGCCGGTTTGGGCAGCTTGCGGATCACCAGCTTGGCGGTGATCGTGCAATCGCCGCCGATCCGGAGCGTCGTCGGCGTCTTCCAGCCCGCTTCGGCCTCGCCTTGGGCGAGCGTCACCCGAAGGCCGTCGTCTTCGCGGACCATCGCCTTCTTGCCGCCGAAGCCTTCGGCGTCGAGCGTGGCTTGGTCGAACCCCTTGGAGGCGAAGGGTCGGAGATAATCGCCCGCGCCGACCGCCGCGAGGCCGATCCCCAAGATTGCCGCACCGAGCATCGCATCTCCCTCAAAAGGGGTTGCCGTTCATGTTTACCATCAAACGGGGAAAGCATCGCGTATGGCGGATGGCAAATTGCAAAGCGGCGAATGAATCCTTTGCGATCTGCAATCCCGCGATTTGCAATGTCGGAGGTTGCCGGGTTGCTGTGAGCTTCGGGCCTCGCGGCGAGGCCCGGGGCGCGAGAGCATTACCGAGGTCCGATCAAGGCTTGGCGGTCGAGGCCGGCTTGCCCAGGTCTTTTCCTTTGGCCGAGCCGCCCGAGGTTTTGGCCGACTTTTCTTCGGCGAGGCGACGATAGTAGCGCTCGAGGACCGTGCGGTACTCGGGCGGGAAGCCTTCGGTCATCGACTGGAGGATGCGGTCGCGCTCGCGGTCGGTCAGCTTGGTCCAGTCCTTGCCGCCGTCGTTGGGGTTGACGAGGTCGCCGATCCCCCCTTCGCCGGACAGGATCGTCGAGTCTTCCATCCCTTTCCGGGCCTTGTTCTTCTTGATGCCGCCCTTGGCGTTCTGGGCTTCTTTCTCCAACTCGGCGATCAGGGCGTCGAGGTCGCTGACGATCCCCTTCTGGTCGGCCTGGACCGGCTCGCCGGTCTGCTTGCGACCGAGGTCGTCGACGACGCCGGTCATCTTGTTGGCGACGTCCTCGACCTTGACGTCGGCCGCGATCGAGGTCCAGGACGACGCGGGCAGCAGGCCCGTCATCAGGGCCGCGGCGAGGGTCTTGCGGATTCGGTTCATGAGATGGCCTCATCGGTTCGAGGGGCGGGGGTCGGAAACAACCGGATTCAACGGTGATTCAAGGCTGCTCGACGCGCTCGGCGACCTTCGACAACGAGTCGCGGATCTCCTCCTGGCCGGCTTCCAGGGCCTCGACCTCGCGGCGAAGGGCGGGGGGCAGGTCCGAAGGGTTGGGCCGGGTCTTGTCGACGCCGACCGTGTCGTCGTTGAGCCTGGACTGGAGCATCCGGATCATCTTCAGCTCCGCGATCAGGCGGTTCAACTCGCGCTCGCGGTCGCGGAGGTCCGACGGGAGCGGCGAGCCGGGGGGCGGCGGGGTCGTCGGCGGGAGCCTGCGGACGGCCTGGAGCAGGCCGAGCAAGTCTTCCTCGATCCGCAGTTCGAGCGCGACGGTCCGGGCCGAGGCGTCGCCGTCCTTGAGCCAACCTTCGACGCCGCGCATCTCGCGAGAGAGGACCCGGAGCGTGGTCGGCAAGGCGATCCCGAACTCGGTTTCTTCGACCAAGGCGAGCAGTTGCTCGGTCTTCGTGGCGAGTTCGGCCTCTTTCTGCGACAGGCCCGCCACGGCGATGGCCGCCGACCGCGACTTTTGCGCCAGGCGGGGGGCTTGCGCCTGGGTGGTTTCGCGGATCGCGGCTTGGGCTTCGTGCATCTCGGTCAGCTCGTTGGTGAGCCGGTGCGAGAGCTCGGTTCGAAGCTCGACAAGTAGCTTCTCGGCGGATCGGGCGAGGTCTTCGGCGGATCGGGTGAGGATGTCGAGCGCCGCGGACTGGTCGTTGGCGGCGGGTTCGGCCTCGGTCCGGTTCAGGCCCTTCTCGGCATCCCGCATCGAGCCGCCGGCGCGGATCAGGTCTTTCTGGAGCGAGATCCCGGTGTCGCCCAGCCGGCCCGAGTTGGCGCCCAGGGTTTCGGCGGCGCGGCGGTTCTTGAGCTGGTCCGCCTCGTGGCGGCGGAACTCGGCCTCGGCGATGTCGCGGTCGGCCTCGCCAATCCGGCTTTCCAGGCTCTTCAGCTCGCTTTGGAGCACTTGGTCGGCCTTCTCCTCGGTCGAGACGGCCGAGGCGAGGTCCTCGCCTTCGAGCTGAGAGGCGGCGTCGCTGAGGTGGGTGCCCGCCTTGCGAAGCTCGGAGGGCTGGAAGTCGGCGAACAACGGGGTCGCCGCCAGGGCTGACGCGGCCTTGCCCAAAGCGACCTCGCGTTCCCGGAGGCCCGATCGGGCCGCTTTCCGGTCGGCGGCTTCACCGTCCGGCTTGATCGCCCGGGTGTCGGCCAGGACTGATTTCTGGTCGCGGGCGATGGCTTCGAGGTCGGGCTTCTGGGCGACGAGCTTGTCTTTCATCCGCCGCTGGTCGATGGCGAACCGCGACCAGCCGAGCGCCCGACGCTCCTCCTTGACGACCCGATCAAGCTGGCCGATCGTCTCGCGGAGCTGCCTCAGCCGGGCGATCTTGAGCTGGAAGTCGAGGTCTTCGGCCAGGAGGACGTCGCGGAGGTGTTCGAGCTTGGCCAGGAGCTCGCGGACCTCGGTCTCGGCCCGGGTCAACTGGGTGTCCTTGAGCAGCTTGTACGTTTCCCGCATCTGCTCGAGGATGAACTCTTCTTTGGAAAACTTGAGGGCCAGCCTGAGCCTCGAAGCGTTCTCGGGTTCCAGCCCCCGGAGGGCCTCGGAGAGCCGGAACATCCGCTCCTCGAGCTCGACCATCTGCCCGGCGGCGTTTTCCTGGTTGAAGCCGATGACCTCGCGGTCGGCCGCGCCGCCCGGAGTCGGCTTGTCCTTGTCTTTGTCCTTCTCTTTGGTTTTATCCTTTTCCTTGGCCTTGTCTTTGTCCTTGTCCTTCGAGGTCGCCTGGTCCTTGCTGTCGTCGTCGAACAGGTCCGCCGCCTTGTCGGCCTTCGCGGCCTGGGCCTGGACCGGTCGACTTGGGACGACGAGCAGCAGCACCGCGATCAGCGCGACGAGGCCGACCGTTGTTGGTTGCGGTCGGGGTTTCGGCTCAGGGCTTCGCATCAAAGACCTCCTGGGTGCGTGAGTCGCGGGCTTTCTCGGTCGCTTTGAGCACGTTTTGCTGCATCTTGATGACCTCGGCAACCTGGTTGACGACGTCGACGAAGCTTTCCCACTGCGACATCTGCTCCAGGATCGTCTTCATCCGGGCGACGACGTCGCCGTGGAGCTTGCGGGCTTTTTCCGGGTCGGCCTGGTTCTTCGGGCCGGTGGTGCTCAACGACTGGAGGAAGGTCCGCAACTCGCTAGTCGGGCCGGAGTTGAGGGCGAGGATCGGGTCGATCACCCCGTCTTGGAGCAGGCGATGCGACTTGGGCGAGCCGACCTGATTGAGCTTCATCTCGGCGAGCGAGTCGCTGATCCGCCCGGCGATCATCTCCAATTGGCGGGTCCCGGTGTGGAGCGATCGGGCGACGCCGGTGTAATCCTCGGCGCTCGGAGTCCCGGCCAGGGTCGGCGTCAACTTTTGGGCGGCGTCGACCGCGGCGACGAACTTGGCCCGCTCGGCGCGCTGGCGGATCAGGATCTCGTAGAACAACTCGTCGGGCGAGACGATCTGCAAGTGGATCACGCCCGACCTCCCGACCTGTGGGCCTCGGGCGCACCGGTCGTCGGCCTCCCCCTGGAGCCGGAGGACCGCGCCGATGGGCGGGGGGGACGACTGGAGGTCGACGTCGTGGCGGGCCTGGTGGTCCAAGACCGCCCGTCCGCCTTCGGTCTGGAGCGGGATCGGGATGGTCTGCTTGGTCGTGAGCGGCTCGGATTTTTCCTCGCCCGCCACCGTCCGCTCGACCTGGAGCCGGAGCGTGCCGAGTCCGAGGTCGTCGGTCGCGGCCAGGGTGAGCGGGATCGTCGCCGTCGGCGTGATGTGCGCGGTCACCCCTTGCGCCCGGAGCGTGACGCGAGGCTCGCGGTCCTTGAGCAGGCCGAGCGAGAGGAACGACGGCTTGGACTGGAGCTTGGTCGCGTCGGAAGTCAGTTGGATTTCCAGGGTGGTGGCCTCGCGGAGCGTCCAATTGGCCGTGAAGGATTTGGGGTCGACCCGAGCCAGTGCGGGGGGCGCGCCGGGGTGGACGTCGACTCGCATCTGGGCGATCGGCTCGGTGCCGACGAGGGTCAGTTCGACCTCGGTGTCGGGCAGGAAGATCAGGTGCTGGCGGGTGTCCTCGATCGTTCGGAACGCCCCGTCCGAGGCCATCGGGTCGCGGACCCGGAGCTTGATCGCTTCGAGGCTCGGCCGGTCGACCCGATCGACCCGGATCGGCCCGAGCCAGTCGTCGCCGCCGATCAGGCCGAAGGACGAGGAGGACGACGACGGCGGGAGTTCGTGGCGGAACTTGCCGGGGCCGATCGACGTCATCACCGCGTCTCGGATCGCGCCTTCGGCGGTGGCCTCGCGGAGCCGGACCGACTCGGGGACCACCGGGGCCTCGGGCCTTGAGCGGATCGAGAACGGTTGCCCCCGGCCCGGCAGGGCGAAGCCCGCTTTGGCGGGTTCGAGCGAGGGCAGGTCGGCGCGGACTTCGACCGCGAACGGCTCGTCGCGGGGCGCCACCAGATGGTCGCGGTCGCCCAGGCCGGTCACCGAGAGGTAGGTTTTTTGCGGCCATCGCTCGTTCGAGCCGAGGAGCCAGCGGGCCAGGCTGAGCCGGGCCGAGTCCGGGGTGAGCCAGCCGAATCCGATCGGGACGAGGAGCGCCGCGAGCAAACCCAAGGCTCGGGCCGCCGTCCGTCCCCGGTTCCAGTAGCTTCGCCAGTTGGCGGCGGTCAGGGCATCGCTCGCTTGTCGGACGGCGAGGCGGATCAGGGCCGGCGATGCCGATCGGTCATCGGCCAGTTGCTCGGGAAGCTGGAGGACGTCGGCCACCTGCTGCCCGGTTCCGGGCCGGTAGCGGTCCAGGGTCATCGCCAGCGACAGGTCATCCATCCGGGCGGCGCGGAACCGGGGACGCGACCGGATCGCCAGGGCGATCAGAAGCCCGAGGAGGCCGATGCCCAGGAGGATCTGCCGGGTCGAAAGCCCGAGCCGGAGCCAGTAGTCGAGCCCGACCAGGACCGCCGCCGCCAGGACCACCCCGAACACGGCGTCGAGCGTGAACTCGAGCGCCAACTGGAGCCGGAGCGAGCGTCGGGTCCGCGCGAGTTGCGCCCGCAACATCGCCTGCTCCTCGCGGAGCGTGCCAGGTTCGGGGCCGGTGCCGATCAAGGGGGCTGGTGCGGTCGCTGTGGTCACGGTCGAGGTCTCGAAGGTGGCTTGGGTTCAGACCATCCGGAAAATCTTCCGAGCGATCCATTCGGCGGTGAGGCCCAGGATGATGATCGCCGACAAGATCGGCGCATCCCAGAGTTCGTCGCGGGTTTCCAGGGTCCGCGTCACCTCCCGCATCGTGATCGCGTCGTCGAGCTTGTTCACCTCGGGGACGTTGAACGTCCGGCCGCTGGTCATCCGCGCTAGGTCGCTGAGCAACGGGCGGTTGAGCGAAGGCTCGTCGACCTCGCGGCGAGGCGGCTCGACCCGGAACGTCGTGGACGAGACTTTGGTGGTCGCCCCGGCGTCGACCCCGGTCGCCGGGGTGATCCTCAAGGTATAACCCCCGGCGCGCTCGGCGGGGAAGGTGGCCGTGAGCAAGGCGGGGTCGTCGCCCGACCGCTCGAAGACCAGGGGGTCGGGCGGCTGCCCTTCGACTTCGAGTTCCGCCGACAATCCCGATGCCTCGGCCACGGCGGCGGCCTCGGTGAACCGGACGCCGACCGACACCTGGTCGCCGACCCGGTACGCCGACTTGCCGAGGTTGACCTGGAACGGGAACCGGCCCCCCAGCGCCTTGTTCCGCCCGACCCGGTCGACCAGTCGGGCCCAGAAGCCGTCGAAATAGTCTTCGGCCAGGTAGCGCCAGCGGTAGGTGCTGTCGAAGCCGATGAACACGGTCCGACCCGGCCCGTAGAGCTGCGAGGCGAGCAGGACGTGGCGGCCATACTGGTTCTGCATCCGGGCGTCGCCGTGGCGGGCGAGCACCGTCGCGCCCGGCCTGGCGCGGGTCACGGGGAAGCTCCAGTACATCCCGGGCAGGCTGGCGAGGGTGACCCGGTTCTTGATCGGGTCGGGGTTGAACTCGAAGATCGGGTCGCCGCGCCCCTCGGGGGTGAGGTCGAGGGCGTAGGTGTTCTGGGTCGTCAGGCGGACCTCGGCCTCGGTCCGGAACAGCCCAGGCTCGCGGACGACGGGCAAGATCCGGGTCCACTGCCCCCCGGTCGACTCGTCGCCCGCTTCGCCGGCGGAGGACTCGAAGAGCTGCTGCGAGTAGAGTTCGCCGGGGATGAAGATCAGGCCGCCGCCGTCCTTGCCGACGAAGTTGGTGATCAGGTCGGGCCACTGGGGGCCGAGGCTCCGCATGTCGGGGTCGATCAGGACCAGGGCGTCGTACTTGCCAAGTTCCTCGGCGTCGGAGGGCAGGCGCGAGATCGGCCGGTCGCCGGGCTGACGGTAGCCGGGGTCGGAGTGCTGGAGCCAGGCGGCGAACTCGACGTGCTGGTCGCGCTGGAGGGCGTTGCGGAGGAACTGGACCTCGGGCGACGGGGCGCCGGCGATCATCAGGACGCGGATCTGCTGGCGGACGACCCGGACGGCGGCGGTGGACGTGTTGTCGTCGCGGGTCAACTCCGGCCCGGCGTCCTCGATCCGGGCGCGGTACTCGTACTGGCCGACGACCTTGGGGACGATCCGGTACGTCGTCCGCTTCAAGGTCCCGTCTTCCCCCAGGGCGATCCGCTGGCTGGAAACCTGCTCCCACTCGCCCGCGTTGACCTTCTGTTCGAGGATCAGGGTCGCTTCCGCATCTTTCAGCCCCCGGGCCTCGGCGACGACGCCCAGGGTCATCGGGTCCTTGGCGAAGACGACCGGGCTGGCCTCGATCTCGGCGAGCCGGACGTTCCGGGGGCCTTCCTCGGCGCCGGCGGCGATCGGGAAGATCGGGATGTTGAGCCGGGCGGCGGCCTCGGCGACCCGGATCGGGTCTTCGCCCGCGTTGGACCGGCCGTCGGTCACCAGGACGATCCCCGCGACCGGCCGCCCCCGGTGCGCGGCGAGGGCACCCCGGAGGGCGTCGCCCAGGGGGGACACCGACCGCTTCGGCTCGATCTTGTCGAGCGGCCGAGTCCGGGCCGGGCCGGCGGTCCCGGTCTTCGAGGCCGACTCCAGGTCGTAGAGGAACACATCACGCCCCCTGCCGAGCGCCTCGAGTTGCGGGCCGAGGGCCGTCTTGACCAGGTCCATCCGGGGCATCCCCCGGAGCCGGTCGACGGGCGACTTGCCGTTTTCCGAGGCGAGCTTCAGCGCCGAGGCGTACTGGGCCGCCTTGGTCTCGTCGGTGTACGGGTCGGCGAACCGCATGCTCTCGGAGTCGTCGACGATGATCGCCAGTTGCGACCGGATCGTCTCGCGCCGCGACGAGATCAAGACCGGCTCGACCAGCATGATCGCGATGGCCAGGAGCACCAGCGCCCGCAAGCCGACGAGCAAGGCCCGCCTAGGCCGCGACAACTCGCGCTTCTCGCGGTGCGGGAGCCACCAGAGGAGGAATAGGACCGCGACCGCCAGCGCCGCCAGGCCCAAAGCCAGGGTTCCGCCCGGCAAGGCGGTCAATTCAAGGCGTGTAGTCCCGCCCAACGGGGCTTCGCCCGGCGACCGTTGATCGATGCCCAGGAGTGATTGCCAGATCCGGTTCATGAACTTCCGCCAAGGAGGGACGAGATCGGATGGGTTATCGCGAGCGGCCAACCCACGACGCCAGGATCGGTTCCAGGATCAAGAGGCCCAAAAGCCCCCACGCGAACTCGTGCCAGACCTCCCGGCCCGTCGCCGAGGGGGCGTCGGTGCCGTCGCCTTTGGCCACGGTGACGTCGACGGCCAGGGGAGCGAGCATCTTCTTGAGGTCGGGGGCCGCGACCCGTTCCAAGCCGCTCTCGCGGGGGTCGGGGTTGCTGGCGAACAGGTCTTGCTGCGTGCCGAGCGGCCCTTCGTCCCAGGCGAGCCGGTACAAGCCGGCGCGGCGGGTGTCGGGCAGTTCGACCACCGAGGCGGGCGTCGGGTCGCCCGAGTTCTTGTCGTCGAAGGTGGTCGCCGCCAGCGCCTTGGGCTCGCCGCCGGTCGGGAGTGTCAGTCGGATATTGGCGAGGCCCTGGCTCGAATGGATCACCCGGGTCGGCCGATCGCCCGCCGTGACGGTATGCGCCCAAGACGTCGGCCTCGACGTTCCCCGGACCGCTTCGCGGACCGCCAGGACGAAGCTCGGCTCGATCGGCCAGTCGTTGCCCGCGCGGTCGGCCGAGGTCGTCCAGAGCAGGACCCGACCGTCGCCGACGACCCGCTCGACGATGGCCGGCGACCGGGCCGCGTCGTTCCATCGGGCGAGGACCCGGACCGACCCGTCGTTGGCGGCGGGTTCTTCGACCGCCATGAACTGGCGGACCGCGACCCGCTCCAGCGCCGAGGGTTTCAGCTCCATCAGCTTCTCGATCGGCGACGGGCGGACCGGGTCGATCACCAAGCCTCGGATCGCCTCGTCGGCCTGCCCTTTGAGCACGGCGGGCAGGAGGTGTTCGCCCGACCGATAAAGCCGGTCGTTGTACAACCCGATGTCGAGCTTACCCCCGGTGAAGATCAAAAGCCCTGTCCCGCTCCGGACGATCTGGGTCATCTTCTGGGCTTGCTCGTAGGTGGGGGCGGCGACGTTGGCGAGGATCAAGACGTCGGCCGGTTCGAGCCGGGGAGCGAGGAAGTTTTCTTCCTGGACGACCTCGATCCGCCAGGCTTCCGCATCACCGACGCCGATCGACAAGGGGGCGGCGAGGTAATCCACCTCCGAGCCGAACGGCTCGGGCGAAGGCTCGCCGTCGACCAGGCGGATCAGGAGCGAATCCTTGACCGGGACCGCCGCCCAGTGCTGATTGTCGCCCGCCAGTTCGTCCTCGGGGAGTTGGAGCGACAGGTCGTGCATCCCCGGCGAGGGGAACCGGACGGTGAGCGGGACTTTAACCACCTGCCTCGGCGGGATCTCGGGCAAGATCACCTCGGTCGGCCGGTCGTCGACCCGGAGGATCGCCTTGGCCCGGTTGAGGACCCGGGGCGAGTTGTTCCGGACCACCGCCTCCCAGTGGGTTTCCGCAGCGGCAAGAATGGTTCGGTCGAGCGGCACCAAGGCTTCGAGCGCGACGTTGGCCACCTCCTCCGAGCCGACGTCGACCAGCCTGACCCGCAACCCTTGCTCGGCCCATCGGCGAGCGACGGCCCCGACCCCGGCATCCCAGCCGGACTTTCGGAGGTCGGTGATGATCGTCAAGGTCCGGGTCGGGTAGGTGCAGGACTGGACCACCTCGTCAACCCCCGCCAGGACGGTCGGCCAGGCGGCGTGGGTGTCCGACATCGGCAGCGCCAGGGCATCCGTCGCCAGGGCTTCGCGGCCTTCGCCCTCGACCTCGTGGAACACCGGCGTCCGGGGGGCCGACGCGGCGATCAGGGTGCATCGGTCCTGCGGCTGGGCCGAGGTCAGGATCGCCCCGGCGACTTCTCGGGCGCGGTGGAACGCGGGCGGACCCCCCGAGGCGTAGCCCATGCTCAAGGAGTCGTCGATCAGGATGATCTGGCTCGACCGTCCGCCGCCGATGAACCACTTCTCCAGCCCCGTTGGGTTGACCACCGGCCTCGCCAGGAACAGGAACAAGAGCAAGGGGAGGGCGATCCGCGTGAGCAACAGCAAGAGTTGCTCGATCTGGATGCGCTTGCGGTTGCGGCGGATCGTCAGCCTCAAATGGCGCATCGGCGCCCATTCCACCCGCTTGAACCGTCGACGGTTCAGGAGGTGAATCACGATGGGGATGATGGCCAGGAGCATCCCCCAGATCAGGAGCGGGCTCAAGAAGTTCAGCATGGTGGATTCAGGTCCGTGCGGCGGATCGGAGCGTTTCTTCGCGGGATCGGAGGAAGAGGCCGAGCGACTCGGCCAGCGGGTCGTCGGTGCAAAACCGGACGTGGTCGTAGCCCCGACCGCCGCACTCGCGCTTGATCTCTTCGAGGAAGTTGGTCATCGCCCCCTGGTACGCCTTGCGGAAGGCGCCCGGCTCGGCGTAAAGCTCCTCGTCCCCTTCGATGTCGCGGAACACCGTCGGGCCGTCGAACGGGAGGTCGAGTTCGTCGCGGTCGAGGACTTGGAGGACCAGGACCTCGTGGCCGAGGAAGCGGAGCCGGTTCAGGCCGTCGTACACGGCGCCCAAGTCGGTGAAGAGGTCGGACACGATCACCAGAAGCCCCCGGCGCCTGATCCGGTCGGTCAGGGTCCGGAGCAAGCCGCCCAATTCGGTCTTCCGGGCCGGGGTGCAGGCTTCGAGCAGGCCCGACATCACCGTGACCTGCGCCTGGGTGGCGTTGGGCGGCAGGATCGTCCCGGCCCGCTCGTCGAACAGGACCAGGCCGACCGGGTCCTGCTGGCGGGCCAGGAGCATGGCGAGCGAGACGACCAGGGTTGCGGCGTAGTCGAACTTGGAGAGCTTGGCACGCGCCCCCTTGTAGTTCATCGACGCGCTGGCGTCGACGACGAAGGTGACGCGGACGTTGGTCTCCTGCTCGTACTGCTTGATGTAGTGGCGGTCGGATCGCGCGAACACGCGCCAGTCGAGCCGTCGGAGGTCGTCGCCCGGCGCGTAGTCGCGATAGGCGGCGAACTCGATGTTGAAGCCGTGGAACGGGCTTCGGTGCTGGCCGCTGATCGCCCCCTCGGCGAGTCGACGCGACCGGAGCGCCAGGTCGGCGATCCCGGCGATCGCGTCAGGATCGGAATACGCCCGAGACGTTGGCATCGGCGGCTCCCTTCCGGACCGGGATGTCGTTCATCAGCCGTTCGATCACCGAGTCGCTCGTTTCGCCGGCGGCCTGGGCGTTGTAGTTGAGCACGACCCGGTGCCGGAGCACGGGGCGGGCCACCGCCTTGATGTCGTCGATCCCGACGCTCGGCCGGCCCGCCAGCGCGGCTCGGGCCTTCGAGGCGAGGATCAAAGCCTGCCCGGCGCGAGGCCCGGCGCCCCAGGAGACCCAATCGCCGATATACTTCGGCCCGCCCGCTTCGGCCCCTCGGGTCGCCCGGACGAGGTCCATCGCGTAGTCGATGCAGTAGTCCGACACCGGGACGCGGCGGACCATCTTCTGCAAGGCGGAGATCCGTTCGCCCGAGATCAGAGGGGTGATCTCTTGCTGGTCGACGCCGGTGGTGAGGCGGTAAATCTTCCGCTCCTCGTCCGGGGTCGGGTACTTGATGAAGATCTTGAACAAGAAGCGGTCGAGCTGGGCTTCGGGCAGGGGGTACGTTCCTTCCTGCTCGATCGGGTTCTGGGTGGCGAGCACGAAGAACGGGTCGGGCAGGCGGTGGCGATGGCCTCCGGCGGTGACCTGCCGTTCCTGCATCGCTTCCAAGAGCGCGGCCTGGGTCTTGGGCGGGGTCCGGTTGATCTCGTCGGCCAGGACGAGGTTGGCGAAGAGCGGCCCTTTGACGAACCGAAGCTCGCGGGCTCCGGTGGTCCGGTCCTCGTACAGGACCTCGGTCCCGGTGATGTCGCTGGGCATCAGGTCGGGGGTGAACTGGATTCGGTTGAACTCCAGCGACAGCGACTGCGCCAGCGACTGGACCATCAAGGTCTTGGCCAGGCCGGGCACCCCTTCGAGGATGCAGTGCCCCCGGGCGAAGACGGCGATCAGGAGTTGGTCGACGACCTCGTCCTGGCCGATGATCTGCCTGGCGATCTGGTCGCGGATCTGCCCGTGCGCCGAGCGCAGTTCATCCAGTTCGGCGATGTCGGGTTCCGCGGTCATGGTGATGGTCGACAACGGTGCGTCCCTTTGAGGAATGGATCAAGCTTAGCGCTGGAACACGGGGAGATACTTGTAAGGGAGCTGGAGGATGATCACGGCGATCGAGGTCCCGTAGACCTGGCCGATCCCGTCGCCGATCCACGACCCGTCGGGGGCTTGCAAGGCGATGATCTGGTCGCGGGCCTTGGGGAAGTACTTGTCCCAGTAGGCGTCGCCGGCCATGTAGAACCCTTGCGAGGCGTAGAGGTGGGTATAAAAGGCGTGGCCGCCCCCCTTGTTCCAGTCGTCGCTGGCCTGGAACTGGTCCCAGACGTACTTCAGGCAGTCGACGGCGATCGGGCTTTCGAACTGGCCGGCGTTGTAGAGCGTGGCCACGGCGGCGGCGGAGATCGGCAGCTTCGGGCCGCTGGGGAACGACAAGGAATACTGGATTCCGCCTTCGCGGGTCCGGCACTTTTCGAGGTAATTCCCGGCCTCTTCGATGACCGACTTGTTGACCAAGAACCCGGCGTTCTGCGCCGCCCGGAGCGCCTGGACCTGGGTGACGGTGACCGACCCTTCGTCGCCGGTCCCCGGGGTGTAGGTCCAACCCCCCGCGCTGCTTTGCCCCTGGCTGGTCAGGGTCACGGCCTTGCGGACGACGTCGCCGACCTGGCGGCGGAGCGAATCCTTGGTGATCATCCCGTAGACCGAGGCGAGGAACATCAGGGCGAAGCCGTGGCCGTGCATCGGCATCCCGCTGTCCTGGGTCGACCCGGTGATCAGGCCGGTCGGGGTCGAGCATCGGACGAGGTATTCCACCGCCCCCTGGACGTTCTTGGCGTACTTGCCCCGGGTCGGCGAGTTGCCATGCGCCAGGAACGCCGTGCCCGCCAGGCCGGTCATGGCGACGGGGTACGCCTGGCACCCGGCGTCGCTGCCGGCCCAGGCCCCGTCGTCGGACTGCTTCGAGGCGAGGAAGTCCAACCCCTTGATGACCGCCCGGAGCGCCTCGGGCGTCACATGCTTGGGCAGCACTTCCTGGCCTTGCCCCGCCGCCCGACGGCCCAACCCAACCAGCAAACCCGAGCCAGCCAGGCCAATCCCCAGGCCGAAGCGGCGCAAGAACGCTCGGCGGTCGGTTTCGAGGCTCTCGGTTCCCGCCCTCTCGGTTCCATGCATGCTCATTGACCCGCCTCCCGGCCCGGAGCCTTGAGCGGCGTGGTGTTGAACCGGACCATCAGCTCGACCTTGATCGGGATCTCCTGGAACTTGGTGGACACGATCCGCTTGCGGGGCGTCTCGTCGTCGGTCGTTTCGTTCATCCCGTAGTAGAAATAGTTGTTCGAATTGCTTGGGGCATTCTCGCCCGGGATGACGACCTCGCGGACCCCGGCGACCGGCCCGAGTTCGAGGCCGCTGATCTTGGCCAGGCGACCGGCCCTGGTCCGGGCGTCGGCGATGGCGGACTGATATGCCTTTTCTTGAAGAGCGTCGAAGTCGTCGAGGATGAACCGGACCAACCCGCTATTCGAGTTGCCGTACCGCCATGAGTAGGGGTTGAATTCGGAAGAGGCACCGACCTTGGCACCCGCGTCTTGCGCGACGTCGAGGAGCTTGGCGACCAGTTGCAACAGCGCCTCCTCGTCCAGATCGCGGATGTTGGTCGAGGTGACGACGAGCTTCCGGGTGAGCTGGACCTCGACCTTGCCGCGACGGGCGGGCGGCGAGTCCATCATGTAGGGGTTGAAGGTCTGCCCTTTCTGGTCGACGACCAGGGCCTTCTCCTCGACCGCGACGTCCTTCATCTTGAGCGTGGTGAAGGCGTCCTGGAGGCGTTTCTTGGCGTCGCGGTACTTGACGATCACGTCGGAGGTCATCTCCGACGCCGCCGAGATTTCGAGGTCGATTTCGAGCCGGTTCGGCTTGGCGCCGGTCGCTCCTTTGCCCGCGACGGAGAACCCTTCGAGATTGGGAGACATCCCGCTCGGCCCGTATTGGGCCTGCGCGGTCCCCCTTGCTCCCACCAACGTCAACGCCACGCCCACGATGAACCCGATTTCCCGATTAGTCATCCGACCCCCTCGTCTTGGATGCCGCCGCGTCCTCGATGGCGGCCCGATCGGCCCCGGCCGCCCCACGAGGGTAGGCCGAGATGGTGCGATTGCTGATGGCGAGGAGCCAGCGATCGGTCAACATCAGGTCGCCGCCCGATGCGCCGGTGTCCTCGCCCCGGAAGATTCGTTGGACCCGCCCGGTCTTCGAGTCGAGCTCGAAGATCCCTCGGGGGGTCAACTGCCACAACCCATCGGGGCGGACGAGCACTTTGCAGTCTTCGCTCCCGCCCGGCATGGGGGTTGACCAGCGCATCGCCTTGGTTTTTCGGTCGAGGGCTCCCAGGTCGGGTCCGCCGAGGTACAACGTCTCGTCGTCGACCCCGAGCAACCGCGACGACTTGGCGATCGGACGATCCCACAAGACCTTCATCTGATCCGGGTCGACCGCGCAGATCCGGTCGGACTTGGCCCCCTTGATCAATAGCCCGTCGGCGACGGAAACCGGCACGGTGCTCTGCGACGTCGGCCCCTCGTTCGTCGAATAACGCCACGAGAAGAACATGCTCTGCCCCTTGACGGGATCGGTCGGATATCCGTAACCCCAGTCGAGGTTGCCCGACTCGATGTCGAGCCGGGCCAGGACCCCGACGTGGGTGTCGAGATAGACCGACCCGGCGCGGTAGACGAGTCGAGGCTGGGGCGACGAGTCCTTCATCGGATAGTAAAACATCCGCTGATTGGCTTCGCGGAACGTGCCGACCTCGGTCTTCCAGAGGACTTTCCCGTCGTGGGGCCGGATCGCCAGGACATACTGCTGGGGTTGGTTCCCACCCTGCCCGTTGTTGTTCATCGAGGACTTGCCGGCGACGAGCAAGGTGTCTCGGACCAGGATCGGCATTCCCGCCAGTTCGATCCCGGCGTACTCGGGGATGTCGGGAGATTTCCAGACCACGTCGCCGTTCTCGGCCCGTCGGCAGATCAGGTTGGATGGGGATTGGAAGTTCAGTTCCCTCAGGTCGCGGCCCAGGCTCCAGACGTAGCCCGACCCGGCGAGGATCGCATAGCGGGCCGGGTCGACCATCCGGGCCTGGTCCTGCAACGCGCTCACTTCGAGGTTGTGGAACGACGAGGTCCGCCAGAGCATCTTGCCGCTGGTCAGGTCGAGGGCGAAGACGTGTCCGAGATAGTTGACATACATCGACGAGCCGTCGATCGCCACCCGAGGGACCGCGAAGCTGAAGCTGTTGCCTTGCCACTGCTGGAGTTCGACGGGCGTCATCCCGGCGGTGACCGAATCGCCGAAGCGTAGTTGCCAGGAGGACACCACCTCGTCGGCAAGGGTCGGAGGCGCACCTTCGCTGCTCGAAGCGGAGGGGTCGGGGCCTTTGGTCGGCTCGGCCTGGCCCAAGGCGATTCGCAGATGCTCGACCGCCTTCGCCTTTCGACCGCCGATCGTCAGGACCTCGTCGGCGTGGCGTTCGGCCAACTCGGCCCGGATCGCCTTGCAGTCGGCCAGCCGCCCGGTCTTCGCCAGCGCCAGGCCCGCCTTGACGGCGATCAGGGCGGGGGGAAGCTCGGAGTCGGTCCGCTCCCGATACACCGCCAGCCAGCATTCGGCGGCGCGGTCGAACCGGCCTTGCTCGAAATAAAGATCGCCGAGGCGATCCGCCGCGTTGTCGCCGACGGAGGTCAGGAAGTAGGCCGAATAGAGCTTTTCGAGGGTCGCCTGCTCCGTCGGCCCCTCGGCCGAGTCGAGCATCTTCTTCGCGTCGGTGTCGTAAAACAGCCGGTAAGCCGCCAGGCCCTCGGGGGTCAGTCCGGTGAGCACCGCGTGGCGTTTCCGGGCGACCGGGATGATGAACCCGTCTTTGCCGTCGACGAACCGGCTCGTTTGGGCCTCGGGGATGGCGTAAAGGGCTTTCGCCGCCCGCTCCCAGGCCCCTCGCCGCTTGAACCGCTCGAAGTCGTCGAACGCCTCTTTGGCCTCGCTCGAAGCGGCGGGCAATTGGAGCGGTCGGCTCGGCTGATCGTTGGAGATCTTCTCGGGGTCGAGATCCTTGTCGACCGCCTGGGACCGGGCGGTCGCCGGCGAAAGGAGCAGCGCCAGGATCGCCGCATTCCTCACACGGGATAGGCTCCGAAGGGATGACACGGGCTCAGCCTCCTCCTTCGTCGCCGCTCGAAAAGCGCCGCGAACTTGGTTTCGACCAACATCTCGGACCCCGCGACCAAGGCTTTTTCCAGGGCCTGGGTCGAGGGTGCTACAGTTATAAGAGGCATGCGTCATCCCATGCAAGGAAAATTCCTGGGGTTTTCACGAAAAACTCGGGATGAGAGACGGCGGAATGGCTTATCTCCCGTGAGAATCCGGCCTTCGGGATTGGTTTGATCTTCCGTCAACGCCGGATCGAGTGGCGATCCAGGCCGGTCTGGATCGCCGGTTTCGCGGGTCGAGACGCGGCGGCTTGTTTGGCGCCGGTCCGGGCGATGGTCGAATCATGGGTCTGGATCGGGCCGGCCGTCGACGGGCCGGTGCCCAGCGGGTCGGCGGTCAGGATCACTTTGAAGCCAAAATCCTTCTTGTCGACCCCCTGGAAAGGGTCGCGGGCGCGGACCCAGTCGGCCGGCAAGGAGGTGCTGGGAGAAAAGTCGGCGGCGGAATGGCCGTCGGTGACCCCCGAGGCGTCGGAGGTCAGCACGAAGTCGGCGGTCAGGACGTAGCGGCCCACCGGCATCGCCGGGACCTTGATCGGCGAAAGCCGCTGGTTGCAGAGTCGGCCGGCGTTGTTCCCCACCTCGAACGGCGGGTGGACCACGACCAGCGGGCTGTCGGGTGAGCCGAGCGGGCAAACCTTCGCCGAGGCGACCCGGGCCGAAGCCCCCGCCTTGTGCCGGGCCCGGACCAGGCCGACCAGGGTGCTTTCGATCGTCAAGGTCACCTCTTGGGCCTTGGGGTCGGCCCCGGCGACCTCGAATTCCTGTTCCAGGTGGAACGTCTGGGCCGCCGACGACTCGCATCCCAGGAAGGCGTTGGCGGCCACCGTGCCGGTCAGGTTCGCGTTCAAGATGTTGGGCGAAGGGAGCTGGATCTCGACGATTCCCCCGTCGGCGCGGCCCTGTCGGGTCGTGGCCGGGGTGACGCAAGCGGTCCTCGGCCCGAGCGTGATCGCGCAGGTCGGGTCGGCGGCCCGGGCCCGGGCGGGCGGGATCGCCAGGGCGGCGCCCGAGGCCGCCAGGATCAGCAACGTCGTTTCAAGCGTCCGATTCCTCAATGGGGGCCTCCTGCCCGTCGTCGGCTCGGGTTCAGATCAGAATTGGATGATGATGTCGAACGCCAGTGTGAGCTGGCTGCTCCGCGTCCCATCGCTGAAAGGGTGGTGATATTGCGCCCAGTCGTACCGGGCTTCGGGCCTGATCCAGAGCCAGGGTTTGGGCTTGTAGGGGAGTCCCAGGGTGATCTCGTAGTAATTGTCGGCCGAACCGGTCACCGCGCCGTTGTTGTCCCGGAAGATCTCCGAGCGCCAGACCCCCTGGACCTTGGGGGTGAAGTTGTAGAGGTACCAGTGCGCCGCTCCGTACCAGGCGGATTCGGGGTTCAGCGACCCGTTGCGGCCCAGACCGTCGACATTGGTCTCATGGACGAAAAACACCTCGGCGGCCTCCGTCAGCTTGCCGCTCCAGTTGTGGGTCACGACCGAGGAGAGGTAGGTCCGCCAGTTCCCGGCATAGTAGGGGTTGACCTTGCGTTGCAGGGCGGGCGTGGTGACGACGCCGGTGGGCAGGAAAGGCAAGCCCGCCGCCGCGAACCGGGGCAACTGGTCGGGTCCGGTCAAGACGATCGTGGTCGCCGACGTCTTCGAGTCGCGCGAGTTGTAGTTGAACCCGCCCAGATAACTGTACCTGTAATTTTGGTCGATCCAGCGGTCCCAACCATTCACGGCGCCGTTGTAGATGTTGAATCGTTCGGTGACGTGGAGCGTCGTCAGGAAGCCGAACAACGTGAACGGAGTGTAATTGAATAAATAAGGGACGGACAGGAGCGGACGCTTGACCGCCTGGACGTTCTCGAAGCCGGCGGGGGAAAAGAACCGGCCCCCCCGGATGTCGAAGCCGTTCTTGGTCAAGATCGGCAGGTGGACCTCGGCGTAGATCTGCGGGAGGTCGACCCCGGCGAACGAATTCGGCTTGAAGGCGCGGTCGAACAGGCCGTAGCTCTTGGTGAATTCCCAGTCGTTGCCGAACAGGGTGTCGAACCGAAACCCGAAGTTCACCGAGTCGTCCTGCGCCAGGATCTTCTCGAAGATCAAGTAATACTGGTTGCCTTGCCACTGGTCGGCGAGTCGGTTGGGAAAGACGCTGAAGTTGTTCCCATTCCTGGGTCGGCCATTGGCGTTGCCGGTGAAGCTGTTTTCGAGCCAGCCATAAACCTTGACGGGAGAATCTTGAATCCCGAGGAATCGTGCGAGGTTGTTCGTCTGGGTCGCCCCGGCGCCGGCCGACTCCGCCGAGGTCGGGGCGTTCACGGCGGCGGCCGAGGTATTCGGACCGCCCGGACCCGGGCTGGAATCGTTGATCGGGGCGTTGGGTCCGGTCCCGCCGACCGGGGTGCCCGGAGTCGTTCCCGCCCCGCCCGTCCCGCCGCCGCTGTTCGTGCCGCCCGGACCCGGCGAGGGGGTCGAAGGCGGTGAGGGCAAAGCCTCGGGCAGGGTACCCGGGCGGGGTCCAGGCCGGGTGTCTTGCGACCAGACGGTCCCGCCCATGATCCCGATCAGGAAGATGATGAGGGCGAAGAGGCCAACCAGTTTATAAGCTGGTGGCATGAAAGACGCCTCCATTCTTCGAATCCTGCTTACAACCCGACGATGCAACTATCGGTTTTTTCGGATCTCAGGATGATGCCGATTGGTTGGATCGAACCATTTGGGCCGACCTCATCGTCGGTAGCGGCCGATCCAGATAACTCGATCGAACCTCGATCGAAAATGATCCAGGCTTCACACGAACATCGTGGCTGAAGGTCATCCGATGAGTTCAGCCCTCCACAAGTTCGAGTTGGATTTGGATTTGCTACGCTTGGTCGATCTGAACTTTTCATGGGCAAATCACGGAATAATCGGTTTCCGGCCCGATCGCCGGGAGACCAATCGCCATGCGGGTCCTCATCGTCGACGACGAAACGAATATCCGGCGAACCTTGCGGATCGCCCTGGAAGGGCAAGGGCATTCCGTCACCGAGGCGGAGGCGGCGACCGAAGCCCTCCAGGTCGTCGGCGACCAGCAGCCCGACGTCGCCTTGGTCGACCTTCGACTCGGGAACTCGTCGGGGCTTGATTTGATCGAGCCGTTCCTGGCGCGGTCGCCTCGGCTCGCTTTGGTGGTCATCACGGCCCATGCCGGGGTGGATACCGCCGTCGAGTCGATGCGGCGGGGGGCGTTCGACTATTTACCCAAACCGTTCACGCCGGGTCAGATCCGCGCCGTGATGGAGCGGGTCGCGCGGGTCCGGGGGCTTCAAGGGCGAGTGGCCGACCTCGAAGACTTGGTCCGGACCGAGGTCCCCGAGGCCAACTTGGAAGCCCACGACCCGGGGATGGCTCGGGTCCTGGCGATGGCCCGGAAGGTCGCCCCGTTCGCCACGACGGTCATGCTCCGCGGCGAGAACGGGACCGGCAAGGGAGTCCTGGCCCGCGCCATCCACTCCTGGGGCCGTCGCGCCGAGGGGCCGTTCGTCACCGTGAACTGTCCCGGGCTCAGCCCCGACCTGCTCGAAAGCGACCTGTTCGGCCACGTCAAAGGGGCATTTACCGGCGCCGTGCGCGACTCGGCGGGGAAGGTGGCCGGGGCCGAAGGGGGGACCTTGTTCCTCGACGAACTCGGCGACCTCCCGTCGACGCTCCAGCCCAAGCTGCTCCGGTTCCTCCAGGAGAAGAAATACGAGCACGTCGGCGACACCAAGACGCGGTCGGCCGACGTCCGGCTGGTCGCCGCGACCAACCGCGACCTCGAAGCGGCGGTCGCGGCGGGGAGGTTCCGCGAGGATCTGCTCTATCGGCTCAACGTCGTCGAGATCACGCTGCCGTCGCTCAGGGAGCGGACCGACCTCGGCGAGCTCGCCGACCACCTGCTCGCGTTCTTCGCCCGCCAGGTCCGGCGACCGCTCTCGGGCTTCACCCCCGAAGCCCAGGCCGCGATGGCACGACACAGTTGGCCGGGGAACCTCCGGGAATTGCGGAACGTCATCGAACGCGCCGCGATCTTCGCCGAAGGGCCGGAGGTTGGCTTGGCCGACCTCCCGGAGCGGATCGGGACTTTCCCCTCGGCGGATCTCGACGGCGACGCGCCGATCGAGGTCGGTCGGCCGGTCCGGCTCGACATCCTCGAGGCCGAGCACATCCGCCGAGTCCTCGGTCGGGTGGCCAGCCGGGAGGAAGCTTCGCGGATCTTGGGGATCGACCCGAGCACGCTCTACCGCAAGCGGAAGCAATACGGTCTTTGATCGAATCAAGGTCGAGATCGTGCAACTTGCCCGAATCGTCGTGCGATTTGCCCGACGAATGCCACCGGGCCGAACCGCGCGAATCGAGTTTAACCGTTCCCTCCTCGGGGCTTAAGACATACCATGAGGTCTAGGCACGGGCAATGCTTTCAATCCCCGATCGCCGATCGATCGGAGCTTCGATGATCCAGACAATCCGGCTCAAGCTTTTGCTGGGCATCATGCCTTTGCTGGTTCTCATGGTCGGACAAGGTTTGTGGGCCGTCTCGTTGTTCACCCGATTGGGCAGCGACATCGACGTGATTCTCCGCGAGAATTACCAGAGCGTGCGTGCCGCGCAAAGCATGAAAGAGGCCCTGGAGCGGATGGACTCTTCGGAGTGGTTCGCCATCGGCGGCGAGGAGACCAGGGCCCGCTCGCAGTTCGACCGATCGCGCGCCGCGTTCGAGGATGCGTTGCGGATCGAGAACGGCAACATCACCCTGCCCGGCGAAGGGGGGATGGCCAGGGACCTGGCCGCCCTCCACGATCGCTATGTCGAGCGGGCCGCTCGTTTTTTCGGATTGATGGCGATCGGCGATCGGGCGGAGCGGACCGGGTTTTATTTCCGGGAGTTACTGCCGACGTTCGAGGCGATCAAGGGGAAGGCCGACGAGATCCTCGAACTCAACCAGAGGCAGATGGAGACCGCCAACGACCGCGCCCGGTCGACCGCCGCGTTCTCGACCCGACTGATGATCTTCGCCATCCTGGCGTCGGTGGTGCTCGCCTCGGTGTTCGCGCTGGCCCTGAGCCGGTCGATCCTCGGGCCGATCAAGGCTGTCACGATCGGGGTTCGAGACATGGCGGCGGGCAACCTCGACCAGGTCGTCCCCTCGACGACCCACGACGAGCTCGGCGAGCTTGCCGACGCCTTCAACGCCATGGCCCGGACGCTCCGGGCCTTCCACCAGTCGGGGACGGCCCGACTCCTCCGGGCGCAACGGACCGCGCAGGCGACGATCGACTCGTTCCCCGACCCCGTGATCGTCGTCGACCCGAACGGCTCGGTCGAGCGCGCCAACCCGGCGGCCCGGCGGATCTTGGGCGTGGTCCCGTCCGAAACCGACGGCCCCGCCCCCTGGTCGCCCCCCCTCGAACTCCGACAGCCGATCGCCGAGGCGTTGAACAGCGAAGGAGGGGCGATCCCGCCGCCGGTCGGGCTCGACCAGGCGATGGCGTGCCGCGACGACGGCCAGGAGCGTTATTTCCTCCCGAGGGTCCTGCCGATCCGCGATGAGGATGCCGGTTTGATCGGCGCCGCGGTGGTCCTGACCGACGTCACCCGATTCCGACGCCTCGACCAGTTGAAGAGCGACATGGTCTCCACGGTCAGCCATGAGTTGAAGACTCCGCTCACCGGCCTCCAGATGGCCGTCCACCTCCTGCTCGAAGAAGCGGTCGGGCCGCTCAACCCCAAACAGGTGGAGCTGCTGCTCGCGGCCCGGCAGGACGCCGACCGCCTCCTGTCGATGATCGAAGACTTGCTCGACCTGACCCGGATCGAGCAAGAAGGCGTCCGGCTCAACCTCCAACCCACCAACCCGTCCGACCTGATCAACGAGGCGATGACGCGGTTCGAGACCCGGGCCAAGGACGCCGGCGTGGCGTTCCAGGCCGCCTCGGCGGTGGGCCTGCCGTCGATCCAGGTCGACCGCGAGCGGGTCAGCCACCTGTTCGATAACTTGCTCGGCAACGCCTTGGTCCATGCGGGCCGGTCCGGTTCGGTCCGGCTCTCGGCCGAGGCCGACGGAAACCTGATCCGGTTCACGGTGGCGGACACCGGCGAGGGGATCGCCCCGGAACATTTGCCCCATATTTTCGAGAAGTTCTACCGGGTGCCGGGATCGAGGTCGACGGGAGCCGGGCTGGGCCTGGCGATCGCCCGGGAGATCGCGGTGGCCCACGGCGGGATGATCGACGTCAGCAGCCGGCCGGGGCATGGGGCGACCTTCCGGTTCACCTTGCCGATCGTCACCGAGGCCGGGAGATCATCGCCATGAGCGCCTTGAAGCGAGTCCTGATCGTCGACGACGAGCCCAACGTCCGGCTCGTCTTCGCCACCGCGCTCGAACTGGCCGGCTATTCCACGATCACCGCCGAGAATGGCGAAGTCGCGCTTCGAATGGTCGCCGAGGGGTCGATCGACCTGATCTTGCTCGACCTCCGGATGCCGGGGATCGACGGGATGGAAGTGCTCCGATCGCTCCGCGACCTCGGGATCACCATCCCGACGGTGATCGTCACCGCGCACGGGAGCGTCCCCGACGCCGTGTCCGCGATGAAACTCGGGGCGGTCGACTTCCTGATCAAGCCCCTGACCCCCGAAGCGCTCCGCCGCGAAGTCGCCGCGATCCTGGCCCGGACCGCGGACCGATTCGGGTGGAGCGAGGTCTCCATCGACCGAAGCGAATCCTCCCATCGACCCGTCGGAGATTTCTCATGATGGCCCTGGCGACCCTTGCGATCGGCTTGTCGCTGTTCGCCCTGTTTTTCGGCCTGGTCGCGGCGTGCGACCGGCTTTGAGCCACGACCGCAATCGACAGGAGAGCGACCATGCTGATCCTCACCGCCATCCTGACCGTCGCCGCCTTGGCCTACCTCGGCTACGCCATGATCCGGCCCGAAAGCTTTTGATCCGACCGACACCCGCGAAACCCGGAGAGTCCTCCCTTGGAAGCGTCCGCCGTCCTGTTGCCGCCCCTCTGGGCGCTCGCCTTGCCGATCGCCGCTTCGATCCCGATCGGTCGATGGATGGCCCGGAGCCTCGACGTCCCCGACGACCGGGTCGGGCGCGGCCTCGACGCGATCCCGCTCGCCCTCTCCCGCCTGATCGGCCGCCGAGACCCCGAGGCGATGGGCTGGAAACGGTACGCCCGGGCGATGCTCGGGTTCAACGTCGCTCTGTTCGTCGTGACATTCGGGCTTCTCTACTTTCAGGAGGCGCTCCCGCTCAATCCCGACGGCAAAGGCTCGCTCGCCGCTTTGGGGTATACCGACTCGGCGGGGGGCAAGCATGACGGGGCGGATACGGCGGTGATCTTCAACACGGTCTGCTCGTTCGTGACCAACACGAACTTGCAGCATTATTCCGGCGAGCAACACTTGTCCTACTTGATGCAACTGGGGTCGATCGTCTGGTTGCAGTTCGTCACGCCCGCCGTCGGCCTGGCCGTGATGCTGGCGACGGTCCGGGGGCTTCGAGGCGACAAGCACCTCGGCGACTTCACGGTCGACCTGTTCCGCTCGCTCTGCTTCGTGTTCCTGCCGATCTGCCTGGTCGTGGCCCTGACCTTGGCGGGCTTGGGCGTGCCGATGACGTTCGAACCGGCGGCGGAGGCGGCGACGGTCGACGGATCGGCCAACGGCCTGGCGAAACAGGTGATCGCGCGGGGACCGGTCGCGGCCCTGGTGGCGATCAAGCAGCTCGGAACCAACGGCGGCGGGTTCTTCGGGCCGAACTCGACGCATCCGTTCGAAAACCCGTCCCCCTGGAGCAATCTCCTGGAAGTCGTCTCGATCTTGCTCTTGCCGATGAGCTCCATCGTGATGGCCGGGCGGATGCTCCGCGACGCCAAGCATGCCCGGGTCATCTTCGCCGTGATGTTCTCCTTCGTGGCGGCCGGGGTGGCGACCGCGATCTATGCCGAGATGGCGCCCGGGGACGAGGCGGTCGGGCTCCCGGTCGTCGCCGGGCCGAACATGGAGGGGAAGGAGGTCCGGTTCGGCGCGAGCGCCTCGGCCACTTGGGCGGCGATCACCACCGCCACCTCGAACGGCTCGGTCAACGCGATGCACGACAGCCTCAGCCCGATCGGCGGCCTGGTCCCGATGGCGTTGATGATGACCAACGTCGCCTTCAGCGGGATCGGCGCGGGGTTCGAGAACATGCTGATGTACATCATCGTCGCCGTGTTCATCGCGGGCTTGATGGTCGGCCGGACGCCCGAATACCTCGGCAAGAAGGTGGAGTCCAAGGAGGTCAAGCTGGCGATGCTGGCGCTCTTGATCCACCCGATCCTGATCTGCGTCGGCACGGCGCTTTTCGCGGCGACCCCCTGGCGGGCCTTCGTCGCCAACCCGGGCGCCCACGGGTTCAGCGAGATCCTCTACGAGTTCACCTCGGCGGCGGCCAACAACGGCTCGGGGTTCGAAGGGCTGTCGGACAACAACCCCGCCTGGAACATCGCCACCGGGGTCGTCCTCCTGATGGGCCGGTTCCCTGCTTTGATCTTCCCCCTGGCGGTCGCGGGGGCGCTCTCGATCAAGAAGCGGGTGCCGCAGACCAGCGGGACGCTCCGGACCGACGACGCGACGTTCGGCGGGATGCTCCTGGGGACCGTGGTCCTGGTCGGGGCCTTGTCGTTCCTCCCGGCGGTGGTGCTCGGGCCGATCGCGGACCACCTGTCGGTCGCGGCCAAGAAATAACGCCATCGGACGCTCGCCCACACCCCACCTCGAGGATGATCCCGCCATGAGCCTTGCCGAAGTCGAAACACCCGGCGCGACGAGCGCCGATCCTCAATCGAAGACCGCCGGGCGAGGCCGGACCCGCAAGCTCAAGCTGTTCGAGCCGGCGCTGATCCGGATGGCCGTGGGCCGGTCGTTCGTGATGCTGAACCCCAGGAGCATGGCCCGCAACCCGGTCATGTTCCTGGTCGAAGTCGGCTGGGTTCTGACCTCGATCGTGGTCGTCCGGTCGATCTTCTCCGGCGCCCCGACCGGGATCATCGTCTATCAGGCCGCGCTGGCGTTCCTCTTGCTCCTGACCGTCCTGTTCGCCAACTTCGCCGAGGCCCTGGCCGAAGCCCGAGGCAAGGCGCAGGCGGACAGCCTCCGGCAAACCCGAGCCGACACCCCGGCCCTCAAGCTCAACGCCGTGGACGACCCCGACGACGCGGGTGTGACGATCTCGTCGACCAAACTTCGGGCCGGCGACCTCGTCCTGGTCAAGACCGGCGAGCTGATCCCCACCGACGGCGAGGTCGTCCGAGGTCTCGCCTCGGTCGACGAGTCGGCCATCACGGGCGAAAGCGCCCCGGTGATCCGCGAGGCGGGCGGCGACCTGTCGGGGGTCACGGGGGGGACTCGCGTCCTGTCCGACCGGATCGTGATCCGGGTGACCGCCGAGCCTGGGCAAAGTTTCCTCGACAAGATGATCGCCCTGGTGGAAGGGGCCAGCCGCCAGAAGACCCCCAACGAGATCGCCTTGACCATCGTCCTGGCGGCGTTCTCGATCATCTTCCTCCTCGTCACCGCCACGCTCTACCCGATGGCCCAGTATTTCGGGCTGACGCTCGACATCCCGACGTTGGTGGCGCTCCTGGTCTGCCTGATCCCGACGACCATCGGCGCCCTGCTCGCCGCGATCGGGATCGCCGGGATGGACCGGGCCTTGGCCGCGAACCTGATCGCCAAGAGCGGCAAGGCGGTCGAGGTGGCCGGCGACATCGACACCTTGCTCCTCGACAAGACCGGGACGATCACCGTCGGCAACCGCCGGGCCACCCGGTTCGACCCATCACCGGGGATCGACCCGGCCGACCTCGCCAGATTGGCCGGCCTCGCTTCGCTGGCCGACACCACGCCCGAAGGGAAAAGCATCCTCGACCTCGCCCGGCAGCAAGGCGCGGCGGTCGGAGAGGTCGCCACCGGGGCCAAATTCATCGAGTTCACCGCCAAGGACCGGATGAGCGGGGTCGACCTCCCCGACGGCCAGGTGATCCGCAAGGGGGCACCCGACACCATGTCACGCCACGTCGTCGACCGAGGGGGCACGCTCCCCGACGGCTACCAAGCCAGCGTCGACGCGATCGCCTCGCAAGGCGCGACTCCGATCACGGTCGTCGAAGGGAATCGGATCGTCGGCGTGGTCCAGCTCGAAGACGTCTTGAAGCCGGGCATCAACGAGCGGTTTCAAAGGCTCCGCCAGATGGGTCTCCGGGTGGTGATGGTCACGGGCGACAACCAACTCACCGCCAAGGCGATCGCCGAGAAGGCGGGGGTCGACGACTTCATCGCCCAGGCCACCCCCGAGGCCAAGCTCGCCTACATCCGCAAAGAGCAGGAAGGCGGCAAGCTCGTCGCCATGATGGGCGACGGGACCAACGACGCCCCGGCCTTGGCGCAGGCCGACCTCGGCGTGGCGATGAACTCGGGGACGCAGGCCGCCAAAGAGGCCGGGAACATGGTCGACCTCGACAGCGACCCGACCAAGCTGATCGAGGTCGTCGAGATCGGCAAGCAACTCCTGATGACCCGGGGGGCGCTCACCACGTTCTCGATCGCCAACGACCTGGCGAAGTACTTCGCCGTGATCCCGGCCCTGTTCATCGCCACCTTGCCCGAACTCAAGGCCATCGACCTGATGGGGTTGGCCACCCGAGGCGGCGCGCAGTCGGCGATCCTGGCGGCGGTGATCTTCAACGCGATCATCATCCCGATGTTGATCCCGATCGCCTTGAAGGGCGTCGCCTATCGTCCCGTGGGCGCCGGGATTCTGCTCCGAAGGAACCTCTTGTGGTACGGGCTTGGGGGCGTGATCGCCCCGTTCATCGGGATCAAGCTGATCGACATCGCCCTGGACCCGCTGCTTGGTCTGGTCGGTATTCATTGAACTGGGCCGCTTATCTACCCAAGGACCGTCTTCGATGATCCGCGAAATCCTCCATGACCTCGGTGCCTGCATCGTGACCTTCGCCTTGTGCGCCGTGGCTTATCCCGCGATAGTTTGGGGGATCGCCCGCGTGGCGTTGTCCGACCAGGCGGAAGGAAGCCTGATCCGAGGGGCGGACGGGGTGGTGATCGGTTCGGCCCTGGTGGCGCAACCGTTCGCCTCGGACCGCTATTTTCGCCCTCGACCGTCGGCGGTCGGCTACAACGCTTCGGCCACGGGGGGTTCGAACCTGGGGACGAAGAATCCGAGCCTTCACGACCAGGTCGCCGAACGGGCCAAGGCCCTGGGAGCTTCGGACGCCTCGCCCGTTCCCGCCGACCTGGTCACGGCTTCGGGCGCGGGGCTTGACCCCGACATCTCGCCGGAGGCGGCGCTATTCCAGGCCGACCGCGTCGCCAAAGCCCGACAAATTCCCGTCGACCGAGTTCGAGCCCTGATCGATGATGCGATTGACCGATCCGGGGGCTTCATCGGCGCCCCGGCGCGGGTCAACGTCTTGCGGCTGAACTTGGCGCTCGACGTCGAGCCGATCGGCCTCCGGCAATCCGTCTCGCTGCCTTGATCCCTGGCCGAGGAGTCATCGAGCCATGCCCGACGAACCCGCTCGCCCTTCGCCCGAGCAGTTCCTCCACCTGATCCGTCGCCAGGAGAGAGGAAGGCTCAAGGTCTATCTGGGTTCGTCGGCCGGGGTGGGCAAGACTTACTCGATGCTCCGCGAAGGGAACCGCCTGGCCCGGCAAGGCGTGGACGTGGCGATCGGCCTCATCGAGACTCATGGTCGGCTCGAAACCTCCGAGCAAATCGGCGACCTCCCGACGATCCCGCCGAGGGAGACGACCTATCGGGGCGTCGTCCTCCGCGAGATGGACATCGACGCGATCCTCGCCCGCAAGCCGACCGTCTGCCTCGTCGACGAGCTGGCGCACACCAACGCGCCGGGGAGCCGACACCCCAAGCGTTACCAGGACGTCGACGACCTGCTCAGGGCGGGCATCCACGTCATCACCACCGTCAACGTCCAACATCTCGAAAGCCTCTACGACGAGGTCGAGCGGATCACCGGGGTCAAGGTCAAGGAGCGGCTGCCCGACTCGGTCTTGGGCGAGGCGGACCAGATCGTCAACGTGGATGTTTCCGCCGAGGATTTGCTCGATCGGCTCAAGGCGGGCAAGGTTTATCCCCCCGACCGGGCGGAGACCGCCCTGAATAACTTCTTCACCTCGGGCAACCTGACCCGACTCCGCGAGCTGACCCTGACCGAGATCGCCCACCTGATCGACCGCCGCCAGCGGAGGGCCGAGGCCGACCGCGCCCCGAGTTCGGCCACCGAGCGCGTCATGGTCGGCTTGTCGAGCCGATCGCCCAACGCCCCGGCGCTCCTCCGCAAGGCGGCCCGGCTCGCCGACCGGCTCAACGTCCCGTGGTACGCGGTCTACATCCAGACCCCCGCCGAAGACCTGACCCGGATCGACGCGGCCACCCAGAGGATCTTGAGCAAAAACCTCGAGCTCGCCCAGCAACTCGGCGGCATCCCCATGACGTTTCGAGGCCCCAACATCGTCCAAACGGTCAAGGCGTTCGCCCGCGAGTATGAGATCAAGGTGATCGTCATGGGGAAAAGTCACCGCTCCTGGTATCGTCGCTTCTTGGGCGGGTCGATCATCGAAGGGCTGGTCCGCGACTCCCGAGGACTCGACATCGTGATCGTGGACGTTTGATCGAATCGGCAAGCGGTTGGCTCGATCAAAAATCGCGGTCGACCCCATGGGCGGCGTGGGATATGCGAAAGTGAGGGCTTCCCAAACTCTCCAAAGATTCTTCGAATGAACGAAGGTAAAGTCCGATGGACCATCCGGCCAAATCCAAGAACCCGCATCGGGTCGGTCGCTGGCTCCCCGACCAAGACTCGCTCGAAGCGTGGCTCGAAGGTCTTTGCCAGGAGGTCGGCGCCGATGACGACCGGACGCTTCGACACCCGGTCATGCTCGAATTCCGCGACCTGATCGACCGCGACCCGATCGTTCGAATGCTCCTCACGCGGATGATCGAGCAGGTGCCGCACACCAAGGCGTACAGCAAAAGGCACCTGGAAAGCGTCGATCAAATGCTCCTCCTGATCGACGAGGTGATCGGTCGGGCGCCCGAATACAACGAGACGGGGATGGTGGGTTGTCCGCTGAACGCCGTGATCGACTGGTGCATGGGGACGTCCGCCGGCTTCGCCGCGTTTCGCCACGACACGATCAACGCCATGTTCCGGAAGATCCTCCAGGGTTGGTGCGAGTTCCTGAGCAGCCCCGCCTCGGCGTATGTCTTGAACGACTCGCCCAACGGTTGGAAATGCGCCTCGGCCCGAAAGTCGACCAAGATCGACCAGTTCCAGATCGACCCCGACGACGAGCATTGGGGTTTCCGGTCCTGGAACGACTTCTTCACCCGTCGGTTCAAGCCGGGCGAACGGCCGGTCGCCGCCCCCGACGACGACAAGGCCATCATCGGCGCCTGCGAGTCGACGCCCTACGCGATCAAGAACAACGTCAAGCGGCACGACCAATTCTGGGTCAAGTCTCAGCCCTATTCGCTCCAGGATATGCTCGCCAATGACGACTCGGTCGACCAGTTCGTCGGCGGGACGGTTTATCAGGCGTTCCTCGACGCCCATAGCTACCACCGATGGCACAGCCCGGTCTCGGGGACGATCCGCAAAGCGTTCGTGGTCGAGGGGACTTACTATGCCGAGGCGGACTCCGAGGGCGAAGATCCCGAGGGTCCCAAGAAGTCGCAAGGCTACATCGCCCACATCGCGACCCGGGCGATCATCCTGATCGAGGCCAACGACCCTTCGATCGGCCCGATGGTCGTCATGCCGATCGGCATGGTTGAAGTCTCTTCTTGTGTCATCCACCCGAACATCAGTCCGGGCCGACCGATCGAGAAGGGAGAAGAACTGGGCTATTTCCAGTTCGGGGGTTCGTCGCATTGCTTGATCTTTCGTCCGGGGGCCATCGAGAGCTTCGCCTTGGGGGCGATGCCGGAGCCCGAAAACCCGGACGCCCCGATCGTGCTCGTCGGATCTTTGATCGCCAGGGCGAGGGAATAGGCCATCAAAGCCGACAGATCAGGAGTTCCCGCTCGTAGACGGTTTCCGGCGGTAGCCGGTCGTGCAGCTCGATGAAAAGTTCTTCGTGCCCGACCACCTCGGCCCTCCACGCCGCCCGATCGAAAGCTTGCAACTGGTCGAACTTTTCTTTGGGAAAGTCCGACCCTCGCCACTCGATGTCCTCGAAGCGAGGCATCCAGCCGATCGGCGTTTCGCGGGCGTTGGCCCGGCCTCGGACGCGGTCGACCACCCACTTCAACACCCTCATGTTGTCGCGGAACCCCGGCCAGATGAACTGGCCCGCGTCGTCCTTGCGGAACCAGTTGACGTGGAAGATCGCCGGGGTTTCCGAAAGCTCGCGCTGCATCCGGTACCAGTGCCGGAAATAGTCGCCCATGTGATAGCCGCAGAACGGGAGCATCGCCATCGGGTCGCGGCGGACCTTGCCGACGACCCCGGCGGCGGCGGCCGTCATCTCGGAGCCGACGGTCGCCCCGATATAAACCCCGGCGCTCCAGTTGAACGCCTGGTGGACCAGGGGGATCGTCGAGGCCCGCCGCCCTCCGAAGATGATCGCGGCGATCGGGACCCCCTCCGGGTCTTCCCAAGCGGGGTCGATCGTCGGGCATTGGGACGCGGGGGCCGTGAACCTCGAGTTCGGATGCGCGGCCTTCGCGCCGGTCTGCTTGCCGATCTCGGGCGTCCAGCGGTTGCCCCTCCAGTCGAGGCATTCGGGGGGCGGCTCGTCGGTCATCCCTTCCCACCAGACGCCGCCGTCGGGGGTGAGCGCGACGTTGGTGAAGATGGTGTTTTTCGAAAGAGCGGCCATCGCGTTCGGGTTCGTCTTCCAGGAAGTCCCGGGCGCGACCCCGAAGAATCCGGCCTCGGGGTTGATCGCCCTCAGTCGGGCTTGGGCGTCGGGTTTGAGCCAGGCGATGTCGTCCCCCACGGTCCAGACTTTCCAGCCTTCGAACCCTTCCGGCGGGATCAGCATGGCGAAGTTGGTCTTGCCGCAGGCCGAGGGGAACGCGGCGGTCACATAGGTTTTCTCGCCTTGCGGATCTTCGACGCCAAGGATCAGCATGTGCTCGGCCATCCAGCCTTCGTCGCGCGCGATGTTGGATGCGATCCGGAGGGCGAAGCACTTCTTCCCCAGCAGGGCGTTGCCGCCATAACCCGATCCATAGGACCAGATTTCGCGAGTTTCCGGGAAGTGGACGATGTACTTTTCGGGGTTGCATGGCCAGGGGACGTCGCTTTGTCCGGGGCCGAGCGGGGCGCCCAGGCTATGCATGCACGGCACGACCCTCTTGTCCGCCTTGTCGATCTCGGCGAAGACGGCTTGGCCGACGCGGGCCATGATCCTCATGTTGACGACCACATAAGGGGAGTCGGTCAGTTGCACCCCCACCTGCGACATCGGCGAGCCGATCGGCCCCATGCTGTAAGGGAGTACATACATCGTCCTCCCTCGCATCGAGCCGCCGAACAACTCTTTCAGCTTGCGCCTCATCCGAAACGGCTCTTCCCAATTGTTGGTCGGGCCGGCCGCTTCCTTGGAAAGTGAGCAGATGAACGTGCGGTCCTCGACCCGGGCGACATCATTGGGATCGGACCGGGCATAGAAACAGCCCGGCCATTGTTCCTGGTCGAGCCTGATCAGGGTCCCGTCCTCGACCATCGCCGAGGCGATGGCGTCCGACTCCGCTTGCGAGCCGTCCACCCAGTGCACCGAAGCGGGCAAGGTGAGCCGGGCCATCTTCTCGACCCACTTCAAGAGGTGGCCGTTCTTGCTCAGAGGGGTCGACGGATCTCGGTCATCCCAAGCCGGTTCGGTCCCATTGGTCATCGACGTCTCGCTCGCTTGGTTGTTCTTCGTCCAGAGGTTCCATCCTTGACCAGAGTAGTCTTTACGAGGCTTTGATCAAACAGCTTGCCCAAGCGGGGCGCTCGAAATACGACTTGAACGCCTCCAGATCCGTCTTGGAGGAGGTTCACGATCGGCGACGAAGCGACGGCGATCGCCGGGACGAGTTGCCGCCGACTCCGACCTGTTCCGTCCCGCGGCCGGTAATCTCTTGGGCAAACTTATCGATTGGTTTCAGGAGAAAAACCGACTCCGAGGAGTGGGTATAGCTTTCGAATCTGGAGATTCTTCGAGATCAAGGATTGCAAATCGCAGGATTGCAAATCGCAAAGGATTGCAAATCGCAAAGGATTGGAGAATCTCACTTTCCGAGTTTTTTGCGATTTGCAATCCTGCGATTTGCAATCCGAATCTCCAGATTCGAAAGCTATACCCCCGAGGAGTCAATCTTGGTGTTCAAGAATGGTCCAGGCTTCAAATGCACGCACAATGGTCGGTAACATCGACGGGATGTTGTTCCAAACGGATGAAATGTGCTGCGCTTCGCCTTCGTCGCCGATTGCCCCAAACCGATTAAACAACTCCTGTATTCGTTTTGTACCGCCGGAAACCGTATTTTCCGATTGATGATCCCAAGGTCCCCGCATCGTAGACTTTTGTTAAGATATCGGTCGGGAAAGCCTCACCCGAAGTTGCTGATTTCAATCGGCGAATTTATGCCGAGATATGATTTGCGAAATGCGCGACGGGATATACAATGGATCTAACCCGGTGACCAAGCTCTATAAGGCTGCGTAGTTCACCATTCTTTTCTCGGAGGGCCTCATGGGTCGCAAGTCCATCAAACCGCCCGATGTCGACATCGAAGATTTGGACCAAGAAGATTTCCATCCTTCGGAATCCGTCGAGGGAGAGACCCGGATCAAGACTATGAGCAAAGCGGGAGCCGCTCGCGCCGCACTTGCCGACGGCGTCGTTGTTCCCAAGGAAGCCAGCATCTATATCAAGCGTAAGTTCGGGATCGACATCAGTCCGCAGCAATTCAGCGCGGAGAAGAGTCGCCTCAAACTTCGGTCGGGCGGATTCAACCCGCTCTCAAATCAAGGACCGTCGGGCAAGGGGCTTGATGGCTACCTCGCACCTCCGTCGAAGCGAAGCGCCCCCGGAGAGGCTGACCTCCTCATGGCGCTCGAGGCCATGAAGCCCTTGATCGCCCAGCTTGGGACCGAAAAGGTCAAGCGGATGGTCGACTTGCTGGGATGATCATAATCGGGCCGAAGGTGCGAATCGACGAAGCGTTGAATCTTCGTTACAATGATGTTTGATACCTGAATTTGCGTGCTAGTTGCATTGTCCTTTTGACAAAACAATCTGTTTGGGAGTTACGCAGTTGGCCGAGGCGGAGCCGATCTTGTGGGGTGCGTGAAACGCACCGATCTCTGGCGTCGGGCCTCGGTGCGTTTCAGGCACCCTACCAGACAGCCAACTGCGTAACTCCTAATTGTATTGGTCTGGAGGTAGCCGTCTTGGAAAAGCTCAGCCTTGTGGATCAGTTCAGTCGGTTCGATGATCAGTGGAGTCCCAAGGTCATTGCCTCATTGAACGGGCAACTGGTGAAGCTCGTCAAGTTTCAGGGTGCTTTCGTGTGGCACCACCATGAGGTCGAAGACGAGATGTTCCTGGTCGTGCGAGGTCGGTTTCGGATGGAGTTTCGCGACCGCCAAGTCTGGCTCGAAGCGGGGGAAATGCTCGTCGTCCCGAAAGGCGTCGAACATCGACCGGTCGCCGAAGAAGAAGCGCACGTCCTCCTCTTCGAGCTGGCCTCGACGCTCAACACGGGGAATGTCCGCAATGAGCGGACGGTAGACAACCTGGAATGGATCTGAAAATCAGGTTTTCGCGAGGTCGGGATCGATCCTCGACCTCGAAGTTGATTTTTCACCCGGTGGACTCGAATCGCCCAGTTTTCGACAGATATTGCTTGCCCTTGGATTTCCAAAAAATGGGCGATCTCTTGATCGCGCAGCCTTGCGAACGGACCGGTTTTTCGGAATGATGCCCCACGGATCAAGAAAGTTGTGAGGTAAATCTTCGACGCGACCTCAAGGAGAATCTCCCGATGAATCCCTCGGTACTCGTGGTTGGCGGTGGTCCTGTGGGGTTGACGATGGCGGCGGAGCTTGCCCGTTATGGGGTGGCGGTCCGGATCGTCGACAAGGCGGCTCATCGATCGGAAACGTCGAAGGCCCTGGTCCTCTGGCCTCGGACGCTTGAGTTGCTCGACCGGATGGGTTGCGGTTCCACTTTCGTCGCCGCGGGCCAGAAGGTCGTCGCCGCCAACATCCACTCCGGCGGCAAACGGATCGGCCATGTTGGTTTCGAATCCGTCGCCAGCCCGCACCCTTATGCCCTCATGATCCCCCAGAGCGAGACCGAGCGATTGCTCGGCGAGTACCTCCATCGACTCGGGGTTGATGTCGAGCGTCGGGTCGAAGTGGCTGAGTTCAGGACCTCCGAGGAGAAAGTCACTTCTTCCCTGCTCCATCCCGATGGGACGACCGAGACGCTCGAAACCGACTGGTTGATCGGTTGCGACGGGGCGCACAGCCTGGTCCGGCACCAGTTGGGGATGGAGTTCGTCGGCGACACGCTCTTGAGCGATTGGATTCTGGCCGACGTCTACCTGAGCGGCGCTGATTTGTCCTCGGCGGAACTCGACCTGTTCTGGCACTCGGACGGGGTGTTGGCGCTCTTCCCGATCTCGCCCGGTCGTTATCGGATTGTCGCGGACGTGGCGGTCGCGAAGGGCGATGGTGATCGTTCCAAGCCGACCCTGGAAGAGGTTCAGGCGATCCTCGACGAGCGAGGTCCGGGTCAGATTCGAGCCTCCGATCCGGTCTGGCTGTCACGGTTCCGAATCAACGAGCGAAAAGTCGAAAATTATCGGTCGGGGCGAGTCTTCCTGGCCGGCGACTCGGCCCATGTCCACAGCCCCGCGGGCGGGCAGGGGATGAACACGGGGATGCAGGATGCCTATAACCTCGCCTGGAAACTCTCGATGGTTTGCCTGGGAACCTGTCCCTCCGAAGCTCTCCTCACCAGCTATAGCGAGGAGAGGAGCCCGATCGGAGCCCAGGTCCTTGCACAAACCGGGCGGGCCACCTCGTTGACGCTACTGAAGAATCCCATCTTGCAGTCGCTCCGGAACCATATCGCCCAGGGGATTCTTGGCTTTTCTTTCGTCCAGCGGAAGATGGTGGACACGGTGACGGAGGTTTCGATCGCTTATCCCCCGGGGCCGCTCGTCCGGGAGAGATCTGGCCGCCACAACGGTCCTAATCCTGGAGAGCGAGCCCCGATTCGAAACGGTGATTCGCCATTTGGGGTCGGCGATCGACCGCGATTCGCCCTCTGCGCCGAGGTCGATGACGCCTCAAGCCGCTTGATCGGCCTCTACCCCGATCTCCTGGAACCGACCCCCCGCAAGCCGTATCACCCCGAGGCCATTGCCTTGGTTCGACCCGATGGCTATCTCGGTGTCGTGGCCGAACGAACCGCCTGGAACGATCTCGAACAATACCTCGATAAGCTCAAATCTGAAGAGACGTGCCCGACCCGTTCAGGCGTCTTGCCTTGACCACCTCGGGGACTTATCCTTCTGGGAGCGACTTCAGGTCTCGAAGATTTCCGGTGGGGGTTTGGTCTGATGGCTGTCAATCATGGTGCGGCGATCCGAAAGCTGGGCAACTCGGGGCTTGAAGTCGGACCGCTGACCTTCGGCGGCAACGTGTTCGGCTGGACCGCCGACGAGGTGACCTCGTTCCGGCTGCTTGACGCCTTCGTCGACTCCGGGATGAACTTGGTCGACACCGCCAACGTCTACTCGAAGTGGGCTCCCGGCAACCGAGGGGGCGAGTCCGAGACGATCATCGGCAAGTGGTTCCAGCAGACCGGCAAGCGCGATCGGGTCGTCCTCGCCACCAAGGTCGGGATGGAGATGGGTCCCGATGAGAGTGGTCTTTCCAAAGCGGCGATCCTCCGATCCGTCGAAGACTCGCTCCGGAGGTTGCAGACCGACCGGATCGACCTCTATCAGTCGCACAAGGACGACCCGAAGTCCCCGCTCGAAGAGACCTTGGGGGCTTTCGCCACCTTGATCCGCCAAGGGAAAGTCCGGGCCATCGGCGCGTCGAATTACTCCGCCGACCGGCTCAGCGAGGCCCTCCAACTCGCCCGAGAGACGGGCCTGCCCGCCTATCACACGTTGCAGCCGGAATACAACCTCTGCGAGCGGGCCAAGTTCGAGGAAAAGCTCGAGCCGCTCTGCCTCGAAGCCGGGATCGGGGTGATCCCTTACTACTCGCTGTGCAGCGGGTTCTTGACCGGGAAGTACCGCTCGGAAGCGGACCTGACCAAAAGTCCCCGAGGGGCCAAGGTCAAGTCCTACCTCAACGACCGAGGCTTCGCCATCCTGGCGGCGCTCGACGAGGTGGCCGAACGCCAGGCTTCCACCCCGGGGCGGGCGGCGATCGCCTGGATGCTGGCCCGGCCAAGCATCACTTCGCCGATCGCCAGCGCGACCAGCGTCGAGCAACTCGAAGACCTGATCGCGGCAACCCGGCTCAAGCTTGATGAGGGGGATTTCCAGGCGTTGAATCGGGTGAGCGCCTGGGCTTGATCCTCAGCGAGTCGCATAATAATCGGCGACCTGCTCGGCAACCCGACCGATGGCGTCTTCGAGGTTGGCTCCAACCCCGTAATGCTGCCCCGTGAAGATGACCAGGACGATCTGGCGTCCCGAGCTTTCGAGCAGGCCGACGTCATTGCCAATGTAAGGGAGGAAGTCGCCGGTCTTGTGCGGGATGCTGTAACCGGTCACATACTTGGGGATGCGCGAACGATACACCTGCTGGCGCATGATCCCGAGCATGGCATCGCTCGCCTTCTTGCTCACGGCCTCGCCTCTGGCGATCTTTTCGAGGAGCCGACCAATATCGCGAGGCGAGGCCAGCCCGAACGGAGTCTTGGCTTCGAGGTGAAACTTGGCGGCGTCGCCGGTTTCCCGGAGGGCCTTGAACCAGACGTCGGTCGTGCCCGTGGCCCGGATTGTCTTGAGCCCATAGTCCGCCATCAAGGCGTTGACGGGTTCGACCCCGCCGACCTTGTCGAAGAGGATGTCGGTAGCCGTGTTGTCGCTGACGGTGTTCATCAAGGTGATGATATCCTTGATCGACAACGAGGCGCCCGGGTCGAGGGTCCGGATCACGCCGGTTCCCGGGCGTTTGTCCTCATCCTTGAGGGTGTATCGGTCATCGAGCTTGATCGTCCCGGCCTCGACCTGGCGATATGTTTCGACCATCAGGGGGATCTTGATGACGCTCATCGTATCCATCGGCTCGTCGGCGCCGATGGCGATCTCCTCGCCGGTTTCCAGGCACTTCATGTAGACCCCCCACCGGGCGTTGACCCCTCGCGTGATCCGCTCGATGTTCGACCGGAGTCGGTCGAGCGGCGCCGGGGGGGCAGGGGCCTGCGCGGCGGCGGGGACGGCGAGGGTCGCGACCAAGGCGAGGAATCCGAGGAGGTGCATCCGACGGGACATGGGCGGGGGATCTCCGGGGGATCAGGGAGCTTATCGAGGGGCCAGGATGACTTTCAACTCGGCGACGGATTCGACCTTCGGGCGGGAATAGGCGACGGGGAAATAACTCCCGTCGTCCCAGGGGGCGAGCAAGTCGCGATGATGCCGGCTGCCGGGCCGGCCGGATTGGCCGGGGGCGTTGGTCCCGAGGGATCGGTCCCAATCGCCGGCGTCGGCGATGATCCGGAACGAGGCTCCGGTGGCTTGGTTGTCGGCGTCCGACGTGCTATTGACGGTGTGAGCGGACCCCCCTCTGGCGATCGGGCCGAGTTCGAACTCCAAGAGGCCGGGAATGACGGCCTCGCTGAGCGGGTGCCGCAAAGTCAGATGCTTGAAGGCAGGCTGGCCGTACCGCCAGAGGTCCATGTCGGGTCCGAGCTTGCGTTCCAACTCGGCGACGGCGGCGTCGAGTGCGGTGAGCAGAAGCAAATCTCGCCCGGCCACCGGGTCGGCGCCGAAGCTGGCGTCGGGCTGGGTGAGGCGGTCGAGCATCGGGCCGAGGGGAAGCTGTCGGCTCGGAAAAATCTCGCGAGCTTCCAGGGGGACCATCCGCTCCCAGAGGGCCACCCTGACCGCTTTTTCCCAAGTCAGGTAGATTCCGGCGGGGATTGAGGCTCGATTCATCGTGCCGTCCCAGGCGGCCAGCAAGCGTCGCGCCCGGCGAGCCGGAGCGCCGGCCGGGTCGAGGCGGACCAGGAGCGGAACCAAGGCTCGGGCAGGCAAGAGGGCGTCGTCGTGCTGGAGCCGGGCCATATCGTCCAAACCGAGGCGGCGATCGGGACTCAAAACCTCGACGAGCCGGTTGAACCGGAACGGTTCCGCCCACTGGAATCCGACGGCCGCCGGATAACCCGCCGGGAGGTTGTCCTGGTTGGCCGAGGCGAACCAGCCTCGCGGCGGGTTGGCTTCGTTCGGGAGCTGGTCGGGCGGGAGGTAACCGTCCCACTCGAATCGACCATCGCCGGGGACGGGGACAAGCCCATCCCACCCTCGACGGACCGGCGAAATGCCCACCGCTTGCCAGCCGATCTTGCCGGCTCGGTCGGCCCAGACCAGGTTCTCGGAAGGGGTCCGGAAGTAGCTCGCGGCGTCGCGAAACTCGGCCCAACTCGAAGCCTGGTCGACCCGGAGGCTGGCGAGGTACGGAGCCGACCCGGGCTCAAGCCAGGCGGCTCGAAGCGCGTAAGCGCGATGCCCCACGCGGTCTTCATGGACGACCGGGCCGTGCCGGGTGAATTTCAGGTCGACCTCAACCTTCGAGTCGCCTTGCCCTTTGACCGAAACGACCTCATGCTCGGTTCGCATCGCTTCCCAACCGCCTTGAGAGCGATATCGCGACGGGTCGGCGGGGTCGGTCTCATAGATGTAGAGGTCTTCCTGGTCGATCGGGAAGATGGTGAAACCCCAGGCCCCGTTCTGATTGTGGCCGATCGACACTCCGGGCAGGGCCGGCTCGCCGCCGCCGATCACGTCCCAGCCGGGTCCGACGAGGTGGACCCAGTAGCGGAGCGAAGGGAGGTCGATCGTCCGGTGCGGGTCGTTGGCCATGATCGGGGCGCCCGACGTGGTCCGGGTGCCGTCGAGGACCCAGTTGTTGCTCCCCCGGGTCTCGATCCCCACCGCGCCCGCTTTTTCGACCGGCTTTTCCTCAAGGGTGGGTTTGCCTCGAAACGCAGGCTCGACGTCTTCGGGGCGGAACCGGATCGAGGCTCGTGAAGCCCGGTAGCCGGCCAGGGTTTCGTCGTTGAGCGCGGCGAGGTCGATCGACGGGTCGGCCGCGAGTCGGGGTCGGCCAGGGTGAAGGTTGAGCAGGTCTCGGGCGCGATCTTCCCCCAAGATGCGGACAAGCCGGGCGGCCTGGACTTCCTGGGTGGCGTTGCGAAACAGGCCGTTGTGGCGCGACACGACAACTTCGGCGGTCCACTTGCCGGGCTTGATCCCGAGAGCTTGAAACTCGATCGGGAGCAGCTTCGGGTCGTGATCGGCGGCGTCGATGTAGGCGTTGATCCCCCGGACGAACGCGGAGACGATCTCCGCCCCTCGGGGGTGGTAGTGGTTGAGTTCGGCGGTCATGTCGCCTCGGAACCGGAGCAGTCTCGATCCTCGGTCGCTCGCCAACGCTCGCCCCCCCTGAATCTCGGCCATCGTCCCGGTAGCCTGGCGTCGCCAGAGTTCAAGCTGAAACAGCCGGTCCCGCGCCACGTTGAACCCTTGCGCGAAGAACAGATCGGGTTCGGTCCGGGCGTAGATGTGAGCGATCCCCCAGTGGTCGCGGAGGATCTCCACCGGCTCGGACAAGCCCGAAACCGTCAACGTTTCCGAATCTCCCCGTGCGTACGAGGTCAGACAGGCCAGCGAGACGACGAAGGCGAGGCGGGTCCGGTTGGGCATGATCGAGATCCCCGCGAGGTGGGTCGGCAAGGTCGGGTCGAGGCTCGTTCAGTCGCCGAGGGAAGCCAGGAACTCTTTGATCGTCTGGTTCAAGGTCGGGTTCATCGCCGGGTCGCCGCCTCCGCCCGCCGTGTGGCCGAACGTCGAGGGGATCACGAACAGGCGGGAACCGGGGATCAGGCGGCCTTCGGCCTCGACGTCGGCGGCCAGGAAATACTGGTCGCTCCGGGACGGCATCAAGAGGATCTTGGCCTTGATCGACCCCAAGGCTTTGGCAAAGTCGTCGTTCATCCCCGGCGTGGTCCCGACGTCGTGCTTCTGCCACTTGACGGCCTGGAGGATCAGGTTGTTGGCATCCTCGGACAAGAACGCCGACTTCCAGCCCTCAACCTGCTTCTCGACCGTGCCCCCTCGGGCCTTGTACTCGCCGTCGCGCCACCACTGGGGCGAGTAGGCCCAGGCGACCCAGTGAAGCCCCAGCGCCCGGAGTCCGCCGACGGGAGGCTCGGTGTAGCGCCCTCCCGCCCAGGTCGGGTCGCCCATGATCGCCCCCTTGGCCCCTTCGAGTCGGACGATCCCGAACGGATACTCCCGCGCCGAGCCGCAAAGGTTGACGACCCCTCGGATCGAGTCGGGGTGGCTGACCGCCCACTGCATCGCCTGCTGCCCGCCCATCGAGAAGCCGACCACCGCCAAAAGCCGCTCGATCCCCAGCTTTCGCGTGACCAGGCGGTAGGTGGCCTCGACATCGTCGCGGATGGCGATGGCGGGGAAGTCGGCCCCCTTCTGCGAGCCGGGCGTGTTGCTCGGCGACGACGAGAACCCATTGCCAAGCTGATTCGTCGCGATGATGAAGTGGACGGCGGGGTCGATCGCCTTGCCCGGCCCGATCAGGAAGTCGTGCGAGGTGTGGTCGCCGGAGTAGGGCGACGGGAGCAAGATCGCATTGCTCTTGGCCGCGTTGAGCGTCCCCCGCGTCGTGTAGGCGAGCTTCGCGGCGGCCAGGACCTTCCCGCTTTCGAGGGGGAAGTCCCCCAGCTCGAAGCTCCGAATCTCGATCGGGTCTTGCGCCGCTTGGGGTGCCTCGGCTCGAAGAATAGCCGACGGAACCACGGAATTTACCAGGGCGAACACCATGAAAACTTCGATCGATCGCTTCATCGGACCTCGCCCCGGGATCATGAGGATGGCCGAAATCAAGGCGATCTCGGGACCATCCCCGGCGCCGGACGGCCAGTATACCGCATGCGTGGCGCGGAAGCGCGGGTTGAACAAGGATCGTCGACGAACAGTTCGATCTGGTTCAGACCGGAGAAGTCGGAGGCGGAAAGACGGGGCGGCGAGCAGAGTGACCGGGGTGGGGCTCGAACCCACGACCAACGGATTAACTTACCTCATCGGCTTTCACCGACCACCACGAGGAAGATCCCCGAGGCGTTGAGCGTCTGGACTATACCATCGCCGTTGCAGGCGTGCCGCGTCTAGTCTCTGGGGCCGGGGCCGACGATCCGGCGGTCCCTTGCCTGCTGATTACCCAATCCCTCGCCTTTTCAGACCGTCACGCCGGCCGTTGCCGGCTACGTTGTGGTGTCGAGGGCTGTCAGGGCGTTCCAGCAAACTGCGGCATTCACTCATCGCGGTTAAGGTTCTTCCCGCGAGAGGCTCCTATTTCGACCGCCGAGGCGATCCGTTGAAGTCCGTTGCTCTACCGACTGAGCTACCCGGTCAGGGTAGGATTACTATAGTCCGCCCCGGGGCCTCCGTCTAGACCCTAGAACGGAAGTTGTCGAGCCGGGTCGACCCGGCTCGAGTCGGGGTGGGTGGCTTGATTCCGGCACTCCAACCTGATCGAATAGGGACAATCGAAGGCTCGAAGTTCGAGCTTGGGCCGATACATTCGAGCAAGCTTTGGGTCGGCCTGCGTCCGGGGAGTCGTTTTGATGATCGTGGGCGTCCCGAGGGAAGTCAAGTCGGACGAGTATCGGGTGGCGATGCTTCCCGTCGGAGCCGAGGAGTTGGCTGCGGCCGGCCACACCGTCCTGGTCGAAATCGGGGCCGGGACAGGGAGCGGGATCGACGACAATCTTTATGAGGCGGCGGGTGCGCAACTCGTCGATGACGCCGCGACGATCTGGGAGCGAGCCGACCTGATCGTCAAGGTCAAGGAACCCCAACCCTCGGAGTGGCACTACCTTCGGGAAGGCCAGATCCTCTTCACCTACTTCCACTTCGCCGCCGACGAGAAGCTGACCCGAGCGGTGATCGACAGCAAGGCGACGGCGATCGCCTACGAGACGATCCGCGACGCCAAGGGGACGCTCCCCTTGCTGACGCCGATGAGCGAGGTCGCCGGCCGGATGAGCGTCCAGGAGGGCGCCAAATACCTCGAACGGCCCCAAGGCGGGCGGGGGATCTTGCTCGCGGGCGTGCCGGGCGTCGCTCCGGCGGAGGTCGCGGTCCTCGGGGGCGGGGTCGTCGGCTCGAACGCCGCGAAGCTGGCCGCGGGGATGGGGGCCAACGTCCGAATCCTGGACGTGAACCTCGATCGCCTCCGCTACCTCGACGACATCATGCCTCGGAACGTGACGACCTTGTACTCGGATCGCCACACGATCCTCGAGTCGGTCGAGCGGGCCGACCTCGTCATCGGCGCCGTGCTCGTCACCGGGGCGCGGGCACCTCGATTGGTGCGTCGCGGCGACCTCGCCCTGATGAAACCGGGGTCGGTGGTCGTCGACGTCGCGATCGACCAGGGGGGTTGCATCGAGACCAGCCGCCCCACGACGCATCGCGAGCCAACCTATATCGTCGATGGTGTGCTCCATTACTGCGTCACCAACATGCCGGGGGCGGTGGGCCGGACTTCAACCTATGCCCTCAACAACGTGACCTTGCCTTACATCCTCCAACTGGCCCGGCTCGGCTGGCAAGAGATGGCCTCGGCCTCCCCCGGATTCGCCGAAGGGATCAACATCCACCGAGGCAAGGTGACGAACCGGGCGGTCGCCTCAACTTTCGGGCTGCCCTACGTCGCCTGGAACGCCGAGCCGATCGGGGCCACGCCGGCGGCGGCGGTCGCTTGACATCACCGGGCGATCTTTCGAGACTCTGTATTTTTCCCGACAGGCCAAATTCGCACTCCCTCTTCAAGTTCAGGAAATTGACCTCATGGCCGAACACGACGAAGACATCAGCGGCGAAGAACCCGGCGAGGGGTTGGAACAAGCCCTCGAACTCGACACGCAGAGCCAGATTTTCCTGGAAATGCGTCGCCAAAACCTCGACCTCCTCAAACTGTCGATCGAGGTCGCCGGCCTCGGTGGTGCGCACCCTCCCGTCAAGTCGGGCGAGATGAAGTCCGTCATCAAGAACATCTGGGACCTCTACTCGGAATTCTACTCGTGGATCGACCCCGAGGAATCCGAGGGGGATGACGAGGAATTCGAAGAGTGAGCCGGGCAGGGGTCGATCGAGCAGCGGTCGCCGCATCCTTCGAAACGCTGCGCTGGGTCGGCGATGCGGGGTCGGGTTGGCTCCGACTCATCGACCAGACGCTATTGCCGGTCACCTTCGCCGAGCTGGATTGCCGGGACGTGGCGGCCGTCTGGGAGGCGATCCGATCGCTCCGGGTCCGAGGGGCTCCCGCGATCGGGATCGCCGCCGCGTTCGGGGCGGTCCTCGGGGGCCAGGGCGCCGCCAATGAGGGAGTCGAGGCGGTCTTGGCGTCGGTCAAGGCCGCTTCGGATCACCTGAGGACCAGTCGGCCCACCGCCGTGAACCTGTTCTGGGCGTTGGACCGGATGGACCGCGTGGCCGAGGCCGAGGCTCCAACGCACCCGGACGGTTCGTCGCTCCTCGGACGCCTCCTCGGCGAAGCGGTCGCCATCGCCGAGGAAGACAAGGCGATGTGCCGATCCATTGGCGGCTTCGGGGCCGACCTGATCTCGCCGGGGCAGGGGATCTTGACCCACTGCAACGCCGGCGGGCTGGCCACGGCCGACTACGGGACCGCCCTGGCCGTGATCTTCGCCGCGCACGATCGAGGCGTCCCGCTCCGGGTGTACGCCGACGAGACCCGGCCGCTCCTCCAAGGGTCGAGGCTCACCGCCTGGGAACTCCAGCGTCGGGGGGTGCCGGTGACCCTGATCTGCGACAACATGGCCGCCCAGGTGATGAAGGAGCAGAAGGTCGACCTCGTCGTCGTCGGGGCGGATCGGATCGCCGCCAACGGCGACACGGCCAACAAGATCGGGACTTACGGCGTCGCCCTGCTCGCCAAGGCCCACGCACTCCCGTTCTACGTCGCCGCCCCTTCGAGCACGTTCGACCTCAGCCTCGCCGACGGGTCATCCATCCCGATCGAACAGCGCGACCCCCGCGAGGTCACCCACGGCTACGGCCGGGCGACCGCCCCGGAGGGGGTCGACGTCTACAACCCGGCCTTCGACGTAACCCCCGCCGACTTGATCGCCGGGATCATCACCGAGCGAGGGATCATCCGCCCGGTCACTTCCGAGATGATCCGAAAAGTTCTCGACCGATCCTCCCCGATCTCCGGTTAAACTGAATACTCTCCGCCCCATCGTTGGACCCGACCGAGCCGAAGATATGATCGCCCACTCCGTGTTTTTCACCCTCCACGATCGCAGCGATGCCGCGCGGGACAAACTCGTCAACGAGTGCCGGCTCCACCTGACGGGCCATGCCGGCCTGGTCTCGTTCGCCTGCGGCATCATGGACCCGACGTTCGACCGCGAGGTCAATGACCGCGACTTCGACGTCTCGCTCATCATGATCTTCGGCAGTCGCGCCGAACACGACCTCTACCAGGGTGCCCCGAGACACCGCAAGTTCGTCGAAGCGAACGAGGCAACCTGGGCCAAAGTCCGGGTCTTCGACTCGGATGTCGAGGTGAAAAGCTCGACGGCCTGACGGTCGAGCGATCGTCGTCCCATCCTCCCACGAAGCAGGCCCGGTCGGCATTCCCGACCGGGCCTGCTCAACGATGCGAATCAGCGCTTGTCAAGGGCCATCAGTTCATGCGGCGATATGGCCGTGCGGCAGGATGTAGCCGAGTTCGATCAGCTTGTCGATGATCTTGTTGGCGGATTCTTCGACCGACAGCTCGCTGGTGTCGAGGGTGACTTCGGGGTTGAGGGGCGGTTCGTAGGGGTCGTCAACCCCGGTGAAGCCCATCCCTTTGCCTTCGGCCACGGCGTTGCGGGCCTTGGCATAGAGCCCCTTCACGTCGCGCCGTTCGCAGACCTCGATCGGCGTGTCGCAGTAGACTTCGACGAAGTTGCCCTTGGACGCCTTCCGGGCATTGTCGCGCGGGCCTCGGTACGGGCTGATCACCGAGCAGAGCGTGGTCCCGCCGTGCTGCGCGACCATCCCCGCGACGTAGCCAACCCGGTTGATGTTCGCGTCTCGGTCTTCCTTGCTGAAACCCAGGCCCTTCGAGAGGTGGGTTCGGATCTCGTCGCCGTCGAGGGTCGACACGTTCCGACCGAACTCGGCCAGGCGCTCGACCAAAGCATGGGCGATGGTGCTCTTTCCCGACCCGGAAAGGCCCGTGAACCAGATCGTCAGCCCCTGGCGAAACTTGGGCGGGCTAGTCTCATTGAGGATCGCCGCGACGGCGGGTCGGCTGAACCACTCGGGCAGGGGCAAGCCTTTGGCGAGGTAATCGTCGCGGACCTGCGTGCCGGAGATGTCGGCGGTCTTGGTCCCCTTCGGGACCACGTCGACGGCGTCGTAGCGGTCTTCGTCGGGGAGGTAGACCATCTGCTTGAAGTCGACCATCTCGACCCCGAGTTCGCCTTGGTTCTTCCGCATCGCCTCCTGGGCGTCGTAGGGGCTGTAGAACGGCTTGCCCGTGCTATCGTTCCCCGGCCCGGCGTGGTCTCGACCGACGATGAAGTGGGTGCAGCCATAATTCCGGCGGATGATCGCGTGGAGCATCGCCTCGCGGGGGCCGGCCATCCTCATGGCGAGCGGGAGCAAGCTCAGGACCACCGAGCCGGGTTCGTAATAGTTGTCGACCAAGGCCCGATAACAGCGAACCCGGGTGTAGTGGTCGACGTCGCCCGGCTTGGTCACGCCGACGACGGGGTGGATCAGCAAGCCCCCGCCGATCTGCTCGGCGGCCCGCTTGGTCAACTCTTCGTGGGCGCGGTGGAGCGGGTTGCGGGTCTGGAACGCGACGATCTTCGACCAGCCGAGCTTGGCGAAGTGAGCACGAAGCTCGACGGGGGTCCGACGGAGTTCGACGAAGTCGTAGTGCGGCGGGACGCGGATCACTTCGAGCCGCCCCGAAGCGTAGTGGTCGGGCTGGCGATTGAGGTAGGCGATCGAGGGGTGCTTCGGGTCGTTGGTCCCGTAAGCTCCCTTCGCCTCGACCTCCTTGTCGAACGGGTAGATCTCCTCGACGTGGAGGAACGCGAGCAGGTTGCCGTAGACGTCGCGGAGGGCGAGCGACTTGCCGACTTCGACGCCATCCCCGGGCTTGACCGGCAGCGTGACGGGCAAGGGCCAGAGGGTCCCGTCGGCAAGCCGCCCCTCGGCGACGACGCGGTCATAGTCGGCCTTGCCCATGAAGCTCGTCAACGGCGAAAACGCCCCGACCGCCAAAAGTTCCAGGTCGCAAAGCCCGCGCTCGTCCAGGGTCAAGCTCGCGAGGTCTTTGGCCGAAGCCTTCATCTCGGCGGAACGAGCGTCGTCGACGATCAAGTCGACCAAAGTGCCGCCGTAGGGGGAATTCAAGGCGGAAGGCGTCGATTGAGTGGTGGCGGAAGCGGAAATGGCTCAAGCTCCTTTCGAGATCATTCAACCTTGGAAATAATGAGGGTTAACGCTGGCGAATCGGTGGATCAGATCGTCCATTCGACCGGCATGGTCAGCTGGGAAAGGTCGGCGATCGAAGTTTTATCGAGGACCGCACGCTCGGCGAGCCTGATGTTTTCCCAGACGGCGGCAAGCACCCGGGCTGCGGGCTTGTCGGAATCGCGAGGGGGGTCGCCGGGACCGTCGATCGCCGACAACACCTCTCCCAGCGAGATCAAGTTGGCGGGCCGGGCCAGCCGGTATCCTCCCGAAGCGCCTCGGGTGCTGTGGACCAACCCGGCCCCTTTGAGCTGGAGGAGGATCTGCACGAGGTAGCGCTCGGGGATGCCATGCGATTCGGCGATTTCCCGGATTCGGATCGGCGAGTTATCAACCTTGGGGCGGGCCAGCGCGAGGATCGCCAGGCAAGCGTATTCGGCCTTCGCGGAGATCTTCATGGTCTCGCCCCCCTCCGAAACAACCCCGGCGACGGCCATCAAAGCCGGCTGCTGTCCAACGAGTGCAAACCACATTCGGTCTTGGCCTGGCCCGCCCATCGCCCGGCCCGCTCGTCATCCCCCTGGAGGACCGCCCGGGTGCAAGGCCGGCAACCGATCGACGGATAACCCTGGTCGTGCAACGGGTTGTACGGAACGTCATGGGTCACGATGAACGCCCAGACGTCGCGTTTCGACCAGCGGAGCAGGGGGTTGACCTTGGCCAAGTGGAATTTCGAGTCCCAACCGGCGACCTCGGCCTGGCCGCGATGGCTCGACTGGTCCGCCCGGATCGCCGAGATCCAGGCATCGTAGCCGTCCACGGCGTCGATCAGCGGGACGATCTTCCGCTCGTGGCAGCACCGATCCGAATCCAGCGCGTGGATCGGCCCTTGGTTCCGCGATTCGAAGGCCGCCACCGACTCTTTGGCGCGAACGTATTCCACCTCGATCCCGTAACGCTCGGCGATCCGGTCGCGCAGCTCCAACGTCTCGGCGAACTGGTAGCCGGTGTCGAGGTTGAAGACCCGGACCTTGGGTTCGATCTCCGAGAGCATGTGGAGGATCACGCAGCCCTCGGGTCCGAACGCCGTCGCCATCGTCAGCTTGGGATGATAGGTCTCGACCGCCCATCGCAAGATTTCCTGCGGTGAAGCGTTCGCCAAACCTCGGTTGACCTCCGCCCAGTCGACCGAGGGCGGAGTGGCAAGTTGCATCGACATAACCCACGAACCTCCCAGAACTGGGACCCTGGGAATCTTACCCATGTTCAGCGACAAAGTCAACTTTATGGGATGACGAAGAGCGAGGCGCGGGATCTGAAGTCCCAGAGCGAAGTTTTATGGCTTGGACGGCTCGGCCGCCACAGGCTTGCGGGGCGAGAGGAAGAGGGTGACGGGAGTTCCGATCGGCGGGATCTGACCTTTATGGGCAACATAACTGAGCTCGGCGTTGGCGTCGGTACTGCGGTAGGGAAGGTCGAGGATCGCCGAGGCGAAGTTGGCCACCGTGAACAGGGTTCCGTCGTCGGCCGCGAAGACTGGTCGCTTGGTCCGTCGGTCTTCGAAAGTGACGCTGCCAGCGAAAACCCAGTCCTGCTGGAGCACCAGTCCCGAGCGACTTTCTTTGATCCATTGGCGGGCGTCGGCTTGCTTCTTCTGGCCGTCCCGTTCCCATTCGGCCCGGATGGAGATTGGGGTTCCCGCTGGCGGCTCGAATTTCGGCTCGAAACGGACCGGGTGGCCGGGCTCGGCTCCGGACAAGATCAGGGCCGCCTGAATCAGCATGGGCGGGGCCTCGGTGGTCAGGACGGTCTCGTGGTCCTTCGCTCCCTTGGTGCAAAGGAAAAACTCCAGCGACACGTCGTCCTGGACGACCCGCGTCCGGAGGACTACTTGCCTTCCTTTCGGGTCAAACCAAAGGTCTTTGCCCAGGAATTTCCAGGCTGGGTCGGCGACGAACGTCTCGTTGACGACTGGCGCCGGTCGTGAGGGGGCGTCGGGAGCGGGCTTGCTCGCTTGCGTGACCAGCAACCAGGTTAACAGTGTCGCAGTGGCCATGATGCTCCGCCTCGCCAGGGAAGAATCGTCGGGAAAATAGGATGATCGCTTGGAGCGACCCAGCTTTCACCCTAAACGATGCGCGGGGCGCATGGGAATGGCCGCCGAGGGGGGAATAGCTCCCTCCTCGGCGGCCGATCGCGTTGGGAAGTTGGGCGATTAGCGGACCTCGGACCCCATGCAGCCTGGCGGCGATCAGGGGTTCGGGTTGACGGTCTGGACGCCCAGGCGGGCCTCTTCTTCTTCGAGGATGATGATCCGAGGGGTGACCATCAGCATCAGGCTATCGGTCCGGCGACCGATCCCGATGTTGCGGAACAAGCGGTTGACGAGCGGCGTTTTGGCCAGGACCGGGACGCCGTATTCGAGCCGTTGTTCGCGGAGCCGCTTGACGCCGCCCAGGAGCACCGTGCCGCCGTCGGGGACGGTGACGGTGGTGTTGATGGTGGTCGTGGTGACCTGCGGCAACTGGATCGTGGTGTTCAGCGCGGTCGCTTGACCGCCCAACCCACCGCCACCGACCGCCGCCGCCGGGAAGGTCAATGTCGTCAGGGCGTCAACCGTGATGAACTGCGGAGCGAGCGACAACCGGACGTAGCGACGATCCGACGAGACGACCGGGGTGACGCTCAACTGGACGCCGTCGGGCAGGGTGCCGACCTGCGGCTGGAAGGCGACCGCACCCGCACCGACCACCGGGGTCAGCGTCTGGATGTAGTTTTGCTGCTGCTGGTTGATGATGGTGGCCTGGGCACCGTTGAAGGACGTGACCTTGGGGGCCTGGACGATGTTGTTCCGGGCGTCGCCTTGGGCGGCGGTCAGGAACAGGTACATCTCCAGGTCGCTCAAGAACGAGATCCCGAACGTCGCACCGGCCGAGGAGACCCCGTTGAACGGGACGATCTGCGAGGCGCTCCCTTGGGTCAAGGGGATGCCGAGGTTGCTGGTGAACTGGCGTTGGCCGCCGGCCGCGGTCCCGACGATGACCGGCGTCCGCTGCCCGAGCGAGTGGTCGAGGAACGGGTTGACCAGGTAGTCCTGGATCACGCCCGCGGTCCCGCCGGCTCCGCTGGTCGTGGTGTTGCCCGCACCGGCACCGCCCGTGGTGCCGCCGCCGGAGATCCCCGCACCGCCGGCACCGCCGCCGCCGCCGGCGAAGCCGCCGCCGGAGATCCCGCCGGCACCGGTACCACCGCCGCCCGTGGCCCCGCCGCCCGAGGTACCGCCGCCGCCGCCGGCGCCGCCACCGCCGACACCCGCGCCGCCGGTACCGCCGGTACCCCCGGCGAATCCGCCGCCGCCGCCGGCGCCGCCGGCGCCTGTGCCGCCGCCGCCGCCCGTGGTGCCGCCGCCGGTGGTGGCGCCACCCGTGGTTCCACCGGCACTATTGATGGGCGAGTTGAGGATGGGGAACAGGGCCGCGGCCGGGTTGGGGGCCGCGAAGGTCGTCTTTTTGCCAACGGCTTTCGACTGGATGTTGAAGTCGAAGTCGACGCCGATCTGCTCGAAGAAGTCGTCGCTGACGGTGATGAACCGGACTTCGATCGACACCTGGAGGTCCTGGAGGCGGCGGAGCTGCTTGAGCAGTTCGGCCACTTCTTCGTGGACCTCGGCGGTGTGCCGGATGATCAGGCTGATGCTCAGCATGAACGGCGTGATCGAACCGGGCTGGGCCGGGTCGGCGGCATTGTCGCCCCCGCCGAACGCCCCACCCATCCCGTAAGCGTTTTCGTTCTTGCCGGTCGAGTCGGTCACCCGCCAGGTCCCCGGCGCGATCGTGTTGGTGATCAGGTTGATCAACGGGACCATGTCGGCTTCAGAGACCACCTTCTGGTTTTGCTTGACGACCGGCGCGCCGTTGCTCGCCGTCATCGCGGCCGAGTCGGTCACCGCGATGGGCGACATCGCCAAGTTGGCGTTCATGTTGGGCTGGGCCTTGTCCGGCGAGATGACCAGGTCGGCCACCGGGTAGTGCCACATCACGGTCTTGTCGCGGGACGCTTGCGGGCTGGTGATCAGCAGCACGTCCTCGTCCGCCTTGTAGGTCAAGTTCAGCGGTCGAAGGATGAACTTGAGGGCCGACTTCAGCTTGATGCTGTTGGCCTGGATGGTGACCTTCGAGTCGCGGCTCAGACCTTCGTCGTTGAGCGCCTTGGGGTCGAGCATCACGTTCAAGCCGGTGTAGTTCTGGATGAACTCGATCACTTCACCAAGCGACCGATCTTTCATGTTGAGCGTGATCGGCTCGTTCAACTTCTTCTCGATGCTCAACTCGTTCGACGACTTGGGGCGCTGGTCCGACATGGCCATCTTGCGACGGTTGACGGCCATCTCCGAGAAATTCTTGGGATACGAGATCCCATTGCGACTCGCGGCGTTGTCGATGATCATCGTCTTATCGACGTCATGCATCGCTTCGAGGAAACCTTCTTCCTTGTCTTTGCGGTCGCGGACGGTGGTATCGTAGTGGCGCTGGAGGTTCGACTTGGTCACCATGATGGTCGCGGCGACTTCGTTCGGGTCGATCTCGGCGGCGCGCCGGGCGTGCTCCTCCGACTTGGCGTAGTTCCCCTCGGCGTAAGCCTTTTGGGCCTTGTCCATGAGGTCCTTGATCGCCGTCTTCTTGGCCACGTCGGCTTCGAGGATCGCCAGCTTCTTCTGCTCGATCTTCGCCTTCTCGTCCTTGACGAGCATCTTCTTGTCGAACTCGACCTTGTCCTTCTTGGCCAGTTCGATGGCGACTTCGATCCGGCGGACCATCGTCCTGGCGACGGTTTGCGGCAAGCCGGCGGCCTTGACCGAGGCCAAGGTCGTTTGCAACAGGGCGATCGCCTTGTCGGGGTCGGTTTCCATCATCCGACGAGCTTCGGCGACCTTGGTCCCGACCTCGGCGTTGAACTGCTGGGCCTTGAGCGACTCGGCGTCCGACGACGGGACGTCCGAAGCCGTGGCCTGCCCCTTGTCGTCCTTGGGGAGCTTGAGCAAGAGGTCCTGGACCTTCCGCATCATCCCCTCGTCGAGCGCCGTGCCCGAAGCGGCGACCTCGTTGAGCAACGCCCGGGCCTTGCCGACGCTTTCCGGCCCGCCCTTGCGGAGGGTGTCGAGGGCGGCCTCGTAGATGGCCAAAGCTCCGCCCTGCTCGGACAAGGCGATCTGGGCGAGCATCTCGTCGGCCTGGGCATCCAGGCCATAACCGCCGACCTTGGCCTCGTTCGCCTTCTCGCGGGCGGCCGGGTAGTTGCCGCTGACGATCAACGACTTGGCCTGGCTGAGCAGTTCGACACCCTTGTTGCCGTCGGCCGGTTGGTCGGCGGACAAGGACGGGAGCGCGACGACTTCCGGCTCGGTCGAGGGCTTGCCCAAAGCCGGGGGAGCATCGTCCGGGCCGCCGGCGATCGGCGGGACGGCGGGGTCGATCGCGACGGGGGCCGGAGCGTCAAGCCCCGGGGCCGCGACGGGTTCGTCCGCGTTGTTGACCCGCTTGACGGCCGAATCCACCTCGACCGAAGCCGTCGGCGGGACCGCCATCTCCTGGGCCTTCAAGCGGTCGGCTTCCACCAACTTCGAGGCGGCTTCAACGCTCTGCCCCTTGGCCAGCAGCTCGTTGGCTTGGCGTTCGGCCACGACGCTCGGAGACTCCGAGCCGGGTTTGGCGGTCGGGGTCGAAGCGACGTTCGAGTGCGACCGGGCGATGGCGACGTCGTTGAGCACCGCTTCGGCCCGGTCGGTCGTCAACGACGGCACGACGTTCAACTTCATCGCCTGACGGGCCTTGGTCTCGGCCTGGTCGAGGTCGTTCGCCGCCAGGTGGTGACGCGCCTCGCCGACCAGGACGTCATAAACCCCTTGGCTCGGCTGGGCCTTGACCGGGAGCGACCGCGTCGCGTCCCGCCTGCGAAGGACCCGGGCGGCATCGGCCACCCGATTCGGCTTGTCTTCCCAACGACCATACGTCAGATTCCAAGAGTCGACGTCGAGGGCGATGGCTTCGGCCTGCTCGAACTGGTTGGATGCCAACAAGTTGCGGGCTTCCTTGAGCTTCGCCAGCGCCGTCTTCTTGTCGTGGGCGGCCGAGCCGGCGGTCCCACCCGCCATCTTGGGGCGGGCCTTGGCGATCGCTTCGCCGACCTTGTCGGGGGTCTCGTCGAACAAGCCCCACTTCACCGGCATCTGGCGGACCTTGGCGACGAGTTTTTCGGCCTCGTCGTAGTTGCCCATCCGCATTTGTTCCTTGGCCGATTGCAGCTTCCACCGAGCTTCTTGCTTCTGGTCGGTGGTCCCGCGATTGGTCGGATTCATCGCGGCTCGGGGATTGCCCGCCGGGGCCGCCGGTGCGGGAGCCGCGGCCGAAGTGGTGGATGCGGGCGTCACGCCGGCGTCGACCGGTGCCGGCTTGAGCTTGGCGAGGTAGTCGTCGAGCTGCGCCTGATCCGCCGGGGCGAGCTGATCGCGATAATCGTTGGCCACCTTGAGATACTTGGCGGCAAGGGCCGGGTCGCCCGTGTTGAACAGGCGAATCCCCCCTTTGAGGTACTCGCCGGCGGGCGCCGAAAGCGCCGGGCGGTTGGTTGACGAGGCGTCCCCATCCGGGGGTGAGCCTTCCGTGGTGACCCCCCACACGCCGAGGGTCAAGAGGATCGTGAGTTTTCCGAGGCTTCCCAACGCGACCTCCTTTCGCCGCTTCCGAGGACAACCGCCGACTTCCCTGGCGACGGTTTTGATCTGTCCTGGGCGCGGGGAATATGAATCCGGTGCTTCGCAGATGCCGGCCCCCGGATAGGGCGACGGCGGCTTCCCCAATCGCCGAGGGTCGAGCCAATCCGAAAATAACCAGGGGTGTGAGTCGAGAGATTGGTGGGCGACCCTGAGCGAGGAGAAGACGAGGCGGTGTCTTACCCCGGCCCGAGAAAACGGTCAAGCGGTTTATCCCGATTTCCCGGCGGATTTCGACCCGGAGGTCAAATAAAAACCCCCAGCGATCAAGCCGGGGGTTGTTGGGGCGATTTTTCCAGGTTTTCTTGAGATTTCGAGGCCAATCGCCGACGGGTTGAGATTGTGTCGAGGGACCCGCGACCAAAACTCAGCGTCGGCCTCGGGTTCGCTTCGACCTTTTCCCCGAACGCGGTTTTCGAGTACCGCTTCCCTTGGCCCGCGGCTTGCCCGAGTCTTTGATCGCCTGATGGTAATTGGCTTCCATGTCCTCGCGGACCTCGTCGTTCCGATCTTCGGCCTGGCTGCGGATCACGACCGACCCATCCGGCTCGACCACCATCGCCACGGCCGGCACCGTGAATGTGTTGCGTTCGATCCCGCCCCCGATGTCGGGAAGTCTGGTCCGACCCCCCGCCGAGTCGAGGATGATCGATCGGCTGTTGAAGTCGATCGTCACCGACTTCGGCCCGCCCCCTTCGGAGGACGGCTCTTGGACGTTCCCGTTGTCGCCGATCAAGAAGCCGGGAGCGGCGTCGTCGGTCTTCAGGACGGTTTGCCCGCTGGCGGGGTTCCAACGGACCACCTGGAACATCACCACGTCATCCCGCCTATTGTCCTGCGCCGGGCTTTGGGCGTAGGCCGAAACGTCGGCGGGAACGGACACGGCTTCGGTCGGCTCGCTCCAGGGGCCGATCAACTCCTTGCTCGACGTATCCACGCCCGGATTGACGTCGGAATGCTCGAAGTTGGGGTTCTTCACGACCAACCGCAGGCGGTAGCGATAGGTGGTGTTCGGCTCGACCGAGAAGTCGAGCGACCGGATCATCAGGGTCGCCTCGTTGTTGGCGACGACCGCTTCGTCGGGTTGGCTTCCGCCCGCCACGCCCATCCCGCCCCTCATCGATCCGCCCATCTCTCCTTCGCCCATCGCTCCCATATTCCCTCGCCCGCCCGTCGCCCCTTCGCCCATCGCCATCATCTTGCCGCCACCGCCGCCCGGGCCTCGCATATTGCCGGCGTTGGCGTCGTTGGCGGGACCGTCGCGGACCTCGGCGGGGACCAGGCGGGCGACGTGGACCCCAGTCCAGTAACCGGCTCGGACGAAAGGTAATGGGTCGACCAGCGCTTCGGGCCTCATGGCGATCGGGACGAACTCTTCGTCGAGCTCGGGGAGATTTTCGAGGACTTTGAACTTGGCGTCCTCGTCCACGTCGGTCGGCTCGGACCAGGTCCCGTCGGATTGTCGGACCTGCCGCTCGGCGTCCACCCGGACATATTGGGGGAAGGCGATCGCCGGGTTCTTCAGGGCCGCGAGCCAGTTCTTGTTCATCTGCTCGTTGTTGACCACCCCGGTGATGACCACCCAACGCTTCCCGGTCGTTTCTTCCTTCCAAGGCCCGACGTCGGCCGGATCGGCGGCCGCGGCTTCGGCCTTGGCCGGTTCGGCTTTGTCCTTCTCCTGATCCTTCTCTTTGGCGGCGTCGACGTTGCCGGCCATTAGTCGTTGACGCTTTTGCTTCTCGGCCTCTTGGCGTTTCGCCGCGTCCTCCGGCTTCTCGCGACGACCGCCCAAGGCGCGCCGACCCCCGCGAGCTTCATTGCGTCGGTTGTTGGCAAGCCCCGAGGTGTCGGGGATGCGTTTCCCCTTGTCGTCGACGGGCCACAAGAGCAAACCACCCCGCCCCGGGAACACCGCCAGCTCCGTCGGCGCGATCAACTCGGGAGTGTCCCGGATCAGCCCCGCCCCCGGTTCGGGGATGACCCAATCCAACTTGACTTTGTAGTCGCCCGGCTTGAGGGCGTTGGCCGCTTGGTTCTCGACGGTCTTGACGAACCCGGGGTCTTTGATCCCCGCTGCTTCGATCCGGGTCAGGATCGTCTCCTGGTCCTGCTTCCTCCCCAGGTTCGAGTCGGCCTGCTCCGCCTTCTTCTGCAATTCATCGGGGCTGGTGGCGATCGTCGCCTTGGAGGCCGCGAGCCCGAGGCAGACCACGAGGATCGTCGCCGCGATCCCGACCACGAGTTTCTCGCCTTGGCGCAACCCCAAGGCTTTCAGCTTTTCCACCGATGCGTTAGCCATGAAGGGAAGTTCCTATTCGCACGAAGTTGAAAACAGGGGAGGGCACCACGCCCTCCCTCGCGGATTTTCCGGGATGAAGCCTCAGCCGATCACGACTTGGGGGTCGAAGGCTCGGCCTTGGGAGCGGCCGGGGCGATCTTGGGAGCGTCCGCCCCCGGGGGAGTCGTCGGAGCGGCGGTCTCGGGAGCCGGGGCGGGAGCGGGGGCCGGACTCGAAGCCGCCGGGGTCGAGGGCTCGCCACCTCCAGCCGGGGCCGGGGCGGTGGTTGTCGCGGCCGAGGCCGGTGCCGCGGTCGCCTCGGTCGGGGTCGCGGTCGCGGTCGATGTGGACGGCTCGGCCGGCGGGATCGGCGCCGGGGTGTTGTAGAACCGGGCCTGGCCGTAGACCGTGACCTGGATCACGTTGAAATACTGGTCGACGTTCTTCTTGGGGACGGCCTTGGCCTGGGCGGCTTCCTTGGCTTTCTTCCTCCGCTCTTCGGCCTTGTTCGGCCCGCTCCGGTTGTCGGTCCCGCTCCGTTTGGGGGTGCTAGCCCGGTTATACCCGCCTCCCCCCCTCATCGCGGCCATCGAATCGTCCGGGCGCGAAGCGGGCATACCGCCGCCCGCATTCCTGCCCCCTTGCGTCCGCCCGTAGGGCATCTCCGAAGCGGGGCCTTCTCCCCCTCGACGGCCCATCTGCGACATCATGCCCATTCCACCCATCCCGAAGTCCGCCTCGCCGTAGATCGGCTTGACCACGGGAGCCGCGGGCTTGGCGATCTCCGGTTCCATGACCTGGATGGCCATCGGCGAGTTTTCGAGGCCAACCAGGAACTCCGAGAGCCTCGACTGCTCCACGAGGACCGTCATCTCGATGGGAAGGACCTTGTAGGGGAGCGGGACGTCGGACTTGAGGGAGTAAACCTCGTCGTTGGCCCCTCCGCCGCCACCCCCCTTGCCGCCCGGCATCCCGGGCATCCCGCCTCCCGGCGCCGCCGCGGCGGGGTCGGGGACGGGTGTCCCTTCGGGGACCAGGGGCGGGGCGGGATCGAGCGCGACGCCCTTGGCGAGCGACTTCTGATCCTGGGCCGCGGCCGATCCCACGTCGATGTCGAGGATCTGCTTGATCCAGGCGCCGTCCCAGTCCTTGGCTCCCGCATCCTGATTGACCTTGGCGACGACGTCGAGCAGCGCGGTGACGACCCACAACCGCTCCTGCTCGGCCCAGACCTTGCCAAGTTCCGGGGGAGCTTCGAGCTTGAAGGGCGCGGGCTTCAAGAGCGTGGCTTCGTCGGGGACGAAGACGATGCCCGTCCCGTCCTCGGGGTTCCAGGGCTTGACGGTCTGGTAGACCCGGCTCACGAACTCGGGATAAGCGACCGTGTAGTCGTTGATCGTCGCCAGGACCACCCCTTGGTCGACGTTCACGGGCCACTTCCGGCCCCAGGTCCGGAACTTGTCTTGGACGATCTCGGGCCACTTCAGGAGCGGCTCTTGCCGTTCGTAAAGCTTCCGCTGCGTCGAGTCGACGTCCTTGGCCAGGGCTTCCTTCTTCTCGCCAACCAACCTCGTGTAGTCGGGGTTGGGTTGGTTGGGGGCGGTGTACTTCCCGACGTCGGTGTCGGCGGACTTGATCTCGCCTTCGCGTTTGGTGGTCGCTTCGGTGTACGCCCCAGAGCCGACGAAGTAGCCGATGAGCGGCAAGAGCAACGAGACGCCGACCGCAATCCAGAAGCGATACTTGACGCATTGTCTCAGGAATATTTTCAGTTGATCCATGACCGAGCGGGCCTCAACGGGATGTGGGGTGATGAGCGATAAAGAGGGGATCTCGGGCGGTCGAATGTCTCGACCGCCCGAGGATGTCAAGTTCGTTTCGGCGATCAGCGAGGGGCGGGGGTCGCCGGTGGCGTCGCGCCGGGGGCGGGGGCGGCTCCCGGAGCCGCCGGGGCTGCCGCGGTGCCAGGCGCGGGCGCCTTCGCCGCCTTCGCCTCCGCGGCTTCGGCCGCTTTGATCATGTTCTCCGAGCCTTTGACCGACTCCTGATCGAGTTGCTGCTCCACCTTGGAAATGTCCAGCGCGGCGATGGCCCCCTTGTTCTTCTCGTCCGACTCGACGGCCTCGAGGTCCTTGCGGATCTCGTCGATCGACTTCGACGGCTTGTCGGCGGCGGGCGGCTGCCAGACGAACTGGATCAAGAAGTCGGTCCGGGTCAGCTTGACCAGCTTCTTGGCGTCATTGGCCCCGGTGTTCAGCCCAAAGTTCATGCCCCTGCCTTTCATTCCCGCCATCCCGCCCATCATCCCGCCGGGCATCCCGCCGCCTCGACCGCCCAAGGCGCCGATCGTTTCGCCCTGGGTCCGACCCGGTGGTCCGCCCATCGGCATCCCTCCACCGGGCATCCCGCCGCCGGGACCGCCGCCCGTGGGGGCGGGGGCGCTCGCCCGGGCCAGCAGCGTCGCGGCGGAGGCCAGGCCGTTGCCGCCCGAACCCATCTCGGCGGTCCAGTTCGGGTCGATCACGAACCAGGTCATGGCGGCGTGGTGGACGCCCAGGGCGCGGAGGTCGGCACCCCAGAATCGGGGCAAGACCTTGGTGTAGATGTAGTTGTACGGGCCGAACGACGTCCGCTGGTTCGCCGGCAGTTTGACCTCGTCGCCGGTCGCCGTCGGGTTGTAGTGGTGGCAGAGGATCTGGATGATCCAGCCTTCGCCCGCCGGGGCTTCCTTGCGGTCGAGCGGGTGCAAGGTGCCTTTGAACTTCTCGGGGATGTTGTTGTACCACTCGACCGCCACGTCGGTCCGGTAGACCGGCTTGATCTTGTCGACGTGGACCCTCAGTTTGTCGAGGACTTTGACGTCCTTGGGGATCTTCGGGTCGAGGTGATATTCCGAGGCCGGGTCGGGCAAGTGGTCGTTGATGATTTTGAGGAACTTCGGCCATGCGGCGCGGTCTTCCTCGGGGTTGACCAGGGCCTTCCCCTCGGCGAGCTTCGTGTTGAACTCGCCCTTCGCCGCCTCGTAGGCCGTGTTGAACCCCGCCCCCTTGGTGCTGACCCCCTTGGCCTTCTCGATCGCCACTTTGTAAGGCTCGTTGACGACCTTGGCGTAAGCCCGGAAGTCGCCGAGGAACAGGGCCAGGAAGCCGAGCATCATCAAGGCCGACGCCGCCAAGGCCCAGGGCTTCTTCCGGCGGATCAGGCGAACCTGCTCGACTTCGGGCGGCAGCAGGTTGGTCCGAAGCTGGCTCCGGCCCAACCCCTGGAGGGCCAGACCGTAGGTGACGGCGAAGGAGGGCAGGTTCTCGACGAACTGCGGGGCCGACTTGACCTCGTCGCCGGTCAGCTTGACGAAGTCTTCGAGCTTCTCGACCTCGAGCCCGTTCAAGTTCTGCTGGAGGAACTTCTGGAGGCCGGGGAGCTTGAACCCGTTCCCCAACCCGACGACCTTGAGGATCTGCGCGGTCCGGTTGACGCTCGAATAGAAGCCGATCGAGCGGTTCACCTCGCTGGCGAAGTCGTTGAAGATCCCCCGCATCGCGGTGAACACCGCCTTGGGGTCGGGGGCCTTGGTGGCGTTCCGCTTGAGGTGCTCGGCCTTGGCGAAGGTCAGCTTGAGCTCCTTGGTCAACGCCCGGGTGAAGTGATTGCCGCCGATCGGCACGTTCCGCTGCCAGATCCGGGTCCCATCGCTGATGATCAGGTCGGTGTTGTCGGCGCCGATGTCGAGCAGGACGATCGACCCTTTCAGCCCCGACCCCTTGAGCTGGTCGAAGGTGACGTAGTTGTAGAGCGCGATCGGTCCCATCTGGACGACGTCGATCTCGATCCCCGCCGCCTTGAACGGGGTGATCGCCCGGTTGATCTGGTCGCGTTTCATCGCGAACAAACCGACCTCGACGGTGGTGAAGTCTTCTTCCTCGGCGTCTTCGTCCTTGTCGCCGATCTGCTGGTAGGCCCAGACCACCTCTTCGAGCGCGAAGGGGATCTGCTGCTTCGCCTCGAACTTGACGATGTCGGGGATTCGCTTCTTCTCGACCGGGGGCAGTTTGATGAATTTGACCAACCCGGCCTGGCCCGGGACGGCGATCGCGACCTTGCAGCCTTTGAGGTCGTTCCGGTCGAGGAACGTCCCCAAGGCTTCGGCCACGAGGGCTTCGGGGTCGGCGTCGGGCTGGCTCAAGATTTTGGGATATTCGACGAAGTCGAACGCTTCGGCCACGACGGAGTCGGGCGAGTCGCCGGGGACGAGCTTGAGGGCCTTCAGGGCGGCTTGACCGATATCGAGCGCCCAGACGGGCTGATTCTTCGCCATGCGATCGATCTCCTGATTAGTCCGATCCAACGGTTGCTTGCGAGGTCGAGAGGTCGGACGTCCGGTCAAGCCGAAGCCGAAGGGACCAGCAGCTCATCGAAAGGCGGGCAAGGGCCGGAAGATTCCGACCGGCGTGGGACGCCACCGCCACCGGGGGAAAACAAGCTAGCACAGCCGGAGGCCCGAAGTCCAACAAACCGAGTTCGAGGCGATCGGGAAGACGAGCGTCTTTTGCTTAGACGATGCGCCGGCGAAAAAGTTCCCCAGACCTCGATCATCTCCGGCGATGATAAATCAAAATTTGCAGTTCAAACGGGAGATGGTGTCAAAGTTCCCATCAAAACAATTTTTTATCAACGCTTTACGTGTTGAAATTTGGCAATAATTCTAGTCTTGCGAAAAGTTCCTTTGAACCAGCTTTAATCAACCTTGAACATAACAGTCTTGATCGGAGCCGAGGTCGAGGCTAGATTTACCGGTCGGGATAGTTTTTCTCTTGCACGATTTGAAAGGCGACCATTAAAATGGATTCTCTCGCGACAAAAGCGAGAAGCAAGTCTGAATGCCCGAAACTATCCCACTCGTCGTCCGCTCCGAACAACTGTACTGCTAAGCACCCCTCGGGCTGGATACACATCATGCGCACCGTCCCCCGGAAGCTGCGTCCGTTTCGCCCGTCCATGTTGGCGCTCGAGGCCATCTGCCCAGTTTCGAGTCTGGCGACCTCGCTGCCGATGGAATCATCGACCATCGCGAGCCAAGTGGGATCATCAACGGATCACCAGCAGCCGGTACGGAGCGGGGTCACGACGATGCCCATCGCGTCAAGGAAGCTCGTCCAGAAGGTTGTGATGACGGCAGGAGGCGGGGCTGCGAATGCTTCGATGAATCCCCATGTCGACTCGCCCAAGATTTTCCACGCCAGCCCAGCGGTCACGGTCGACACAAGTCGGTATGCCAACGTGATCACGATCGCTTCGGCCAACATCCCGGTGGCTAGTCCCTCGTCCATGCCTGTTGGCAATCAGGTCGCTGGGGACGGTGGAGGCGTCGGAACACCTTCTCCGACGGCCAACCAGCCGACTGGTTCTCCCTCTCTCGCGATGAGCGGAACAGCCCCCACAAACCCGGTCGTCGTCGGCTCGGGTGGGGCGGGGTCTCAGCGCGGGGCGATCCGGGCTTTGTCTGCGGCGCCGACAAACTCGGGTGGTGGGGGCGGAATGGCCGCACCGTTGGACACTTCGGGCGGCTCGGGCGGCAGCGGTCCGACTATGGCCCAGATCTATGGCCCCAGCATGAGCATTTACCCCAGCGGCGATGCGGTGATCGGCGGGGCGGGGCAGGGAATTCTCCTCGCGAGCGGATCGGTCATCTCTCAAGTCACCTGGACGGCGAGCGGAACCGAACTCAATCAAAACTACTCGGTTCCCTCGGGTTCAACGACCGATTGGACCGGGGTGACGAATTTCTACCCCGGCGGAACTTCCCAGTCATTCACTTCTTTCTATTACAATTATCAGGCTGGTGCTCACACGATCTCGGCGGATGTCACGTTTACGGATGGAAGCACTGATAATTTCAGCACGACCGTTTCTATCGCCAAGCCGACGGTAGGCATTACGAGCAGAAACTGGGACGCGTCGTCGCTTGTCGCGCAAGGTGGTGTGGCAGGTGGCCAATTCCAAGGGCACTTCACCCTGAGCGCGGTTGTCACCGATCCGGGAACAATAGATGGTGGGAGTGTAGGGTTTCTACAACTCATCACAGGAACCTTGACTCATACCCAAACGAATCCTACTGGTGGTCTCACGACTTACACTCGGGATAGCAACGGATCCGTCCTGGACGACGCGCCCGGCCAGCAGGGAGCTGCCGCCTTGTTCCTATCTCCTTATGTCCAGAACGTCCAGTCTGGACAAACTATCACCGCCACCGGGGTCGATTTCCCCTTTGCTACATACTTAAGCACAAAGGCAGAAGGGGCGGACACGTCATACAGTGCGAATTATCAGTTCAACACATATTTATTATATAAACCGGCTGGCGGCATCTGGGTGAAACTTTTGTCAACCAGGTCCCCGCTCCAGGTTAGCGGTTCGATGTCTTATTCCGGGCCACCAGTCGATTCGTATGTGTCTCCTGGCGGCTTGTTGCCGAGTAATGCCGGTGGCGATGGTCTTCAAAATGATTTAGGGTTTGTAAGTTGGACCGGGAACTGGACGACGACCCCATGGAACCCACCGCTTCCCAGCTGAGCAAAACGCTACTTCCATCAGAATAACTCGCAAGGGGAAGTAGTATGACAAACTTATCTCGCAGATCTTTTGTCAAGCTTCCGCTGATTCTTGTAACTTCTGATGCGATGCGGAGGGCACCAGAAGACCTTACCGCACTGTTGTTAAGTGCTTTGTCAGAGGCGGAGAATGATGCTGATTCGGATGGACTCCGAATCGATCTCGCCTTCGCTTTCGCGAGGGCGGGAGATATTGTCCAAAGTCTGAAGGTTGCTCGGCAGGCTCGGAAGAACGACTCTAGGGATGCGGCCTTGTACCAGATCGCTGCCGCGCAGGCGCATGCGGGCGATCCCGCAGGCGCGATCTACACGATCAGATCCCTCCACAACAGGGCTTATGCGGTTGCCGTCATTGCCGTGGAGCTATCTCGCTCGGGGAACAGTAAGGGTGCGGTCGACATGATCAAAGCCGAGCTTGCGGACTCCGACCAGTCAACCTATGCCCTTCGACTTCTCGCCTTGGAACGCGAGCGAGCAAAAGACTATACGGTTGCCGAGCATGTCTACAAATTAGTCGCTACTACGCCGCGAGAGCGTGCGAGATCTTTGAGGGCCTCCGCCTATGCCCGCCTTGATGCGGGCGATGTCAAGGCGGCGGGTGTTGCAGCGGACAATACCATCGTGCTTCTCAAAGAGGCCATCGCGGCGGATCTTAAGAAGGTTGACGCACAATTTGGCTTCGATGAATACCGCTTTTCCGATGACATCCGAAGATCGATTGCAGAGCACTTATCCAAGATGGGAAATCTGGCAGAATCATTCATAAATGTTGGTTCAATTAAATCTGATTACCTCAAATCTCACACATTCACAAAAATCGCCTCCATTCGCGCCAGCCTCCAAGACTTGCCCGGTGCGAAGGATGCAATTGCTCGGGCTTCTGCGATTGCCGCACGGGACGGGTATCGAGGATTCGAATTAGCTGACATAGCCGCCGCTCTGGCACGAGTCGGAGAAATCGATCGTTCGCGGAGTGCTTTCTTGAGAGCACTCGGAAAAGTGGGTGCCGTCGGAAATCAAGCCTCGGTGATCGCTCTCCAAGCGGAGGCGGGAGATATCGACGGCGCGATCCGGTCCGTGGAAATGATCCCTGAGGAGGCCGTGCGAGAGGAAGGCCGCCGCATCATCTCTCGCGTTTTGGCCAATGCCAGCGATTTCCCCCGTGCCTTGAAAATTGCCGAAACAATCCACCCACCCGAGTTGAGAGCGTATGCCTTCCTCTATATCGCCGAACGCAAGACTAAGGCCGGGGATCGTGCTGGCGCGGTCGCTAGCCTTGGCATGATCACCTCAAGCTTGGACTTCCTCGACGGTGACACAATACGGGCCATCGCACATCAGTGGTCCGCATCCGGCGACGTCAACGGCGCGGTAGCTTGGGCGAGGGGTAGAACCATCCCAAAAAGGTTCCAGGCTCGCGCACTGCTCGGAGTAGCCGAAGGGATGCTGTTCGAGTTGCAAATAGTCGATGCCCGCCTAGAGAATCCATGACCGAGGTTTACCAAGATTCGCCGAATCTTATACTGCACTCGGTTTTTCTATCTGGATGATTCCAGTGGGGCCGCGATCGCGAATCGCACCCTCGCGGAATGGCTAGCGTGGCGAGGCTTCGGTGTCGAAGTGGTCTGTGGCACTGTGGTCGATGCTAACCCCGGAGGTGATCCCGCCGGATGCTTGACCGAGCATGATCCGACTTGCCATGCGATCGGCGGGAATGGCTCTTGGATCGTCGGGATATCAGGCGTCCGTCAAGACACTCCCTCTCACCTCGTCGCCTCGATCGAACATGTACCAGTCAAGACGCTCAATCGCCCGCTGCGTCGGAACACGCCAACCGACTTGGACGAGGCCGGAGAATTTTTGTCCCTATTCGACGTCGTCTTCGATCGATTCAACCCTGATGTGGTGATGACCTACGGTGGCGATCCGCTCACGCTCGAAATCCTCTCAAGAGCCAGACGACGTGGCGCAACGACGGTCTTTACGCTGCACAATCTCAACTATTCCACCGCCGCACACTTCGCTGATGTCGACGCCATCCTCGTGCCTAGCCGCTTCTCCGCCGATTATTATCGACGATTTCTTGGAATTAATTGCGTTGCGTTGGCGAGTCTTGTCAACCCAAGTCGCGTTCGGACCGAGCTGTTTCAGCCCATTTATTTGACATTCATCAATCCTTCATTTGAGAAAGGCGTCTACGTCTTTGTCCGGCTTACCGACGAATTAGCCCGATGCAGGCCCGATATCCCGCTCCTGGTCGTCGAGAGCCGGGGGGCGGAAGCCCACCTAGTCGATTGCGGGATTGACCTTCGACCGCACGGGAATGTCTTTCTGATGGCCCAGACCCCCGACCCGCGCGACTTCTGGAGCGTAACCCGTGTTTGCCTGATGCCATCGCTCTGCATGGAAAGCCAAGGATTGGTGGCGGTCGAGGCGATGGTCAACGGCATCCCAGTCGTCGCCTCCGACCGGGGTGCCCTGCCCGAAACTTTGGGGGGCTCAGGGGTAGTTCTACCGCTGCCAGATCGTCTGACGCCGTTCACTCGAGAATTGCCGACGGCTGAGGAAGTCGCCCCTTGGGTAGAGGCCATCATAGCCCTCTGGGATGATCCCGTTTGGTACGCCGAGCAGAGCCGCCGCGCCGCGGCAGAGTCCGTCAGGTGGTCGACGGAAGTACTGGGTCCGCAATACACCCATTTGTTCGAAAATGTTCGACCGCTCGCGTGACCGGCGAAGGCTCGCCCCATTTCGACAGGTTTCGGCATCCTCAGAGAGAATCCATGACGCCGCTGCCGATCGACCCCGCGTTGCCCGAGATCCTCGACCAGATCCGCAACCACCGCCGCCTGGTGCTGGTCGCGGCCCCGGGAGCCGGGAAGACGACGAGGGTCCCACCGGCGATCCTCCAGGCCGGTTTGCCGGCGTCGGACCACCCGGCCTTGATGCTCTTGCAGCCGAGGAGGGTCGCCGCCCGAGCTTCGGCGTCCCGGATCGCCGCCGAGCAAGGGTGGGAGTTGGGCGGGCGGGTCGGCTACCAGATTCGGTTCGAGAAGCGGGTCGGCCCCGACACCCGGCTCAAAGTTGTTACCGAAGGGATCTTGAATCGGCAACTGGTCGCCGACCCGTTCCTCGAAGGGGTGGGGGCGGTGATCCTCGACGAATTCCACGAGCGGAGCCTGCACACCGACCTCGCCCTGGCCTTGCTCCGGGAGATCCGCGACACCGTCCGCGACGACCTGATCATCATCGCCATGTCGGCGACGATGGACGCCGATCCGGTGTCGAGGTTTCTGGGCGACGCGCCGATCGTCCGGGTCTCGGGGAGGACCTACCCGGTGGAGATCCGCCACGTCGGATCGTCGACGATGACGCAAGGCCCGCAAAGCATCGCCGACCGGGTGGCGGCGGTCGTCGAGCAAGTCGTGGCCGAGTCCAACGACAAGGGAGACGTCCTGGCGTTCCTGCCCGGCGTCGAGGAGATCCGACGGACCGAGCGGGCTTTGGGCGGCTGGGCCGATCGCGCCGGGGTTCGGGTGCTGCCGCTCCACGGGTCGCTGTCGAGCGAGGATCAGGACCGGGCGCTCCGCCCTGGGATCGGTCGCAAAGTCGTCCTGTCGACCAACATCGCCGAAACCTCGCTGACCATCGACGGCGTGACCACCGTGGTCGACACCGGCCTGGCCCGCGTCGCCGGCTTCGACCCGACCCGAGGGCTGGACCGACTCGAACTCGCCCGGATCAGCCGGGCCTCCAGCGACCAGCGCGCGGGCCGGGCCGGTCGGACCGCGCCGGGCCGTTGCGTCCGGCTCTGGACCGAAGCCGAGCATCGGGGCTTGCCCGAAGCCGACCTCCCCGAGATCCGCCGCGTCGACCTCTGCGGGACCGTGCTCCTGCTCCGGGCCTGGGGGGTCAACGACCCTTCGAGCTTCGGTTGGCTCACCCCACCCGACCCCGCCGCCCTCCAAGCCGCCGCCAGGCTGCTGGTCCTGCTCGGCGGCCTCGAATCCGAAGACGGGCCGATCACGACGGTGGGTCGACGACTCCTCGACATCCCGGCCCACCCGAGGTTGGGTCGGCTCCTGCTCGCGGCCTCGGCGGTCGGCTTGGAGCGGGAAGGGGCGTCACTCGCGGCCTTGCTCGCCGAGAAGGACATATTGATCCGGTCGTTCGGCCGCGACGCCCGCCCCGACTTTCACGCCGAATCCGACGTCCTGATCCGACTCGACCGGCTCGACGAGGCGGAGCGAAGCCGGTTCGCCCCCGGCTTGCGCGACTCGGGGATCGACCCGTTCGCCGCCCGACAAGCCGCGAACATCCGCGACGACCTCCTTCGGATCGCCCGACGCCTTCCCGGCCCCGACCCGTCGACCGGTCGGAGGGCCTCGGATGATGTCCCGAACGAAGCCAATCTCCTCAAGCTGATCCTCGCGGCCTACCCCGACCGCGTGGTCCGGCGCCGGGGTGCGACGGGATCGACCGGCGTCATGGTCGGCGGGCGTGGCGTCCGGCTCGACCCGGAGTCGGTCGTCCGCGATGCCGAGTTCTTCCTGGCGCTCGACCCTCGCGAAGATCGCCGCGACGGTGTCCTCGAAGCCAAGGTTCGGATCGCCAGCGCCATCGACGTCGAGTGGCTCGACGAGTTATTCCCCAACTCGATCCGCCGAGAGCAGTCGGTCGTCTTCGACCCCGAGCGGCGCAGGAGCGTCGGGGTGGCGACGCGACGCTACCTCGACCTGGTCTTGTCCGAAGACCGGAACGCCCCGGCGCCCCTCGACCTGGCCTCGAAAGCCCTGGTCGCGGAGTTCACCCCGAAAGCTCGCTCATTCTTCGAGCGAAACGAAGCCGTGGCGACGTGGTTGAAGCGCCACGACCTGGCCCGGGCCGCGATGCCCGACGGCGACTGGCCCGAGTTCGACGCCGAGGTCTGGGCCGAACTCGTCGCCCTGGCCTGCCAGGGGAAGCGAACCGAGGACGAAGCCCGGCGATCGGCCTCGGTCGGCCTCCTGCAAACCCGGCTGAGCTACGCCCAGAACCGCCGCCTCGACGACGACGTCCCCGAAGCCCTCGTCGTGCCGAGCGGGAGCCGGATCAAGCTGGATTACCCGACCGAGGGCGACGCGCCGCCCGTGCTCGCCGTCCGGCTCCAGGAGATGTTCGGCTGCACCGAGACTCCTCGAATCTGCGGGGGGAGGGTGGCCGTCCTGATCCACCTCCTCGGCCCCAACTACCGCCCCGTGCAGATCACGGACGACCTCAAGAGTTTCTGGGCGACAACCTACTTCCAGGTCCGCAAGGACCTCCGCTCGCGCTACCCCAAGCACGCCTGGCCCGAGAACCCGCTCGAAGCGCGGGCCGAAGCCCGAGGGGGGCGGCGAGGCACGCCGTCCGCTTGAATCGACCGGGCCGGCTCAAGACAAAACAGGCTCGCTCGGCGTCGCTTCGGCCTCGGGAAAGAGCGGCAAGGTCCGTTCCGAACGCTCCCGGATCGTTTCGAGTTTCCTGCGGAGCCTGGCACCGACGCCGGCATGCCCCGCCTGGCTTTGCAACACCTGGTACAGCCTCGGGCCGACCTCGGGGCCGTAGCGATCGACGTAACTCTGGAGCTTACGCAAAGCGAATTCCCCTTCCAAAATGACCGGATCAAGGCGGACCATCCGTCTTGATATAATACGAAGGCGGCAGACCCGAAGTTCGCCCGAGAACCGCGAAATGCGTCGAGGATTCGCCCGTGATTCGCCGCTGGCAACGTCCGATCGTCGGGATCGTCGGGGCCTTGATCCTGTCGACCGCGACCCTGGCGACGATGAGCTGGACCGAGCCGCCTCGGTTCGACGGGGCCGGCTACGCGACGCTGGGGCGGGCCATCGCCGAAGGGCGCGGCTATCGCGACATCAGCCGACCCGATGCCCCCCGCCACACCCACTTCCCGCCCGGCTACCCCGGCTTCTTGGCCTTGATCTGGAAGCCGGCGGGGACCGATCACCCCGAGCGGTTCACGACCTTGGCCCATGCGGCGTCGATCGGCTGCATGGCCATCGGCGTCTGGTCGGTGGGGCGTTGGTGGTTCGCGACCGAACCAAGTCAGGTGGCGGCCTGCCTGACGCTCGCGCTGGCGGTGAACTGGACCTGGGTCCGGACCGGCGGGGTGATCCGGTCGGAACCCCTGGCCATCGCCCTGGGCGGCTTGACCCTTGTGTTGGCACGGAGGGTGTCGAAGGCTCAAGCCTGGTCGGTCGGGATGGTTGGTTTGACCCTGGTCATGGGCGTGGGGATATTGACCCGGCAAGTCTTCGTTTGCTGGGCGTGCGCCTTGATTCTGGATCTGGGCCTGCGTCGAGGTCGATCGCTTGCCCTCTGGCTGTCGGCAGGCGTCGTGGTCCTGGCCGCCCCTTGGGTTGGCTGGCAAGTTCGGGTGGGATCGGGTTCGCAATCGGGCCTGTTTCGTCGCGACGAGTTGTCGACCTTGATCCCCAATCAGGCCCTATTCTACGCCCGACGCATCCCCGACGCCGTGGCCGGACCCTTCATCGAGGTCGCCACGGTCTTCGGCCGAACGTCCTGGCTCGCCGCCCTGGCCACGGCGGTCGGGGTCGTCGCGACGTCGGTCGTGCTGCTCGGTTGGGTTCGTTTGGGAAGAACGCCTCGACGGAGGTTGGGGGGATTGATCCCCCTCCTGACGCTGCCGCTCCTGCTCGCCTGGCCGTTCACCGAGGCGGGGCGATTTTTGGTCCCGCTCGTCCCGTTCATCCTGATGGGGGCGGTCGAGGGGGGAGCCTTCTTGTTCGACCGATGGGATGTCGACCGGCCCAAGCTCTGGGCGGCTCGGATGGTGCTCGCCCTCTCGATTCCCTACTCGGCCTACGCCGTCGTCTCGAACCGCGCCCAAGCCGAGCGGAGCACCCAGCGGGATTTCGACTCGGCTTGCTCCTGGTTGGCTTCGCAAACCGCACCAGAAGGGCCGGTGATGGCTCGCCACCCAGGCGACGCCGCCTGGCTGTCGGGGCGTTTGGCGGTCGAAATCCCCGAAGGGGGCGTCTCGAAGGTGATCGAGGCGATCCGGCGCGATCGAGTGGCCTTCCTGATCCTCGACGAAGATCGCTACGCCCGAAGTCCCGACAACCCGCTCCGATCCATCATCAACCAGTCAGGACGATTCCGGAAAGTTTGGGGCGGCGGGACGACTTCGATCTACCAGGTCGAGACTTCATCCATCGACACGCTTCATCCCTAACCTACTGATAGATAAATTGGCTTGTTGGTATAATCGCTCGGCCACCTTGCCCCCGATCTCAACCAAGGAATTTTCATGCCCAACCAAGCTTCGACGCGGCGCAGAGCTTTCACCTTGATCGAGCTCCTCGTCGTGATCGCGATCATCGCCGTCTTGATCGCGCTGCTCCTCCCGGCGGTCCAAGCCGCTCGCGAAGCCGCCCGGCGGAGCCAGTGCATCAACAACCTCAAGCAGGTGGGACTGGGGCTTCACAATTATCTATCCTCGCAAAACGTCTTTCCCCCGGGGCGGATCAACACTTACGTCGCGGGCAACGGCCACTGCTGGGGTCTGTATTCGCAGTTGCTCGGACAGATCGAGCAGCAGTCGCTATTCAACGCGATCAACTTCTCCCTGAACCCCGACCCCGACTACACCAACACGACGGCCGCCGCGAGCAAGACCGTCGCCCTGACGATCCTGAACAGCCTGCTTTGCCCATCCGACGCCGGAGCCACGCTGGTCCCGGTCGGAAATGGCCCCTATGCGACCCACAACTACCCGATGAATGTCGGGTCGGGCTACTCGGTGGTCCAGATTCCCCCGGCGTCGGCGCCCGCGCCCAACGGGATCTTCTTCGAGAACTCCAACGTGGGGATCGCCGCCATCACCGACGGGACCTCGCAGACCGTGGCCGTGGGCGAGACGGTGAGGTCGGTGGTCGGCTCGCCGATCGGTTTCAACAGCCTGACGGTCTTCAAGCAAGACCCCCTGGCCGGTTTCGTCATCACCGGGACCAACACCGCGGGCAACGGGCCGCCGATCACCTCCGACGCCGACTACGCCAATCTCTGCCAGACCGCAAGCCCTCCCGGATTCCAGGCGACCCGGGGCGTGAAGTGGTTCTACGGCGCCCCCGGTCACTCGATGTACAACCACCGACGTCCGCCCAACGACCGGGGGGTCGACTGTCGAGGGGGGCTCCCGCACAGCGACAAGTCGACGGCCGACTGGCAAAATCTCTCGCTCAACATCACGTCGAGGAGTCGACACCCCGGCGGGGCCAACGTCTTGTTCTGCGACGGCCACGTCCAGTTCCTCAAGAATTCGGTCAACGTCGTCACCTGGCAAGCGATCGGCACCCGCAACGGCGGCGAAGTGGTCAGCTCCGATCAGTATTGAAGGCGAATTGCGAAAAAGTTTTTCGATTTGAGACTAAGCTCGCCCGAAATTTCCGAAACTATCCCGGGAGCGGGATTTTTTCGGGTTTCGGGAGCGGCTCTTTCATGGCCTCGCAACAAGAGATCAGCAGCGGTGGGCGGCTCGACTTCGAGCGGCTCAGGCTCTCGCAGTCGCGGTTTGATGGGTCGGGCGGGGTCGCGCGGAGTGATGCCCTGCCTTCGATCCTCGGTCGGGTCGTCACGACCGAGGCGAGCATCCAAGTGGGTCGGTTTTGCCAGGTCGTCCCGTCGCTCGTCCTCGGGGCCGAGCGGGAGGGGGGAGTCGGCGTCTTCGCCGACCTGGCGGCAATTCCCGGATCGGGGATGAACCCGGCGACGGTATCCGTCTACCTCATGGGTTCGTTCGTGCCGATGACGGGCGACTACCTGATTTGCCGGTTCGTCGACCATCGATGGGTCGCCGAGACGACCGGCGGCGGAACCACGCACGGGGGGGGCGGAGTGTCGCTCCCATCCTGCTTCTGCGCGGTCCCCCCGGCGTTGCGGATGACTTCGGCCGACCCGAAGTGCAATTACGGGATGTTCCAGTCCTGCTCGATCCAGTACGGCCCGCCACCGCCCGCGATGGTCGCGCTCGGGTTCTCGGGGGACGTCTTCACCAGTCCGCGGAGCTTTGATGATCCGATCAGCAAGTCGAGCTTTTTCTACTACTTCTTCTGCCGGCACAACCAGTTCTTCCTCACGAGAATCTATCCGACGTCGCCGTACGGCTCGCCTTATCGGGACGCGATTCTCTACAACTGGATCGTCGGAGGATATGGGAACACCTGCGACCCGTTCCAACTCCTGATGGGGATGGCCTACCCGGGGAGCGACTCGACATGCTCGGTCAGCATCATCGGGGGTTGATCCTCGCGGGCGGACATCACCTCGACGCCGAGGCCGCCCGCCACGCCGAGGTCTTGTCGGCCTGGAGGCGGCGGTCGGTCGAGGAACAATGGCTGGCCTTGAGCGGCGACGACCCGGCGTTCACACCCAGCATCGAGCCGGCTCGCGGGCGGGTCCGATTGGGTTTGTTTTGCCCTTGCCTCGGCTTGGGAGGGGCCGAGTCGTGGCAACTCGCCTTGATTCGGGCGATCGACCCCGAAGCGGCGGCCTGGCAAGGGGCGGTGGTCACCGAGGGGCGGCAGTGGGTCGCGCCGGCGATGCTCGGCCCGCTTTCGAGCCGGATGCCGGTTGGGTTTGGTTTGAGGGCGGCCCGGACCCTGGCCGAAGCGTCCGACGTGATCATCTCGTGGTCGGTCCTCGATTACGACGCGGTGTTTCGAAAGCTCGACCGTCCCCCCCGGGTCGCCCTGGTGTGCCACTTCCCGGGCGAGCTGCCCTGGACCTCGGCGGCGGAGCAGCTCTTGTCGAGGGTCGACCGACTGGTCGCCGTGTCGGAACTGGCGGTGGATTCGATCCCGGTTTCGCTCCGGAAGCAGGCCAAAGTCATCTGGAATGCGGTCGACGGGCCTCGACTGCGGCAAACCCGGGAGGCCGAGGCGACTCGATCCGAGTGGGGAGTCCCTCCGGGGGCCAAGGTCGCCGGGTACCTCGGGCGGCTTTCCCCCGAGAAAGACCCCGACGCCATGCTCAGGCTCGCCCAAGGACTTCCCGACGACTGGTACGTCGTGGTCGTGGGGGATGGTCGAGAACGGCAAGCGATGGCCGAGAAGGTCGATCGGCTCGGGTTGCGCCGGGTCCGCCTGATCCGCGGGACGGCCGAGGTGGGGGATGCCCTGGCCGCTTTCGATGCCCTCGTGGTCCCTTCGCGTTATGAGTCGTTCGGCTTGACGATGGCGGAAGGGTTCTGGACGGGAGTGCCGGTCGTCGCCACCCGGTCGGGGCTGGCCAAAGTGGTCCCCGGCCTGGTCCGAGAAATTGGGTTCGTTTCGTCGGGGAGCGATTTGGCGGGCGCGATTATGCTCGACCACCAATCCGATATCCAGAGAAGGCTGGATCGAGTCGCCCGGGCGCGAGCGTTCGCCCGGGACCGGCTCGACCTGGCGAGGTTTGGGAGCCAATGGACCGAGCTTGTGCTCGACCTGGCCGGCAAAGATCCATCCCTCCCTCGAAAGGAGGAGTCATGCCGCCCGACAATCCGGGTCGCCTGACGGCGCTTTGTCGATCGTTCGAGCAAACCTGCCCGACCCATCCATGTTCGGGTGAATTCGAGCCAACCGTTTGCAGCCACTGGAGCCGCCTGAACGCCTGGCGAGCGGTCCCGAGGGGCGGCCAGGTGATCCAGGTCGAGTCGGCGGCCCGCCCTTTGGTCGACCCTCGGGTCCGCGACGCGGTCATCGCCTGCCCGGACCGGGGGTCGGTCCTGCCGGTCTCCGAACAGGACGACTGCGGATGTCGAGGTCGAGAGCTGACCGAATGCCGAGCCGGCCTCGGGGCGAAGCCGGGGCGGGTCACGCTCCGGGATTGCCTCGATTGCCGGAGTTCCAAGCTGTTCGGCGCGAGGGTGTAGCTTTCGAAATCTGGAGGTTCGGATTGCAAATCGCAGGATTGCAAATCGCAAAAAAATCAGAGGCCAAGTCCCCTCAATTCTTTGCGATTTGCAATTCTTGATCCCGGAGAATCTCCAGATTCGAAAGCTACACGGTCGGCGCGATCGACGCTCGCCAACCGATCGCGGGTTTTGTTATCGTGGAGCGCCTCGGACCTCCCTCGCGGAACGCTCCGAAGCTTCGACCAACCTGACTTCAACAACGGACCCCCTCATCTTGCTGGTCAATGATCTCGACCGACGCCACCGATCGCCCGAAGTCCACTCGCGGGTTTCCAACAAGCAATCTTGGGCGGTCGGAGCCTACTTCGGTCTGATCGGGATCGCGGTCGGGGCCTGGGTGGCTCGAATCCCCGAGATCCAGGCGAGGTTGCGGATCGACGACGGCCAGTTGGGTGTTATCCTCTTGACGTCCGCCGCCGGGGCGTTGGTCGCCATGCCCTTGGCCGGCCGTCTGACCCCCCGGTTCGGGACGAGGTGGATGGCCTGGGGTTCGGCCGGGTCGGTTTGCGTGTTGTTGCCGATGATCCCGTGGGCACCGAGCCAACCGGCCCTGATGGCGGTTTTCGCGGCCTATGGCGCCTCGACCGGCATCCTCGGCGTCGTCGTGAACGCCTTGGCCGTCCATGTCGAGAAGCATCAATCCCGACCGATCTTGTCCACCTATCACGGCCTGTTCAGCTTCGGGGGGCTGGTCGGGGCCTCGATCGCCGCCGGTTGCCTGGCCTGGAAGGTCGAGCCTATCCCTTCGTTGATCGGCGCCTCGATCGGGGTCGGAGCGGCCTACCTGTTCGCCGGCCCCTGGCTCCCCGAGGCGATGGTCGAACACAGGGCGGGGCCGACCACGAGCGAGGTTGGGTCGGCTCGCCGATGGTCCTGGCCGGCTCGACGCTTGATCGTCCTGGGTGGGTTCGCTTTCTTGGGATTGGTCGGCGAAGGGTCGATGGGCGACTGGTCGGCGGTCTATCTCCGGAGGTCGCTCGGGGCGTCGGCCTCGCTGGCCGGGTTGGGCTATGCCGCCTACTCCTTGGGGATGACGATGGGCCGTTTCTCGGGCGACTCCTTGTCCAGAAGGTTTGGCGACGTCGCGTTGCTCCGGCGAGGCGCTTGCTTGGCGTCGATCGGGTTGCTGGGGGCTGTGCTGGTCGGTCATCCGTTGGCAAGCATCGTCGGGTTCATCTTGGTGGGGGCCGGGTTGGCGAACGCGGTCCCCGTCCTGTATCGAGCCGCCGCTCGGACGCCTGGAGTCGAGCCGGTCGCCGGGATCGCGACGACCTCGACCGTCGGCTACCTCGGGTTCCTCGCCGGTCCCCCCTTGATCGGCCTGATCGCCTCACGGGCGACGTTGGGCGTCGCCCTCGCTTCGGTCGCTTTGGCCATCGGCCTGATCGCCATCGGCGGACGAGTGGTCGACGCCGATCGGATCGTCAGAAATCAAGCGAACCATTGATACGATCGCTTGAGTGGATACCGCTCCCGGAGGGGTCCAAGGTCATGTTCGAGAAGCACCCAACCTGGACTCGGACCCGGGTCGGCCGCGACCGGGTCCACTGGGTCGCCTACGACGATCGGCCCGACGCCGAGGGCGTTCGAACCGTCGACCAGGGCTATGCGGCCAGCCTCGTCGAGGCCGACGCCGCCGCACGCTCCGCCCTGGCCGCCGAGGGGATGTTCCGGGCGAGGCGGACGTCGAAAGGCTTCGGGCTTGCCGCGCGCCGAGGCTCGGATCAAGCCCAACCCTCGAAACGGCCCGCCAAGGTCGAGCGACCCAGGCCCCGCGAATACCTCTACACCCGACACGACGCCGACCAGCCCGACGGACTTCTGATCGCGGCCCACTTGGTCCTCAAGAAGACCGCCCGGAAGGTCTACGTCACCCGCCGGTCCTGCGGGCCGGATCAGCTCGGGACGGAGGACGAAAGTTGGGGACCGAACGAACCGGCCCTCCCGCTCGATCGGGTCCAACTGGAGCGGGAAGGCTCAGCCTTCGCCAAAGGTTACCGCCAATCCGACTTCTACGCGACCCGCGAGGGTGCGACCGGCGACCTCGGCGATCGACGAGACAAAGCCCTCAAAGACCTCGGGATTACGGCCCCTTGCACGATCCAGGAAATCAAGGAAGCGTACCGACTTAGGGCGTTCGAAGTCCACCCCGATCGCGGAGGCGGACCGAGCGACTTCCAGGCCGTCGAGTCCGCCTACCGGCGACTCCTGCGGGAAGCGCGGACGCCGGAACCCTGAATGGATCGCCCGGCCAACACAAAAACCCGCCGAGGGGCGGGTTTGAGTCGAAAGGCGCCGGTGGGAGTCGAACCCACGATGGAGGTTTTGCAAACCTCTGCCTTGCCACTTGGCTACAGCGCCACATTGAAGGAATCAATTTTGCACGATGCATTCAGGATTCATCGCGGATCTCATCGTACCGATCGACCTGGGCGGGAACAAGATGGCTTTTCGGTTCAAGGCGATTTCACGACGGTTGTCGGCTTCGATTGGTGCCTGGGCGGGATGGTCCGCTTCCGCATGAACCGTCGCCAATCGGCCTGGATCTCGCTCAGGCCGCCGCCGAACGCCGAGGTGAAGCCGGCGGGATTCGCGGATGTTTGGTTCGAGTTTCGAGGCGTTCGGAGCAACTCCAGGAAGGTGACGAAGTCCGACGGTCGAGTTTTTCGGAGGAAATAGACGAGCGCCCACGACTCGGCATAATGGTCCCGGCTGTACCCGTGGTCGAGACCTTCGTCGCGGAGCAGGGGGGCCAGTCGCGGGGCGGGGTCGATGGATCGCCAGTCGGGCATCCGAAAGTCGTTGGTCCGACCGAACCCCGCCCATCGACCGTCCCGGACCACCTCGAACTGTGCGGAAAAGCCTTCGTGGAGCCAGATCGGCCAGGCGTCGAACCGGGGGGCGAGGCCGCCGGCCGCGACGAGCTGATGGACCGTCTCGTGGGCCGCGATCCCGAGGTCGACGCTCCGCCATCGGAGATCAAGCGATTGCGACCGACGGTCCAGGTCCGCGACCATCTCGGGCGAAAGCTTGGGGTTCCGCCCCTGTTCTCGCAAAGTCAGCCGAGCCTGGACTTGTTCGAGACTGGTCCTGGTGTCGAAGGCGAAGACGACCCCATGACCGGGGTGGAAATATCCTTGGGTGTCGGCGAAGGGTCCGGCCTCGATCTTCCGAAGGAACTTGATGTAATCGCCCTGGCGAGCGAACCAGACCGAGATCAACCGACGATCGGGGACGGGAAGCTCGATGCCCTGCGCCGCGAGGCTGAGGAAGAACGTCTCGAAGACCCGGTCGAGGACCTCCAACCGTTCCCTCGCGTCGGCTTCGGATGCCTGATGGAGCAGGACCAGATGGCGGCCCCGCAGCTCAACCCAACCCTGGCCGCCGAGTTGGCGTTGGATCGAACCAAGGTCGGGAGTGCCTGGCGGAACTTCAAGCCGATCAAGCATCCGGTTGGCCCGGAGGAGCGGGTAATGGTCTGCGAACCCCGGAGCGACCGCCGCCGCTCGAAGCATCGAGATCGCTTCGGGCGTCGAACCTTGCTCAAGGGCCCTCCAAGCCGCCACGAACTGAGACGTCGCCGAGGGGTCTCGCCATTTTGCGGGGGCGGCTTCGATGGAAGTTGAGGCCAACCAGAGAGATCCGAGGATGGCCTTCACGACTCGCATGATCGCCCTCGATCAAGAACCGACCTCGCGTCGAATCGCCCACGATCCTTTCGGAAGGTTTCGCAAGCGTCGCCTGGACAAAACCGGGAAAGTGAGAAAAATGGCGATCGACTATGCCTGTCATCAGAATTAGGTCGAGTCGAACGGGCATCCAGACCGATTCAGAGAGAAGGATTCCTTCCTCAAAGGATGAGGGCCGTACTCCCATGCCGTCGTCGATCCCAGTCGCCGCTGAATCCCTGCCTTTGATGGATGCCGAGCCTTTTGACCCTTCGAAGCTGACCAAGTCGGCCCGTCCTCGGTCGTTGCCGCTCGGAGTCCTGGGGATGTTGGCCCTGATCTTCGGCGTCGAGTCGTTGATCATGCGGCATGACCTCGACCTGACGACCTTGGTGGCGTCCAACTGGCAGCTCGAAGGCAAGGCGCCGGGACGTTACGCGGCGAAATCCGAGATCCTTTGCTTCGGCGACAGCATGGTCAAGTTCGGGGTCCAACCTCGAGTTTTGGGACCTTCGCTGGGTCGGTCGGTCTACAATTTCGCACTCTACTGCGGCCCGCCGGAGACCAGCTATTATCAGCTTCGCCGGGCCTTCGCCGCCGGGGCCAGGCCGGCCGCCGTCCTGGTGGATTTCCAGCCGGAGATCATGATGTGCGACGCCTTGCAGGTCACCTCCCGCACAATCCCCGAGATCCTTGGCTTCCGCGAAATCCTCGACCTCTGCCGGACGGCCAACGACTTCAACCGCCTGGCCGAATTCTCGATCGCCCGGATTTTCCCCTCGGCCCGAAAGCGTTTCGAGATCCGGGCCGCGTTGGGCGCCGCGATCTCCGGCCAATCCGCCTCGATCCGCGACCGAGTCGTCGCCGCCAAGCGGAACTGGAAGATCAACAGAGGGGCCGAAGTCCTCCCCAAGAACCCCAACTATCGCGGCGAGATCCCCGACACCGGGGCGTATCCGTCGATGTTCTGGACCCCCTGGAAGGCGAACGAACTCAGCGCCGTCTACCTCGAACGCTTCCTCGACCTCGCCGCCCAGCATCAGGTTGCCGTTTTCTGGCTCTTGCAGCCAAACGCGAATGAGGTCATCGCCCGCCGCGACCAGAGCGGCTACCACGCCCAGTACGACGCCTTCGTCCGGGGCCGCCAGGAGCGTTACCCGCGACTCACCGTCATCGACGGGCGCCACATCAACTATCCCGCCGGCTATTTCGCCGACCCCGTCCACCTCGACCGGAGCGGGAGCACCGCCTATTCGCTCGGGATCGCCGACGTGCTTCGACCCTTCCTCGAAACCGGCCAGATCGCAAGTCGCTGGCAAGCATTGCCTGACCGCCGCGATCGGGCCGATGAGGTCGCCCTCGAAGATCATCTCCAGTCGGCCCTCGCCGTCCAGGCCAAGTCCGTTGCCGACTCGGTTCAAATCCGTCGCTGATTGCCTGAAGATCCTTTGGAACTGCCGTAACAACTTGCCTCTCGGAAAGTTGCGTCGCCGATGATTGCAGAAATTATCCTCATCTTCGTCTCATCGAGTTGTACTGCTTGCGAGGCCCTCTTGCCAGCCATTTGGCCGCTGATGAAGGAGACCCAACCTGACCTTCAGTGGGCGATGATCGTTAAAGGAAAGAAGCCGTTTATGGGATTCCGCCGTCATTTCTCTCTGAATTTCCTCCTCATCGCGCAGTCAGCCGCACTGAACGATTTGTATCAGGTCAAGCAGACCCCCTACGTGTTGCTGATCGCCAAGAGTGGCGATGTCCTCGCCAAGGGCCTAACCAACACCATGGAACACATCGAGAGTATCCTCCAGAGCCGGACGCATTCCGCCGTCAGGGCAGCGTTCAACACCGTGTCGGTAGCCACCTCGAACACCCTCAGCCACTAAAAAGGATCGACGATGCGATCCAGGGCCAGCGCGTACTTTGAGTCGGTTTGGCAAGCTGTAACGTTTGCGCTTTTGAGCGGTTTGTGTGTACCTTTCTTGGTGTGACGACCGATCCCGGTAACGCACCCAGAGAAAATCATGGCGGACCATTCGCGGATCGCGCTGGATGAGGTCGTTCTCTACTTTGAGAAGCTGGAAGACCCTCGCTCCTCGGTCAATCGGCACCATCTTTTGGTGAGCGTCGTCGTCATCGCCTTGATGGCCGTCCTGGCCGGGGCCGCCGGACCGACCTCGATCGCCAAGTGGGCCCTGCTCAAAGAAGAGTGCCTTCGCGCTCACCTCGACTTGCCCCACGGCATCCCCGGCAAGGATGTCTTTCGTCGCGTCCTCATGGCGTTGCGACCCGAAGCCTTTCAAGCCTGTTTCGTCGCCTGGTTGACCTCGTCGCGAGACGCCGCCACCCGGGCCAAAGGCGTCGATCAACCGATCTTGGCCGTCGACGGCAAAACCGCTCGCCGAAGCCACGATCGCAAGAAGGGGCCGGGCGCCCTCCACCGCGTCACCGTTTGGGCCGGTGAATTCGGCCTGTCGCTGGGTCGGATGGCCTGCGAGGAGAAGTCCAACGAGATCACGGCGATCCCCGAGTTGCTCAAACAGGTCGACGTCCCAGGAGCGATCCTCACCATCGACGCGATGGGGACTCAAAAGGAGATCGCCACGCGGATCGTCCAGGGGAAGGCCGACTCTGTCTTGGCGCTCAAGGGGAACCAGGAAACGTTGCATCGGGGGGTCATCGCATCGATCGACCGCCAACTCGACGGGGCGATGGCCGAAGGCGAAGCGGAGGAGTGGACCACGACGGAGAAAGGTCATGGCCGAGAGGAGAAGCGGATCTACTTTCAGATGGTCGCGCCGAGGAGCCTGCCGGGCTTCGGGCGATGGACGGGACTGAAGACGGTGGGAATGGTGACGTCCTGTTGCGTTCGAGGGGGGGTCGAGACGATCGAGATCCGCTACCATCTCAGTAGCTTGAGGCTGGACGTGAGGCGATTGGCTCGGGCGGTTCGGGGCCATTGGGGGATCGAGAATAGTTGCCATTGGGTGCTCGATCTGATCTACCGCGAGGACGAATCACGCATCCGAGAAAAGACGTTGCGAGAGAATTTCGCCTGGATCAATCGTTTCAGTCTTTCGCTGTTGAAGCGGTATCCCAGCCGTGACAGCATCGCGATGAAACGGGTGTAGCTCTCGAATCTGGAGTTTTATCGGGTTCAAGAATTGCAAATTGCAGGATCGCAGATCGCAAAAGCTTGAAAGACCTTGGTTTCTGATTTTTTTGCGATCTGCGATCCTGCGATTTGCAACCTGAATCTCCAGATTCGAGAGTTATACCCCGATGAAACGCCGCAGTTGCGGGTGGAACGAAAACTTTTTGCTCCAAGTCCTTACCGGGGCAATGATTTAGTGAGCGCTGGCCCTGGGCGTGGACGAGCGTCTTGGGCACCCTGGCGCGGACGGTTTCGGGACCGGCATTGCTCGACGCCATCGTCGCCTTGGTCCAGCCCGCCGTCCCCCAACCCAACTGAGCCGACCCTCAAGGCGCTAATCAGTTACTCTCAACCCTTTACAGAGCCTGGTCAACAATAAAGCCCGACCCGGTCAAGGGTCGGGCGTCGTGGGCATCTGATCCATCAAGCGGCCAGCCGGATCAGGCCTTGGCCTTTTCGAGCTGGACCTTCTTGACGATCTCTTCCTGGAACCGCGAGGGGAGCTTCTGGTACTTGAGGAACTCCATGCTGAAGCTTCCCTTGCCTTGGGTCATGCTCCGGAGGTCGTTCGAGTAGCCGAACATCTCCGAGAGCGGGACTTCGGCCAGGATCACGGCGAAGCCGGAGCGGCTTTCGGTCCCGAGGATCACGCCTCGCTTCGACGACACGGCGCCGGTGACCGGCCCCTGGAACTCGGTCGGGACTTCGACTTCGACCCGCATGATCGGTTCGAGCAAGACCGGGTCGGCCTTGCGGAACGTCTCGCGGAAGCAGTCTCGGGCACAGATCTGGAACGCCATGTCGGAGGAGTCGACGTCGTGGTAAGAACCGTCCTGGAGGACCATCTTGACCCCGAGCACCTCGAACCCGGCGACCGGACCCTTGTGGAGCGAGTCGCGGAATCCTTTCTCGACCGAGGGGATGTATTCCGACGGGATGCGGCCGCCGGTCACCTCGTTGGCGAAGATGAACTGCTCCTTCGAGTCTTCGGGCATCGGTTCCAAGACGCCTTTGATGTGGGCGTATTGACCCGAGCCGCCGGTCTGCTTGCGGTGCTTGTAGTCGAACGGGGTGACTTTCGTCGGCGCCTCTCGATAGCTGACCTTCGGCATCCCGACGGTGCAGTCGACCTTGTACTCGCGCTTGATCCGCTCGACGTAGATCTCGAGGTGAAGCTCGCCCATCCCCGAGATGATCGTCTCGGAGGTTTCCTTGTCGACGTGGACCCGGAAGGTCGGGTCTTCTCGCATGAAGCGGTTCAGGGCCTTCGACAGCTTGTCCTGGTCGCCTCGCTTGTTCGGGCTGACGGCCAGGTCGATCACCGGCTCGGCGGCGTAGATGCTTTCGAGGGACATGTTGGTCCCTTCGTCGCAGTATGTGTCCCCAGTGGCGCACTCGATCCCCATGACGGCGATGATGTCGCCGGCACCGGCGAAGTCGATGTCTTCCTTCTCGTCGGCGTGGACTCGCAAGATCCGGCTGATCCGGGCTTTCTTGCGCTGGCGCGAATTCCAGTAGAACTCGCCCTTTTTGAGCGTGCCCTGGTAGATCCGCATGTAGGTGACCTGGCCGAACGCTTCCTCGACGAGCTTGAACGCCATCGCGACCAGCGGTTCTTCGGGGTCCGCCGTGAGCGGGACTTCGTTCATCTCATCGTTGTTGTCTTTGGCGTGGATCTCGCGGTCGAGCGGCGAGGGCAGGTAAGCGTTGACCGCGTCGAGGAGCAGTTGGACGCCCTTGTTCTTGTAGGCCGAGCCGACCAAGACCGGGCAAATCTGCTGGGTGATCGTGGCTTCGCGGATCGTCGAGTGGATCAGTTCCAACGGGACGTCCTGCTCTTCGAGCAGGAGTTCCATGATCTTGTCCGAGACGAGCGAGAGCGCCTCGAGCATCCCCTGGCGGGCACGCTCGGTGGGTTCGACCAGCTCGACCGGGATCGGCTCTCGGCGGATCGTCTCGCCCTTGTCGCCGTCGAAGTAGACGGCTTCGCGATTGATCAGGTCGATCACGCCGGCGAAGTTGATCTCGCCGCCGATCGGGATCTGGATCGGCACGGTGGTCAGGCCGAGCTTGCTTTCAAGCTGCGCGATGACGTTGCCCGGGTTGGCCCCGGTCCGGTCCATCTTGTTGATGAACGCCAGCCGAGGGACCTTGTACCGCTTCATCTGGCGGTCGACGGTGATCGACTGCGACTGGACGCCGGCCACGGCGCAGAGTACCAAGACCGCGCCGTCGAGCACCCGGAGCGACCGTTCGACTTCGACCGTGAAGTCGACGTGGCCGGGCGTGTCGATGATGTTGATCTTCTTGTCTTTCCACTGCACGGTCGTCGCGGCCGAAGTGATCGTGATCCCTCGCTCTTTTTCCAACTCCATGTGGTCCATCTTGGCGCCTTCGCCGCGGACTTCCTTGATGGAGTGGCTCTTGCCCGAGTAAAACAGGACGCGCTCGGTCAACGTCGTCTTGCCCGAGTCGATGTGGGCCGAGATCCCGATATTCCGGACGTTCCGAAGATTTTCCATGGAAGATTGCGTCTCGTCTCGAAGGGCGTATCATGGCCCCTCGTCCCATGTTCAGCCGATGATCGCCAGGCTGGGGGTGGCTCGACCCATCCCAACCAGGACGGGCCGAAAAGGGCGAGGAAAAACGAACCCAAATGCGGAGTCGATGATTTTCCCACCCCGAGAGGGCGGAGTTTGAGAAAAGGCGGATTTCGAGCCGATCCGGACCTTGGTAGGCGATGGAAGGAAGGATCGGGCATTTCGAGAAGCCGCGAGTCTTTTATCATAACGATTTCCTCAAATCAGTCAACACCGCATGAAATGAACCTCGATCCCGCCCTTCGGCGACGTGACCCAAGAACTGCCCGGTGGATCATTGCGAATCGACTCGAATCCGCGACACCATGATCGGGCGGAAAGCGACGCATCGGGCCAAATCAGGGGGCGATGGCGAGATGGACTCGGGTCGGCTCGACGACGAAAAAGGGTGGGGATCGCCGGAGGCCCTATTGTCGCCCGCCGGTTGGCGGGTCCTCGTGCCGGGTCTGCCCCAGTGGTCCTGGGGCAGACACGACCAGGCGCTGGTGTTTTTCGGCTTCCACGCGATCGCAACGCTCCTGGGGGTTTTCTTCTGGGGGACCTGGTTGAGCTTGTTGATGCTGGCGTTCGCCTTCGCGTCGCATGCTTTCTCGGCCGCCGATGCGATCCGAGAGGCCGCGTTTCCCAAGTTCGGTCCGATGGTCCCGATCCTGGCGGCATGGCTGGGGCTGGGAGCGGCCTGTTACGCGCCGGTGATGATCCTGGGGTCGATGTTCGCCTGGCCGGTCGTGCCCGACCACAGCCCTCGAGAAGGGTACTGGGTCAATCGCTGGGCCTATCGCGGGGCGTTCGGCCCCAAGCATGGCGAAACCATCTGGCTCGGGGCGATCCGAGGGGCCCGGCCTCGATTGGCCCGGGTCCTGGCGGGCGAAGGGCAGCGGGTCCGCTGGTCGGAGAACCAACTTCACGTCGACGACCGGCCAACCGCGTGGTCGACCAGGCTCTCGCACACCCTTGAGCTGACGGTCCCCGACCACCATGTCCTCGTGTCGTTCCATGAGGACCCCACCGAACCGGTCGGCGGGTTGACGGGTTGGGAGATCGTCGCCCGAGACGAGATTCATGGGCGGGCCTGGGCCCGGTCTTATCCCGTCTGGGAGCGTCGGTTGCTTCGCTGAATCGGGTTTTCGAGGCGAACCGGGTGAAATCCCGCGAACCACCCGAAGACGGACCGCGACATGACCCAAGCCGAATGCTAGGATGAGTTCATGGGAGCCGGGCGCCGGAGGGTTTCGGCTGTCGGCGACCCGATGCGCCGCGTCATGCTCCGGCCAAGCGATCCGCTCGATTTATCCTCCGGCTTCGTGGTCTTGTTCGAGATGAATGTATGGATCGACTCTGGGCACCTTGGCGCGCTCAATACATCCAGGACTCGTCGGCGAAGCCTTCGAGTTCGCCCGACCCTTGCTTTCTTTGCCGAGGGTTGGCGAGCGATCCGTCGAACGACCGCGATAATTTGTTGGCCTTCCGGGGACCGCACGCGGCGGTCTTCTTAAACCGGTATCCTTACAACAACGGCCACCTCTTGGTGACCCCGAATGTTCATCGAGGAGGGCTCGACGAGCTGGTCGGCCCCGAACTGACCGCTCCCCTGGAGCTGGTTCGCGACTCCTTGACAATCCTCTCGCGGATGATGAAGCCGCAGGGTTATAATGTCGGATTGAATCTCGGGAAGTCCGCCGGCGCCGGTTTACCCGGACACTTGCATTGGCATGTCGTCCCTCGATGGGACGGCGATACCAATTTCATGCCGGTCCTCGGTCAAACCAAAGTGATCGTCGAGAGTCTGGCCACATTCTACGACCGACTCGTCGAGGAGTTCCGCGTCGAGGGGTTGGCCTCGACTCCGATGGCCTGATCTCGCCAACCGTTCCTGTCGGATCGGGTCATCGAAGCCGTTCCACCCCGCGTACTCTTCATCCCAACGATAGCCGTCGAGGTTACGTTCCCATGCTCTTGATCATCATTCGGGCGACGTTCGTCCTGGTCGTGGCCGGCTTGGCCGTCCGGCTGGCCAAGGTCACCGGCGATTCGTTCCACTGGGGCTTGTCGTTCGGCGGGGTGCTCTTGGCCGCCGCCGGGGTGATCCTCTTCGATATCTTCACCCCGAGGAAGCGAATCCAGACGATCACCGCCGTCTATACCGGCTTGATCGTCGGGCTGATCTTGAGCAACCTCGTCCAAAGCGCCATCGAGCCTTCGCTCGCCTTGTTCCTCCCCGAAACCGCGACCCACCGGGCCTTGGCGGGGATCTTGACCGTCATCATTTGCTACGCATGTGTCAGCACGCTCCTGCAAACCAAAGACGACTTCCGGTTCATCATCCCTTACATGGAATTCTCCAAGGAAGTCAAAGGGGCTCGTCCGCTGGTCCTCGATACTTCGGTCGTCATCGATGGTCGGATCGCCGACGTCGCGGAAACCCGGGTGATCGACCAGCCCTTGATCGTCCCCCGGTTCGTGCTCCAGGAACTCCAAGGGATCGCCGACAGCTCGGACAAGCTCCGGAGGAACCGGGGCCGTCGAGGGCTTGATATCCTCAACAAGTTGCAGAAGTCGACCGAGATCGAGGTGAAGATCCACGACGGCGACATCCCCGAACTCGTCGGGATTCGCGAGGTCGACCAGCGCTTGGTGGTCCTGGCCAAGCATCTGGGGGGCCGGGTGGTCACCAACGACTACAACCTGAACAAGATCGCCCGGCTCCAAGGGGTCGAGGTGATCAACCTCAACGACCTGGCCAATGCGTTGAAGCCCGTGGTCCTCCCCGGCGAGGCGCTTGTCGTGAAGATCCTCAAGCGAGGCGAGGAGCCGGGGCAGGGGATCGGCTACCTCGACGACGGGACGATGGTCGTCACCGAGCATGGCCAGCAGCACCTCGGCGAGACGGTCCGCTTGACCGTCACCAGCGTCCTCCAAACCAGCGCCGGTCGGATGATCTTCGGCCGGATGGATCAACCCTTGGCCAACCAAACCCCGGGAAGGTCGAATAATGTGTCCGCCCAAGGGGATAATCCGGGGCGGCTGGGGCCACGCAACTTGACCGAAAACGGTTGAGCGTTTGACGGCCCCGAGTTGGGGAAACCTCCCGCTCGATCATCCCTCCGGCTGGCATCATCGAGTGGGTCGAGGTATCCTGGATCTTCGAGAAAGACGGATTCGCGAACCCTCCGAACTTTCGGCGGGTTTTTTTGTCGACCTGACGGCGATGCCGCTCGCGTCGCCGATCGGGGAGGATCGAATCTTCGCCCCGAGTCTCCTTGTCTGGGAACGTCGCCCCATGCCCGCGTATCACGCCCAGCGGATCGAGCCCAAGTGGCAAAACTACTGGGACGTCCATAAGACGTTTCGGGCCGGTGATCCGATCCCGGGCCGTGCCAAGTTCTACGCCTTGGATATGTTCCCCTATCCCAGCGGCGCGGGTTTGCATGTCGGCCACCCCGAAGGATATACGGCCACCGACATCCTTTGCCGATACCGCCGGATGAGGGGCGACAACGTCCTCCACCCGATGGGCTGGGATGCCTTCGGCCTCCCCGCCGAGCAGTACGCGATCCGGGCGGGGATTCACCCGAGGATCACGACCCAAAAGAACGTCGACAACTTCCGACGCCAGATCAAGTCGCTCGGCTTCTCGTACGACTGGGACCGCGAGGTCGACACCACCGACCCGAAATATTACCGATGGACGCAGTGGATCTTCCTCGAACTCTTCGACTCCTGGTATGATCCCGACATCGAGTGGGCCGACCCCTCGGGGCGAACCCACAAAGGCAAGGCGCGACCGATCGCCGAGTTGCCGATCCCCCCGGGAACCGCCGACCCGGTGGCTTATCTCGACGAGCGGAGGCTCGCCTACCGCGCCGAGGTCCCGGTGAATTGGTGCCCGGCGCTGGGGACGGTCCTGGCCAACGAAGAGGTGATCGACGGCAAGAGCGAGCGCGAGGGCCATCCCGTCGTCCGGATGCCGCTCAAACAATGGATGCTCCGAATCACGGCGTACGCCAACCGCCTCGTCGACGACCTCGAACTCGTCGACTGGCCCAAGCCGATCCGCGACATGCAGCGCAACTGGATCGGTCGGAGCGAAGGCGCCGAGGTCGATTTCAGCACCAGCCCAAACATCAAGACGTGGACCGAAACCAGGAAGCGGAACGGCTGGCCTGAAACTCCCGAAGCCGGGATCATCCGCGTCTTCACCACCCGGCCCGATACCCTCTTTGGCGCGACCTACTTGGTCCTCGCCCCCGAGCACCCCCTGGTCGATGCCCTGACGACCCCCGAGCAGAAGTCGTTCGTCGACTCGTACCGCGAGGGGGTCGCCTCCAAGAGCGACCTCGACCGGACCGACCTCGCCAAGCACAAGACGGGCGTCTTCACCGGGGGGTTCGCCACCAACCCCGTCAACGGCGAGTCGATCCCGGTCTGGATCGCCGACTACGTCCTGATGGGCTACGGGACCGGCGCGATCATGGCCGTCCCCGGCCACGACGAGCGCGACTTCGCCTTCGCCAAGGCGTTCGACCTGCCGATCCGCCGGGTCGTCGCCCCTTCGATGGATCAATCCGACGAACCCCTGGTCGAGGCCGACGCCGCTTACGGCGTGGCGGTCCGCTCCAAAGGCGATCGGATCAGCCTCGACGGCTTGAGCACCCTGGACGCCAAGACCACCATCATCGAGTGGCTTGAATCCGAAGGGACCGGCCATAAAACCGTGACCACCCGGCTCCGAGACTGGTTGTTCAGCCGCCAAAGATACTGGGGCGAGCCGTTCCCCGTCCTGCTCGATGCCGACGACCGGGCTTCGGCCGTGCCGGTCGCCGAGTTGCCCGTCATGCTCCCCGACCTCGACGACTTCCGACCTTCGGGGCGGCCCGAACCCCCTCTGGGCAAGGCGGCCGAGTGGGTCCGCTACTCGGATCGATATCGGCGCGAGACCAACACGATGCCGCAGTGGGCGGGATCGTGCTGGTACTTCCTCCGCTACCTCGACCCGAACAATGACCAGGAGCCGTGGTCAAAGGCCCTCGAACATTACTGGATGCCGGTCGACCTCTATGTCGGGGGCGCCGAGCACGCGGTTTTGCACCTGATGTACGCTCGGTTCTGGCACAAGGTCTTGTTCGACCGAGGGCATGTCAGCACCCCCGAGCCGTTCGCCCGACTGGTCAACCAGGGGATGATCCTGGGAGAAACCGAATACACCGGGTATCAGGACGGTAGTGGGGGCTGGGTCTCGGGGTCGGGTCGAGATTCGGAGGCCGAGGGGATCACCGCGGTCAAGCTTGACGAGCATCAGGTGACCAAGAAGGGGGACGGCTTCCTCTTGGCCGAACACCCCGAGATCCGAGTCGACGCCAGGGCGCACAAGATGTCGAAGGCCCGGGGGAACGTGATCAACCCGGACGTCGTCGTCGAAGAATATGGCGCGGATAGCTTGAGGCTTTACGAGATGTTCATGGGGCCGCTCGAAGCGGTCAAGCCGTGGAGCATGAAAGGGGTCGAGGGGGTTTATCGCTTCCTGGGCCGAGCTTGGCGGATGGTCGCCGACGCCGATTCCGACGCGATCCGGCTCGATCCGAGGGTCCGGACCATCGAGCCGAACCTCGACCAAGCCAGGGTCGTCGCCAAGACCATCGCCGCCGTGACCGCCGACCTCGACGGGTTGCGGTTCAACACCGCGATCAGCCGGCTGATGGAGTTCGTCAACTTCTTCACCGGCCAAGACGTCCGGCCCCATCGGGCGATGGAGACCTTCACGCTCCTGCTCGCCCCGATGGCGCCCCACCTCGCCGAAGAACTCTGGGAACTCCTCGGACACCCCGAGACCCTGGCTTACGAACCTTGGCCCGGTTTCGACCCCGACTTGCTCAAGGAAGACGAGACCGAGATCCCGGTGCAGATCAACGGCAAGCTCAGGGCCAAGATCCAGGTGCCCGCCAACGCAGGCCCCGAGGAGGTCGAGGCCGCCGCTCGATCCGACGACCGGATCGTCGCTTTGCTGGCCGGCAAGACGATCCGCAAGACGATCGTCGTGCCCGGAAAGATGGTCAACTTCGTCGTCTGACCCGTGACTCGGAATCAGGTTGATGCGTGCGAGTGATGCGGGGTGGGGCGGGGCGGGGCGGGGCGGATCAATTTTCCGAAATATTCCGTTTCACCAGGGTGATCTGGTTGCCCGAGGCGTTGTGGCTGACCTGATCCATGAAGGTCCGGATCAAGAGCAAACCCCGCCCGCCGACCCTCATCAGGTCTTCCAGCTCGATCGGGCGGTCGAGCGACGACGTGTCGAAGCCGGGTCCTTCGTCTCGGATCGTATAGGTAGCCTCGTCGCGCTCGAACCGGGCATGGACGTGGACCCGTCGATCGCGATAAGGGCTCAGGTGCCGCCGTTGCTCGGCCAAGGCGAAATAAATCTTCTCGTCGTCTTGGCGGAGGTCGGAGCTGATTTCGAGGTTGCCGTGATAGATCGCGTTGGTCAGCGCTTCCTGGAGGGCGACACCCACCCGGGTCCGGGCGTTGGCGTCGCAGACGTCCATCCCGCCCAGGTCTTCCTGGAGAAGCCCGATCAGGGGTGAGACCAGGCTGGGGTCGTTCTCGATCACGAACCGCGACTCGCGGTGTCGCATCGAGGACAAGATCCGCTGCCGGTCGCGGTTGACCGCCGAAGCGTTCAACACCTTGCTCAAGGTGTTGCTCAGTTCCCTGGCCAAGGCTTTTTTGTGGACGTAATTCGCCGCGCCGGCCCGGAGGGCCTGGATCGCCACCTCCTCGCTGCCATAAGCGGTCATCAGGATCACGGGGAGGAGCGGGAACCGGACCCGAATCTCCTGGACGAGTCGCAAGCCGTCCATCTCCGGCATCTGGAGGTCGGTCAAGACGACGGTGGGCCGGCTCTCCGCGATCAGTTCGAGGGCTTCTTTGCCGTTGGCGGCGAACCTGGGCTGAAGGCCGGTGATCTTTTGGACGATCCCCCCCGCGATCCGACGATCCACCACGTAATCGTCGACGATCAACACGGTGGTCGGGATCGGCTCATTCTCGGAACCAATCTCGTCGCCAACTTGGTTGGACTCTATCTAAACGGCAAGTTGTCATGAAAATTCCCCTCCCAAGTGAAACAAACGTCTTGGGCAAGTCGAACGACGAAAAAAAAGTTCGGATATCGCCGAAAGAAACGATCGAAGATTGCCCGACTCGAATCCTGGATCCACCCCGACCTCCAGCTTGATGGTCCATCAAAAAGCTAGCTTAAGTTTCTTTCAAGCATCACGGCATCAAAAAGTTTTCGTCTTGTCGAGGGCGAAGGCGACGGCGTGGAGTTCGGGTTGGACCCGGGCGACGGCGGCTTTCATCGCCTCGAGCGCCGAGGCCAGCCCCGACTCCTCGCGGTCCCTGATCAGCCCTTCCAGAGACCTCGCCGACTCGACCACGGCGGGGATGGCGAAGCTGCCGGCCACACCCCGAACGGTGTGGATCAGTCGGGCCATCGTCGGGAAGTCGAGTCGCCCCAACGCCACGTCCATCTCCGCCATGAGTCTCGGGTAGTCGTCGAGGAACAGCCCGACCACTTCGCCGAGGAGCGGTTCGTCGCCGCCCAGCCCCGCCAGGGCGGCGGCACGATCGAACTCGACGCGATGGCCGAACTCGGCATCCGAGGGGACCGGTTCGGGCCCCGAAGCCAGGCCGCTCGCAATCTGGTCCATGACCGATCGGAGTTCGCTCATCTGGATCGGTTTCGAGAGGTATTTGTCGAACCCGGCATCAAGACAGCGCTCGCGGTCCCCCTTCATCGCGTGGGCCGTCAGCGCCACCACGGGGATATGTCGGTCGTCATCGCGCTCTTCGCTTCGGATCGCCGCCAGGGCCTCGAGCCCGTCCATCACGGGCATCGAGATATCCATCAGGATCAAGTCGAACAGACCTTCTCGCCAGGCTTCCACCGCCCGTCGACCGTCATCGACCACGATGACCTGGTGCCCCATCTTGTTCAGGAGTCCGACGGCCACCTTTTGGTTGACGATGTTATCTTCGGCCAGCAAGACCTGGAGTGTCCGTTTCATGATTCGCAGAGGCTCTCTTGGCGCGTTATCCGCGACGATCCCCTCGCGGAAATCGTCGCGAGAGGGGGTAAATGCTGACTGGCCGACCGTTTGCATCAAGGCGTCGAAAAGCTCGGATTGCCGGACCGGCTTGGTCAGGTAAGCCGTGATCCCCAATCCCCGGGCCCGCTCGGAATCACCCGACTGGTCGCCCGAGGTGAGCATGATCAGGGTCGGGGTCGAAGGGTTCGGCTCGTCGAGGATGCGACGAGCCAGTTCGAACCCGTCCATCTCGGGCATCATCCCGTCGATGATGGCGACGTCGAAGGGCTGCCCGAGATCCTCGGCTTGGCGGATCATCGAGATCGCCGACGGGCCGTCGACGGCGGTCGACGGTCGGGCTCCCCAGTTCCGGAGTACTTCCTCGATGATTCGACGGTTGGTCTGATTGTCGTCGACGACCAAGACGCGGAGATCGGTCACCTGGTCGAGGCGGGACCGCCGCCCCTGATCGTCCTTGAGGATTCCCACCTCGAACGTCGCGTCGAATTCGAAGGTGCTCCCGACCTCCAAGGCCCCGTCCACCGAGATCGACCCGCCCATCATCTCGACCAGCTTGGCGGAGATCGCCAGGCCGAGGCCGGTCCCGCCATATCGCCTCGTGGTGGAACCGTCCGCTTGCTCGAACGGCTCGAAGATGGCCCGACGTTTATCCGGGGAGATCCCGATCCCGGTGTCGACGATGGCGAATCGCAGGGTGATGTCGGAGTCGTTGAGGCGGATCAACTCGACGGAAACGACGACCTCGCCTCTCTCGGTGAATTTGATCGCGTTGCCGACGAGGTTGACGACGACCTGTCGAAGTCGAGCGGCGTCGCCCACCAACATGTCGGGGATCTCCGGGGCGATCCGACAGGCCAGCTCGAGCCCTTTCTCGTGGGCTCGGCGAGCCAGGGTGCGGATGGTGTCTTCGAGCGACTCGCGGAAGTCGAACGGGATCGGGTCGAGGCTGAGCTTGCCCGCCTCGATCTTGGAATAGTCGAGGATGTCGTTGATCACCGTGAGCAGCGAGTCGGCCGACGACTTGACCAGGCGGATGTATTCGCGCTGGCGAGGGGTCAGGTCGGTTTCCAGGGCCAGTTCGGTCATCCCGAGGATGCCGTTCATCGGCGTCCTGATCTCGTGGCTCATGTTCGCCAGGAATTCGCTCTTGGACCGACTCGCCGCCTCGGCGGCATCTTTCGCCGCCCGGATCTCCGAGACGTCGACGGTGCAGCCGACCAAACCGGCGAAGCGGCCATCCTGGTCGAAGCGGGGTTCGCCTTGGCCCATCTGCCAGCGATATTGGCCGTCGGCCCGACGGAGCCGGAAGTCGCTGTGGTGGCTCCGGCGCCCGGCGATGTCCGACTGATAGGCGATCAAGAGTGGTCCGAGGTCGTCGGGATGGATGAGTTCGCTCCAGCCATCCCCCTGGAGTTTTTCGAGAGGTTGGCCGGTGAAGTCGACCCACCCTCGGTTGAACCAGGATAGGCTCCCGTCGTGCTCGCTGATCCAGATCTTCACGGGGGCGTTGTCGGCCAAAGTTCGGAACCTCGACTCGCTTTCCCGAAGCGCGAACTCGGCATTGCGCCGGTCGTTGAACAACCCGATCTGCCGCCCGAGCGTCATCAAGACCTGGATCAAGGCTTCGTCGGCGTTTTGCTCGGAACGGGCGAAGAGGGTGATCACGCCGATCGTCCCCGAGATGTCGATCACCGGAAAGCCGAAGCCGTGGCGCAACCCCGACTCCTCGGCCAAGGTTTTCCGGACGAAAGTGTCGTCGGCTTCCAGATCGCTCATCCAAATGGGTTTTGCAAGGTTCCAGATTTGACCAGGCAAACCTTCGCCCGGTTCAAAGACGATCTCTTTCGAGGGGACGATGAACGAGGCCGCGAGATCGGAATTAGCGGCCCAATGGCCGGCTTGTCGGAGCGAAACCGACTCTCGGTCGACGGTCCAAAACTCCGCCACGTCGACGATCAAGAGTCGACCGATGGCGGCGACCAACTCGGGGATCGCTTCGCCCAAGGACTCGGCTTCGGCCAGGATTCGGGTCACGGCATGTTGCACGGCGATCCGGCCTTCGTCGCGATGCCGCTCGGTGACGTCGCTCATCATGACGATGATCTTCGTCGTGCCGTCGGGGGGATCGGCGACCGTCTGCCCCTCGAAGTCCGCCCGGAAACGGCGCCCCGACTTCGAGGAGGCGACGAACTCCACCCGGCAGGACATCCCGTCCCGATTTTGTCGGAGCGCGAGGTCGACGATCGCCCTGTCGGCGTCGGAGTCGAACAAGAAGGCATCCACCCGCTTGCCGAGGACTTCGTCGAGGCCGTATTCGGTGACCCGCTCGAACCCGTCGTTGATCCACTCGACCCGCCCCTCGACGTCGAGGATCATCACGGCGTGATGGGTCCGCGCGGCCACCATCGCCATCTTGGAGGCTTCGGCCTGGCTGGCCCTGAGCGAATCCTCGGCCCGACTCCGGCGGTCGATGGCACGGGCGATCACCCGGAAGACGAACCCGATGATCAGGAGATTCGCCGAAGCCGCGACCGCCACGGCGATGACCGCGAGTCGTCGGCTCCGATCGGCCGTTCGCCGTCGATCGACCAGCAGCCGCTCCTCTTCGAGGGCCATCTCGCGGACCTGGAGGGTGATCCGCTCCATCATCTTCAGACCTCGGTCGCTTCGGACCCTCGCCTCGAAGTCGGCCCGAGGACCGACCCGCTTGAGCCGGACCAAGGCTTCCAAGAAGGCGATTCGCTCTTCGATCAGGCCCGCCAACGCGATGATCCTACCCTGCTGCCTCGGATTGTCGGTTGTTTCGTCCCGGACCGACCTCACCTTGTCGCCGACCAAAGGAAGAGTTTCCTGAAACCGGGCCAGTTGCGACGGTTTCCCGGTGAGGGCGAAGCCTCGGGCTGATGATTCCGCCTCGACCAGATGCGAATGTAATCGTCCGAGGACGACCAACACGACATGGGTATGCTCAACCCATCCCATATGGTAAGTCGAGCTTCGGACCATCCGGAGGGTGATCCAGCCCATCCCGAGCGTGATCGCCGCGACCAGGACGAACCAGGGGGCGACCGTCCTGGCGAGAGATCGTGTCAAAACAGGAACGCTCCGCCGTCGGTTTCCGACGTCCTGGTGATCGCGAAGAAGGTTTTGGAAGATCGGCGATGACCTTCAGGATCAACTTAGGACATGGACCGACCGGAAGAGAACTTTTCGGGCGAATTAAGCAACTCGACGATTCGGCCCCGATGGCTCCCGATTCGCCTGGGCTTTTTCCCGTGCCCCACCGGACCGATTCCGTTAGGATGAGACCCGGGGCTTGACCGCCTTGTGTCCACATCCGGCCGATTCAGGCGTAGAAACAATTCGGGTTGTCCCTCAGGTGGGAGAAAACGTCGATGAACCAGAATCGTCGTCAGATGATGCTCGCGGCCGGGGCCGCTTTGCTCGGCCCCGGGGTGCTCGGGGCGCTCGGTGCGGGCCCGAAACTCTTCGAGGGCAAGAAGGTCTTGTTCTTCACCAAGAGCTCGGGCTTCATTCACTCCGTGATCGCTCGAAAAGGTGACCAACCCGCGTTCGCCGAAACGATCCTGACTCGGGTTGGCAAAGCTCATGGGTTCGAAGTCGTCGCGTCGAAGGACGGCTCGATGTTCGACCCGGACAAGATCGGCCAGTGGGATGCGTTCGTCTTCTACACCACCGGCGACCTGACCAAACCCGGCAGGGATGGACAACCGCCGATCTCGGAGCCTGGTTTACAGGCGTTCTTCGCCGCGATCGAAGCGGGCAAGGGCTTCGTCGGGCTCCACTGCGCCACCGACACTTTTGGGGTCCATCGGGGCCGGAATGGCGACGATCCCTACATCAAGATGATCGGCGGCCACTTCGCCGGCCACGGCGCCCAACAACTCGCCAAGATCGAGATCGCCGACCCCAAGTTCCCCGGGGTCGATGGATTCGGCTCGGGGAGCTTCGAGCTCAACGACGAGTGGTACGGTCAGAAGTACCTCGCCGATGATCTCCACGTCATCCTGACGCAATCCACCGAGAAGATGAAAGGGAAAGAGTACGACCGAGGGAATTACCCGGAAACCTGGGCCCGGATGCAAGGCAAAGGCCGGGTCTTCTACACCTCGATGGGCCACCGCGAAGACGTCTGGGAAAACCCCAAGTTCCAAGGGCTGCTCCTGGGCGCCTTGGCCTGGACGACCGGTCAAGTGGACGCCGACGTCACCCCGAATGTCTCGACGGTCACGCCCGAATATCGCGAAACGAAGCGAGCCGAAGTCAAGAAAGTGGGCTGAGGATCGAAGAAACGACCCTCTCCTCGCTCCAGCCGGATGATTGGAGCGAGGAGAGGTTCGTGAGGGAACTTCGGGCTGAGTTTGGTTCAGGCGGCAATCTCGTCGCCGTCAGCCTCGTCTTCATTACCGGGGTCGATCAGGAGGCCAAGGTCACCCCGATCGGGTCCACCCAGGTTCGACCACTCGATTCCGGACTGGTCGAGTAGGCTGGTTTCGGCGGCTTCGTCGAAGATCGCGTCGCGGTCATCGAAGTCGTCGAGCCAGGTTTCCTCATCTTCGAACCGGTCGTCAAACTCGTCGAAAACGCCGGGATTCATGGACGGCTCCAGACTGAAAAAGTTTCAATTACAATTATTATGTACGACGAAGGCAAGCCGCCGGTTCGCTTTTTTTCTCGGAGCCGGATTCTTGTGGGATTCCAGGGGCTGAAATACCATGAGGACAGTCGTGAACCGAGGATGGAATTGTTCCGTTCAAGACGCTCGACGATCATGTTTGATTTTTGAGCAAAACTTCGAGGATGGACGATGCCCGACGGTCTCGGACGGGTCTTGGTTGTCGACGACGACCCGAATAACCGCGACCTGCTATCGCGCCGCTTGAAGCGGATCGGCTACGAGGCGGAAGTCGCTCGCGACGGCCAAGACGCCTTGGATCAGATCGTCGATGGGATGTTCGACGTCGTCCTGCTCGACGTGATGATGCCGGGGCTGGACGGCTTCGACGTGCTTCGCCGGATTCGAGAGACGCGACCGGCGACCGACCTCCCGGTGATCATGGCGACGGCCAAGGACGACAGCGAGGACGTTGTGCTCGCCCTCGGCTTGGGAGCCAACGACTACGTGACCAAACCGCTCGACTTCCCGGTGGTGGCCGCCCGGGTTGCGATCCAGGTCACGCTCAAGCGTGCCGTCGAGCAGGTTCGCCGGCTCGAACGCAACCTCGGGGAACGAAATCGCGACCTCGAAGCGGCCAATGACCGGATGTCCCGCGACCTGAGGGCGGCGGCCCGAATCCAGGAATCGTTTTTGCCTCGGACCGCGCCGGAGGTCGCCGGCCTCGCGTTCGCCTGGGCGTTTCGCCCTTGCGACGAACTCGCGGGCGACGGGTTGAACGCCATCCGGCTCGACGCGACCCGGGCGGCGATCTACATCCTCGACGTCAGCGGCCACGGGGTGGCCTCGTCGCTCCTTTCGGTCAGCCTGAGCAGGGTCTTGTCGCCCCCGACCGACGCTTCGTCGATCTTGATCCGAGGCGGCGAAGGTCCAGACCGCCTCGATCCGATCAGCCCGGCCGAAGTCGCCCAACGGCTCAATCGCCTGTTTCCTTTCGAATTGAACACCGAACAATACTCGACGTTGGCTTACGGCTTCCTCGACGCGCGGACCAACGTCTTTCGCTACACGCTGGCCGGGCATCCCGGGCCGATCCACTTGCCCCTGGCCGGGCCGGCGACCGTCCTGGCGGGCCGAGGGTGTCCGATTGGCCTGAGCGACTCGTCGCGCCCATTCTCGGATTTGGCGGTCACGCTTTCGCCCGGCGACCGAATCTATTTGTATTCGGATGGAATCCCCGAAGCGATCAACTCTCGAAACGAGCACTACGGGATGGAGCGCTTCTTGAAAACGCTGGAACGCGGCCGCCTCGAACCGCTTTGCGCCGCGGTCAACGACCTCGTCGCCGAGGTGGAAGCCTGGTCGGGCTCGTCGGGCGTCCGCGACGATGTTTCGATCGTCGCCGTCGAGGTCCAAGCGGACCCGAGTCGGACAATTGATCAACTCCCCGAGGTCCGCTCGGCGTCGGCGGCCCTCTGAAGGCGATCGTCGACCGGAGCGGCCAGCGATGTTCACGATCACCGAAAGGAAACTGACCTGGGCTTTCGGGTTGACCCTGGTGGTCCTGGCCGGGAACGCGCTGATCTCGTACAGCGACTTGATGGTCCAGGCCAAGAATACACCGCTCGTCGTCCGCTCTCGGGAAGTCCTCCAAGAAGTCGCGCGGGTGGGTTCGGCGATCAAGGACGCGGAATCGGCTCGTCGCGGGTTTTCGATCGACGGCAACCCTCAAGACCTCGCGGCGTTCGAGGTCGCGGCTCGAGATGTCGAGGCCGAAGCCAACCTCCTGATCGGTTTGACCGAAAGCCGCCCCGAACAACAACTCCGAAGTCGTCAACTCGAAACGTCCTCGCTTGTCTTGCTAGATGCGCTTCGCCGGTCGATCGTCAAGGCCCAAGATCGAGGATCGACAGCGGCTCTTGGTCCTGCCGGGCTCGACCCGATCCGCAAGCGTTTGGCAGGCGTTCAGGTCCACGTCACATCGATCGAGGCCGATGAGGCGCGGTACCTGGCGGACCTGTTGGCGGAGCGCCGCGCCTGGATCAACCGAGCTTTTGTGACGTTCTCGGTGGCGTCCACATTGGCTTTGATCGCGATCGGGCCGACCTACGCGCTGGTACGCCGCTACCTGGGCGATCGGAGACGAGCCGAGCAGACCCTCGAAGAGAGCGAGGCGAGGATGCGGCTCCTGTTCGATTCAGTGGGGGAGGGGATCTACGGGATCGACACCGACGGTTGTTGCACCTTTTGCAACCCGTCAGCCCTCAAACTCTTGGGTTTCCAGTCCGTCGACCAGGTCCTCGGCAGGGACATGCACCAACTGATCCACCACACCCGCCTCGATGGCTCGGCTTTCCCTCCGAAGCTTTGCCCGATCCATCAAACAGTCGACTCGGGCGAGGGGGTCCTCGGCATCGAAGACTATTTTTTCCGGGCCGACGGGCTCCCGATCCCCGTCGAATACCGGGCCCACGCGATCCGACGAGGCGGCGAGATCCTCGGGGCCGTGGTGACCTTCGTGGACATCGCCCCCAAACAGCGGGCCCAGACCGAGATGCGTCTCCGCGATCGGGCACTCAAGGCGATTGGCCAAGGGGTCTTCATCACCGACCCATCGCTCCCGAACAACCCGATCATCTACGCCAACGCCGCCTTCGAGCGTTTGACCGGCTACGGCCAAGCGGATTGGACCGGCCCGATCGTCGACCTGCTCGAAAGCGAAACGTCCCCCTCGACGATTCAGCAACTCCAAGCGGCGATCCACGAACGTCGAGAAGCGACGGTCGAGATGATCGCCCGTCGCAAAGATGGTTCGACCTTCTGGCAATCGATGACCTTGGCCCCGATCGAGGAGCGTCTCGGAAGGGTCGGCCACTTCGTGGGCGTCATCACCGACGTCTCGGAACGTCGAAAAGGCGAACAGAAGCTTCGTCACAGCGAAAGCCGACTTCGCTTGATGCTCGAAAGCGTACGGGACTATGCGATCTTCTCGGTGGACCTTGATCGTCGAGTGTCGAGCTGGAACTCGGGCGCCGAGCGGCTGTTCGGCTTGGGCGAGGATGAGATCGTCGGCCAGTTGATCGATCGGATGTTCTCGCCCGAGGACCAGGCGGCCAACGTCCCCGCGGCCGAGTTGGCGATGGCGGCGGCGACGGGTCGGTCGGAAGCCGAGCGCCGGCAGGTCCGAGGCGACGGGACTCGATTCCTCGCCGGCGGCTTGGTCACGGCGATCCGAGACGAGATGGGAGTCTTGATCGGGTACACCAAGGTGGCCCGCGACATCACCGAGTCCAAGCGGGTCGAAACCGAACTGCGAGCGGCCAAGGACGCGGCGGAGTCGGCGATCCGGGCGAAAAGCACCTTTTTGTCCAACATGGGCCATGAATTTCGGACTCCCCTCAACGCGATCATCGGCTTCAGCGAGATGCTCGAAGACGAGGCGGCCGAGCGGGGAATGGTTGATTTCGTCCCGGACCTGAAACGGATTCGGGAGTCGGGGTACCTCCTGCTCAACCTGATCAACAACGTGCTCGACCTGTCGAAGATCGAAGCGGGGCGGATGGACCTGTCCGACGAATCCTTCGACGTGGCCGAACTGGTCCGGAGCGTGGTCCAACTCGCCGAACCGCTGGCCGAACAACAGGGGACTACCGTGCAGGTCGATTATTCGAGCAATCTCGGCACTTTGAACGCCGACTTCGCCAAGGTCAGCCAAGGTTTGAGTCACCTGCTGAGCAACGCCATCAAGTTCACCAAGTCGGGTACCGTCGTCTTTCGGGCTTCCCGGGCGTCCGACGAACACCAACGCGAATGGGTCTTCTTCACCGTGGCCGATGACGGGATCGGGATGACCCGGGAAGAGATGTCTCGCTTGTTTCAGCCCTTCGTCCAGGCCGATGGCTCGACCGCTCGACGATTCGGAGGGACCGGGCTTGGCCTCACGCTCACACATCGGTTCTGCGAGATGATGGGCGGCGGGATCGAGGTCGAAAGCCGGCCCGGCGCCGGCTCCACCTTCGTCATGAAGCTGCCCGCGAATCGCACCGTCGCTCCCACCGCATCCTCGAAGTAATCCTCCGCGACCGGCCGTCGCGTGCCGAAAATCAATTCCGAGAATCTCGATCGGTTTGGCTTGCCAAATGCATGCGAGTTGGTTCGAACGTCGATATTCGCTATTCGAGCCGGTCTCATCCAAGGTCTCTTGGACTCTTCCCGTCAGTTCGTCAGGGACCGTCACCAATTCCCTCAAGCCCAGTACCTTTCTTGTTCCGACGGGAGCGAAGGTTTGCTCCCCGTTTCATCGACAAGTTTTCGACCCGATCAAGGCTCGCCGAACGGACGTTTCGAGGGTTCGCGATGACAGGCACCCCACGGGATTCAATCAGTGATCGGGTCGCCAACGAAGTGGCTTCGGTCCTTCGCCATGATCTGGTCACCCCGATCAACCTCATCGTCGGCTATTGCGACTTGCTGATGATCGAGACGACGGAACGGGGCGAGACGGCGCGCTTGGCTCCGCTCCGGTCGATCCGAAGTTCGGGGTTCGCCATGCTCCACCTGATCGACCAGACTTTGTTGACCGACCAGCCCGACCGATCGGTCGCCGACCTTGAGGAACTGGCCCAGGCCATGGGCGGTCCGGCGGTGGCCTTGGTGCGAACTTGCGATAATCTGAGCGACTCGATCGACGGCGATGCTTCTCGAAGCGACTTCATCGACGACCTTCGAAAGATCCGGGCGGCGGGCCTTCAAATGATCGAGATGGCCAAGAACATCGCCCAGGGCCGCCCCCTCGAAGCCGACGGTTCTCGCTTTCCGCTCGGCGGCTGATCCTCGTCGAAGCACTTCGCCCCGAAGTTCATCGGGCCGCGACCGACAGGGCTTCCCGAGACGCGGAGAAAACCTTCATCGAGTCGGGGGCCAGCGCCTCGGTCAGGAGGAAGGGGGCCGCACCCCGGTGGACGGTCTGATGGATCACTTCCATCCCGACCTCCGCGAAGATCCGACGCATCTCGCGCGCCGAGGCATGATGGACGGCGCCTTCGACCTTGGCGACGCACACGTCGTAGATCAACCAACCCCAGGGACGATCGCGGTATCCGTCCACGAGCATCAGTCGACCATTCGCCCGCAGGACGCGCCTCATCTCGGCCACGGCTCGGGTCTGGTTGGGGTAATGGTGGAAGCTGTTCGCGCAGGTCACGACATCAAAGGCGCCCCGATCGAACGGCAAGCGTTCGCTGTCGGCCTGCACGGCGAACACGGTCTCGTTGTGCCGTTTCCATCGCTCGGAACCTTGGGACAACATCCCGGCGACGAGGTCGATCCCGACCACTTGGGCATTGGGCAAAGCTTCTCGGATTCGCTCGGCGAAGATCCCCGTGCCGCAGCCGACGTCGAGGACCCGGATCGGCTCGTCGCCCCACTGACCTTTGATCTTGGCGATGATCGCGCGGTGGGAAGGCCCGAACAGCAACCTCTGCAAGATGCACTGGTCGTAGCTTTCGCTCCAGCGCGTGAACTCGTGTTTGGCCTGGTGCTTGTCGTAACCCATCAGAGCCTCCTTGCCCATCAAGGGTGTAAATCGTGTCCGGGGAGTGGTATTACCTATCTACCCGATGGCGTTTCCGTCCGCAAGCCATCCTTCGAGCGGCCAAGCGAGATGCCCGGCGTATCAACGAGAATTGGCCGCTTTCTTCGGCGAAGGTTTGCGGATCTTCGACGATGGGTTGGGGGCCGGTTCGGAGGGCATCGGCGTCGTCAGGCTTTTGAAGTCGAAGGGCGGTCCGAGCAGTTTCTCGAAGGCCGATCTTTGCTCGGCGGTCAGCACCTCGTCGATCGCTTTGCCGGTCGAATCCCGGATCTTGGCCGTCGCCTCCAGGGTCTTCTGATCTTGGGCGCGAAATGCCGCGTTGTCGAAGTTGAGCGGGCCGCCCCCCGGGAACGAGACCCCATTCGGGTCGACGAATCCGTTGCTCGGGTTCAAGGTTGGCTTCGTTTTGGGACCGGCCCGGGCGACGGGCTCGCTGACCGACACCGGGAAGATCGCCTGATTCTGGGCCTGTCGCATGGCTTTCAGGATCGACTGGATCTTCTGGACCTGTGGTTGGTTGAGCTTGATCTTGGACGCGACGTCGGACCTTCCCAGGGCAAGCCAACCTTCGCGTTGCCACTCGAGTTGGAGCAGCCTCGTTTTCTGAGGGGGGGCGAGCACCTTGGCGATGGCGGCCCGACGTTGGCGTTCGAGGTCTTCGACCCCGGCCATCATCGAGTTGAAGTCGAACTCCCCGTCGCCCGCCTCGGTCGCGGCCCCTTGTTGCGACTCGGCGACGTCAGCTTGGATCTGGGCGAGGCTGTTCTTCTGCTTGGGAGACAGGTTGATCTCCCTTTGGATCATGGGTTCCATCAGCAAAGGGCGAGAAGGAATCTCGGACCCCACCTGGGGGGGTGGCAACGGCTTGGGGTCACTCCGCGCCGCCGCGACAGGAGACATCAAGAGCAGAAAACCGATCGATCGTGCCCATCGAGACGTTGAAGGCATGATTCACCTGAGAGGAAATCGTCGATGAGTCGTCGTGCATCTTGCGATAGGATCGAAGCCGCTGGAGGATAAATTAACATGTTGGGCCTGATGCGCCGATTAGGTGAACTGAAACGGTGGATCGATTTGGATCAGAGTCCGACCCGAGCGCGACCGTCGAAAACCTAGGAGTTGACTCGATGAAAGCATGGATGCTTTCGGTTGGGAATCGCGTTCATTCCTGGCTTGGTCTTTTGGGACCTCGACGGGACCTCGGCCCGACTCAGCGTTCAGCGAAGGCCGCGTCGGCCCGACGCGCTCGATCTTGGTCGGCCCGCTCGAACCCTTGTGATGCGTTGGAAGGGCGGGCCTTGCTGTCGGCATCGGGCTTGTCGGACTTCGCCATCCTGCCGGGTCAAGTCACTTCGGCCAACCAACCCTCTCAGGTCGTCTTGCACCTGAACCCCGGCGAGTTGCGGGCGGATCAGACTTCGACGGTCGTGGTCGGCTTCGTCGTCGAAGCGGCCGATGGGTCGTCGATCAGCCCCGAGATCACCCGGGCCACCGGCCCGAACGGCCCGATCACTCCCATCTCGATCCCGAATCGGGGCAACTCCCCGGTCGACAAGGCGGCGAGGCAAACCCACCTGTTCACCCGAGTAATTCCGCTCGCCAACCAGTCGCAAGATATCACCCTCAACGTCGCCACTCTGAACAAGAAGACCGGCAACTACATCGTCGAGGCGTTCCTCGCGGGCGACGTCAACGGTGACGGGACCGTCGACTCCTCGGACCTCAACGCCTTGCAACTCGCTTATGGATCGCGGGCAAGCCAGGTGAACTACAACCCCGCCGCCGACTTCAACGGCGACGGCCGGGTTGGTCGGATCGACCAGGCGCTGCTCTTGGGCAACATCGGCGCGCATGTCGTCGCGACGACCCAGCCCGCGTCGACAACCACCGCCACGCCCAGCCCGATCGTCCCGTTGGCCGCGGCGTCCACCGAAGTCAACCTCGTCCCCCAGGCCGATCCTCCCGCCCTCGCGACGACCGTGCCCGTCGCGACTCCGGCGGCGGTCGCGACGCCAGGTTCCGTCCCGGTCTCGATCACGCCGACCGGCACGATCCCGGCGGCGAGTACCTCGGTCGGGACTTCGTTCGTCCTCACGCCGGTCTATGCCTCTTCGGGAACCGCCGGCTCGGGCTCCATCGCTTCGACGACTCCGATCTACATGATCGCCCAGCCGGTCGGGACGGCCGGCACGGCGGCTCCCTCGGCGGCTTCCGCCCCGATCTACCTCTACGGTCAACCCGTGGCGACCGGGACGTCGACGTCCACGCCGTCCGGCTCGCCCGCATCGGCCCTCTTCGGGCAGACCTCCTCCGGGCCGTCGACCACCTCGACCACGCCGGTCCCGATCTACCTGTATGACACGCCGAACTACTCTCCGATGACCCCGGCACCCCAGGTCCTGACCACCCCTTCTTCATCCCGAAGCGGGTCTTGAATCCCCGATCTCCGCCCCAACCTCGGTCGGATCGGCGACGATGTCCGCCAGGCCGGCTTGCCGGCCGAGCCAACGATGTGACAAACTGGAAGCTGACGGTGATCCGGCCAAGTCGCTCGTGGCTCGCCGGATCGATCATGCATCGAAGATGAGGACCACATGCTTGGCATCCCCAACGGCCGCCAACTTGTCCACCTTCGAGCGATCATCACCTCGGCGGCTTGGTTTCTCGGCGGATCGGGGGATGCCGCGGCCGCTCAAACCGGCAAGGAGGTTCAAGCGGACTTCGACACGTCCCGACCTGTCGGATTCCAGGCCCAGGTCATGCCGACTCTGAGCAAGCTCGGCTGCGACTCGGGCGGTTGCCACGGCAAAGCGGGCGGTCGAAACGGGTTCGCCCTGAGCTTGTTCGGGTTCGACCCCAAAGCCGACTTCGAAGCCCTGAAACGACGGGTTGATCCGTCCGATCCGGATTCGAGCCTCCTACTCCTCAAGCCGACCGCCCAGCTTCCTCATGGCGGAGGCGCCAAGCTCTCGCTCGACTCGGCCGAATACCAAACCCTGGTTCGCTGGATCAAGGGGTTGGACCGCGACAAGCCGCCCCCGGCCGAGCCGAAGTTGACCCGCCTCGACGTCGATCCCGGTCGGCTCTCTTTGCCTCGACTGGCTCGAAGTCGGGTCAGGGTCGAGGCAAGTTGGGACGATGGGTCGGTGGTCGACGTCACCCGGTTGAGCCGGTTCGAGACAAACTCCCCCCCGCTGGTCGACGTCACTCCCCGAGGCGAGTTGATCGCGGGGTCGAACGTGGGAGAAGCGGCGATCCTGGTCCGGTTCGGGACCGAGGTCGCGGTGAGCCGGGTGGTCGTGGCGACCGGAGCGACTCTCCCGTCAACCAGGCCCGAGGCGAACTCGACGATCGACCGCCTGGTCGGTCGCAAGCTCGACGAACTCGGGCTGACGCCGAGCGAGACGTGCACCGATGCCGAGTTCGCCCGCCGATCGTCGATCGACATCGTGGGGTTGCTGCCCGACCCCTCGGCGGTCATCGAGTTGGAGCGTGACCTCCGGCCCGACAAGCGGTCGCGGTGGGTCGACGCCTTGCTCGATCGTCCCGAATACGCCGACGTGTTCGCGACGAAGTGGACGGCGATCCTCCGAAATCGCCGAGCCTTGGGCGAGTTGTCGAAGCCGAGCACGTTCGGGTTTCACGCCTGGGTCCGCCAGGCGATCGCCGAGAACTGGAGCTACGATCGCTTCGTCGAGGCGATCGTCGCGGGTCGAGGGGATGCCGGTTCGAACCCGAGCCTGGGTTGGTATCGCCAGGTGTCGAGTTTGGAGGAGCGAACCGGCGACGTCGCCCAGGTTTTCCTGGGGACTCGGATCGGCTGTGCCCGCTGCCACCACCACCCTTCCGAGCGGTTGGGGCAGGAAGATTATGCCGGGTTCGCCTCGTTCTTCGCGAGGGTCGGGACCAAGTCGGGGGCCGACGCCACCACCTTCCGGGTGTTCAACACACCAACCGGGCTGGCCACGAACGCCAAGACCGGAGAGGCTTGTCTGCCTCGTCCCCTGGGCGCGACCGGAGGATTGAGCTTTGGTCCTCGCGACGACCCGAGGGCGGCCCTGGCCGCCTGGATGGTCGAGCCCGGGAACCCGCTTTTCGCGAGGGCGGTGGTCAACCGTTATTGGAAGCACTTCCTCGGCCAAGGGTTGGTCGAGCCGGAGGACGACTTCCGGGCGGCCAACCCGCCGACCAACCCCGAGTTGCTCGACGCGATGGCCCTCGACTTCGTCGAGCGTGGCTTCGACCTCAAGCGACTGATCCGGTCGATCGCCAACTCGGACGCCTACGCGAGGTCGAGCCTTCCCAACTCGACCAATAGCGCCGACCGCGGCGGCTTCGCTCGGTACCCCCCGAAGCGACTCCCCGCCGAGGTCCTCCTCGATGCGATCAACCTGATCACCGGGGTGCCCGGAAGCTTCGATGGAGTTCCCGAAGGGTCGAGGGCGTCGCAACTGCCCGACGACGGCTTCGCCTCGCCGTTCCTCGATGCGTTCGGCCGCCCCGGACGGCGAACCGCCTGCGAGTGCGAGCGGACCGCCGACCCGAGCCTCTCGCAAGCCTTGTTCTTGCTCAACTCCACCGAACTCGAAGCCAAGCTTTCGGCCCCCGATGGCCGAGCCGCCCGATACGCCGGCACCAAAGACTCGAGGCCCGACGCCGCCAAGGTCGAGGAGCTTTACCGGGCCGCCCTGGCTCGACCCCCTTCGCCCGACGAGTCGGCCCGAGCCTTGGGTTTCCTCGATCGGGAGCGACGGCGGGGGCAGGCCGCCTCGGGCTTCGCCGACCTGATCTGGGCGATCATCAACACCAAAGAGTTCCTGTTCAACCATTGAAACAAGAAAGAAGGGGATCGCCGATGATCGGAGTGCCGGGAGCCGCTTATCGGTCGTGCGACGGCCTGTCGCGCCGGGGTTTCCTCCGAGTGGGGGCCTTGGGGCTGGGCGGTTTGAACTTGGCCCAGGTGCTTCGGGCCCGCGCGATGGCTTCCGGGTCGGACGCTCCCCTCCGGTCGGTGATCCAGATCATCCTCGGCGGCGGCCCCTCGCAGCTCGAAACCTACGACCCCAAGCCCGACGCTCCCAGCGGGTTTCGATCCGAGGTCAAACCCATCGCGACGGCGATCCCCGGTGTCTTCCTGGCGGAAACCATGCCGAGGCATGCCCGAGCACTCGGCAAGATGGCGATCATCCGAGGCGTCTCGCACGAGTCGAGCGACCACACCATCGGCCTGCACCGGATCATGACGGGGTACCCGACCAGCCAACCGCGCGACCGCAACGAACGCCCGAGCAGCGGTTCGGTCGCCGCTCGGGTCCGAGGGGCTCGCAAGGCGGGCGTCCCCCCCTATGTGGCGATGTCGGGCCGGTCGAGCTTCGACGGGTTGTTCAATGAAGGGGCCTACCTCGGGCCGAATTTTCGCCCCTTCGAGTTCGACGCCGACCCCGACGCCACCGGACTCGCTTCGACCCGACTGTCGCCCGCGCCCGGGTTGACGACCGATCGCCTCGAAGGGCGTCGGGCACTTTTGCATGAACTCGACCAATTTGACCGGCGGCGCGACCCTTCGGGGTCGATGGACGGCCTGGACCTATTTGCGATCCAAGCCTACGACATGATCGCCGGGCCGGCGGCTCGACGGGCGCTCGACCTTGCCCTCGAACCCGGTTCGGTCCAGGACCGATACGGGAGGACCCGGATCGGCCGATCCTGCCTGCTGGCCCGACGCCTCGTCGAAGCGGGGGTGACGTTCGTCACGATCACCGAGGGCGACTGGGACCACCACGCCCGAGTCGCCGAGAATTGCGGCCGGCAAGTCCCCTCGATGGACGCCGCCGTCGCCTCCCTGGTCGAAGACCTGTCCGACCGGGGCCTCGGCGAGTCGGTCCTGGTCGTGGCCTGGGGAGAGTTTGGCCGGACCCCTCGCTTGAACGGGGCGGGCGGGCGCGACCACTGGCCGGGCAACATGGGCGCGATGATGGCCGGCGGAGGACTCAGGATGGGTCAAGTCATCGGCGGCTCGGACGCGAAAGGCGAGCGGGCGGTCGATCGACCGTGGCGACCCGAGGATGTCATCCGTACAATCTACCACGTCCTCGGCATCAACCCCCGCCTCGAATTTCCCGACGAGTTCGGTCGTCCGTTCCCGATCCTCGATGGGGGGCGGTTGATCGTCGACTTGATCTGACCTGACCTCAGACCGGAGATGGAACCTTGAAGCGACTTCGAGATCGTCACCCGCATCGCGTCGGATCATTCCCGGGCCTCGGTCGGTGGGCTTTCGCCGCGATGGCGATTGTCACGATCGTGTTCGGCTCGGCCTCGCCCTCGACCGCGCAAAACCCCAGCGACCCGAAAACCGAAGCCTGGATTCCACTCTTCAACGGCAAGGACCTGGAAGGCTGGACGGTCAAGATCCGAGGGCATGAACCCGGCGAAAACTTCGCCAACACGTTCCGGGTCGAAGATGGCATGATCAAAGTGGGCTACGACGGCTACGACAAGTTCAACGAGCGGTTCGGGCACCTCTACACCAACAAGTCGTACTCGAACTATCGCCTCCGGGTCGAGTACCGCTTCACCGGACCCCAGTGCCCGGGCGGCCCAGGTTGGGCGACCCGCAACAGCGGGGCGATGATCCACAGCCAAAGCCCCGAGTCGATGACCAAGGATCAAGACTTCCCGGTGTCGATCGAGGTCCAGTACCTCGGAGGGAACGGCAAGGTCCCCCGGCACACCAGTAACGTCTGCACGCCCGGCACGAACATCGTCCAGAAGGGCAAGTTGATCACCCAGCACTGCACCGATTCGACCTCGAAGACCTACCCGCTCGAGACCTGGGTGACCGCCGAGGTCGAAGTCCACGGCGACGGCGTGATCAAGCACATTGTCGACGGCGAAACCGTCCTCGAATACGAAAAACCCCAACTCGACGACCGCGACGCCAACGCCCGCAAGCTGATCCAGAACGGCACGCTCTTGATCCGAGAGGGCCGGATCGCGCTCCAGAGCGAAAGCCACCCGATCGAGTTCCGCAAAGTCGAACTCCTCCCGCTCGACCAATAACCCGGCCCGATTTCTCTCAGCGAACGAGGCCGACCGTGGCGGAATCGACCGAGGTGGGGGAATTGCCGGCGACCAGCCTGAAAACCTGGCTCGATCGGGGCGAGTCGCTGGTCTTGCTCGACGTCCGCGAGGATTTCGAGCGCGAGCACGCCAGGATCGCACCCCCCGAGGGCGTGGCGGACCTTCATGTCCCGCTCGGCGAGATCCCCACCCGAGTCGACCAGATCGCCGACCTGGCCCGGGGGCGGTCGCTGGTGGTGTATTGCCACCACGGCCAGCGCTCGATGGTCGCGGCGACCTGGCTCGCTCGCCAAGGCGTGGCGAATATCCACAACCTCGACGGCGGGATCGACGCCTGGTCGATCCGGGTCGATCGTTCGGTCCGTCGCTACTGAAACGATTTCATCCGCGGCTGAGAAATTCCCCCGAAATGCGAAAAAGGCCGAGGGCCAATCCATTGGTGGATTCGCCTCGGCCGTGTTTCATGTTTGTCGCTCGGTTGATCAGGGGCCGAGACCACCGTGGGTCCGGAACGGCGTCATGTGCGACGGCTGGTCGAGGAACCAGAATCGTTCCCACTCGTCGCCGGCTTGGCGGAGGTTTTCCGAGTCCACGAGCAATTCCTCGACTCGTCGCGGTTTGTAGGCCGCGTAGCGAGGCAAGGGGACCGGAGCACATCCTTCGCTCAAGGCGAGGATCGCCCCCAGAAGCAACAGCACCACCACGGGTTTTCGCATTGGGCTCCTCCCGCCATCGGTTCCATGACCAGTCGCCGGATCGCGGTCCTTCGCGATGGGACGGGTCATGGGGCTCTTGTCGCCGAGCCAAGAAGGAAACGCGCCGATCAGGCGCATTTCGAGGATGGAAACGCTCGGTCGCGATGAGTGCTCCGACCGGAGGGCGATTGGGATTCGGCCCTCTCAACCCTCAGCCTTGGCTTCGGAGGAGATTTCGGTACTGGGCTCATCATCGTCCGAATCGTCAGATCCGTTGCCAGTTACATCGGCTTCTTCGGCTTTGCTCATCAACGGAAGTTTGGTCGGGTCCATCTTTCGAACCAATTCTTCCATTTCCTTGCCGGGTTTGAAGGTCACCACGTTCTTGGAGGGGACGTAAACCTTGTCGCCGGTCCGGGGATTGCGAGCCTTCCGGGGGGCCCGCTTCTTGACCTCGAAGACGCCGAAGTTGCGAAGCTCGATCCGCCCTTCGGAGACGAGGGTGTGGATGATCGCGTCGAGAGTCCGTTGAACAATGTCTTTGGTTTTCAGTTGTGTGAGCCCGATGTCCTCGGAGATCTTCTTCACTATCTCTTTCTTCGTCACGATCGCGTTCTCCTCGGAGGCGGGGTCGGCTCGGTCCGCGGCTCGGTGGCTCAACATTATTGCTAGCTTAGACTAATGTCAAGCAGTTAGACCCGCGAACTCGGACGGCCCGGAGATTGATCGGCCGACCTCGCCGATCACTCTTGGCCGACTCTTCCTCCGGGAGAACTTGGGTAACTTCCGTCATCTAGCGCTTGATGAAGGTGTCGGTGAAGGGGGGCATAAGCCCAGGGGAGATCCTTCTCGACCACCAGCGCTTTGAGCCGACCGATGGACGCCTCGGCGAGGTCCGGTCCATGAGGAGCGTAGTTCGGGTCGCAAAAATAAACCCGGCAACCGATCGGCCGGGCTTCCCTCGCGGTGCATCGACCCCGCTCGTCCTGCCAAGGGCAGGTCGCGCCGTCGTCGAGCGCGCGGACCGGGGGCGGAGCGTCGGCGATCAGGATTGCGAATTCGGGGGCGGACACGAATAAAGTATGGTCATACTCCCGGAACCGGCAGCACCGACCGCTGATCGCGCAAACGGGGGCCAACCGATCGACCTCGGCATCGAGGGCTTGGTAGATCTCCCGAACTTCCGCCCGAAACTCGTCGGGATCAAGCGTCATGACTGATGGACCCGAGCCGCCGACGCCTCGATCTGCTCGACGGTGAAGAGTTGACCCTGGCCCGATCCCGGGCAAACGGCGACCACATGCTCCCAATCCTCGGGGGTGGCGATGTTGTCGGGCCAGAATGGCCAGGTCCGGCACTGGACCGGCCTGGCGTCGTACACGGTGCAGCCTTGTTGGCGGTCCCAGAAGACGCAGTCGCCGTTGGGCCGTTCGACCAAGCTGATCCGGGTGCCGACCTTCCTCAAATATCGCTTGCCGAACTCGTCGACGGTTTCGCCTCGGAAGGCGGCGAGTTGGCCGGCCTCCTCCTGGTCGACCCAGACGAAGCCGGGAGCCCCGGTGCAGCAGGACCCGCATCGGGTGCAGGTGAACGCCAGGCCGTCGCGATACCAGGGGGCGTTTTCGTCGCGACTCATCGAGGGTCCTCTGGGTGAGACTGGTTCGGGAGGCGAAGATTGCCGACCTCAGCCGCCGATGGCATGCATCAACCGCTCGGGCTGGATGAATCGCGAGGAGTTGATCTCGTGCCCCTCCCACTTGTCGAGCACGCTCTGGCGGATCGACCGGGCGATGGAAGGGTCTTCAATCGCGGGATCTCGGAGGAGCCGCCTCAGGTCGGTCTCGTTCAGGGCGAACAGGCAATTCCGGAGCTTCCCGTCCGCAGTCAGGCGGAGGCGGTTGCAGGTCCCGCAGAATGGCCGGCTGACCGACGCGATGAACCCGACTCGCCCGACCCCATCGGCGTACTCGTAATCCATCGAGGGCGACCGGGGGTCCTGGTCGGCGGTCGGGATGAGCGGGCCGAACTCATCGCCGAGGCGGTCGATCATCTCCGACGCCAGGAGGACTTTCTCGAGTTCCCAAGCCCCAGCGTCGAGCGGCATGTACTCGATGAACCGAAGCTCGGCCCGATGCTCGCGGGCGAACCGGGCCAGGGGGATCAAGTCGGCCTCGGTCGTCCCCTTGAGCGCGATCGCGTTGAGCTTGACCGGATCGAACCCGACGGCCTTCGCCGCTTCGACCCCTTCGATCACATGTTCCAGGCCGTCGCGTCGAGTCAAGGCTCGGAATCGAGCCGGGTCCAGCGTGTCGAGGCTGATGTTGATCCGCCGGAGGCCGGCATCGCGGAGCGGGCGGGCCAGGGGGGCCAGCAAGATCCCGTTGGTCGTGAGGCCGATGTCGACGATCCCCGGAATGGCGACCAGTCGAGCGACCAATTCCACCAAGTCGCGGCGGACCAGGGGTTCGCCCCCCGTGAGCCGGATCTTGCTGATCCCCAGGCCGGCGGCGACCCGGACCAACCGCTCGATCTCCTCGAACGTCAGGAGATGGGTGCGCGGGAGGAACGTGACCGACTCGGGCATGCAATAGACGCATCGGATGTTGCAGCGGTCGGTGACGCTGATCCGCAGGTTGGTGTGCACCCGCCCGAACGAGTCGACGAGGCGATCAGGGGTCGAGGTCATCGTGGAGGCCAACTCGTCCTCGTCGCGGTCTGTCGGTCGGTCGAATCGGGCTCAAGTTCTCTTTTCATCATACGCGAACCGGTCGCCGTCCGACCACCCGGGCCGCCCGAATCTTCAGCCGCCCCCGGGATGGACCCACTCCTCGGTCCCGTCGGCCCAGGCTTCCTTCTTCCAGATCGGGACGACCTCTTTGAGGGTATCGATCAACCATCGGCAGGCGTCGAACGACTCGGATCGATGCGGGCAACCGACCGCCACCACGACGCTGATCTCGCCAAGCCCGAGCGGGCCGACCCGATGGACGATCGCCAGGTTTTCGATCGGCCATCGCGAGATCGCCCGGTCGGCGAGTTCCCGCAAAGTCTTCTCGGCCATGCTCGGGTACGCTTCGTATTCCAGGGCGACCGTCTGGCGATCCCCGGTCATCTCGCGGACCGTCCCCAAGAACGAGCAGACCGCCCCCGCCTGGTTCGATCGGACCGAGTCGGTGACGGCGGCGTGGTCGATCCGCTCGGAGGTGATCCGGATCGTCGTCCGAGGCGGGTTCATGGGAAAGCTCCTCCGCTGACGGGAGGGATCAGGGCGACCTCGGCATCGGGGCGAACCGGATCATCATCGTCGGCGTAAACCGCGTCGACCGCGATCCGCGAGCAAGCCATCAACCCAACCAACTTCGGGCAAGCCCTGACCAGCGCTTGCTTGAGGTCGGCGACGTTGGCGGGTTCGGCCAGTTCGACCACCAAGGTGGGCGAACCGGCTTGAACCCTGGCCGAAGCGAACAAGAGCACGGTCACCAGCAACGTCGGGTGTCCTGGCGAGGTCAATGAGCCGGATGGTGGCCGATGATCTCGTGGATCATCGAGTGCAAAGTGGCCAGCCCCTTTTCGACGTCGCCGCCGAGGTGCAGGCTCAAGGCCCGGCGATGCCGAGTCGCCAACGACTGGAAGTCGCCCAGCGCCTGGGCTTTGACCAAGGTGGCGAAGCCGCAAGGGAAGTCGGGGATCGGCACATCCGAGCCGTCGTCGGCCGTGATCTGGAGAAAGACGCCGTTGTCGCCCCCCCCTTTGTGCAACTGGCCGGTCGAGTGGAGGAACCGAGGGCCATACCCGGTCGTGGTGGCGACCTTGAGGGCGTCGCGGATGTGGCGGCGGAGCTTGAGGATCGCTTCATCCCGCGTCGGCGTCTCATCGATATATTGCGTGATCGCGACGTAATCTCCCGGCTTGACCCGGGCGAAGTGGGCCTTGAGCACCCCGACGAACAGGTCGCGGCCCGACGCCGAGCCGGCCGCCTTGAGCAGTTGATCTTTGTTGCCCTCGTCGGACAGCAAGGTCAGCCCGTCGAACTCGGCGACCTTGGACTGTTCGGGCAGCTTGCCTTCCTTCTTGTAGACTTCGAGGAGTTCCTTGGTGTTGTCCTTGCTCTCCTGGACGTTCGGCTGGTCGAACGGGTTGATCCCGAGCACCTTGCCGGCCAGGGGGGTGGCGATCTCCCACCGGAAGAACTCGGCGCCGATGTCTTCGGGGCCGTCCAAGACGAGGTCCATCACCGGATGCCCCGCGTCCGAGAGGGCCATCAACTCTTTGACCTCGGCGATCGGCGGCGACTGGCTGGTCCGGACCTGGACGAACAGTCGGTCTTGGCCATAAACCTCGGGCGCCCCGACCGGCTCGCCGGTCACGGGCAAGATGCCCTTGCCTTCCTTGCCGGTGCTCTCGGCGATGATCTGCTCGATCCAGAGGCCGAGCGACGGCAAGGGGCTTGGGGTGACCAAAGTCACCTTGTCGCGGCCCGCCTTCGCCAACGCTCCCATCGCCGCGCCGAGCGTGGCCCCCGGGTTCGATCGGATCAGCGAATCGGGGCCGCATTGCCCGGCGACGACCAAGGCATTGTCGAGCAGTTGGTCGAGGTCCAGCCCCTTCAGGGCGGCGGGGACCATCCCGAAGTAGGACAGGGCCGAGTACCGCCCGCCGATGTCGCTCGGGTTGAGCAAGATGTGGCGGAACTTGTCGCGCTTGGCGTCGCCTTCCATCTTGGTCCCGGGGTCGGTGATGGCGACAAAGTTCTCGCCCGCCTTGTCCCCCTTGATCTGCTTCACCTTGTCGAAGAAGTAGGCGTAGAACACCGAAGGCTCGGTGGTCGTCCCGCTCTTGCTCGACACGATGAACAAAGTCTTCGCCGGGTCGATCAACCCTTCAATTCGGCGGATCGTCGCGGGCACCGTGCTGTCGAGGACATGGAGCTTGGGGTAACCTTCGACCGCCTCGTGCGTCTGGTTCAAGACCTCGACGCAAAGACTCGACCCGCCCATCCCCATGACCAGGACATGCTCGAAGCCGTCCTTGACGACCCCGTTTACGAACGTCTTGATCTCGCCGACGTGCGACTTGACGAACTCGGGCACCCTCAGCCAGCCGAGGGCGTTCTTGATGATCTTGTCGGCGTCGGCGTCGGCCTTCCACAAGCTCGCGTCTTTGTCCCACATCCGCCGGATCGCGTGATCTCGCTCGAAACTTTCTAGCGTGCCTTGGATCGCCCCGGAATAGGCTTCGCTGAACACGGCGGTCTGGCCGATCCGTCGGGTCTTGAGGATCTTGGCCTGCTTGTCCCGGATCGCCTTGTACAACTCGTCGAACGACTGCTCGAAGATTTTCACGCCGTCGGCCAGGAGCTTGTCGGTGATCGAGGCGAGGTCGATCCCCAAGCCGGCCAGCGAGTCGGTCATCGCTTTGGCCTGATCCAGGCCCTCGGTCAAGGTCGCGACGGCTTGGCCGTGGTCTTTGAAGGCGTCGAACGCGGCCCGAGGCATGGTGCTGACGGTTTCGGGGCCGACCAGCCCGGCGGTGTAGAGCGTGTCGGGATATTTCGGGTTCTTGGTCCCAACCGACGCCCAGAGGACGCGCTGGACCTGGGCGCCTTTGGCCTTGAGGTCGGCGAAGGCGGGGCCGTGGAACAGGTCTTCGAACACCTTGTAGGCGTTCTTGCCGTTGGCGATCGCGACCTGGCCGAGCATGGCTTCCAATTGCGCCTTCTTGCCCGGGTCGGACGTTTCCGCCATCTTGGCTTCGATCCGCTTGTCCGCCTCGGTGTCGATCCTGGAGATGAAGAAGCTCGCGACCGAGGCGGCCTTGTCGACCGGCAAGCCCGCGTCGGCCCGCCGCTTCAGGGCTTTGATGTAGGTCTGGGCGACCGCCTGGTACGCCTCGACGCTGAACAGCAAGGTGACGTTGACGTTGACCCCGGAAAACAGCAGCTCCTCGATCGCGGGCAACCCTTCGGGGGTTCCGGGGATCTTGATCATCGCGTTCGGCCGTCCGAGCAAGCCCCAGAGCTTCTTCCCCTCGACGATCGACCCTTGGGTATCTTTTGAAAGGTAAGGCGAGACTTCGAGGCTGACGTAGCCGTCGTACCCGTTGGTCTGGTCGTAGACCGATCGAAACGCATCGAGGGCGGCCTGGATGTCGGCGACGGTCAAGGCTTGGTAGATCGCGTCGACCCCATCGCCTTCGCCGACCATCAACTGGACGTCGGCGTCATACTCCTTGCCTTGGCCGATCGCCTTCTGGAAGATGCTCGGGTTCGACGTCATCCCTCGAAGCCCGTCTTCTTCGATCAAGCGGGTCAGTTCCCCCTCGGCCAACATCTGGCGGCTGATGTCGTCGAGCCAGACGCTGGTCCCGAGCGCTTGCAAGGCGGCCAGCGAGGAGGTCGATGAAGCTGTGGCCATGAGCGGAGTCTCCTCGGAGAGTGGTTAGGCGACGGATCGTTGAGCCAAGGGGGATGGTGTCCGGTGGGCCAACCTCCCCCGAGGATAGCGAAACCTCGCCTCGGTTGCGAGCGTTTCCCCCGCTCAATTCGCCGCCTTGGCCGGGGATTTGAGCGGGTTCTCGAACCAGTAGAGTCCGCTCTTGCCAGGGCAAACCAGGTCGAGATCGCCGTCGCCATCCATGTCGACCACGGGAACCTCCAAGCCGGTCCCGGCGGTTCCCGCCGGGAAATCCTTCTGCGCGTCGCGCTTGGGACCTTCTTTGGGAGTGTCCTTGTTGGCGTGCTCGCCCTCGAAGATCGGGTGCTTCTTCCATGCGCCCCCGGTCGAATCCGGCTTGAAGGTGTAGTAAGCGATGACCGACGGCTCCACGTCGCCCGCCTCGATCTCGTGGGCGTAGACCCGTTTGCCGGTCAGCAACTCGTTGGCCGCCCCGTCGCCGTCGAGGTCGACCCAGCTCAAGACATGGACCGAAGACAGCTTTTCGTCGATCGGCAGCTTGGTCCAGGCCGCCTTGCCGTCGGGTCCGGTTTCCTGCTTGGCCCAATAAAGGCCAAAAGCGTGGCCCATGCCAAACACGAGGTCGACTTTGCCATCCTGGTCGAGGTCCTTGGCCAGGATCTGGATGCCGGCGGCTCCCAGGTTCCAGTCGGGGTGCCAGGTCCAGCTTGAGGCGGTTTTCGGGTCGCTCGGCGCCTCGAACCAACCTTTGGGGGTCAGGAGGTCGACCCGGCCATCGAGGTTGACGTCGCCCGAGCCGACGCCGTGGCCGGCGGCGAGCGTCCCGAAGTCATGCTTCTTCCAGGAGGGTTGGCTCGAAGGGCTTTCCAGCGAGTACCAGGCGACGACGTTGACCGAGTTCGGCAGGACGTCGGGCTTGCCGTCGCCGTCGAGGTCGACCAGGACGGCGGCTTCGCTGTTCCCCGGCTTGTCGACCTCGTGGTAAGTCCAGGGTTGCCCTTTGACGCCGGGGTTTTCGACCCAGCCGACGTTCTTCTCGAAGTAAGAGCAGGTGATGAAGTCGGTCTTGCCGTCGCCGTTGACGTCCATCGGCAAGGTCGAGAAGCAGTTGCGGTACGTCCCGGTCTTGGTCACCTTGCGGACGGGGTAGGGGGTCCAATCCGGGGCGTTGTACCAGGTGTCGCCCGAGACGATGTCGAGCTTGCCGTCGCCGTCGACGTCGAACACGCCCGCCCCTTCGAAGACGCTCTTGGCGTTGACTTCGTGTTTCTTCCAGGCCGGTTCGTCCGCCCGGACACTCAGGGCGCCGGGGACGACCAACAGGGCCAGGAGTCGGAGGCGAAGTGATCGAGACATCATGGCGGGCTCCCTTGGTGAATGAGAATGAAGCGTCATTCCTCGTCGATCGAAGGGCTGGTGTCGACTTCTTCGTCGCGGTCGTCGTCATCCCCTTCGGCGTGGATCTCCCAGCCGAGGGAATGGGCGGCGGCGGTGATCACGGCCAAGGCGTGGCTCGGGTCGTCGGCTTTCAGCTCGAAGTTGATCGCCGAAGGGTTCCCCGACTCGATCAGGGCGTACCCTTCCAGATTGAGCGCGGGGGACAATAACCAGCACACGGACGATGATTCGCGTCGAAGAGTGGCCGACCCTCCCGCCTCGGTGATCCCTTCCACCCAATCGTCGATCGACCGGGGTGGCGTGTTCCAGGCCGGCAACGCGAGATACTCGACCATGTCTGGATTTCCGATCCGGTCTATCGAAGGGAAGCCGAGATGATCGTTCAGGGTACCGTGTTGCCTGGGGATGGCAAGCGGGGACCGGCCGCCGTCGAGTTGAATCTCCAAAGACTCGTCAGCCGAGCGCGCTTCGGAGATCGGCCCAAAGGTCATCAACGGCCTCGATCCCGACCGACAACCGGATCAAACCGGGGGTGATCCCTTGCCTGGCCCACTGCTCGGCGGTCTGCGACCGATGGCTGCTGGTCGTCGGGTGGCTGAGGCTGGTGCTCACGTCGCCCAGGCTCGGGGCGTAGGGGATGTGTCGGAGCCGTCGGATCAACGAATCGGCCTGCGACCGACCGCCCACGTCGAACGTCACGATCGACCCGAAGCCGCCGGTCAAGGTCCGGGTCGCCAACGCATGGTCGGGGTGGCTGGGCAGCCCCGGATGATGGACCCGCTCGACGGCCGGGTGCCGTTCGAGCCGTCGGGCGAGTTCGAGGGCGTTCGCGCAGGCCCGCTCGGTCCGGACGGCCAGCGTCGCCATCCCCCGGAGCGCGAGCCACGAGTCGAACGGGTTGCCGGTCAACCCGAAGGTCGACGCGACGTGGGCGGTCCGCTTGATCCAGTCGCTCCGGCCGACCAAAGCCCCCAACGTCACGTCGCTGTGGCCGCCGATCGACTTGGTCACCGAATGCGTCACGACGTCGGCCCCCAGCTCGATCGGCCGGCAGAGCAGGGGGGCGAAGGTGTGGTCGACCGCCAGCGAGACCCCGAGCGGGCGGGTGATCGCGGCCATCCCCGCGATGTCGGATAGGCGAAGTAGCGGATTCGACAGGGTTTCCGCGAAGACTATCCGGGTCTGGGGCGTCATCACCGACCGGAGCGTTTCGGGTCGGGTCGCGTCGAACAGGTCGTGCTCGACCCCGAACCGAGCAAGCTCGACGGCGACCAGGGTCGTGGTCCGGCCATACAAACCGTCGGAGATCGCCACGCGATCGCCCGCCTTGAGATGCGCCAGGAAGATGGCCGATTCGGCCGCCATCCCCGAGGCGCAGATGACGGCGGCTTCGCCCGCTTCGAGTCGGGCGATCTTCTCGGCCAGTTGCGCTGCGTTGGGGTGGCCATCTCGGGCATAGATGTGCCCCGAAGCGGTCCCGCCGTAGACCGCGTCGACCAATTCGAGGTCGGCGAACTCATAGACAGAGCTGAGCTGGATCGGGGGGGCGAGGGGCGGAGTGGTCGATCGCGGGTTGGGGCCAGGCCGGGCGCAGAGGGTCTGGGGATGGACGTCGATACGTTCCGGGGACTCGGGTTCAAGCATGAGGGGCGTTTTCTTCCGGGTGTCGCTTTCGAATCTGGAGGTTCGGATTGCAAATCGCGGGATTGCAAATCGCAAAAAAATCCAGAAACCAAGATCCTCCAATTCTTTGCGATTTGCAATCCCGCGATTTGCAATCCTTGATCCCGAAGAATCTCCAGATCCGAAAGCGACACCCTTTTCTTCCTTGCGCCGGCGAGCGGACGAGATCAACCGACGTTGGCCTGTCCGATGGTCTTCTTGTGCAGACGTCCGGCCTGACCGAGCATGTCGATCGCCTCGCCGATCGACCGAAGCGACCGGCGGAGCCTGTCGGCGGAACGGTCGCTCGCGGCGTCGCGCCGGAGGTTCGCCAACGAGGCCCAGTCGATCGGCCAGGTTTGCTCGACGGCGACTTGCTGGGTCCGGGCCACCAACTCGGCCAGGCGGTCGACGAGGGCTGCGGAGATCGGGCAATCGCAGCTCCGATACCGATTCTCTTCGACCGTCTCGACCTTCTTCTTGGGGGCGAGCAGGCCCGAGAGTCCTTTGATCCAGCCCTTCTTCGCCTCCCCGGACTGGGACCCGGCCAGGGCGGGGACGTCGGCGTCGGACTCGGGGTCGACCCAGGGGCCGATCCGGACCATGACGACCGTGATGTTGTCGTGCCCCCCTCGGAGGTTGGCCAGGTGGAGCAGATACCGGCAGGCGTCTTGGGGGTGGAAGTTGCCGCCGAACGCGCCGAGTTCGGGGTCTTCGACCAGCCCGGAAAGCCCGTCGGAGCAGAGCAAGAACACGTCGCCAAGCTCGACCGGGAGCGGCCCTTCGATGTCGACCTCGACGTTCGGGTCGGGGCCGAGGCTCCGGGTAATCACGTTCCGGGGGACGGCCTTGGTCGCTTGCTCGGCGGAAAGGTGCTTCCGGCGGACTAGCTCCCAGGCCAAACTATGATCGAAGGAAAGCTGGTCGATCCGACCGTTCCTGATCCGGTAGACCCGAGAGTCGCCGACGTGCGCGATCAGGGCGCCCTCGGGCATCAGGAGCAAGGTGGAACAGGTGGTCCCCATCCCTTGAAAGTCGCGGTTGGCGGCGGCCTTGCCGTGGATGATCCCGCCGACCTGCTTGTAGGCTTTGGTGATCGCCTCGGCCGGCGGGCCTGCCTTGGTCTTGTTGTAGTTGTGCGGGATGTTGTCGCAGGCGAGCTTGCTGGCGAGTTCGCCGACGGCATGGGCGCCCATGCCGTCGGCCACCATGAAGATGTGGCCGCGCGACCGCCATGTCTCGACTTTCGAGGCGCGGACGATCGTATGGCTATCCTGGTTGTTCGACCGACGCATCCCGGTATCGGTCGCGGTCGCGTCGACGATGATGTCGTCCCAGTTCACATCCCGGCCCTATGGTAGTCGTGCCGAACCCAAAACCAGCGCCAGCGCCGCACGATACGTTGGCCCCGCGTCGCACCTCGAACCGGATCGGAGGCACCGAAGATCAATCGCCGGCTTCGGCGAAGGCGGCGATCCAGCGGCGACCGATCACTTCGGCTCGAATTCCGAGGAACGTCGGCTTGATCGATTTCGCACTTCGAACCGATTTTATGGTATCACGCCCTCAACGGCCACCACCCCGCCAAAGATATTGCACCATCGGACCGATCGAGATCAATCGGCCTTCGGGCGAAAACGAAGCCAATTTGTTCGACCGGGCGAGGGGGATCGATCGGGGTAGAGCTTTCGAATCGGGAGATCCTTCGAGATCAAGAATTGCAGATTATTAGGATAGCAGATCGCAGAGCTTTGAAGGATTTCACTTTCCGAGTTTTTTGCGATTTGCGATCCTTCGATTTGCAATCCGAATCTCCGGACTTCGAAAGCTCTACACGATCGATCGCCGTCGGCGAGCAAGCGGTGGCCTGATTCCTTTACTTGGGTTATGTTGAATTCGTGACGACGCCCAGATCCTTCTTTCGCCGGACATCCTCGAATCGATGAACCGTCCTCTTCGTCTTGATCCGCTCCGTTTCACAAAAACCACATTGAGCAACGGTCTGGACGTCATCGCCCGACGCCAAGGGCTGTTGCCGGTGGTTTCGGTCAACCTCTGGTATCATGTCGGGTCGAAGAACGAGGAGCGGAGCCAGCGAGGTTTCGCCCACCTCTTCGAGCACTTGATGTTCGAAGGGTCGGAGCATTACCCCGGCGACTTCTTCAAGCCGCTCCAGAGGCTCGGGGCGGGGATCAACGGTTCGACATCATCGGACCGGACCAATTACTTCATCGACATCCCCTCGGCGCACCTCGGGTTGGCGTTGGCGATGGAGTCGGACCGGATGGGCCACTTCCTGCCCGCCCTGACCGAGCACAAGATCCGCGTCCAGAAGGACGTCATCAAGAATGAGTACCGCCAGAACGTCGCCAACCGCCCGTACGGGATGGTCTGGCGGCTCCTGGCCGAGGCGATGTATCCGCCGAATCACCCGTATAGCTGGACCACCATCGGCGTGATGGAGGATGTCGAGGCGGCGACGCTCGATGACGTGGAAGCGTTCTTCCGGCGGTTCTACGTCCCCGGAAACGCGAGCCTGGCGATCGTCGGCGACATCGACGAGGACCGGGCGATCGGGATGGCCGAGCGCTACTTCGGCAACCTGCCCGGGGGAACCCAGAGCCTGAAACCGTGGGCCAGCGTCCCCAAACTCGACTCCGAGGTGGTCATCTCGGTCCGCGACCGGGTCGAACTCGATCGGTTGTACCTGACCTGGCACACCGTCCCCCAATTCCGGCCCGACGATGCCGCGCTCGTCCTCCTGGGTGACATCCTCGGTCGGGGCAAGTCGAGCCGCCTGTTCCGCAAACTCGTCGTCGAGTCGAATTTGGCCCAAGACGTCGGCGCCTACCAGTCGGGCCGGGAACTGGCGGGTTCGTTCGGGATCAACGCGACGATGCGCCCCGGGCGACCGCTCCGCGCCGCTCGGGAGTTGATCGACGCCGAGATCGCGTCGATCGTCGAGCATGGGGTCGAAGACCCCGAACTCGAACGGGTCAAGAACGGACGGCTCGCCGGCTTCATCTATGCCCTCGACAACGTCGGGGGTTTTGGAGGCGTGGCCGACCGCTTCAACGCCTACAACACCTACCTCGGCGACCCGGGCCGGATCACGTCCGACCTGGATCGCTACGCCTCGGTGACGACCGCCGACGTCCGCAACGCCGCCCGGACTTATCTCCAGGGCGGACCCGGCGTTTATCTCACGGTGGTTGGACGCGACAAGACGCCGACATCGACGATCGGCAACCCGCTCGACCGGTCGAAGCCTCCCGCGTCGTCCCCCGCCTCGGCGTTCCGGGCTCCCAAACCGGAGATCCGCCAATTGGCGTGCGGGATGCCGCTCTGGGTCTTGCCTCGCCGCGACCTGCCGATCATCGCGGCGACGTTCGTCCTCGACGCCGGATCGTCCACCCACGGCCCGGAGCGAGGGGGGCTTGCCAGCCTGACCGCCGACCTGCTCGACGAAGGGACAGGTACCCGGACCTCGCACCAGATCGCCCTGGCGGCCGAGGGGATGGGCACCGGCCTCTCGGTGTCCGCCGGGTGGGACGGGGCCTATGTCGGGCTGCAATGCTTGTCGAACCACTGGGACGCGAGCCTCGACCTGACGATCGACCTCCTCCGCAACCCGTCGTTCCCCGCCGAAGAGTGGCGGCGAATCCACGCCCAGACCCTCGCGGGCCTGCAAGCCGAGCGCGATTCGGCCGAAGCTCGGGCGAACCGGATGATGCTCAGGGCGATCTTCCCGGTCGACCACCCGTACCGACTTCCCGCCGACGGCGAAGAGGCGACGGTAGCCCGCTTGACCGTCGACGACCTCCGAGCCTTCCACCAGGCCCGATACCGACCAAGCGGCGCGGCCTGCGTCGTCGCGGGTGACGTCGACCCCGACGCCGTGGTCGAGGCGCTCAACCAAAGGTTGTCCGACTGGACCGACGTCGGCGAGGCGAACGATCGACCGATCCCCACCGCCGCCCGCCAATCCGGGGCGATCCCCTTGCTCTTGCTCGACCGCCCCGGCGCCCCGCAAGCCGTGGTTCGGATGGCCCAACTGGGGACGCACCGGCTCGACCCGGATTACACCGACCTCTCGGTCTGGAACCAGATCCTCGGCGGCCAGTTCTCGTCGCGGCTCAACGCCAAGCTCCGCGAGGAGAAGGGATTCACTTATGGAATCCGCAGCCATTTCGAGTTCCGACGCGCGGCGGGACCGTTCATGGTCTCGGCGTCGCTCCAGTCCGACCGCTTGCCCGAAGCGCTCGAAGACGTCCGAGGTGAGATCCTCGGCCTGATGGGCGACCGACCGCCGACGATCGGCGAACTCGACGATGCCCGCCGATCGCTGATCGAAGGGCAAGCCCGCCACTTCGAGACCCCGACGGCGCTGGTCTCGCGCTATGCCGGGCTGTTCCTCCACGGGCTGCCCGCCGATCACCACTCGGGGTTCGCCGACCGGCTGGGCACCGTGACCCTAACAACCCTCGACTCGGCCGCGCGTCGGCTCGTCGATCCCGACCGGTTCTCCCTGGTCGTCGTCGCCGACATGGAGCTTGTCGAAGGGCCGTTGTCGAAGCTCGGCTGGTGCGAGATTCACCGATTCGACGAGCGCGATCGCCCGCTCAGATGAGCTCCGGCCCAACACACTGGGAGCAAGCGGGCCTCGGATGGGCACAGATTGGTCGCGGATTGAGAGGGATCGATTCCCTCTTTCATTCGCGTTCGATCCGCGTTGATCCGCAGCCAAGAACGACCCCATCGCGGCCACCTTCCGGCCTCCAGGATTTCAGAAAAACACCGACTATCTTTTTGACAAACTCCGGGGCCTCGGGATACTCGGGACGTAAAGAAATACTTTTTCGCCGGTCGGAGCAGGCTCAACTGATCTTCGCTCGCGGATCGAAGGATCTTCCGATGTCTACGACAACACGCTTAAAAATCTTCTTGATCGGATTGTTTTCGGCGGGTTGTTCCAGCCGTCACGATGATGGGTTGATCCCCTCGGAGGCAAGGGCGAGTTTTCATGGAGATGGAGGGGCGGCCGAAAACGTCAGCCGGAAGGGAAGTTCTCACCATGATTTTGGATATCTGTTGAGCGAGGGTCAGACCGTCAAGCACAGCTTCCGGACGCGAACGCTTCGGCCCGCCCGGTCAGGATCGTCAAGGGCGATTACCAGGATGCCTTGCCGCACGACGATTGGTCCCCTGCCCGAGATTATTCCCGTCGGGGGGTCGATCGAGGTGCCGATCTCACTCAAGGTTGGGCGAGCGACGGAGTCGAAGCAAGTCGAATTCGAGCGTGGATATCGTCATCTCGACAGACCTGCGGGACCAGCCGAAGGTGTTGGTCACCGTCCTCGCCCTCGATAGCGATCCGGGAGGCCCACGATGAGACGCCCCGCGACAACCAAGATTCGCCCCCTTACAGGATTCGCCCTGATCGAGATGCTGGTCGTCCTCGGCATCCTCTCGCTGTTGGCGGCCCTGCTCCTCCCCGCCGTCCAGTCGGCCCGCGAGTCGGCCCGCCGGGCGATCTGCATCAACAATCTCAGGCAGATCGGCCTGGGCGTTCAGGGCTATATTGCGGATTACTCGGCCTTCCCGCCCGGCGGCCTGCCCAGCTACCCGGGCAAAGACTTCACCTACAACAGCTTCTACTCGCCGTTTGCGAGGATCTTGCCGCACCTCGACAACGCGGCCCTCTACAACTCGATCAATTTCGCCGCAGGGACTTTGCCCCTCACAGTGCACGGCAAATTCATCGATGAGGAGGTGAATCGGCTCTCGGCCATCAATTCGTCGGTCTTCCGGACCAGCCTCGCGGTGTTCCTCTGCCCGAGCGACGGGGGAACATTCGGTGTCGCGGGATGCAACTATCGCGGCAACGTCGGGGTGGGTCCCCATGCCGTGACCAACGTCGTCCACCCGGATAGCGGCAACGGCCTGATCGCGGTCGAGCGGGCCGTTTCCATCGCGTTCGTCCCCGACGGCCTGTCGCACACGGCGGCCTTCAGCGAGCGGCTGAGAGGCTCGGGGAACCCGGACTCGCCCTCGCCGGAGCGAGACGTCTTCGACGCGAGCGCCTCGAGGATGCAGGACGCGAGCGAAGCCCTGGCCACCTGCCGGGCTCGCGCCTATGTGGGTGCCCCGGCGTGGACCCACAGCGGCAGCGGGTGGTTCTGGACCGGGCGCGACCAGACTCTCTACAGCCACACCCAGGCCCCCGACGGCGTCATCCCCGATTGCCTCTTCTCGAAGTTATCCACCCTCGGGATGTCGACGGCCCGGAGCCACCATCCGGGCGGGGTGAATGTCTTGATGGGCGATGGGTCCGTGAGGTTCGTCCTCGAGACCATCTCCCAGCCAACCTGGCAGGCCCTCGGAACCCGCAACGGCGGGGAACCGGTCGATTGAGCCTGCGCTTCCGCGTCGTGGTGTTTGTCGAGATCGAGAAACCTTCACCAAGGAGAGTCAAGAATGTCTCGCATCACGTTGGTCGCCTTCGTCGTCGCGGCCCCGATCGCGCTCGTGGCGATCGAGGCCGCTTATCAAGCACCGACCTTGAGGCCCATCGGGGAGGAACAATTGCTCGGGTCGAGGGGGGCCGATGCGGGCACGGTCGTCAATTTCCTCGGCGACTGCGAGTCGGTCAACGTAGCGTTTGTCAACATGGGCCAGAACACCGTGGGGTGCAATGACTGCACGCCCGCCGGCGTCCTGGCCGGCAACGGCTGCATCTGCTGCCCCGGAGCCGGCCTCGTCGACATGGAGTTGAAGCAGGTCGACCCCTATGTCGGCAAGGGCGGGGTCGACCCCGCTAGCGGCGCTCGAGTCGATTGTGGCGCCCGATCGGCTGGGCCATGCAAGAACCTTGTGGTGGCCGTGGCCGATTCCACCACAAACAATCAGGCACTCGGCGCAGCAGCGGGCGCGATGCAACCCGAGCAGGCCGGGGCGGTCGGTTGCACTGCGGTACCGACCGGAAGGAATTGCTTCAGCGTCCTGGAATATCAAACTCAGTCAGGGCCGGTACTCGGTGCTACAAGGCCGGCGACTCCATTAACCGACAATGTCGCGTCCGACGCCGAATAATCGGATCGCGATTGTGCCCGGAGGGGCGGGCGGCGGGAAACTCCGCCCGTCGGGGCTTGTCTCGGACTCTCGGGACCGATCGGGCCTCCCCTCTTCGACCGCGGGCGAATTCCGGTCGCTATCCGCCCGGACCGTTGTCCCTCAGAATCCGTCGAACCATCCGTCCTCGGGGGTAACTCATGTCGATCGTCGCCTTGCTAACGGCCGCTACCCTGGCCCTCGCCGATCCGCCGCCCGACCTCGATTCCCTGACGAGGGTGGTGAGCGGGCTCCAGTCCGGGATCAAGGACGTGGAGTTCGCCTTCGAGGGCACGTACAAAACGCTCATCCGCCACCCGGGGGAACGGCCGCCAAAGTATAATTTCCAGGGCCGATTCGCCTACCGTGGCGACACGTCGTTGCACCTTGATGTTTACCAGGATTATCCCGACCCGAACCAGTCGATGAAGCGGACGGTCTGGGGCTATCTGGCCCGGACCTCTACCCTCGAGGCGCTGAACTCGCAGATCGATCGCGACAAACTCCCTCGCACGCCGACCAGGACCAAGACGGGCCTGCCGTTCCTGGAACGCGAAGATATGCCGCTCCGATTATGGATGATGCCGGTGTTCCTCTGCATCCTACGCGATACGAACGCGTATAGGACCCTTAGAAACTATCCCAAAACCCCTCCCAAACGGTTCTAAAGTACTGCCGGGAAACAAGTTGGATCGCAACGCTTAGATTTTACCACAAGTTGTTTTCCGAACCGAACTTATGGCCGTTCAGCGGGGGTTTTGAGATAGTTACTTAACGGTTACGCCTACGATTGTCTGGGCTGGGAAGAGGTCGACGGGGTTTCGTGCCTGAAGGTGAAGTTCGCCAACGGCCCCCGGACGAACGGTCGGCCGGGGGAAGAAATGCTCTACTGGCTCGACATGAACCGTGGGGGGAATCCCCTCCGGCTCGATTATTCCAATCAAGGTCGACTCTGGGCCAGGACGGACGGGATCAAGCTGGCTCAAATTTCGTCCCGCGACGACGAAGCCTTCTGGTTCCCAGTCGCGGGCGTGTTTTCATCCTTCCTCACCGGGGACTTCTCCAAGGACGGGAGGATGGAGACGTGGGATCGGCCGTGCGTCGAGCAGAAATTCGTCGTCCTGGACGGCACCCTCCGCTTCAACCAAGACTTCCCCGACGAGAGGTTCAAGGCCACCTGGAAGGCCGATCGCGAAGACATCGCGTTGAAGTCGGTGCGTTCCGAGTTCGAGAAGGAACAATCCCAGGTCCGGAAGACCGCCTCGCGTCGGCGAATCGACGAGACGCTCAAAGACGCCGATGAGCAGAAGATCCTCCTCGAAGCATCCGCCCCCTCTCGGGAGAAGGTCTCGAATACCACCGTGGTCATGCTCCTGTCCGGTTCGTTGGGGATCGTCCTCATCGCGTCTTATCTACTCCTGAAACGGGCCGGACGATGAATTTCCGATCCATCGCCTCCGCGGCGACCTTGGCGGTCGTCGCGACCTGCGTCATCCTCGGCCCGGCTTGTGTCGCCTCGCCATCGGCCCCGACCGACGGCGGATTGTCGTGCGGTGTCTACTCGGTCGCCATCTTGCACAAACTCGAACGCGGCACGAACGACCTGGATCGCACCACTTCGCGCCTTGACGGTCGACAGACGCATTCGATGGCCGAGCTTCGCGATGCTTCCGCCGAACTAGGGGTGGCGCTCCAGGGCATCGCGTTAGATGAACGCGATTGGCCGCTCGATCGCCCGGCCATCTGCTTCTTGAAACACGAGGGGACCGGTCATTTCGCGGTGATCCGGCCCGCCGGGCGGGCGGGACGTCTCGTCCAAGTGATCGATGCGATCAGGGGTGTCGAAACCAAGCAAGCTTCCGCATTCTTCTCCTCGGGCGACTGGACTGGTCGCGCTCTCGTCCCGATCCGGCTCGGTGACAAGTTTTGGCTCAGGGCGTTCCCCACCGTCGGCTGGTCCGTGGCCTGCTGTGGTGTCTTGTTCTTGATCTATAAGATTATGTCCTTGCGGCATCCGAAGGTGGAAACACGGTCCACAATCCAATCCGCCGGCGGGAAGTAGGACATCCCTGAATCGGAGCCATCAAGGCGGTCACCGTTGGCCGAGGACGAGGGCTTGGCGGTAAACGGCTAGGTAGCGGTCGATGTTCCGCTCCATCCCGAACAACTCCTCGGCGACCGGCTTGGTGCTGTTTGCCAGCTTTTGGGCGAGTTCGGGGTGGGTCAGGACGTCGATGATCCCCTCGGCGACCGACGACGCATTTTCCTTGGTCAACCGACCTGCGCCGGTCGGGCCGAGGATCGTCGCGTAGTCGGCGAAGTCGGTCGCCACGATCGGCCGACCCGCCGCGAGGTACACCGCGATCTTGCTCTGCACCGAGAAGTTTTCCCGGCAGGCCAGCCGCGAATGGACCAGGACGTCGGCCCGCCTGGTCAGCGCGACCACCTGGTCGGGTGTCTGGCCGGTCAAGACCACCAGGCGGTCGCCGAAGTCGCCCAACTCGGAGCGATATCGCTCCCCCGCCTCGGCCGGCCCGCCGACCAGCACGCACCGGGCTTGGGGCACGGCCCGGAATACCTCCGGCAAGGATCGGATCAAGAGCGGGACGCCCTGGTTGGGGTGGACGATGCTCCCGACATACATGACGACTGGGTCGTCCGGGTTGATCCCGGCGACCGTCGCGGGATCTCCGGGCTGGGCATATTCGCCAAGGTCGATGCCGGGATAGATGACCGTCACCCGATCCTCGGGCACCCCTTTTTCCTCGACCATGACCCGCTTGACCCGCTCGCCGAGCACGATCACCGCCGCCGCGTGCCGGGATACCGACCGCTCAAGCCTGACGTTGATCTGGAAGCCAAGCCCTCGACCAAGCCGATCCCGTTCGTACTCGCCTCCGAGCAGCGAGTGGATCTCGTAGACCATCGGCCAGCCGTGGCGTCGGCAGGCGAACAGGGCGCGGTTGGCTCCGCCGTGATGCTGGGCATGGACCAGGTCGAAGGGGAACTCGCGGTGAACCCTCTCCAAGCCGCCCACCCAGTCGCGCGGGTGGAAGGTGAACGACGGCGTCCCTTCGAAGTCTTCCCGAACTGAACGTCCCCAAGGGGGGCGAGCTTTCAGGTGGGCGAGAACGACATCAACCCCTCGGCGTTTCAAGGCCCGGAGGATCTTGATCGGCAGCATCGCCGTCCCGTCGTATTCGCCCGGGACCGGGAAGGATGTTACCAGCAGGATACGCATCGAGGAAGTCTCCGGCGGTTCAAAAGGGACCACAGCATAGTGGCCCCTCTTCCCACCGAACACCCCAGTTCGGTCCCCAAGCTCAAGAGGGTGTAACTTTCGAATCTGGAGATTCTTCGAGATCAAGAATTGCAAATCGCAGGATTGCAAATCGCAAAGGATTCAGAAATCTTGATTTGCGATTTTTTTGCGATTTGCAATCCTGCGATTTGCAATCCGGATCTCCAGATTCGAAAGCTACACCCAGCTCAAGAAGAAAGGCTGGAGTCCCCCGCCGAGGGGGGATGAATCTGCTTGACCGGCTCGCGTCGATGGCGATTGTTTCGCGTCAACGCGCCGTCGATCCGCCGGTCGATGGCGGTGATCGCGGCGTCGATGACGCTCCGGGTGGTGTCAAGGTGGTGCGGGCGGAGTGCGTAAGGGTCGCGGGGCAGGCCGGTTCGAGGGTATTGCAAAGTGTCCGCGGTCACCGACAAGCCGGACGGGATCTGGTGGGGCTGGAGCGGCTCGAAGTCGGCTCCGGGATAAGCGGCTCGATAATAAGCCCGTCGCTTGTGGGCGGGACCCGGGTAAGACCACGAGGCGCGGAGGGTGAGCAACTCGGCGAACTGCGGCCAAGGGGGGGCTTCCGGGTCGGACGCGACCGAACCGTCGGCGACGATCGCGGGCAGGAGCTTCCAGGCATCGGCGAGCGGCAAAGGTCGCGTCGCGTCGCCGACCAGCGGGGCCAGGTCGGGTCGGCCCAGCTCGACCGCCGCCTGGTGGATCAGGGACTCGACGGCCTCGATGTAGAGGAGGATCGACGCCCGAGCCAGCCGGCTTGCCGACCCGACCGACTTCGCCATCATCTGCCGACTTTGCGAGTGGAAGTCGAGCGCATCGGAATAAAGGCAGTGGAACGGGCTGACCTCGGTCATGATGACCGGCGTGTGGGCTTGCGGGTGCAACAAAGTCCGCCCCGATTGGCCGCCACCCTCGACGCCCGCCGCCGCGTCGCCCCGGTTCGACCGCCGAGGCGCCGCCGGCACAGGATCACCATTCCGCATGACGTAGCCTCTTCAAAGGAGACCGGAACCTCGACGAATCAAGCGTCGAAGAACGAAACGCGGCGCGGGCGGTCGGGCGGAACCGGGCGGGACGTGTTTCCTCGGAGCTTATCACACGATCCCCGGCTTTGCTAAGGTCGATTCCGCCGAGGATCGGAAGCATCGACACTCAGGGAGAAACGGGCGACGCGGTCACCGAAGGGTTGCCTTGGACTCCCGCTTTGGTCGGGAGTCCGGCCGATTCCAAAGCCGCCGGGATCGTTGGGGCCGGAGGCAAAGGGGCGGTCGGCTCGGACAAAGGGTTGTTCCAGACCAGTTGTCGCGCCCGGAGCAGATTTCCGTGCCGCTGGGGTGTGACCATCCCGTTGGTCGAGTCCCCCTCGGTGTAAAACGCGATCGCGCCGGCGAGGTCGCCCTTGGCTTCGCAGATTCGGCCCAGGTTGTTGAGCGCCCCCCATCGGAGCATGTAGAAGAAATATCGCCCGGGTCCGGGTTCGGGGACGAGGTCGAGCATCTTGCGGTATGTATACTCCGCAAGGTCGGTGTTGCCTCGATCCAGGGCGATCTGCGCCAGGAAGTAGGTCGCGTAGATGTCGAGCGCCTTTTGCACTTCGGGCGGGATCGGATCTTCTTTCCCGTCGGCGGTCACGGGTTTCTCGGCGAATCGGAGCGTGAGGTAACGGTTGGTCGAGTCGACCAACTCGCCCCGAAGCTGCATGGTCCGGGCGTAGAGCAGGGGGTATTTGTTGTCGAAGAACCGGAGCGACGCCTGGGTCGCGGCCACGAAGTCGGGGTTGCTGAACAGGAGGTCTTCCACCTGGATCGGCAAGCTCCACAGGAACGAGCCGCCGTACCTTGGCCCGAGAGCCTTGGCAAAATGCTTGGCCTGCTCGGCGGGATCGCGGAACAGGATCGTCCGATATTCGCCGCGGAGCTGCCCCTGGAGCAACCGCATCCGAGGCGACAGGTAGCCGATGCTCGAGTCGAGCAGGACGCCGATCTTGGTCGGGCTGCCCGCGATATCCGAAGCCGTCACCCCGAGGTTCGACTGACCGGGCAGGTCGAGGCGCTCGAGGATCTCCGGATGGGCGGCGACATCGTTCAAGGTGGCCACGCCCGACCCGTCGACGCTCGGGATCTCCAGGCCGATCCTCTGGTCGAACAGGTAGGGCTTGTCGTCGACGATCGCCGCCATGATCCAGGAGACCAGGGGGGGCGCCGCGTTGGCGGCGGTCATCGTCATCGGCCGCCGAGGCGAGAAGGTCAAGATCCCGGCGTCGACGCCGATCTGGCGGCAGAGCGACATGAACAGCCAGCCTCGCTCCGACCAGCTCCCGTTCTCGGTGGCCATCCCCCGGAACAGGACGTCGGCGGGTCGGGCCTGGGCCTGGCTCATCCCCGGACCCGACAGGGATTCGGCGGGCACGAGCTGGACGTTGCGGACCATCCAGTCGAAGATCCTTCGGACCCGGGTGAGGTCGTCGCCCTCGCCGGCGATCCGAGTAGCCACGGCATGATACAGCATGCAGTCTTCGATGTGGCGAGCGTCTCGGATGGCGAACTTGGGCGAGGACAACGACTTGACGATCGGCGTCGGGTCCTGCTTGCTCAGCTCGTAAATTTTCCTGAGCAGGAAGTCGCGGCTATCCGGGGTCGGAGCATAGTCGGCGGGGGTCGTCCCCTGCTCGAACAACTCGTTGAGATTCTCGGTGGCGTGCTCGAAGTTGTGTCCACCCGGATTCTTGTAAGCATCCCGCATCAGCTTGATCACGTTGGCGAGGATCACCTCGCGGCGCTTGACGGTCTCGGGATCAAGCTCCGTGTTCGGCTTCTCGGAGTTGGGGTCGTCGACCACGTTCGAGACCGTGGGCCGACCGGACTGATTTGGCAACGGGCCGCTGAGCACGCTGCGAGGGGGGATCGGCGGCTTCGGGGGGGCATAGTTGCAACCCGCCCCGACCGCACCCGCGACGGTCAATCCCATCCAACAAGAATGACGCCAGATCAAAGGAGAAACTCCTGCCAGGGAGGGTCGAGGCCCGGAATTCATCGAATCAAAGCTCGTAGATTGGAGCAATCCGACCTCGTCGATCGGTCGACGAGATAGTCGGTCGCACATCCTGTTGAATTCGGAATTTGTCCATCTTACGCCCCAAGCTCCGAAAATGTTCAGCCCTTTCCGCGACGAAGCCCCTCAATAATCGAGTAGGCCGGATCAATCCCCGATCCAGGCGGATTCGCTTCGGCTTGACTCCATGCTCCGATTCGATCTAAGATCATCGGAGCGATCGAATCAGGTTTGGTCGCAGCCTCGCGGCGGAATGGGCGAATGATGCGGCTGAACCTCCTCACCCTTGAGATTCTAACGACCCTCGGCCTTATCGGCCGGTGGTCTTAGGGTTCCGCGTCGACCGCTTTCCGAAGTGATCGCACACCGAAGCCCCGAGACTCGCCCCAAGGCGGATCTCGGGGCTTTCTTCGTCGCCGGGTGGTGCGGTCGTCACCCCTTTTCCTCGAAAAAGAGCTTGATGCCATGGCGGACGCTCATCCCGACTCGAATCGAATCCTGATCTTCGACACCACGCTCCGCGACGGCGAGCAGTCGCCCGGGGCCAGCATGACCCAGGTCGAGAAGCTTGAGGTCGCCCGGGCCTTGGCCGGGCTGGGCGTCGACATCATCGAGGCGGGGTTCCCGATCGCTTCGCCGGGCGACTTCGAGGCGGTCCGGATCATCGCCGCCGAAATCACCGGCGCCTCGGTCTGCGGCCTGGCCCGGAGCAACGAGCGCGACATCGACCGGGCCTGGGAAGCGGTCCGCCATGCCCAAAAGCCTCGAATCCACCTCTTCCTGTCGACCTCGGACATCCACCTCGAACACCAACTGCGGATGACCCGCGCCCAGGTCCTCGAAAAGGCCGTGGCGAGCGTCCGCCGGGCCAAGGCATGCTGCGACGACGTCGAATTCAGCCCGATGGATGCGACCCGGACCGACATCGACTACCTTTGCGAAGTCGTCGAGGCGGCCATCGACGCGGGGGCGACCACCGTCAATATCCCCGATACCGTTGGCTACGCCACCCCCGCCCAGTACGCCCGGATGATCCGGACGCTCCGAGAGCGAGTGCCCAACATCGCGAGGGCCGTGATCAGCGTCCACTGCCACGACGACCTCGGCTTGGCCGTCGCCAACAGCCTGGCCGGATGCGAGGCGGGGGCGCGCCAGGTCGAATGCACGATCAACGGGATCGGCGAGCGCGCCGGGAATACCGCGCTCGAAGAAGTCGTCATGGCCTTGAAGACCAGGGGCGACGACTATGGGCTGGTCACGGGGATCAAGACCGAGCGGCTTTACCCCGTCAGCCGGATGGTCTCGACGATCAGCGGGCTTGCCGTCCCCCGAAACAAGGCCATCGTCGGTCGGAACGCCTTCGCCCACGAGTCGGGGATTCACCAGGACGGGATGCTCAAGGAGCGGTCCACCTACGAGATCATCCGCCCGGAGGATGTCGGCGTGCCGAAGACCGACCTCGTCCTGGGCAAGCACTCGGGGCGTCATGCGCTCCGGGACCGGGTCGGCGAATTGGGCTTTCACCTCAACGAGGCGCAATTGAACATCCTCTTCGATGACTTCAAGACCTTGGCGGACAAGAAGAAAGAAGTCTACGACGAGGACTTGGTCGTCCTGATCGAGAAACACATCCTCGACGTGATTCCGGTCTGGTCCTTGGTGAGCATGCACACCACGGCGGGCACCGGGCTGTTGCCCACGGCGACGGTCTGCATCCGCAACCCCGAAGGGCAACTCGTGATGGACGCCGCGATCGGCGACGGCCCGGTCGACGCCATCTTCAAGGCGGTCGAGCGGGTCACGGGCGTCGCCGCCAACCTCAAGGAGTTCGCGGTCCGAGGCGTCACCGCCGGCAAGGACGCCCAGGGGGAGGTTTCGCTCGAACTCGAGGTCACCAGCTCCGAAGGTTCGTTCCGAGGCCGGGCCGCTTCCACCGACATCATCGAAGCCTCGGCGCAGGCTTACATCAACGCCGTCAACGCGATCATCACCCGACGCGAACGAAGCCTACAGCGCGAGGTGATCGGTCGACCCGGCGCGGGGGCTTGATACGCATCCTAGGAATTATCAATGCATTCAAAATTGCAGATCGCAAATGGTGAATCCTGATGAGTTTGCGATCTGCAATTTGAAATATGCAATGAATTTCTGAAATGACTATATGATATCTGGGTTACAAGATTTACCCCCGAAACCAACCCCCCGCCGTGATCGCCCTCCAGAAGCAGCGGCGGATCTCCGAGGCCCCGGTCAGGCTTGGCTCGATCCCTCGGGTCAACCAATCGGGGCGGCCCTTGAGGAAGTGGGAGTAGAGATCGACGCCGGCCCCGTGGGTCTTCCCGAGGGCGATCAGCCGGTCGTTGAGCTTCCTCAGATTTTTCCGGGCGACCTTGGGGTCGACCCCGGTGCTGTTTCGCGAGTCGTCGCCGAAGGTGGGGTCGTAGACGGTGCCGATCAGGACGGGTCGGATCGGGAGGACGCGGAGGAAGGCGTGGAGGTCGATGGCGAAGTCGTCGATGCCCGGCCCAGGGTCGGCGAGCAGGCCGGCGATTAGGTCGTTGCCGCCGATGGTCAACAGCGCGACCGAGTTCCCGATCGGCTCGATCGGCAGCCGCTTGGATTGTTGCGCGAGGTCGTCGACCATCGACCCGTCGACGGCCCGATGGTCCAGGCGGACCGGGCCGTAGCGTTTGGTCATGTCCTGCCCTCGGAACTCGGGGAAGAGTCGGTCGTCGTTTCGGACGACGAGGTGGCCGGGGGTCAGACCTCGGTCGTTGTAGTGGCCGCAGTCGAGGATCGAGTCGCCGAAGGTGTAGACGGTGAGCATGGCGGGCTGACCCTGACCTGGGAGACTAGAACAACTTCGCGGCCGATTCGGCGTCGACCAACCAGGTGACCTTGGGGGCGACCGACTGGAGCAACGACCCGGGCATCCGCGCCGACAGGGTTCCCGCCAAAGACTCGGCCACGGCATCGGCTTTGTTCGCGCCAAACGCCAGGACCAGGATCGACCGAGCGGTCAGGATTGGCGCGATCCCCATCGTCAGGGCTTGGCGGGGGACGGCGGCCTCCGACCCGAAGTCCTTGATCGCGTCGGAGCGGGTCGTCGGGTGCAGTTCGACCAGTCGGGTCGGGAGCGCCAAGGCGGCTTCGACGCTCAGGTCCGACGGTTCGTTGAACCCGATATGACCGTTTCGGCCCAAGCCGAGCAACTGCAAGTCGAGGCCGCCATCGGCGGCGATCCAGCGGTCGAAGTCGGAGGCATGGTGTTGGGTATACGCTTCGGGGACGGTCCCGTCGAGGATGTGGGTCCGATTCGCCGCGATCCCCAGGTGGCGGAACAGGTGCCGGTCCATGAACGCCCGGTAGCTGTTCGGGTCGGTCGGGCTCATCGGGTAATATTCGTCGAGGTTGTAAGTGACGACCGACTCGAACGAAAGCCCTCCCGCCGTCGAGGTTGAAACAAGTCGATCATAGACGCCGATGGGCGTCGTGCCGGTGGCCAGGCCGAGCACGACTCGGCCTTGGGCGGCGGCTCTCGATCGAATCAGGTCGGCAATCCGGGCGGCGGCGACTCGTTCGGCTTCCGGTCGAGGATAGACCAGGACGGTGCCGCCGGGAAAGACCCGCCGGCGATGGGGGCGAAGATCCAACACGGATCGCGATGCCTCACGTCGAAGGGAGAGGAACGATGTCGGTCAAATCAAAGCGCGGACGACGCGGCGACTCGGGACGATCGCTCGGACCCGGCCAGCATCTCCAGCGCCAGTTGGATCGGGTCGTTGGCGTGGGGGTCGGCCTGGGCGGACTCGTAGGATTCGACCTGGAACAATTCGACCCCGACGAAGCGGTCATCGGTCCGGTGGGCTCGACCGGCCAAGCTGTGCCCTTCGGCCCATTCGCGAGCAAGCGCCGCGTAGGCCCGGCCGAGGTGCGAGCAGAACTCGGTGTAGTCGGTCAGGAGCACCTGCGAGGCGTGGCAGTGGATCGCCCACTCCTTGGTCCGCTCCGCCTCGCCATCATAAGCGAAATAGGCGTTGGCCCGGGGCAAGGGACCCCAAGGGGTCCAGCCGGTCAGGACCAACGTATCGGTCAGGTTGGCACCCACCAGGCCGACGGCCGCCAAGGCCCGGGTCATCCGGTGGGCGAGGTGGGCGTCGGTCGCGGGCGGGATGATCACGGCTCCCGGCCTCCGCTCGGCGAACCAGGCGACGATCTTGTCGATGTCGGCGGGGCTGGGCTGATACCCCGTGTTCCGGTAGGCGTCGAGGTCCCAACAGACCGCCTCGGCCCCGAGGACGTTGCATTCGAGCCGGAATTCCGACTCGCGGACCGACCCTTTTTTCTTGTCGTTGAGCCAGGGGGCGGCGACGTTGCGCTCGCCGGAGAACACGAGGACCTCGACGACCGGCAACCCGCGACGGACCGCGTACTCGTGGAGCAAACAAGCCGCCGTGATCGCGCCGTCGTCGGCGTGGGGGCAGAGCATGACCAGAGGGCGGTCGGGGCGGAGCCTGGGCCGGAGCGCTTCGCGGATGTCGAGCAACTGGCCGTGCGCCCCGCTGCCCTGGACCGTCCGGAGCAGGTCTTGAAACTCGGGCTGCCAGTGGACACAACAGGGCGTCGAGTTCGAAAGATCCATGAGCGGTCATGCTCCGGCGGTTCGTCCGAACAGACTTCCAGGCTCATCACGCGACGACGACCTTTTCGGCAATGGGTCGAAAAGGCCGGAGACCGGTCCAAGGCACCTCGCGGGCGATCGACTCGCCGGGGAGATGACCAGAGGGACCGGGCAAAACTCCACTTCATTGTGCGGGCAAGAATGTCTCTCGTCAACTCAACGGCGAGAGGGTGATGCTCTCGGTGAACTCGCGGCAACTGGCGCGACCAGGCCAAGGTTGATCTTGCCGAAGCTTGATCGATGGATCACCCTGGGCTTCGTCCTGGAGGCCGATCCTCGACCGCGAGCCTTCCTATGCCCTCATCCGACCCGTCGATGACAACCCCCGGTGATCGCCGAAGGCAAATCCTGAAAATTGGCCTGATCCTGGCGTTCGGCGGGCTTTGCGCGTGGCCCTACGTCGGTTGGGCTCGGTACCCCAGCTTGTTCGACGACGACCTGACGAGGGTCGGCGGGCTGCGGCGGGCGACCTTCGCCGCTTCGTTGCTCCGACCGTTCAACGAGCACCTGGCCCCCTTGTTCGAGTTGGTCGGTTGGTTCGCCTGGTGGGGAGTTGGCCAGAAGGTCGAACTGGTCGCCACCGGCTTCCTGGTCGCATCCTATATACTTGCTCTGGCCACCTTAATCACCTTGGCGGCGGTCGTCCGGCTCGAACTTCGATCCAACCTGGCGGCCTTGGTCGCGGTTTCCTTGTTCGCGCTATCGACGGTCTCCGCCGAGACGGTCCTCTGGTACTCGGCCGGCAGTTTCCAAGGGGCGGCGGCGGCGAGCCTCGCCTCCTGGTTCGCCGCGTCGAAAGCGTTGCGATCCTCGACCGCGAAGCGCCGATCCTGTTGGCTGATCGTCTCGGGCTTGTTCGCCTTTCTCAGCCCGTTGTTCTCGGCCATCGGTGTCCTGGCCGGGCCGCTGGCGGCGCTCCGGGTCGTCATGGCGAGCCGCTCCGAGCGGAGCCGAGTCGGTTCGACGAGATCATGGCTCCAAGCCTCGACCTTTCCGATCTTGGGGACTCTGGTCTACCTCTTATTTGTCGCCGCCAACCAAGACCACACGGCGGCGGTCTCGGCCGGCGTTCGCCGGCACTCCGACATCCCGGCCGCGCTCTGGGCGGCGGTCAGGGCGCCAAGTCTGGTCTTGATCCCGGCGATGGTGGGAGTCGCCTCGATGTCCGGTTGGTGGGACGATCATCGGGCGGCGGCCTCGACGGCCGCTTTGGGCGTCGGTGTCCTCGTCTGGGCGTGGCGAGGTTCGAGCAACCGGGCTTTGATCGTCGTCGGGTTGGGGTGGGTCGTGGGAGGATACCTGCTCGCGTACTTGGCCCGGGCCCAAGCGGGCGACCGTTGGATTCTCGAAGTCGGTCGATACCACCTGTTCCCCGAGGTTGGGGTCATCTGCTGGGTCTCGGCCCTCCTCGGGCCCCGGCTCGATCGCCTTGAGGCTCGGAGGCCGATGGCGGGTTGGGTCGGTTTGCTGATCATCGCGATCGTGGGGTTCGCCCTCGAAGTCAAGCCGATGAGCAACCTGGCTCGGCGATCTTTCCGCTATCCCGACCAAGGTCGATCGATCGCCGCCGCGCTCCGGCTCGAAGCGGCCTGCCGGGCCGAGCAGGTCCCGCTCGAGCAAGCGATCCGGGTCATCGACCCGATCGAACCGAGGTGGTTTCCTCGCCCTTTGCCGTTCAACCCTCTCCTTTATCTCTTCGGATCTGGACCGACCTTGGAACGCTCGGGCGACCTTGAGGCTCGGTCCAGGCTGATCGCCAGGCTCTCGCTTGACGACCGCGAGGCGATCTTCGGGGGGCTCGAAGTCGCGCCCTACCAAACGAATCTTGGCGATGCCCCTCGACGGGAGTCATGGATTCGGGCCGAGCCGATGGGGCGTGGGGTCGAGTCCGAGATCGGCCAAGGGCGGACCTTCTTCGCGGAGTTCGCTACGTCGCCGAACGAGAAGGACGTTGATCGCATCTTCCTCGAAGGGGCCAGACCCGGAGGGAAAGTCGAGGTTTGGTGGTCGGCCGGGGACGGAACTTGGTCGTCGGGGCGGAGTGTTCGATGCGTCGCCGACCCGAAGGGGCAGGTCATCCCTTTGGCCCGCTTGCCGCACTGGCGACCCGGCTTCGCCCGACGGTTCCGGGTGGTCCGCCGAGGGTCGCCGTTTCTACCGACCGAAGGTCTGAGCCTTTCTTATCAGGTCGAAGGGAAATAGCTCGGATGGTCAGGCCGCGGGCTCTTCGAAGAGGCGGCTTCGGAAGTCGGCCCACTCGGTGACCCGGCGGTGGTCCCCTTGGTGGTCGGCCATCAGGCTCGTCAAGCGGCGATCGAGCTGGTCAAACCGCTCGGAGAGCACCCGGACGACCGTCAAGGCGAGCGCCTCGGCGGCTTTCGGGTCCTCGGCCCGGAGCAGGTCGTAGGCCGAGCGCTCGAGCGTCCAACCTTGAATCGGCGACGTCGCGCGGATGGTCATGGTGGGCAGGGACTTCCGAAAAAAGGTGGTTGTCCCGTAGATCGCCGGGCCATCCAACTCGGCCAGGATCTCGGGGCGGCCGCCGGGCTTGGACCGTTCAACGGCGACCGAGCCGCTCGCCACGAACCAGAGCCGGTCGTTGGTCCGATCCTGCTCGAAGATGGTCACCTTCGAGGCTTCCGACCGCTCCTCGAGAACCTTCCAGATCGCCAGACGAGTCGAGGCATCCACCCCATCCAGCCAGGGGGCGTCGAGGAACCGAGTCGCGCTTTCCGACTTCATTGATCGCATGGCGAATCACCTTCCTGTCGCTTCATCCTCCCTCCACGGCTTTGCTCACCGAGCCGAGGAGGCCAGTCGAAAATGACTTTTCGTCTCGTTCCCGCGAAAGATCAACCGCAATTCATCGATCTCTGGAATTTTCCACGACGAGGCGAACGATTCTGTTCGACCTCAACGAGAAGCAAATCTCGATGCACCTTTGAGAGGCGATTACTCGTTCTACGATAATTTGGGGCGATCAGTCGGGTTCTCTCGAACAAATCGATTGTCCTCTTCCCGGATTTCTCGAATCCTCGAAACGATGAGTCTTCGTCGCGGCGGGTTCCGATCCATCCAAAATGGATCGCGCCGACCCGATCGAGGAGGACTCGAAACCGGCAGGTCGGCGCCCGGGGCGGAAGGAATCGCCATGCGTTGGCAGAATCTCGTCGGGCTTCTGATCGTTTCCCTCGGGGTCGCGGGTTGCGCGACCAGTACACCTCGCGACGGGGTTGGGGGATTAGGCACTCGGTCGACGATGTGGTCGAAAACCACCGCCCCTCGTCAGGTCCAGGTCGCCATGCCTCCGGATCAGGATGACCCGTTCGCCCAGGCCGCGTCGAAACCCGAGAAACGTAGCCTGTCACGCTACTTCCCGGGCCTGTCGGCGTCACCTTCGAGCAACCTTTCGCTCGCCAAGGCCGAACAATCCGCGGCATCGCGGCCCGCGACGATTTCGCCCAAGTCCAACGCCGTCGCCGGCACGACTCGGCCTTCGTGGTTCGGCTTCCGCAAACCTCGGGCGACCCAAACTTACATGACCGACGCTCGATCCTCCTCGCTGAGGAGCACGGTCGAACCATCGCCGCTGCCGGTCGCACTCCAACTCCCGACCAATCGGTTGGCCGACAAGGCGGTCACGCCGACGAGCGCGGATGTTTCGGACTCGGAACCTAATAAAGTCGATGCGGGAGCGAAACCAGTCCCGAGCAACCCCGACTCGTCGAGCGCCGAGGCGTCGCCGCTGAGCACGACCGAGCCTCAACTCGCGATCCCGCCGATCGACGCCCAGGACCCCAAAACCAAACCAGGGCCCGAGGCTCAACCGTCCGGGTCGTCGGATGTGGTCCACGACCAACCCTCCGAGACTCCCGCGGTCGACCCCCGCGAACGTCCGAGGATGGCGGCCAATTCTCCGACGACGCTCTCGGTCCCGGACTCAAACCCGGTCGCCGAGAATGCGGACCCCGCGGAGCCGGTCGCTTCGAAACCGACCGAGTCGAACCCAGTCGAACCCTCGACGGCTCGCAAAGAGGTCAAAGTAGCCCTGACCGGGGGCGATCCATCGAACTCGCTCGGCTTACCCCAGGCGACCGTGCCCACCTCATATATCAGGCACGAATCGGTCGCGGTCCGAGGCAGCTACCAGGCTCCCCAGCCCCCCCCGGTCCTGGCCTCGCCGCAGGTTGTAGCCACGCCCCAATCTCAAAAGGCCGCTCCGACCGGCGAGGCGAAGAAAACCTGGCGGCGCCCTTGCCTCCGCCGCCTGATCCGGCGGGTCGGGAAGCTCGGCGAATTCGCCAACCCTCCGACGGCTCTACCTCATTAATCAACCCGGCTTGAATGAAGAGACCGGAGCAGGGGGGATCGACCCGGAAGCAGGGCAGATCCTCCTTTCCTTACCTCTGGTCAAACCTGGCCGGTCAGTCGCCGGCTTCGAGGCGGTCGACGTCTCGGAGCGGCGGGAGGTCGGAGATCGAGTCGCGGGCGACCGCGTCGGCGAATCGTCTCAAGGCCAGTTCCAGTTGGTCGGCGATCTCGGGGTTCTCGACCGCGATGTTGTTCTGATCCCAGCGGTCCTCCGGCTTCCGGTAGAGTTCGGGGGATCGAGGGATATCGTCGGGGTCGACCTCGACCGGCATCGTCAGATGCCAGTGCTGGGTTCGGATCGCGTACTCTTCGACGTCCATGCCCAGGCAGGCGTAGTCGCGGAGCTTCGACTTCTCGCCTCGGATCAAGGGCAGCAAGTTATGGCCGTGGACCCGTTCATCTTCGGGGAGTTCGAGCGCCCCAAGGATGGTCGGGAGCAGGTCGACCGTCTGCACGAGCGCCTTTTGCCGGCTCCCGGCGTGTTCGGCCCCGGGCAGGCGAACGATCAAGGGGGTATGGATCAGCTCCTCGTAGAGCCAGGGGCGGAACCGTCGGACGTAACCATGCTCGCCCATCGGCTCGCCCTGATCCGACGTGAACACGAGCATCGTGTCGTCGAAACGCCCCTGGGCCTTGAGCGCGTCGAACAGCGCCCCCAACCAGTGGTCGACATGGGTCACGGTCCCGGCGTAGGTCCGCCTCAGTCGGAGCAGTTCATCCTCGCTGAGGACGTCGCCGACCGCCCCGGCCGGGACGTCGATCAGGACCCGGACATCCTCCGGCACGACGAGCCGATCGTCTTCGGCCAGGTCGCCTTCCTCCGTCGCCTCGAACTCATCCGGGTCGGCGGCGGCGTATTGGTCGCGATAAGGCTCGGGCGGGTTCCAGGGGCCGTGGGGGCTGAAGAGGTCGACCCAGAGCAAAAACGGGGTGTTCGCCGCGTCGGGTGCCTCGGCCCGCTTCGACAGCCATCCGATCGCCGCCCCGATCAGTCGAGCGGGTCCCGAGTTCTCATCCTCTCGACCCAGGACCGCTTGGTTGCGGAGGTATTGCTCCCAGCGGTCTTTCCACAAGTCGAAATCCGGGTCATCTTTGGGGGGAAGGAGCAGCCCCGGCTCGCTTGAGACGCGGACCCGACCCGCTCGGGGGTCGCCGGGCGGGATCAAGGGGTCATACCCCTGGCCTCGGACCCAGATCACGTCGTCCCAGCCTCGGCCGAACCCTTGACCCGCTTCGCGGAGCATGGGGACGTCGGAGATCAGGGCCGAGTGGACCCCTTGGTTCCAGAGCAGGTCGGGCAAGATCGGCTCGTCGTGGCGGAGCGGAGTCCAGCCCGAGTCGGGGTCCGGGAAGCTGTACCGACCCGTCCACCAACTCCGACGAGTCGGCAAAGTGGTCAGGTTCTCGGGGAAGTGATTGTCGAAGACGATCCCCTCGGTCGCCAGGCGGTCGAGGTTGGGGGTCTCGATCCAACTATTGCCATAGGGGCCGAGGAACCCGAGATGAAGCCCGTTGCAGACGACGACGATGACGTTCATCCCGACCAGTTTAACCGTTCGGTCGGATCAAGGAAGGTCGTCGCCGGTGGTCGCCTTGGTTTGGTAAGCGGTATATTTCTCGGATCGCCCGAAAGCTTGATCCACCGGATACTTCAGGGCGGCCAGCCCGACCTTTTCTTCCAATGATCCCGCCAGGTCGACCCGGCAAACGTCGGCCAACCGGAGCACGGCCCACAAGCAATCCGCCAACTCATGGGCCACGGCCCGATGCGTCTCGGGCGAGTCGAGCAACGTCCGGATCTCCGCGTCGGTCTTGAACCGAAACAGGTCGAGCAACTCGCCGACTTCGCTGGCCAAGGCCACGCCGAGGTCTTTGGGATGATGAAACTGGACCCAGTCGCGCTCGACCGAGAACGCCCGGACCAGGGTTTTCAGCGCGTCGACGCTCGTTTCCTCGTCGTTCATCAAGGTAAGACTTCCCCATCAATGAATCGTCGCCGACTTCCCGGCCAAGCACCGAGCCTCATGGCGCCCCGAAGCTCCGGCTCGCCAACCCTCTTGATACCGGAGGATCGTCCAGCCGTCGAGCAATTCGAGGATCTCGCCGTCGCCGAGCAGGTGGTGGGCGCCCGGCCGCTCGAACCGCTCCAAATTTCGGATCGTCGGATGGACGACGACCAGAAGCCCCTCGGGACGGAGCTGGTCGGCGAACTGCCGGAAGAGCGGACGATGGAGATATCGGATGCAGACGATCAAGTCCCAGGGACCGGGCGGGAACGGATCGGAATCGAAATCGACCGCAAGCGTCGTGATCGAGACCTGGGACGATCCGGCATTCGCCTCGGCCAAGCGGAGCGCCTCGGCGGAGATGTCGCCCAGGGTCACATCCAAACCCCGACCGGCCAGCCAGACCCCATTCCGGCCGTCGCCGCCGGCGACGTCCAAAGCGCGACCGGACCGAGGAAGCCGATCGTCCAGCCCGGCAAGAAACGGCTCGGGAGCAAGCCCGCCCATCGACGCCGATCGAGCGCGGTAGCGAGCGTCCCAACGATCTCGATCCGGCGTACTCATGGCGATCAGTTCAGTTTCGTGAGTCTTGGATGACATAAACCCAATTATCGGACGTCAGCTCGAATCCCAATTCGTCATCCTCGACCGCGACGACTCCATGCCCCAGAGCTTGGATACGTTCTCGGTCAGAGGATGATGGCGGCGATGAAGTCGGGTCGTGTGGTCCCAACCTCCCACGCGACGGATGATCCTGATGGGGTGAAATCGCGTCCCGATCGTCACAACTTGGCGGTCGGGTTTTCCGGGCCACGGGCCGGTAGTCGATCCGGCAACGAGGGCCTCCGTCCCGGTCCTATCTGAAAACGCGAGCATAAGCCTTGTCGGGTTCGTCTGACAGCCCGAGCCGACCGGAACCGAATAACAACTCAACCCCAATTGATCGCCCGCGCGATTTAATCTAGAGGGAAGGCCCTCGGTCTGCGCCGGACCTAGAGGGAAGGCCCTCGGTCTGCGCCGGACCAGCTCAACAATGCATTGTTCAGGGGAAGTTCCTCGGTCCAGGGTCCAGTCTGGACCCTCGGTGCTGGAATTCACCGCGCCGGGTCCAGACTGGACCTGAAGGGGAGGGTTTCGCCGAGAGACGTGATGACCCGACCGACCCCCTGGGGAGGCCCCCATCGCGGCGGGCCTCGGAGCCAACCTTGGCCTGCTGGAATTTTTCATCCCGGGGGGTGCGGCTCGACCCGGATGGAAAACCCCGCCGTAGGGGTTCAGACTGGACCTGGCGACCCGAGTTTCCGGTTCGGGCCGGCCGGGACCTTCCAGGGAACCAATACCACTCGACGGGGGTGAGTGGCGGGTTGTTCTCGGGGCCGGCGTGGGACTTGGGACCGGAAACGGTCTGCGACGTCGGCCCGATCGAGCGCCTTACCGATCCCTTCGCGATCCCTTCGGGGTCGACACTCGATCGGGATCGGCCGGGAAGATTGCTCTGATGGCTTCGCTTCACAAATCGCCGCGATCGAAAAAAGGCCCGGAGAAATCAAAGAATCAAAACGGAGCGGCGAGCCTCCGTGGGGATGTCATGACCGCCGGGGCCGTCCACAACCGGTCGGTTGTGGACAAGGAACCGTTGATGTGATCGCCCCGACCAA
>JAABUX010000090.1_pt1 | contig 151972 bp, 125 predicted proteins | sample 5561851 | NCBI WGS metagenome assembly JAABUX01 (sample SAMN10711883, study PRJNA513361) | rock metagenome | isolation source: Antarctica rocks | place: Antarctica: Victoria Land, Richard Nunatak red sandstone | collected 2016-01-03
CGGGTAGCGACGCGGTATGAGAAGACGAAGCGCAACTTTCTAGCGTTTGCTCATATAGCGTCGGCGATGATCCTTCTTAGGTGACTCAGACTTCTCAAATTGCCAGGATGTTGTCCACACGGCCTAGCACGAACCTGGCCGTTCCCTGAACTTGACCGAATCATTTGAAGGCTGTTGTCCATGCCCGTCCCGCATCGCCCGTCGTTTGAAGACTTCGCCCATTGGGCCGACCAGGCGGCTTGCGTCCCGGTTTACCGACAATTGACCAGCGACGGCCTCACGCCGGTCTCGGCGTTTCGGAAGATCGAGCGCTCAGCCCCTTCGTTTCTGTTCGAAAGCGTGATCGGCGGCGAGAAGGTCGGTCGATTCAGCTTCCTCGGGACCGAGCCGTTCCTCCGGTTCGAGGCGAGGGGTTTCCGGGTCCGCGTCATCGACCCCAAGGCCCCCGATGACGCGGCCTGGTCCGACTCGACCGACCCGTTTCGCGAACTCGAACGATTGTTGGCCCCGTACCGCGCCGTGCACCTGCCTGGCTTGCCCCGATTCGTCGGAGGGGCGGTCGGCTATGCGGCTTACGACTCGGTCCGGTACACCGAGCGTTTGCCCGACGCCCCGCCGGACGATCGAGGTCTGCCCGACCTCTCGTTCGCGCTTTATGACCGGATGGTCTTGTTCGACCACATCCGGAAAACCATCCTGGTCGTCGCCCACGCCCACATCAAGCCCGGTGCGGACCTTCGAGCCGCCTACGAGCTTGCCACTAGCCGCGTCGACCAACTGGTCGACCGCCTGGGCGAGCCGAGCCCCGATCTCCCCCTGGCCGACATCAACACCGAGGGGCCGGTCCAGATCAAGGCGGAGTCGAACTTCACCCGAGAAGCTTACGAGGCGGTGATCCGCCACTGCCAGGAGTATATCAAGGCGGGCGATATCTTCCAGGTCGTGCCGAGCCAACGCTTCAAGCGGGAAACCACCGCCAAGGCGTTCGACATCTACCGGGTCCTCAGGGTTGTCAACCCAAGCCCGTTCCTCTTCTATCTCAACCAGGGCGACTTCCACCTGATCGGCTCTTCGCCCGAGATCCTCGTGAGGGTCGAAGACGGGACGGTCACCGTCCGACCCCTGGCCGGGACGCGCCGCCGGGGCCGTGACGACGCCGAGGACCTGCAACTGGCCGAGGAACTGCTCGCCGACCCCAAGGAGCGCGCCGAGCATATCATGCTCGTCGACCTCGGACGCAACGACGTGGGCCGGGTGGCCGAAAGCTCGACGGTCGAGCTGACCGACCTCATGAAAGTCGAGCGATACTCGCACGTCATGCATATCACCTCGAACGTCAACGGCAAGCTCGCAGCCGGGAAGACCGCGTTCGATGCTCTCCGGGCCGGTTTGCCGGCGGGGACGGTGTCGGGGGCGCCCAAAGTCCGAGCGATGGAGGTGATCGACGAGGTCGAACCGCAGCGTCGGGGGCCTTACGCCGGGGCGGTCGGCTACATCGACTTCACCGGCAACATGGATACCTGCATCGCACTTCGGACCCTGGTCCTGGTCGGCCAGACCGCCTACGTCCAGGCGGGTGGCGGCGTGGTCTATGATAGCATCCCAGCCGAAGAATACGACGAGACCGTGAACAAGGCCAGCGGCCTCCTCAAGGCGATCGAGATCGCCGAGACGCAGATGGGCTGACCGATCAGTCGTCCGCCGACTCCACCCGAACCGCTTGCTCCAGTCGTCGAATCTCGTCGGGGTCGACCGCCCCGGCGTCCCAGACCAGGGCGTTGCTGACGGCGGTGGCGACGGCTCGACGCAAGGTCGCCTCGGGATCAAGCCCGCTCAGGTGGGCGTCGACCAGGCCCGCGAGCAAGCTGTCGCCCGAGCCGATCGGGTTGACCGCCTCGATCTCGGGCGGTTCGACCCGGAAGGCCCGGCCTCGGACCAGCGCGAGCACGTCGTTGGGACCATCCGTCACCACGGCTAGCTTGACCCCTCGACGACCCCATTGGTGGAGCAGTCGGCGGATCTGGTCGTCGTCCGGGTCGTGTCGGCCAAGGATCAGCCCAGCCTCTCGGCGGTTGAGGTTGATCGCGTCGGGCCAGAACCCCCAGATCGATGCCAGCGAGGGGCCGTAGGTGTCGAGGAACGTCGGGACTTTTCGGGCCTGGGCGATCGCGATCAGGTCGCTGTAAACGTGATGCGTTGCCGTGGAAGGACTGGAACCGGACAGGGTCAACGCCTCGACCCCGCCTCGGGCGAGCGCGGCTTCGACACTTTGCAGCAAGGCATCGGCCTCTTCGGCGGTGATCCTGGGGTCGGGGTCGAAGAAGGCGGTCGATCCGACGCCGGGGGCTCGAACGGTGACGATCTCGCGGGTGGGGGCGGCCGACTCGATGAGGATCGGTTCGAGTTCGCTCTCGGCCCGGAGGAGGGTTTCGCACCGTTGGCCGATCCTCCCTCCGAGGAATGTGACGGGCTTGCTCGCCCGGCCAAGCCTCCGCAAGGCGCGAGCAACGTTGACCCCTTTGCCGCCGACCACCTCGCGGACCTCGGTCCCTCGGACGTTGTCGCCTGGCTTCCAGTCGGGGACGATTAACGTCTTGTCGAGGCACGGGTTCAAGGTGACGCAGAGGATCATGGCAAAGCGGACCACCCGTCAGGAACGCAATGAAAGAGACCCGGCACGAGAGCGAATCGACCGATCCGCCTGGGAAATCATCGCCGACCGCGACTCCGGTCTCGAAGGTTTCGCCCGGATCGACAACCGATGGGTCGGGGTCGAAGGATTTTCGTCCAACCGCCTGTTCCTGACAACCGGTCTGCCTCGAAAATCGAGGGCGACTTGGCGGGTGATCCGGCTTGGGGCGTTGTGGGTCAACTGCGAGTCGGCTAATGTGGACCGACGGTAATGGTGCGTCACGCTTTGAGTCGCTTCGAGGAGTTTTCGCCGCATGAACGGCCCCGCCGTCCGCTTTCGCGCATTGCCCTATCTGTTGGCGTTCTTCACGAGCCTCTGCATCATGATCCTCGAGCTGGTGGCCAGCCGGTTGGTCGCGCGTCACGTCGGGGCCTCCTTGAATGTCTGGACCAGTGTGATCGGGATCATGCTCGGCGGGATCTGCCTGGGGAATGTCCTCGGCGGTCGGTTGGCCGACCGGGCCGAGCCGAGCCGGGTCGTCGGCCCGCTCTATGCCCTCGGCGCGGCGCTGACGCTGGGCTGTTTGTGGTTCAACGCCCTGGGCGGGATGATCCCCGAAGCCGGGATGCCCGCCTGGTTGCGGACCGTCCTGGTCGTCTCGATCGACTTCCTGATCCCCGGGACAATCCTCGGGATGATCGGGCCGGTCGTCGCCAAGATCGCCGTCGAGCAAGCGACGAGGACCGGCAGCGCCATCGGCGATGTTTACACCCTGGGAGCGGTCGGGTCGATCGCCGGGACGTTCCTCGCCGGCTACATCCTGATGTACCTCGCGCCGACGACGACCATCGTCACCCTGGTGGCGGCGGCCCTGGCGCTCATCTCGGCCCTCCTGATCGGCAACAGATTCGGGCTGGTCGTGGGTCTGTTGACGAGCTTGGCCCTGGGCCTCGGCTCGATGCCCTCGGTGGTCCGGCTGGTCCCGACCCCCGGCGTCATGGTCGGCGGGACCACGATCAACCCGGTCGCCTTGACCGGCCATGCCTTGGCGCTGGTCCTGGCCTTGATCGGGATCGTCCGCCTGTTCCAGGCGAAGCTTCCCCCCGAACCGGCGCAGGCCCATCCGCTCGCCGACGAACCCGGACCCGCCGGGTCGATCAAGTTGACCGACCTGGCTGCCCTGTCGTTCGTCATCAGCTTGGCATTCATGGGGTTCGAGATGGCGGCGGGTCGCCTGGTCTCGCGGCACCTGGGGTCGAGTATTTACGGTTGGACTAGCATCATCGGGGTGCTGCTCGGCGGGTTGAGCCTGGGCAATTTCCTCGGCGGGAAACTCGGCGATCGGTTCAAGACGGTTTCGCAGTCGAGCTGGTTGTTCGTCATGGCTTCGCTCTTGATCTTGCTGGTGCTCTTGCTCGAAGCCCCTCCGGGCTGGTTGGTATCGAACCCGATCGGAGCTTACTTCCGGGACAAACCTCGGGAGCCTTTGATCCCCGGCAACAGTTCGATCCTGAGCATGGCCGTCGAGATGGACAGCTATACCTGGGGCGTCCGTGTCTTCTGGGTTGTCTTCTTGGCGTTCTTCCTGCCTTCGGTCGCTCTGGGAACGGTCAGCCCCGTGATGGCCAAGCTGGCGATCGACCGGGTTCGGATGACCAAGCGGACCGGGGGGGCCATCGGCTCGGTTTATGCCTGGGGCATGGTGGGAAGTATCCTGGGGACGTTCTTGACCGGCTTCCTGCTGATCGACCTGCTCGGGGCCAAGGGGGTGCTGCTCGCCATCGCCACGATCCTCGCTCTGGCGGCCACGGTGATCGGGACGACCTGGCATGCCGTCTGGGCTGGCATTCCGCTTGGTCTGTGCATCATCATGTTCGTCCCGCTGCCGATCCTCCGTGCCCAAGGCGAAAAGTGGGGCATCCGCGAGCCGGTGGGCAACCCCGACACCGAGAAAGACAACGCGATCGCTTACATCGACGAGAGCAACTACTACTACATCAAGGTCGAGAACGAGTCCGACCGCGACGGCCAGAAGCGGACCTTGGTCCTCGACAACCTGATCCACGGCTACTTCATCCTCGGCCACCCCGAGCGGCTCGACTACGACTATGAGCACCTCTACGCGATGGTGTCTGACCGGGTGGCCCGGGCGAAAGCCAAGGCGAAGGGTCTGGAGGCCAGCAAGCCCGCCCCCTTGGAAACCCTGTTCCTGGGTGGTGGGGCCTACGCTTTCCAGCGCTACATCCTCAACAAGTACCCGGGCTCGACCGCCGACGTCGCCGAGATCGACCCCGCCGTCCTGAAAGCGAACAAGACCGCGCTCGGGCTTCCCCAAGATACGCCGATCACGACCCACCTGGGAGACGCCCGCCAGTACGTCGAACGCAACGCGGGGGGCGACAAGCGGTTCGACATCGTCTTCGGCGACGCCTTCAACGACTTCTCGGTCCCCTGGCACCTGACCACCCGCGAGTTCAACGACAAGCTGGCCGCGATGATGACGCCCGACGGCGTGTACATGATCAACATCATCGACAAGTACATCTCCGACCGCCACGCCGACGAACTCGCCGACCAAGCGGTCAAGAAGTCGACAGATGCCGGGAATCCGATCAGCCCCGAACGAGCGAAGCAGGTCGAGCACGCCAAAGCCCTGACGTTCGGCGGATTCCTCGGCTCCTGGATCAAGACGGCCAGGCTGACGTTCCCGCACATCTACGTCTTCGGGACCGACAATAACCCCGGCAACGGGATGCGGGAAACCTTCGTGGTCGTCGCCTCGAAGACTCCGCTCGACCTCGAAGCCCTCGGCGCCCGCGAAGCCGATCCCCAGTTCCTCGAAAACGACCAACCCTTCGAGGCTCGGGTGTATGGACCCCAGCTCATGGACGAGTTGGAAGTCCGGTCCAGGGGGATCATCCTGACCGACGATTACGCCCCGGTCGAGAATCTCCTGGCCCCGGTGGCTCGGACCCGAGGCTCGAACGAAGATTGAGATTCAACCAAGCGGCGGGCCGGGAGGATCGAATCCTCTGGCCCACCTTTTCTATTCACCGGAGCCGATTTGATGGATTCCGACAGCGGTAAGAATCTGTTCCGGTACGCCCCGATCGTCCTCGGGCTCGCCGTGCTCTGGGTTGCCTACCTGGCGTTTTTTGGGCCTCAGAGCGGTTCCATCAACGGGCTGACCCCACCGAGTTTGCAGGGCACCGGCATGAAGGAGCCGGCGGACTACTCCTGGAAGCTCACCGACCTCAACGACAAGCCGGTCGACTTCGCCCAGTATAAGGGGCGGACGGTCTTGCTGAACCTCTGGGCCACATGGTGCCCTCCTTGCCGGGCCGAGATGCCGGCGCTGGCCGCGCTGGCGGATAACCCTCGGATCAAGGAAAAGGGGATCGCCGTGGTCTGCGTCTCGACCGACGAGTCGGCCGAAACGCTCCGCCAGTTCATGGACAAGAAACCCTGGGCGATGACCATGCTCCGGGCCACGGCGCTCCCCGCCGTGTTCATGACCGACGCGATTCCCGCCACGTTCTTGATCGCGCCCGACGGCAAGATCGTCGCCTCGGAACTCGGGGCCGCCCGGTGGGACGACCCCTCGGTAGTCAGCTTCCTGGAAAATCTCGCCTCATCGCCGAAGTAACCCGGTTGGCTTAACGATTTCCGAGCGCACTGATGGCCCCTGCCACCGCCAGGAATAACAGGAAGGCGACCAGGAGACCCAAGAGGACCTTGACGATGAGGCTCGTCTTCTGCTTGATGTGAGGCGTCTGGCGGACGATCTCGCGGTATTCCCGGGAGAAGACCATCGCCCCCTTGGCCGAGGCCACGAGGTAAAAGATGTAGCCGGTGATCAGCGAGGGGATGATTGAAACACCCAACCCCGCCCCAGCCGCGACCGGGTTCATGGCGGCGAGGATGACGATCTGGACCACGGTGGAAAACAGCGACAAACCCATCAAGACGATGGTGACCCACCGTGCCCAGGGTTGCAAATGCCTCAGACCGTATCCCATCCCTCCGTACAGGATGAGGCCCACCAAGAAGGCTCCGGCGGCAATCCCGAAGATCAGTCGCGGGTTCAGCTCCGGGTTGGCGTTGTTCCCACTCATGTCCACCACGCCAAGCGCACCCAAGGCAAAGATGACGACCCCAAACACGGAGAAGAAAGCGACGAGGTAGTTGAGTGTTCCAAGCGCCTTGATCGAAGCTTCATGGCTCAGATAGGCCCGACGGATCAATTCGGCATCGCCGCTCAGGCCTGTCAAGGTCGGAGTGCCGATGGCAGCCGTCGGGGCTTGGAACGGGTTCAGTTCCTCGGGGTTCATCATGGCCATCGCGGCTTGGTCCTTCCGGGTTCATGTCGGCAATTGGGGGGCGGACATCAGCCTACATCCTCGAAGTTAGGACACAGAATCGCCCGCGCCCCAACATTTGTCAAGTGAGTGGATGACATCAAGCTTAGAGGAGATGGCGCGCCTTGATCTGGAGGTACTGGTTGATCAAAGGCGCGGTCAGTTCGTCCGGGAAGACGTCCAGGGTCATCGCCCCTTTGAGCCGGAGGTTGGCGATGACCCGCTCCCGCCAGGTCAGCATCGACGCCGCCACCGCGCCCGAATATAAGCCAGGCCCGGAGTCGGGCGTCGCGTCGGCGATGGCAAACAGGTCGCGGTTCCTGAGGAACACGCCCAGGGGTAGGTGGCGGCCGACGACGTTGCCCAGGTGGTCGCCGACCTGCCGGGCGTTGACCTCGTCGAAGACGTCGGTCATCAACACGACCAGGGACCGCTTCCGACACCGCCGTTCGAGTTCGACGAACGCGCGGTCGTGCCTCGGTTCGACCAGTTCGGGGAAGATGTCGTGGACGGCATGCACCAGTCGGTTGATCCGCTTCGGGCCGCCGCTCGGCGGGACGTAGGCGCGAATCCGGTCGGAATAGGCAAGCAACCCGACCTGATCGCCTTGCAAGAGCGCGACGTGGGCGAGCAAGAGCATGGCGTTGAAGGCGTGGTCGAGCGGCGACATCCCGTCCCCCACGTCGCCCCCCATCAGTCGGCCACAGTCGATCAAGAAGATGATCCGCTGACTCTGGTTGCTCTGATGAGCCCGGACGGTGAGCTTCCGGCGACGGGCGGTGGCCTTCCAGTCGAGGTGCCTCGGCTCGTCGCCCTCGGCGTAGTCGCGGAGCCGCTCGAACTCGTTGTCGGTCCCGAGTCGCCTCGACTTCCGCAACCCTAGGCTGTTCAACTTGTCGCGGCGGGCCAGCAAGGTATATCGGCCGATCTGGCGGATATCCGGGTAGACCTTGACGACCGTCCGGATCGGCCAGGAGACCGACCGCTCCCAGAAACCCAACCGGCTCGCCACCAAGGCGTCGACCTGCTCGAAGGCGTAGGTCCCTCGACGTTGGGGCGTTGCGGTATAGGTAAGTGCGACCCGCCCTCGGCGAGCGAGCGCGATCAGGAACTCGTCGGGATCGGCCGCGATCGAGTCGGGCACGTCGTCTCGGACCCGGAGCCTCCGGGCGGATCGCCCCTGGTTCTCAATGATCAACTCGACGGCGAACGGCTCGCCGATCGAGCTGACGGCGCCGCATCGACGGGCGACGTCGAGCCTCCGGGCACCCAGGAGGGTCGCGAGATCGACCAGCGCGACCACTCCGACCAGCACGTCAAGCGCGACGATCGCGGGCTTGAGCGAGCTGTTCAAGAAAAGCCCGAGCGACAACAACGCCGGCACGAGCGCAGCGGTGGCCAGGGGGCGACCGGGCCAGATCATGTCCGGGGGACCTCGACGGATCGGATCATCTCGGCTAAGAGATCGTCGACCGCTTGGCCTTCGACCTCGGCCTCGGGGGTGAGGATGACCCGATGCCGGAGCGCCCAGGGGGCGACTTCCTGGACGTCGTCGGGCACGGCGTAGTCCCTCCCTTCGAGGGCGGCGATGGCCCGGCAAGCCCGAAGGATCGCCACGCCCGCCCGGGGGGAACCGCCGAGCGAGAATGTCGGCCAGTCTCGGGTCCGACGGACCAGGGCGGCGATGTACTGGAGCATCCGCTCGTCGACCAGGACCTTCGAGCATCGAGCCTGGACCTCGAGCACCTCCGCAGGGTTCGTCACGGCGACCACGTCGTCGTTCAGGAGGGCGTCGGGGTTCTTCCCCTCGGTGTGGAGGCGGAGGATGTGCGTCTCCTCGATGCTCGACGGATAATCGGCGACGAGTTTGAAGAGGAATCGATCCAACTGGGCCTCGGGGAGGTTGTACGTCCCCTCGGACTCGATCGGGTTTTGCGTCGCCATGACCAGGAACGGGCGGCTGATCGGGTGGCTCGTGCCGTCGACGGTGACTCGCCCCTCCTGCATGATCTCCAGGAGCGCCGAGTGGGTCTTGGCGGGGGCCCGGTTGATCTCGTCGGCCAGGAGGAGCTGGGTGAACACCGGGCCGGGGCGGAATCGGAAGTCGTGGATTCGCTCGTCGTAGACCGGCGAACCCGTCACGTCGGACGGCATCAGGTCGGGGGTGAACTGGATTCGGTTGAATTCGCATCCCAGGACGCGGCCCAAGGTCCGGACCAGAAGGGTTTTCCCCAGCCCCGGGACGCTCTCGATCAGGACATGGCCATCGGCCAGGAGCGCGGCAAGCACGGCGCGGACCAGCCCGTCCTGACCGACGTAGACCTTGTTGACCTCGGCCAGGACGCGGCTCGACCACGCTTCGACCGGGCTTGGGGATGTTGCCGTCGGAATCTCCTCGACCGAGGTGATGATCTTCTCGTCGGTCGGTTCGCCGAAGCCGGGGTCGAATGGCCTGCTGTTGGGATCATCGGTCGGAGTCATGCGCGAGGGGCTCGACGGGGGGATGGAGGAATCGGATCGGTCCGGGTTGTCAAGGCCGAGGGCTGCCGCCATCGCCGGTAGGCGGCGATCAATTCTTCCGCGACGCCAACCTGGCGGGTTCGGGCCAGGATCGCCCCGAGCGCGATGGGGTGCGCCGAGGGGCGTTCGATCTCGCCGAGCGGTTCGGGGCGGGGGCGGCCGATCCTCACCGCCAGGGAGAGGCAAAGCAGGACGCCGAAGAACCCCAGGTGGGCGGCGACCCAGTCGAACGGTTCGACGGTCAACAGGTGGAACATCGAGGTCTCGGACGATTCGACTGGGTCTGCCAGGACGTTCGTGCCTTCGACGAAGGCCACGTTGCTCGGGCCGTCGCCGACCCAGTCGACGACTCGGGCTGCCAAGGGTCTCCGGGCTTTGTTGAGCAGCCCCGCGTTGAGCAGGAACGACCCGTTGGCTAGGACCAGGACGTTGCCCGTGTCGTCGCCCTCTTCGTCGCCGCTGAACGACCAGGTCACGGCGAGCTTGCCACCATCGCCGCCCAGAACCACGTTTTCGTTCGACTCGGCTCGAAGCGTTTCGCGCCTCGGCAAGGCGGCGGCGGTCGAATCGACCCCGAGGCTCCAAGGGCCTTCGAGGTTCCGGCATACGGTCACGTCGTTCGGCCTTTTGGGGTCGTTCGGCTCGGTCGCGAACCAATCCTCGGGCGATGCCGGTTGCTTTGCCTTCTCGGGGAGGCTGGCGGGCCACGTCTGACTCTGGGTCCGGCGAATTTCCAGCTTCTTCCGGTCGGCGTCGGACGTCTTCGGCGGGAGGGCGGCGAGCATCTGCGTCCAAAATTCGGGTGCGGCGTCGAAGTCGCGGGGGACGTAAACCAGCTTCCGCCCCGAGCCGCTTCGGAGCCAACCGCCCAGCCAGTTTGCCTCCTCGGCGCCGGGAGGGCCGGGGTAGGGGGCGAACCGGACCACGACCTCGGCCCAGTCTCCGAGGATCTCATTGTATCGGATCGCCGAGCGGACGTTGTGCCCCCGGCCTCGGATCAGGTCGGCCAGGGCGTTGGTCCCGTTGATGCTCTTGCCGCGCGACCGACCGTACGTCGTCTCGACTTCGGCGGGTCCGCGGCATCCGACCAAGCCGAAACCAAGCATCAAGACCCCGAACGTCCGCCAACGGCGAGCTTGGATCATCCGGCCACCCCCTCGGCGGCTCGGCGCTCGAACGCCTCGGCCGAGGTCCAGACGGCGGCGAAGTCGCCCGGCGACGGGGTCCGGTGCCCGTAGTAGACGGCCTCGAACTGGCGGAGCGTGGGTCTCATCAACGCCCGGAACTCGGGGTCGACGACCGCTCGATGGAGTTGCCGACCGGTCCGGCCGGGGGCGAGCCGAACCAGGCCCAGCCTCGACAGGGTCAACAACTGGTGGGCGAACAGGCAAAGGATCGCCCCGGCATGATCCCCGGCGAGGCGCCTCCGGTTGGCCTCGACCCACGGGTCCTCGGTCGCGCCGTCACGGCGCAAGTCCGCCGGCAGGGCCTCTCCGTTCCGGCTCGGAGCGGCGGGGCGACTCGCGTCGGTCACGGTGTCCACGGTCGGCTCGAACCGCTTCCAGAATCGGATCACCAACCCCACAAGGGCGGCTAGCGCGACGACGAAGCCGCCGAAAACCAGGTAGTCGCCCCATTCCCAACCGGAGAATGGCTCGTTCGACTTTCGGTCCCTCGGCGGGTCCGATTGCCTCGACTTCTGGTCCTCCGACGGGTTCGGTCGCCCCGTCGCGGGCAGCTCGATCGGCCGGACTTGATCGTTCTTGGCGTCATACCAGGGGAAATCCTCGCGCCCTAGCGCCGACTTGATGCTCCGGTCGGGGTCGGGGGCGTGGTCGCTCGCGAGCGACCACGCGCGATCCGCCGCTCCGGAAGCCGGTTTTGCTCCGCCGATCGAGACGAACACGATCCCGATCAAGCTCACGAAACCGAGGCGGATCACCATCGGCGGGCCTCCGCCAAGGCTTCGCCGGCGGTCCGGACCCTAAGCTCCACCTCCCAACCTTCGAGCCGAATCCTCTGGTCGATGTACGTCAAGAATCGGACCACGGTGAAGTAAGCTACGCCGACCCAGATCGGAATCTGGAATGCCAAGGTGGTCAAGATCGTCGCTTCGGGGAGGTCCCAGGTCAGCTTCTCCGCCGTCACCGATTGCAGCAAACGACCGAGCCCCACGTAACCGAGGGTCGCGAAGATCAAGGTCGCGCCGAACTGAGCTATTGACAGGATGACGAGATCGCCTTCGCGACCACCCGCGAGGTTCCCGCCTCGCTTCCAGAGGGTCAACCAACCCGCACGTTCAAGCAAAACGACCTCGTTGCCGAAGACCAGCCGAGGCGGAAGCCAGTAAACCGGCACAAACCTCAAGAGGCCATGAGTCATGGCGAGCGTCCCGAACGAAGCGGCCAGTTGGCGAGCGACGACCCGAGGCGGGGCCATTCGACCGAACATCAGACTGCCGAGCACCAGGGTCAGCGGCGCCGAGGCCATCGGCGCCTCGATCCACCAGAGAAAAAGGCTGATCCCCGGGCCTGCGGTTCCGAAGAGGGGGAAAAGCCAGGCATTCAAGACCAAGAAGGGAATCATCCCGCACAGCGCCGCCGAAGCTAACGGCCAGGGCCGACGGCGGATCACCACCAAGGCCAGGTCGAAGAGGTCGATTTGCCGACGTTCGCGGATCGAGATCAAGGTCCGATCAATTGCCAAGGGTCGGCTCCCGCCCGGATTCTCGGGCCGGTCGGTCGTTCCGCCCCAAGACCATCAAGTAGATAAGCAAGAGAAAAGCGCTCACGATCGCGATCGCCGCTTTGGACCAGTAGGGCAAAGACGACGCCGAAACGAACCCTTCGAGGAAGGCCGCGAACACGAACAAAAGGACCGCCACGCCGACCGTCGGCAGCGAGTTGGCGGCTTCTCGGCGGAGCGACGCCAGGCGAGATTGCCCCCGAGTGACGATCAGGCCCGAGCCGAGCCGAAGCCCCGCGGCGCCCGAGAAGACGATCGCCGTCAGCTCGAACGGGCCGTGCGAGGTGACGAACGTGAAGAAATTTCCCGCTTGGGGGACCGTAGCCATGTGTCCGAAAACCGAGCCGATCATGATCGCGTTCGACGCCAATGCCCACAAGCTCCCCACACCCAGGAGTAAGCCCCAAGCATAACACTTCAAGCCGATCCCGGCATTGTGGATAATGTAGAAGCCCGACATCATGGCGTCGTTGCGTTCGAGTCGTTTTTCGCCGTCGAAGGCGTGGTCGTACATCGCCTCCATCGCCTCGACCTGCTTCTCGCCGACGACCCGGTTGACGAACTCGGGGTCCGCCGCCCCGAGGAACGCGGTCAACAAGAACAACCCCCAGAAGACCATCGCCGACACCCGGAGCAGCGGGTCGGACCGGAGCCGTCGCGGGACTTCGTCGAAGATCAGGGCGATCCAGTCGGTCCACCGAAACCCTCGCGTCTTGTAAACGGCGTTGTGGGCGCGACCGACCAGGGCGTGCAAGAAGGCGACGGTGTCGCGCGGGAGGTCATGAGCTTCGGCGAGCATCAAGTCCGCGCAGGCCGAGCGGTACAACTCGCCGAGCCGGAGCACCTCGCCCGGGTTGACCCGGCGAGCCCTCGTGGTTTCGAGGCGAAACAAGAGGAGTTGCAACTCGCGCCAACCGGCTTCCCGATCGGCCAACCGGTCGACCACCCGCATGGCGGTTCAATCTCCCAGGAAAACGCGGTGGTAGTATGCGCAGAGCACGGCGTCGCCCGTGCTCGACTCGGGCAAAGCGTATCGACTTCGGATCGGCCCGGCCAGGTGGCGGGCAATCTCCTCGCGGCGCTCCGCCCCGAACCGCCCTCGATGCTTGACGTAGTCCGACAATGCCCGAGCCTGTTCCGGGTTGGCGGTCACCCGCATGGGCAGCAAAGGCAAGAGATCAGCGACGGCCTTATCGTCGACGCGGATCATCCTCGCCCCGAGCTTCACTTCCTCGATCACCACCATCGTCCCCGCCGCGAGATCGCCGAGCCTTTGGAACCGACGGGTCAGGATCATGCTGACCAGCCCCGGGAGGAACACGAACGGGACCGGTCCATCCACGGTTCCGACCAGGTTGCGGATCGCCGCTTGAGACCCGGTGATCGGCACGCCTTGGGTGGTCAACACCCGAATCCCGACCAGGCGCTTCCCGACGGTTTGCCCGTTGAAGCCCCCTTCGCAGACCACTCCATAGCCCCAGATCACCCCGAATGTTATTGCCAGGGCAAGACCGACCCCGGCGGCGTTTCCCCAGGTGATCAAGAGCGAAACCACAAAGACGATGCCTACGATGGTGGCGATGATGATCATGTCGATCAGGTAAGCCAAGCCCCGACGGCAAGGACCGGCCAGGGGGTACGTGAACACGATCCGTTCGGGCGTGATCAGGCGGACCGTCGAGTCGATCGGCTGGTCATCCTCGGCTACGAAATCGTGATTCGCGGTTGTGGTGATCGTCGACAAAGCTGAGGATTTCCGGGTCGAGCCTTCGAATTGTCTTCGTCGAGAAAGGGCAAGTCGGCCAGCCCCTGAGTGTCATCGATAACGGCCATTATCTGCACTGAACCGGGCCGGGGCAATGGTCGACATTGGCCGATCGCGATCGGCGCTGGTACGCTCCTCCTGGTTTGTGATCCATCAAACCCGACATCACCTTAGATCCCATTTCGAGGTTCAGGCGAGAACAATGCGAATTTCTCCCGGGCGGTCGCTTCAAACCTTGGCCCTGCTCGTCCTGGTGGCCAGCCCTTGGTTTCGGTTGCTCCCGAGAGCGACCGCTCAGGATGCGCCTCGGACCTACACCAACCCGGTTCATCCCAACGATTTCCCAGACCCATTCGTCCTCCTCGATGGCGGGAAATATTTCGCTTACGCCACCCAAACCAGGGGGACCGGCTTCCAGCTCATGGAGTCTCCCGACCTGGTCCACTGGACGCCTCGCGTGCTCGACTTCCCGATCCCCTGGGCGCAGGACCATTACTGGGCGCCGGAAGTGGTCCACCACGGCGACCTGTACTACCTGACCTACTCGGCGCTCGACCCTCGGACCCGGAAACACCACATCGCCATCGCCACGGCGGACAGGCCGACCGGTCCGTTCACGCACCGAACCTTGCTGGTCAAGGGGGACGACAACAAGGTGGGCGTGATCGATGCCACCCACTTCTTCGAGCCGGATGGGTCGGCCTTCTTGATCTACTCCGAGGAAACCCCGAGGAGGGTCGTCCTCCGGTCCGCCGCCCCCGACCTCTTTTCGGTCGGGACCGAGGTTGTCGAACTGATCCGCCCCGACCTCGACTGGGAACGAGGCGTGACCGAGGCCCCTTCGGTCCTCTTGCGGAACGGCGTTTACCACCTGTTCTACTCGGCGGGCCCTTACGAGGGGACCAAGCGGTCGGGGCGTTATTCGGTCGGCCATGCCTCGTCGAAGTCGCTCAAAGGACCTTACCTCAAGTCGCCCGGGCCGATCCTCGAGTCGGTCGAGGGGGCGACCTATGGCCCCGGGCACCAGTGCTTGGTGTCGTCGAGCGATGGAACCTGGTGGATGATGTACCACGCCTGGGACGCCGTCGGCGAGCCTCAATACGGGCAAAACCCGTCGGGCCGCACCTTGAGGCTCGACCGTCTCGAATGGGTGGGCGATGAGCCCAAAGTCATCGGGCCGACTTTGACGCCGCAAGTCGCTCCGGCCACGTTGAATATTAATGTTCCCGCCCGCACCGGTCGTTGACACCGGGTCGACGGGTCCGGTAACTTCCTGGGGCGGAGGATGATGGGTCCGCGCTCGGAGAAGGTCGTTCGTTTGCAGGCATGGGTTGAAAGGGTTCGATGAAGATCGCGATCGTCGGGTGTGGTTATGTTGCCGACATGTATCTGTCGTTGATCAAACTCCATCCGATCCTGGAATTGCTGGGGGTGACCGACCGCGACCCGGTCCGGGCGTCCAAGATCGCGACCGCTCATCAGGCTCGCGACTATGGATCTTATGAAGCCCTGCTTGCCGACCCCGACGTAGGTATCGTCCTCAATTTGACCAACCCCAGGGACCACTACCAAGTCTCGCTCGAAGCGTTGAATGCGGGCAAACACGTCTACAGCGAAAAGCCGATCGCCACCGACTGGGCTCAAGCCGTCGAACTCGTCGAGCTGGCCGAGCGCTTGAACCTCCTTATCGTCTCGGCGCCAAGTACCGTGCTCGGCGAAGCGGCGCAAACGGCCTGGAAGGCGATCCGAGACGGTCGAGTCGGCAAGCCGATGCTCGCCTACGCCGAGATCGACGACGGGATGGTCCACCGCGAGAACATCCGGGCCTGGCTGAGCGCGTCGGGCAACCCCTGGCCCTACAAGGATGAGTTCGAGGTCGGCTGCACCTTGGAACACGCGGGCTATTATGTGTCGTGGCTGGCCGCGATGTTCGGCCCGGCGGAGTCGGTGACTTCGTTCGCTTCGTGCCAGATCGCCGACAAAGGGGTCGAAACTCCGCTCAACCCGCCCGACGCTCCCGACTTCTCCGTCGGCTGCATCCGGTTCCGCTCGGGGGTTGTGGCGCGATTGACGTGCAGCATCATCGCCTCGCACGACCATTCGCTTCGAATTTTCGGCGATGAAGGGACGTTGCGAGTCCAGGAAGCCTGGGACTTCGCGTCGCCCGTCACTTTGAGCCGGTGGAACCGCTACACCTTCCGGGCCGACAAGCGACCGATCCTGGCTCGGTTGGTCGGGCTAGGTCCAAAACGGGTCCCGCTGGTTCGCCGCCCCGAGGTCGGGTCCGACATGCCCGGCGGCAACCGCCTCGATTTTTGCCGAGGGGTCGCCGAGTTGGCCGAGTCGATCCGAGACGCTCGCCCTTGCCGGATCTCTCCTCGGTTTTCGCTCCATGTCAACGAGGTCGTGCTGACCTTGCAGGAGCCAGGCAAGATGGGAAGTCCTCGCAAGCTCTCGACGAGTTTTCAACCCATGGAACCGATGCCCTGGGCGGTCGGCTGAAAGGGCATCCTTGATGGATCTGAAGACGACGCGGTGGGGCATCCTGGGGACGGGGGCGATGTCCTCGTCATTCGTCCGAGGCTTGAGCGGGCTTCCGGAGGCGCGAACCGTCGCCGTCGGGTCGCGCGACCTCGCCTCGGCCAAGGCGTTCGCGGCAAATCATGGTGCTATCCGGTCTTATGGATCATACGACGAGTTGTTGGCCGACCCCGAGGTCGACGTGGTTTACGTCGCCACGGTGAACTCGACCCATCGCGACCTTTGCTTGCGGAGCCTCGACGCCGGCAAGCCGGTCCTCTGCGAGAAGCCGTTCACGATGAACGCCGCCGAAGGCCGAGAGGTGCGCGATCGGGCCCGGCAGGTCGGATTGTTTTGCATGGAAGCGATGTGGACCCGGTTTTTGCCCGCCGTGACGCGGCTCAAGCGGATGGTCGACGACGGTGAAGTGGGTGACGCCCGGATGCTCTCGGCGTCGCTCGGCTACCCCTACGTTGCCGACCCGAACGGCCGTCAGTTCAACCCAAAGCTTGGAGGCGGGGCGCTCCTCGATCTCGGTGTTTATCCGATCTCGCTGGCCTATTACCTGTTCGGCAAGCCCGAAGCCGTCGTTGGCCGGGCCAGCATGACCGAATCCGGCGTCGACGGGACCGATTCAATGATCCTGGTCCACTCCGGGGGTCGAATCTCGACCCTGACGGCCGGGTTGACCGCCGCCATGCCGAACGAAGCCATCGTGATGGGAACCCGGGGCCAGATTCGGCTTCATGAGCCTCTGTTTCGGCCCGACCGTTTGACGCTGCGGCGGATGTCGCCGATTACCCCTGGAGGTGGAGGAGGGGGCGCGGGCGGTGGCCGTCTGGCCAAGCTCAAGGAGGTCGCGGCAGTCCGGGCCGTCGCCTCTCGAATCAAGCCGGCACTGTCGAGGTTGAAGGGAAATACGAAACAAATCCGCGTCCCCTACCTCGGCAATGGCTACACGCACCAAGCCCTCGAAGTGATGCGGTGCTTGCGTGAAGGACTGACCGAAAGCCCGATCATGCCGCTGGACGAGTCGGTCTCGATCGCCGAGACGATGGACGAACTGCGACAGCAGTGGGGGCTCCGGTTTCCCGGCGAGTAGATCTCCCGATTTGATCGGGTCGAGCTTTCGAATGTCGGGACTCTTCCAAATCAAGGATTGCAAATTGCAGGATCGCAAATCGCAAATGACCGAAAGACCCTGGCTCTTGATTCCCTTGCGATTTGCGATCCTGCAATTTGCAATCCTTAATATTTAGATTCGCCAATTAGATACAATTTGATCGGGGCGACCGACGGTGGGAGTCTTGGTTTTGAAGACGATCGGCTACTTGATCAACCAGTACCCGATGGCGAGCTTGACCTTCATCCGCCGCGAGATTGCCGCGATCGAGGCCAGCGGTGCGACGGTCCATCGCTACGCCGTTCGAGCCTGGGACGGCCCGCTCGTCGACCCGGAGGATCTCGCCGATGTCGCCCGGACCCGGCGTATCCTCGAAGTCGGCCCTCTCGGACTTGCCTGGGCGGGGATCAAGACCGTCGTTGGCCGACCCGATCGATTCTTCCAAGCTCTCGCGTCGGCCTGGGAATTGGCGAAGGTCGCCGGTCGAGGACGGCTCAAGCACCTGATCTACCTGGCCGAAGCGTGCGTCCTCCTGGACTGGACCCGCCGCGACGGGGTCGATCATCTTCATGCCCACTTCGGGACCAACCCGGCCGTGTTGGCCTTGCTGTGTCGACGCCTGGGGGGGCCTCCTTACAGCTTCACCGTGCACGGTCCCGAGGAATACGATCGACCGGTCGAGCTGGCGCTGGGCGAGAAGATCCGCCACGCCGCGTTCGTCATCGCGATCGGATCGTTCGGGCGAAGCCAGCTCTGGCGGTGGTCGAATTACGACGACTGGAGCAAGGTCCACGTCGTCCATTGCGGCGTCGACCCGAGCTTCCTCGAAGTGGTACCGACTCCGCCTTCGACTCGCCCTCGACTGATCAACATCGGTCGCCTCGAAGAACAAAAAGGGCAACTGATCCTGGTGGAAGCCGCGTCGAAGCTGCTGGCCCGGGGCCGGGCCGAGTTCGAAGTCGTGATCATCGGCGGCGGGAGCTTTCGAGAGGCCCTGGAAGCCAAGATTCGAGAGCACGGCTTGGAGCGACACGTCAAGCTCGCGGGTTGGATGACGGGGGTGCAGATCCGCCAGGAGTTGACCGAGTCCCGAGGGTTTGTCCTCCCCTCATTCGCCGAAGGGCTGCCGGTGGTGATCATGGAAGCTCTGGCGCTGCATCGCCCGGTGATCGCCACCTACGTCGCGAGCGTCCCCGAACTCGTCCGCCCCGGAGAAACCGGCTGGCTCGTCCCCGCCGGCGACGTCGAGGCCCTGGCCGACGCCATCGCAAGCCTGCTCGACGCCCCGACCGAACGCCTGGCCGCGATGGGCGCAGCTGGAGCAATGGCCGTCGCCGAGGCCCATGATGTCCGGATCGAGGCCAGAAAGCTGCTCGACCTGATCAACGCCGTTCCCCGGCGAGGATCGATCGAAGCCGGCCAATCCGCCCCGGGTCGGCTTGCGTGATCTCGACCGAGCGGCCCAAGGAGTCGGCGGTGAGTTCGATCCGGACCCACCAGGTCTGGTCGGGCAAGCGGTCGAGCACGAGGTCGGCCCACTCGATCAGGCACAAGCCGACCGCTTCGGTCCAGTAGTCCGAGGCCCCGAGCGCGTCGAACGCCGACGGCCCTTCGAGGCGATAGGCGTCGAAGTGGTAAACGGGGAAGGTTTCGCTTTCGTATTCGTGGATCAACACAAACGTCGGGCTGGAGATCGCCCCGGGATCGACGCCGAGTGCCTCGGCGATGGCCCGGCTCAGGCGGGTCTTGCCCGCGCCCAGGGTTCCGACCAGCCCGACGACGTCGCCTGGCAGGAGGATCTCGGCCAAGGCCCGACCCAGGGCTTCGGTGTCGGCCTCGTTGTCGAGCGTCAGCCTCAGTTGGGTTTGTTTGGGATGATCGACACGCATGGCTGGGTCGCTCGCCGGACAAATCAACGGGGAGGGGCGAGGTGGTCGAACCCTCGCGCGAGGATGGGTTCGATCGAACCGTCAGCGTGCTGGAGCCTGATCCCCGGCTCTCTGATGATTGTTCCGACCCGGAACAATGAGACGCCATCGGGGAGGTTGGCCGCCAGTCGGTCGTAGTCGGCCGGGTCGAGGGTCAGGCACAACTCGAAGTCTTCACCGTCGGTCAAGGCGTGTTCGAGCGGGGTTCGACCGTCGAGGCGACATGCCGCCAGGGCTTCAAGGTGGATCGGGATCGAATCGGCATCGAGCAAGGCCCCCAACCCACCGCTCTCGACCAGAATGTGACCGAGATCCGAAGCAAGGCCGTCGGAAAGGTCGATCATCGCGTGGATCGACACCCGTTCGTGGATTTTCAAAGCTTCGGAGATCCGAGGTTGCGGCCTGAGATGTCGCCCCGATGCCAAGCTCCCGCCGAGAGGGCCGGTCACGGCGATCGCGTCGCCCGCTCTAGCGCCCGACCTCCGGACGGCCCCTCGCCCGGTCGTTTCGCCAAGGACCGTGATCGTCACGACCAAGGGGCCATCCCAGGCGTTGGTATCTCCTCCCGCCAGCTCGACCCCAAAACGTCCCGCCAAAGGGGCCATCCCCGAGTGCAACCCCTGCGCGATGGCGACGGCGTCTCCTCGGGGCAAGGCCACCGCGACGAACGCCGCGACCGGTATTCCGGCCATCGCGGCGATGTCGGACAGGTTGACGGCCAGGGCCTTGTATCCCACCTCGACCGCCGAGGCTTCTCCGAGGCGAAAGTGGCAGCCATCCATCAGCATGTCCGTCGTGACGAGCACCCCGGCGCCGGAGGAAGGTTGGACCAAGGCGCAGTCATCCCCGATCCCGAGCGAGATTCGTCCGCCCGTGGAGGTTTGTCGCCTGATCCAGGCGATCAGGTCGAACTCGCCCATTGGCTCGGGTTTTGAAGGGTTGGCCGGACTCATCTGGTCCAAGGTAGCGGATCGCGACCAGACCTGGCAAACGAAAGAGCCCGATTCCATCATCGAGGGCGGCGAACCCCGGCGAGGAACGCTCGGGTCGCCTGCTCGGCGGCGAGGGCGAGCCAGCCATCGGCCTCTTGGATGGCCCGATCGAGCGAGGTGGGGCCGGGACAGATCGAAAAGTAGGCGTCCGCCCCGGCATTTAGGATCGCTTCGGCTCCCGGACCGATCGTCCCGACCAGGACGAACGTGGGGACGCCCAACGAACGGGCCAATCCCGCGACCCCCGAAACGGTCTTCCCCGAAATTGTCGAAGCGTCCAAGGCCCCTTCGCCGGTAAGGCAGAGGTCGGCGTCCACAAGGCGACCTTTGAGGTTGACCGCTTCCATCACCAGGCTGATCCCCGATCGGAGGGTCGACCCCGTGAACGCGACCAGCCCCGCTCCGAGGCCCCCTGCGGCGCCCCCTCCGGGAAGGTTCAGGGCGTCGACGTTCAAGTCGCGCCGGATGATCCGGGCAAGGTGGGCGAGGTTGGCGTCGAGCCGCTCGACTTGTTCGGGCGTGGCCCCTTTCTGGGGGCCAAAAATCCTCGACGCGCCATCGAGCCCGCATAGTGGGTTGGCAACGTCGCAGGCGACCTCGATCTTGGCTTGCGCGACGAGCGGGTTGACCCCGGTTGCGTCAATCCGGTCCAGGGCGTCCAGCGATCCCCCGCCCGGCTCGATCTCGTTGCCATCGTGGTCGAGCAAGCGATAACCGAGGGCTTGGGCCATCCCGGCCCCGCCGTCGTTGGTCGCGCTCCCACCGATCCCGACGATGAGATGGCTGATTTGCGAGCCGAGGGCGGCCAGGATCAACTCTCCCGTCCCTCGTGTCGAGGTCCGACTGGGGTCCCGGCGATCGTTGGGGATCAAGCCAAGACCTGAGGCCGAGGCCATCGCCACCACGGCGGATCGTCCGTCGCCGAGGAGGCCGAAGCTGGCCAGGGTCGGGGCGCCGAGAGGACCGCCGACGGTGACCTCGACAAGAACTCCACCCGTCGCCTCGACCAAAGCTTCAACGATCCCCTCGCCGCCGTCGGCCAGAGGGGCTAGTTCGATGGTCGCTTCGGGAGCCGCTAGAAGCACCCCTCGCTCGATCGCCCGGGAAGCTTCCGAGGCGGTCAAACTGCCTTTGAACTTGTCGGGGGCAATGATGACCCGCATCGAGATTGATCCCCTTCGGAAAATCGTCAGCGGGCGACCGTCCCTTCGGCCCGGGCGATGTCGGCCATGCTCATCGCCCCCTTGTGGACCTTCTGGTCGCGAATGATGAAGTAGGGGAGGATCTGTGTCTGGACCAGCTCGCGTTGTCGGAGGATATAGAGAATGTCGTCCGCCCGGACCGTTTCCAACTCTCGCTTGCCGATGATCAGTCCGACCAGGATATCGCCGCGTCGGATCGAGGCTCGACCACCGGGACTGTCGACCTGGACCGACTGCACGTACAAGCCCCCGTGCAACTTGGGGTCGACCCCCGCGACGTAATTCGAATCCACCGGGGTGACCTTCAAGCCCAACGTCCTCCAGACGATGCTGATCGCGTCTTCGGTCGTGGGAATCGGGTTGGCGGCGGGGTTCGAGACCAGCGTAGCGCCGCCTCGGCTCAAGAGACGGACGTCGATGGAGAGGTTTTGCTCGCGACCTTCGCGACGGACCACAACTCGGGTTGGCTGACCGGGTTGGGCGTCGAGCAGCCCCCGCTCGATATCGAGGGCGTTGGTCACGGAGAGTTCTCCGACCTTGAGGACTTGATCGCCGGCCCGGAAACCCGCAGCCTCAGCCGGGCTGCTCGGTTGAACCTCGGTTAGAAGGACCTTGCGATCTTCGCCTTGCCAGGATTCGGAAGCAACCAGGCCGTGCCACTTGAGGGCGAGTTTCCGGGTGCTAAGCATGTCCGAGGCAATCCGCTTCACGTCGTCGATCGGCAAAGCGAACCCGATCCCCTGGGCACCCGAGCGAGTGGCGACGTTGATCCCGATCAGTTCGCCGTCCACATTGATCAGCGGACCCCCCGAGTTGCCCGGGTTGATGCAAGCGTCGGTCTGGATCAGGTTGTGATAGATCTGATCGTCGGCCAGGGTGACGTTTCGCTTGAGTGCGCTGACGATCCCTTTGGAGATGGTGTTCTCGTAGCCGAATGCGTTGCCGATCGTGATCACGGTTTCGCCGAGCATCAGGTCGGCGGAGGACCCGATCGTCACCGGGATCAGGGCGTGGCCGGCTTCGACCTTGAGGACGGCGAGGTCCATCTCCCGGTCCGACTGGATCACCCTGGCGGGAAGGTTGGTCCCATCGAAGAGGTGGACCTCGATCCCCTGGACCTTGTCGACGACGTGGTGATTGGTGAGGATGAACCCTCGGGGGTCGACGATCACGCCGGTTCCCATCCCGCTCACCTTGGGTCGTTGACTTTCTTCGGGCTTGAAGGGCCATCGGTTGTTCGACGCCGAGTGCTTCTCGCTCGAAATGTTGACCACGCTGAGCTTGACCCGCTCGACCGAGTCGACCACGGGTGTTCGCCTCGAAGTCCGATCGGCTCGAGCAGGGGCGGCAGGCCCAACCATCAGTAGGCCGCCAACCATCGCCACAAGGTAGATTCCATCCCGAAGCATCTTGGGCAGTGGCACGATGGCGCCCCTTTAGGCTTAATCACTTTGACCAAAGACCCGGCTCGAAATCACCGCGTGACCCTTTGTGCTTCCAAAGGGACCGCCATGCCCGCCCGGATCATCTTGGGAGATGGTTTGACACCCCCCCGCTTGCATTGAATCGACCTCCCCAACCCCTGTCTTGCGGTGGTTCGAGACACGGGACCCGGGGGTTGTCCCCTTTTCCTTAAGACCGGCAAAGCTTGCCCAGGGTCAACCAAAGTTCTGGGATCAACCCTCGGGAAATTGAGGTTTGACGCAAAATAATCCTTAAGTTCGATGCAATCTAACCATAATTGACCGACCTCTCGAAGAGGTTGACATCTCGGATCAACGCTCGATAGCCTTTGGCGATCAGTGACGCGGTTTTCGGTTTGCGAAACCTCAACCCAGCCAAAAGGGAATCTGATGGCCGACAAATCCGCTCGACGAATCTTACTCGAATCCAGCCTGGCCGAAGATCCGGTCGATAGCTTCTTGAGGTACGGCCTAGCCGTCCAGTGTCTCCGGGAAGGCGACATCATCGAAGGCCGCGAGCGACTTCTCTCGTTGATCGCCGACCACCCGCAAGATCAAGTCGCCGCCCACCAGATGCTCGGCCAGTCCTACGCGGAGCAAGGCGAGCTTGACCAGGCCAGGGCGATCCTCGATACCGGGATCGCCCTGGCGACGAAGCGAGGTGACTGGCATGCGGCGGGGGAGATGGAAGGGCTTCGAGGTCAAATCGACTGACCGAGCGGTCAGGCGACCGCGTGCGCTGGTTCCTTCAAGGCGGCGAAGATCCCCTGCATGAACGCGGGGAGGTCGTCCGGCGTCCGGCTGGTGACGATGTTGCCGTCCTGGACGCAAGCGGCGTCTTCCCAGAGTCCACCGGCATTCTCGACGTCGTCCCGGATCGAGAAGAAGCCGGTCACCCGCTTCCCTTGGAGCGCGGAGGTTGAGCAGAGCATCCAAGGGCCGTGGCAGATCGCGGCGAGGACCTTGCCGAGCCTCGCGGCGTCGGCGACGAAGCCCACCATCGCCTTGTGGCGCCGCATGTGGTCGGGCGAGTAACCGCCCGGGATGATCACGGCGTCGAAGTCGCTCGCCTTGACGTCGGCGGCGGAAACGTCGGCTTTGGCGGGATAGCCATGCTTCGAGGCGTAGGATTCTCCCGCCTTCGGGCCGACGATCTGGACGTGGGCTCCGGCTTCCCGGAGTCGGAGCACGGGATACCACAACTCAAGGTCCTCGTAGAGCTTTTCGACGAGGACGGCGACCTTTTTCCCTTTAAGCTGATCCATTGGAGAGTCTCCCAGGACGAAGCGATTCGCTCGGCTAATCATTCAATCCTAGGAGCGACAGGCCTGCCAAGTCTACTCATCGGGTTCCTCAACGATCGGACCGAGGGGAGAAGTCGGCCATCGCGGCGACCAGGCCCGCTTCGGTGGTGTAGGGCGGGACGTAGCCGAGCGTTTGTTTGGCCTTCTCGATCGAATAGTCGAGGTTGAGCCCGAGGAACTTGTAGCGAGCTTTGTTCACCAGGGGGGGAGTGGTCGACTTCTTGCGGATCGCCCGCCGTTCCAGGAGGTTGGCCAGGGTTCGAGCCAGCCAGAGTGGTATCTTCCGCGTCGGGGCGCGAAGGCCGGCCAGTTCGGCGACCCGACCGATAAATTGCCGCTTGCTGACGCGAGGTCCGTCGGTCACGTTGAATACTTCGCCCACCGACAGATTCGACTCGGCGGCGAGGAACAGCGCGTGGACCAGATTCTTGACGTAGATGCAGTTAAGGGCTTGCTCGCCCGACCCGAAATAGGCGAACCGTTTGGTCCGGAGCGAGTGGACGAGCTTGGGCAAAACCGTCCGGTCACGCTCGCCGTAGATGAAGCCGGGTCGGACAACGGTGACCGGCAAGCCTCGCTCTCTGTAGACGAGAAGAGCCAGCGCCTCCGCTTCCACCTTCGATCGAGTGTAACCATCAAGAGCCTGGGCAGCCGGCGGAGTGGTCTCGTCGGTCCCGAAGTGGTCGCGGCCTTCGTACACGCCGAGCGAGCTGACATGAACGAACCGCTCGACCCGAGCCTCAACCGCCGCTTCGAGCAGAAGTTCGAGCGCCCCGACATTCAGCCTTCGAAACTCTTCCAGTGTTCCCCAGTCACCCACCTTCGCCGCGCAGTTGAAGACCCAATTCGCCCCGGCCACCCCTCGCTGAAGGGCTTTGACGTCTTCGAGATCCCCTTCGACCTTCTCGACCGCCCGCTCGTCGAGCCACCGGGTGTCGCTCGACCCCCGGACCAAAGCCCGGACCTTGAATCCTCTTTGGAGGGCTTCTTCGACGACGTGGCTGCCGACCAGGCCGGTCGCGCCGGTGATAAAGAGTGTCTTCGGTTCGCTCATCGTCGTTCCGGCGGCCTCAAAAGGACCTTAGATGGCCGGAATCCCCCCGACAGCGATCACTCGAACCATCCAATAAACCTACCCGACGGAACCACCTCGGTCAAAACCGAGGCGAAGTTCCGGCTCAGGCCGGGAAGAACGAATGGTACTGATCTTTGGTCGCACGAATGCCCGCGTGGACGATGTGGAGGTCGAACCCGATGACGAACATCTGGCAACCCCACGCCCTCATCCGCTGGGCGTAGTCGTTCCCCTTGGGCACGATCCCCCAAGGCTTCTTGGCCTCGGCGCAAGCCTGGGCGATCTTCTCGATGGCGGCGAGGCAGCGCGGGTGCTCGAACTCGCCGGGCAACCCAAGGGCCTGGCTGATGTCCGATGGGCCGACGAACAGGAGGTCGACGTCAGGGACATGGGCGATCTCCCGGACGGCGTCCATCGCGCGCTGGGTCTCGATCTGGATTCCGACGAAGCTCTCGGCGTTGGCCTTGGCCATGTATTCGGCCAAGGGCATCAAGCCAAACCGGCCATCGCGGTTGCTCCCGTTCACCCCTCGCTCGCCTCGGGGGGTGAACTTCGACCAGCGGACCGCCTGCTCGGCCTCCTCGGGCGACTGGACCATGCTGACCATCACACCGCCGGCCCCCGCTTCGAGCGAGCGCATGATCGAGGCATAGTCGGTCGCTGGCTGGCGGACGAAATGATCCATGCCGTAGGCTCGCGCCGCCATCGTGGTCAACTCGATGTCGGACATGGTGAGGCCGCAATGCTCGACGTCGATCCACAAGGCGTCGAACCCGCCATGCTCGCCGACCATCTCGACCAGCTTGGGGGTGAACAATTGGCCGACCCCGAACATCCGGACGAGCTGGCCGTCGGCCAGCAGCTGTTTCATCTTGGCCACGTTGCGATCCTCAGCGGGGTGGGAACCGGTTTCACTCAACTCGTATTTGCCTGGTTTGCATGAGCCTAACCGGCGAGCCGCCCCGAGCCAAGGGGCTGTCCATGAGGTATTCCCGCATCACCGATGAATGCCCGAAACGATTGTTCAGAGATTTTCCGAATAGGCGCGAACCTTGGGAGCGTCTACGCTGTCAGACCGGCGAACCCCTCGGGTAGACTTTCATCGGGTCGAACCGGATTCCAGTTGGGTTCGTTTGGGAAGTTCGCTCCGGGCGTCGAATGCGTTGTTCGGCCTCGGGACCTCGGAAGCTTGGTTCGCGAAAGTTATCTCGCCTTGGTTTTGATGCCTTCGGACGACTTGGCGGATCGCCGATCGAGTCGTTCCAACCCGTCGGCCATTCGCCGCGGGTGTTCCCAACCCGCCTTTTTTCTCGGCGGAAGTGAGGGTCTTGCCATGTTGAACCGCACGAACCGGACGCAGTCGGCCAATACTCTTGGGCTGAACCTCGGAACGCGGACGCTCGCCGTCAAGGCGAACGCCAACTTTGGCAAGCAGACCCCGCACTTCGCCGCACGAGTCCATCCCGTGCGTGCCGGTGTCTTGGATCTCAGCGACTCGACCTGGCTGGATTCGATCGTGATTCGATCGTATCCACCCTTGCCCTTGGCCATGTCGATGTTGATGGCGAAATCCAAGCCCACCGGCTCATCCCCCCAACTCCAACCTTCGAAACGTCGAGGTTGCGGGGCGGGGCCCTTAGGGCGGATTGCCTTGTTGGCGTCTCGGATATCGGTGAGTCCCGTCCCACTCGGGTCGGGCCACCAGCCGGAACGCTTCGGTTTGCGATCCAGGTCGAGACGACTCGCCCTGTGTTGCGCCGAGAGGTTCCACAGGACCCAACAGCAACCGTCGCAACGCGACCAGGTGCCCGAAGCCACGCCATGAGGCGAGGCCTCGGGGGATGAGAGCCGAACCCCCACTCATCGACCGAAATGTCCCTAGGAAGCTGCCGGACCGTGGCCGTCACCGCCGAGGTTTCGCTTGAACCGAGCGATTTCCCGGGAGTGAATCACGCTTCGATCCGCCGCTCCGGGAACTTGAGGTCCTGATCGGGTCGTCGGCCCGCGCGGAAGACCCTGGGTTGATCTCGACCCAATTCTTCGCCGCGCCCGAGCCGTCACCGTTGGCTGCCGCCGTTTTGTCTCCGGTCCCTGGCGATCGACCAGGGCGACCTCGACGAAGCCCGGCGCCTCGCCGTCTTGAGGCCGAGCCCGATCGTTGTTCGCCCTGGCCTGATCCCAAAATGGGCAGGAATCCAGGATCGACGGCGACGGGTCCATGCCCCCGGAGATCGGGGGAAGGGCGATTCTTGTGACCGCTTTCTTGACCGCGACCGCTGATCCGCTGAGCCTGCATCCCGAATATCCCGGGACCGAAGATCGGTGGTCCGACCTCGCCACCACGGTCCTCCGCGCCCAGGGCGGCGACCGCGATGCCTTCGGTTCCCTCGTCCAGCAGTTCGAACGAACCGTGCACGCGATCTGCTTGCGAAGGCTCGGCAACCCGAGCGAGGCGGTCGAGATGACGCAGGAGGTGTTCCTCCACGTCATGAACCGGATCGACCAACTTCGAGAACCCGAGCGGTTCGCCGGCTGGCTCCGCCAGGTCGCCGCCCGGATGGCGATCAACCGGGCGACCCGACGGGTCCCGCTCCCCAGCGTCGACTCGGAGATCCTCGAAGCCGCAGGCGAGCACCGCCACGACCCGCTCGACGAGCTGATCGCCCGCGAGCGTGCCCAACGGCTCTGGGCGGGCATGGCCCGCTTGAAGACCCTGGACCGGGAAACCCTGGTCGCGTTCTACATCCAGGGGCAGTCCTTGGTGGAGATCGCCGAAGAACTCGACGCCCCGCTCGGGACCATCAAGCGACGCCTCCACACCGCCCGGAAGCGGCTCAAAGTCGAACTCCAGGCGGATGTCGCCGACGCCGAGGAATGGTCCGACTCCGCCGAGCAGGACGAGACCGAAGAGTCGGGGGAAATGCTCGCCTGCTTCGCTTGATCCCCGACGGAACCGTCGCCGGGCTGGTTTCCATCCAAGGGAATCAGCCCGGCATCTCGTTCGAGGCCCCGTCGCGGATCAACTCCTGGAGATAGACCGCCAAGGTCCGCCGCAACCGGAAGTAATCCCGCCAGATCCAAGCAAGGATCGGGGCGATCATGCCAGCCAGGGCTAGACCGATCTTCCAGCGCCCGAACCCCGCGAAGATCGCCACGAAGAACAAACACAATCCCAGGAACAAAACCGACGCGACCGCGACCACACCGAACCTGCGCTTCATCTGGAGGTCGACCGACTCGGCCCCGAGCTGAATCGGCCGGAGCTTCTTGGCCCATTCTCCCTGACGAACTCGATCCACCAGGTCGCGCCTCAGTCAAACAGGGTGGTTCGGACCCGAGGCGGCGGTGTCGGCTCGGGCAGTTGGAGGATCTTGCTCAAGTCTCGGGCGGTCGAGGGGGAGTGGCCGGCGAAGTGATTGGTGACGAACACCGCCACCGGCACCCGCTTGGCCATGCTTTGGATGACTCCGGCGGTGGCGATCAGGTCGGGGGAGCGGTCGATCACCACCTGATCCCAGGTCGTGGTGATCTTCTCGATCGCCTCGCGGTCTCCGAGGAGCCGGACAAACCCCAACGGGCCGGTGACCGGGTCCAACTGCTCGACGACCTCGGCGGGGCGAGGCATCCAGGTCTGGTCGGTCAAGGTCAAGGCGGCGCCGTGGTCCCTGAGGACCTCGGCCAGCTTGGGGACGACCCATCGAGGGTTCCTGACCTCGACGGCGAGTGGAACCTCTCGTTTCGGCCAATGGCTAAGGAACCGGTCGAGCACTTCGAGGAATGCGTCGATCGAGGCGAACGCCCCTCGGTTGAAGTAGCCGAGTTGGAGCAAAGCCGCCGTGAGCTTGTCGCCGAGCGGTTCGAGGGAGGCGACGAACGCATCGACCTCCGCCTGGCAATCGCGGAGTTGCTTCTGATGCGTGATGACCTGGGGCACTTTGAGCGCGAACCGAAATCCGTCGGGCGTCTTGTCACGCCATCCTCGGACCATCCCCTTCGAGGGGATCCGGTAGAAGGTGCTATCGACCTCGACGATCGGGAACCGGCCGGAGTACCACGACAGATACTCGTCGGCCGCCATCCCCTCGGGGTAGAACGGTCCCGACCAGTCGGGATAACTCCAGCCGCTGCAACCGATCCAGATGAGGTGCGTCTCGTCGCTCATCCTTGAAGTATAAACACGCGGAGCCACCGAGCAAGGGCCGTCCACCCTGGCTCGATTGGTGGAACTGATCCAACCGAGCCTCGCTTGGGCACATCAGTTGCAAGATACGTCCGTTCAGTAAAAATCTCGCGAGGTGGACCAGAATAGGGGGCGGACATGGCTGCGAGCAAGTCGAACAAGCCGATGGAACCTAAAGCTTCGGGCGAGCCCAAGAAATCGAAAAGCGATGGCAAGACGAAGGCGGCACCCAAGGCCACGGCAAAGTCTCGGTCGAAGTCGACCCCGGAAGCCAAGCCGAAGTCGCAGCCGAAAGCCAAAGTCACGACGCTCAAGGAGCAACCAATCGCCGAAGTCGCCAAGGAAAAGCCGGTCCGAGCTTCGGACAACGCGACCGAGCGAGGCGACCTCTTCTTCTTCTATCGCCCCGACGTCGACGACGAGAGCCCGAAGGATCTGGTCGACATCAGGCGGCTCCACCTCGTGCTTCGGCCCGAAGCGGGGGACATGATCCGACTGATCACGATCGGCCGGAAGACTTTACCCAACTCAGGCCCGTCGGGAGGCAACCACTGGGCGTTCGTGGACCGGATCTTTCAAGATCCCGAGCAGTTTAAGGAAGCGTTGAGCGGGACCACCTACGAGACCGAGACCTCGGGCGAGCGGCACTTGCCCGAGGCCCGACCCGCAGGCGAAGGGGTTTACGCCTTGGTCCGGCACGGGCGAGACTCGGTCCTGGCCTATGCCCTCGAACTCCCCGAAGAGCTCGGCGAAGTCCAGGAAGCTTTCGGGATCGAGCGAGAAGGGCGGTTCATCGTCAGCATCAAGAATCCCGGAATCGAGTCGCCCGCCGGCCTCGGTCTAGAACCCGATCAGCAAGGGAAACTTCCCGAAGACTTGCAGAGCCAATTCGGTGCCCGAAGATGGCACCCGGCCGATCCTCCCGAGATGCTCAACTATCCCGGGATCGAGATGATCCTGATCGGTGGCCGGATCGAGCCCGACGCGGACTTGGGGATCGAACTCGACCCCCAGCCCGAAGACGAAACTGAGGCCGAGGTATTCCGGGACCTCCACCTCGATCGCACGGACCGCGTGATTCGCCCTCTCTTTGAAGGGAAATGGGCCTAAGCCGCGTCGGTAGTTTCAACAAAAATACCCCTGCGATGATCTAGGATCGTCGCAGGGGCATCTGGTTCACAGTTTTCGGATCGAAGAAGATCAGTTCCGGTTCCCCGAAAGATCTTTGCTTCGATTTTGCTCGATTCCAGTCAGCAATCCGTCGTTGACCTTGCGGAACATGAGCGCCTGATACTCGGAAGAAATCTCGCGGGAAATCCAGGACCGAGCCGATTCCGCCAGTCCTCGCCGCCCTTGCGATTCGGCAATCGCCGAATAGGCCAAAACCTGGTTGGCCGTGACGTTGTACAGCCGAATGCAGGCCCGAGCATCTTCGAAGCGACCGAAGGAGATCAAGCTGTCGACCAAGACGCCGACCAAGGTTTCCCTGGGGTCGCTCTGCGGGATCAAGGCGACAGCTCTCGCGGCCTCGGCATAAGCTGCGGTCGCTTCGGTCGGGCGACCGTTGAGCGCTTGCCCTTCCGCCAGCCGGATCAGGACATTGGTCCGGGCCTCGGGTTGGGCCAACCCCCGGGCGATCTGGAACCCCCGGGCGAACTGGCTTGATGTCGCGGCATTCGAGACGATGCTGTAGGTGGCGGCGTTCCGCCAGATTGGCCGCTCGATCAACGCGGCGTGTCGGGCCGAGTTGGCCAAGAGGTCGTCGGTGTAAGCCCGAAGGTCCGGAGGTAGCGTGGAAGGATCAGGGCGACCACCCGCGCTGGCTCGGATCGGGTCGGTGATCAACCTTTGGCTGCTGAAGGCTTCGCTCTCGACGATCCGAAACAAGGTTTCGGTTCGAGCAGTCATATCTTCGATCTTGGTTGCCATCTCGACGGCCAAGGCCCATTCCGGGAGCGCCGCCTGGAGTCGACTCCGCCGAGCTTCATCGGGCAAGGCGACTGCGGGAGTTCGCCCGTCAAACGCGGAACTCGGGTTTCTCGACCCTTTATTGGCGTCTCCGGGGAACGGGGGCACAGCGGACGCCTCGTCTGAAGCAGTGAGCAGGTCGGTCGAAGAACTCATCCGTTCCTCGGCCAAGCTGAGCAGCGTGTCGACCACCGCGACGACCCGCTGCTGGCGGACCAGACGTTGCCGTTCCTGAAGCGAGGCGGGAGCAGCCTCGAATAAGGCTTTGTGAGCATCTTCGAGCTGCTTGCTGAAGATCGCGGTCTGGGCGATCCGGACCAGGGCGAGGGCTCGTTCGCCGGGATCGGCGACGGACCGGGCGTCCAGGAACAGTTGAGGTTCGACGTAGCTGAGGCCACCCGGGTTGGGATTGTTGCCCTCACCAGGCGGGCGAGGGGCGCGATCGGCGGGTCGGGTGAGGTCGTCGGGGGACGCCAAGCCTTGCCGAGGGGGGCGTCCGATCACTCCGGGTAGACCTTCGCGGCCGGTCCCCGTGGTCCCCAATCCGGTGGACGACTCGGAGCCGGTTCCGGTCGAACCGAGGCGGCCGGCAGATTGGCCAGTCCCGGTCCCCGATCCCGATCCGCTGGAAATGGGAGGACCTTGGGCCGAAACCATCGACGGAAGCGACAGGGCGAAGCCCAGGCCGATCGCCGGGATCGCACGTAAGCTTCGAACTGATCTCATGGCGAAATCTTCCTTGTCGGAACCGGCTCAACCGAGGTTACCGCCCGGGATCGGTCGGTCCAATGAGGTCCAAGCGAATCAGGTCAAGATTGTGATGGAGGTCGGTCGGTGAAGATCTCAAGCCACCCTTCCGTCTCGCTCGATCCGAATCAATGACTTCATACTCAACATTCCGCGCGATCGGTCCGGGGTCAAGGCCCCACGCCCCGGTTCTTCGTCCATTGGGACGATAACCTGCTTCATCCGGACGCCTTGGCAAGCGGTTGTCCCGAGGTTTATGATTGGATAAGGGTTTCTGCTCTTTTGCCGCCACGCCAAAGGTCCTTTGATCTGCGGGGAGTCTTTCGCATTGGAATGGCACGCGACGACGATTCTTTCGGTCAGGAGGGGCGACACCGTTGCGGTGGGCGGGGATGGCCAGGTAACGCTCGGCACCACGGTCATGAAGGCCGACGCGGTGAAGGTCCGCAAGCTGCTCGACGGCAAGGTCTTGGTTGGCTTTGCCGGGAGCGCCGCCGACGGGTTTTCGCTCCTGGAACGATTCGAGGCCAAGCTCCGCGACCACCCCGACAACCTGCTCCGAGCGGCCACCGAACTGGCCAAGCTCTGGCGGACCGACCGCTTGCTTCGCCGGTTGGAAGCGATGCTCGTCGCCGCCGACCGTCGCCACAGCCTCCTCTTGAGCGGTTCGGGCGACGTGATCCAGCCTACCGACGGCATCCTCTGCGCCGGGTCGGGGGGTGGGTATGCGTTGGCAGCCGCCCGGGCCTTGATCGCCCACACCGACCTTTCCGCCGATGCGATCGTCCGATCCGCCCTGGAGATCGCGGGCGGGATCGACATCTACACCAACGGCCACCTGACGGTCGAGTCGTTGCCGAGCGTCGGTTGATCGATCGTCGGTCGTCCTTGCCGTTCCCATCCCTTCGATCCCCAACAGGTGACCTCATGCCCGACTTGACCCCTCGCCAGATCGTCGCCGAGTTGGACCGCGACATCGTCGGCCAAGGTGAAGCCAAGCGGGCGGTCGCCATCGCGCTCCGAAACCGTTGGAGGCGCAAGCAGTTGCCCGACGACCTTCAAAAGGTGGTCGTGCCCAAGAACATCCTCTTGATCGGGCCGACCGGCGTGGGCAAGACCGAGATCGCGCGTCGGTTGGCCCAACTTGTCGGTGCGCCGTTCGTCAAGGTCGAGGCGACGAAGTACACCGAGGTCGGCTATTACGGCCGGGACGTCGAGAGCTTGGTCCGCGACCTCGTCGAAGCCTCGATCGGCCTGGTCAAGGCGACCGAGCGCGAGAAGGTCGCCACCACCGCCGAGGATCGGGCCAACGCTCGCCTGCTCGACCTCTTGCTGCCCACCCGCGTCGACGCCCCGACCGATCCTTTCATGGAAGACGAGGCCGCCGAACGGCGGAACCGGTCGCGCGACAAGATGAAGGCGAGGCTCGACTCGGGCGAGCTGGAAGACCGCGAGGTCGAGCTGACCATGCCCGGACGATCCGCCCCGCCGATGTCGATTCTGGGTGCTCCCAACATGGAGCAGATGGAGATGGATCTTCAGGGAATGTTCGAGAAGATCATGCCCAAAGCCGCCAAGAAGCGGATTCTGACCGTCGCCGAGGCCCGGCCGATCCTGGTCGCCCAGGAGAGCGAGGCGCTGATCGACCCCGACAAGATCAACCAGGTCGCCGTGGGCTTAGCCGAAGAGTCCGGGATCATCTTCTTGGACGAAATCGACAAGATCGCCGGGGGGGGCGAAGACGGTGGCGGCGGACGAGGCCCCGACGTTTCCCGCCAAGGAGTCCAGCGCGACCTGCTCCCGATCGTCGAGGGGACCACCGTCAACACCAAGTACGGCCCGGTCAAGACCGACCACGTCTTGTTCATCGCCGCCGGGGCGTTTCACCGGTCGAAGCCCTCCGACCTCATGCCCGAACTGCAAGGCCGGTTTCCGATCCGGGTCGAACTCCAGGACCTCACCCGCGACGACTTCGTCCGCATCCTGAGGGAGCCCCGAGGGTCGCTGATCCGCCAGTACCAAGCCTTGCTCGCCACCGAGGGCCTTGCCGTCACCTTCGGCGACGACGCGATCGACGCGATGGCCGACCTCGCCCACCAGGTCAACCGAAGTACCCAGAACATCGGCGCCCGGAGGCTCCACACGATCCTCGAACGGGTCGTCGAAGACCTTTCGTTCGACGCCCCCGACCGCGAGGAAAAACAGATCACCATCGACGCCACCTACGTCCGCGACCGCCTCGACGCCCTCGCCAAAGACGAAGACCTGAGCCGCTTCATCCTCTGATCGGATCGATCAGACCGACTCGCCCGCTAGCCAGCCCATGCTCCAGGCCCCCTGGAAGTTGTAGCCGCCGATCAGGCCGTCGAGGTCGAGGACCTCGCCCGCGAAGTGGAGGCCGGGCTGGATTCGGCTTTCGAGGGTCTTGGGGTCGACCTCGTCGAGACAGACGCCCCCGCTCGTGACCTCGGCCTTGGCGAAGCCGAGAGTCCCGCTCACGGGGAGCCGCAACCCTTTCAAGCCTGCAACCAGGGACCGACGCTCCTCGCGCGATAAGTCGGGTCCGAGCCGGTCCACCGGCAGGCCCGAAGCGACGACCACAGCCTCGGCCAGCCGCTTGGGCAGGGCTTCGGGCATCAGCGTTGTTACCGATCGGCGACCCGACCGACCGGCCGCCTGGAAGTAGCGGTCCAACTCTTCGGCCTTCGTGTTGGGGACGAGGTCGATCGCCAGGTCGAGCTTTTCGGGGCCGTCGTGCCGGGCGACGGCGCGGCTGACGTCGAGGATCGCCGGGCCGGTCAGGCCGAAGTGGGCGAACAGCAGGGCCTCTCGGCGCTCCAGGAGGGGCGGGCCGCCGTTGTGGCGGATGCTTGCCACGACGTCGGGCATCGTCAAGCCTTTAAGTTCGGAGACCCAAGCCGGGTCGACCCGGATCGGCACCAGCGCCGGGCGAGGCTCGATGATCGAGTGGCCGAAGTGGCGGGCCACGGCGTAGCCATCGCCGCAAGTACCCGAACCGGGGTACGACTGGCCGCCAACAGCCACGATCACGCGGGCGGCCTCGATTGAGGCGTCCGCAGTCCGGATCGTGAAGCCGGTTTGATCCGAATGGGCGAGGACTTCGGTCACGCCCGAGCTGGTCCGGACCTCGGCGTCGGTCCGACCCAAACGGGCAAGCAGGGCGTTGACCACGTCGACGGCGCGGTCGGACAGGGGGAAGACCTTGCCGTTGCCCTCGACCTTGGTGGGGACGCCCTCATGCTCGAACAGCTCGACCGACCGCTCGACGCTCAAGGCCCGGAGCGAAGGGCCGAGGAACTTCCCGCCCGCGCCGAACGCCGCCTGGATGCTCCGGGCGCCCTGGGCCTCGGAGGGGTCGTAGATCGGGTCGATCGGGCCGGAGATGACGCGGAGGTCGCGGAGACCTCGGGCGTTGGTCAGGTTGCACCGGGTTCCGCCCGACATGAGGATCTTGACGCCCGGTCGCCGGTTCTTTTCGAGCAAAATCACCGATCGACCGCGCTCGGCGGCCCGGATCGCGGCGCAAAGCCCGGCGGCCCCCGCGCCGAGGATGGCCACGTCGTATCGGCGAGGAGTATCAAACATCGGGGCGGATATTCATCGGTTGGAGGGGCGAATCAAACGGACCCGATCAGCCTGCGGACTTCGCGGGCGATCATCAACTCCTCTTGAGTATGCACCACCAAGACCCGAGTCGGCGAGTCGGTCGCGGCGATATCGGCGTCGACCGGCTTCGCCTCGTTCCTCGCGGCGTCGAGTTTGATCCCCATGAAGTCCAGCCCCGAGCAAGCGGCGGAGCGAAGCGTTGCGCTGTTTTCGCCCACCCCGGCGGCGAAGACGAGGGCGTCCACCCCCCCCAAGGTCGCGGCCATCCCGCCGATGGTGGATCGGATTCGAGCGACGTAGATCTCCAGGGCCAGGCGAGCCTGGTCGTTCCCCCCGTCGGCAGCCGCTTCGACCTTCCGGTAATCGCCCGAGACACCCGACACACCGAGCAACCCCGACTGGTGGTTCAAGGCGTCGTCAAGCCCGTCGCGATCAATCTTATTCTCCTTGAGGAGGTAGAGCAGGACCCCGGGGTCGACCGAGCCTGACCGGGTCCCCATCATCAGGCCGTCGAGCGGGGTGAAGCTCATCGAGGTATCGACCGGCTTCCCCCCTCGGATCGCCGAGGCCGAGCACCCGTTGCCGAGGTGGCAAATCACCAGGCGAAGCGTGGATGGGTCACGGCCGAGGATCTCGGCGGCCCGACCGGCGCAATAGCTGTGGCTGATCCCGTGGAAGCCGAACCGGCGGATGCCCCAGTCCTTGGTCCAACTTTGCGGGATCGGGAGGGTGACAGACTGGCGCGGGAGGTCTCCGAAGAACGACGTGTCGAAGACGGCGACTTGGGGCAAATCGGGCAGGGTCTTTTGGGCGGAAGCCAGTCCGGCGAGGGCGGGAGGGTTGTGGAGCGGTGCCAGTTCGATCAACTGCTGGATGTCCGCTTCGACCTCGGGGGTAATCTGGACGCTCTCCTGAAATTTGGTCCCACCGTGAACGATCCGGTGGCCCACGGCCCGGATCTCGGCACGATCCGACGCGGCGAGGACCGCCTCGATCGCCAGGGTCGCGGCGCCTCCGGGGTCGGAGACATCGCAGCTTCGAGGCGATTTCGGGCCGTCTCCTACCTGGACGCTCAACTCGGCGGATTGCCCCTCGCGCCAATTGACCGAACCTTGGACGAGCGGGGTATTCGCTCCCTTGTCGAACAGTCCGAACTTGAGGCTGCTGGAACCCGTGTTGAGGACAAGCCAACTCAAGGGTTCGCTCCCAGATCTAGAGGTCGGTCGAGGTCGAGACCAGAATCAAGCCGGCTCGCCGCGATGGCGGACCTGGACCGAGCCGTCGTCGTGGCCGATCAGGACGGTCTCGGCCATCCCGAGGAACAAGCCGGTGTCGACGACTCCGGGGATGTCGTGCAGCGCCCGCTCGAGGGCGAGCGGGTCGTCGATCGGCCCGGATCGGCAGTCGAGGATCAGGTTGCCGTTGTCGGTCCGGAACGGGATCTGTTCGGTGGTCTCGAAGCCGGTCGGATGGGGGACGGACCGGATCTCGCCAAAAAGGCCGAGCTTGGCCAGTCGGCGTTGGACCAGGGACAGGCCGAACGGGATCGCCTCGATCGGGAGCCGGCCGCGACTCCCGAGCTTGGGGACTTCCTTGCCCGGTCCCACGAGGATGATGAGCCGCTTCGACGACGCGGCCACGATCTTCTCGCGGACCAAGGCGCCTCCATACCCTTTGATCAGGCTCAGGTCGGGGGCGACCTCGTCGGCCCCGTCGAAGGTGGCGTCGAGTTCGTCGACCTCGTCGAGCGTGGCCAGGGGGATTCCCAGGTCGCTCGCGAGCTTGGCGGTGCTGGCCGAAGTGGGGACGCCCCGGACCTGCAACCCTTCCTGGACCTTTTGGCCCAGGGCCTTGACGAACAAAGTCGCCGCTCGACCCGTTCCCAGGCCGATCACCGTGCCATCATTGACGAATCCGAGAGCTCGATCGGCGAAAGTCATGGTCGGCGCGGCCCTTGAGCGAAGATCAAGTGTCAGAAATTACCGGGCGTTCGACGAAACGGTACCGACCTCGCGGCCTTCACGCTCGACGAGGGCGATCTGGTCCTTGGCGGCCTCGACGACTTTTTCGGGGGTGAACCCGAACTTGATCAGGAGCGCCTTGAGCGGTGCCGAGGCCCCGAAGGTGTTCATCCCGATCTTCGCCCCTCGCTTTCCCGTGTACTTTTCCCAGCCGAAGGTCGAAGCTTGCTCGATATAAACCCGGGCGTGGACGTCGTGCGGGATCACGCTTTCCTGATACTCCTCGTCCTGCTTCTCGAAGAGGTCCCAGGACGGCATGGAGATCACCCGCGCCTTGATCCCTTCGGCTTTGAGGGTTTCGAAGGCCGCGACGCAGTGCTGGACCTCGGAGCCGGAGGCCATCAAGAGCACTTCGGGCTTGCCGTCCTCGGAGTCGGCCATGATGTAGGCCCCTTTGGCCAGGCCCGAGGCGGCGGCATACTTGGTCCGGTCGAAGGTGGGCAGGTCTTGCCGGGTGAGGACCAAGGCGGCGGGTTCGTGCTTGAACTTCATGATCACTCGCCAGGCTTCGACCACCTCGTTGGCGTCGGCGGGGCGGATCACGTTCAGGCCGGGCACAGCGCGGAGGTTGGCAAGCTGCTCGATCGGCTGGTGGGTAGGCCCGTCCTCGCCGACCCCGATCGAGTCGTGCGTAAAGACGTGGATCGTCGGGATCTCCATCAAAGACGCCAGGCGGATGGCCGGTCGGGCGTAGTCGGAGAAGATGAAGAAGCCCGAACCATAAGGGCGGACCTTGGTGAGCGACATCCCGTTGAGGAACGCCGCCATCTCGTGTTCTCGGATGCCGAAGTGGAAGTTCCGCCCGCCGTAGGTCCCCGGTTGGAAGTCGCCCGCCATCGCGTCTTCGTTGCGGGTCAAGGTCGACTCGTTCAGGTCCGCCGCCCCGCCGATCAGCCAAGGGACGGTCTTGTCGATCTCGTTGATGATCTTGGCCGAAGCCTTCCGGCCCGCCATCCCCTTGGCGTCGGCGGGGAAGGTGGAAAGGTGACTGTCCCAGCCTTCGGGCAACTCTCGGCCGTTCATCTCCTCGATCTGCTTGGCTTCGGCCGGGAACTGGCCTTTGTACGCTTCAAACTTGGCGTGCCAAGCGTCGCGGAGGGCCTTGCCTCGCTGGCCGATCCCGGCTTGGAAGCGGTCGTAAACGCCGTCGGGGATGTGGAAGTCTTCGGCCGAGACGCCGAACTTCTCTTTCCAAGCCTTGATCACGTCGGCCCCAAGCGGCGAGCCGTGGGCCTTGTTCGTGTCCTGCTTCGACGAGCCGTAGCCGATGTGGCTGTGGAGGACGACGAAGGTCGGGCGGTGTTGCTCTTTCTTGAAGAGTTCGAAGGCTTCGGCGATGGCCACCGTGTCGTTGGCGTCCATCACTTCGAGGACGTTCCAGCCGTAGGCCCGGAAGCGGGCACCCACGTCCTCGGTGAAGGTGATATCGGTCGAGCCGTCGATGGTGATCCGGTTGCTGTCGTAGACCCAGCAGAGGTTGTGGAGCTTCAAGTGGGCGGCGAGGCTGGCCGCCTCGGAGGAGACGCCTTCCATCATGTCGCCGTCGCCGCACACGGCGTAGACGTCGAAGTCGTACAGGGTGTATTTGGGCTTGTTGTAATGGTGGGCGAGCCACAACCCCGCCGAGGCCATCCCGACGCTGGTGGCGACCCCCTGGCCGAGCGGGCCGGTGGTCACCTCGACCCCGGCGGTCATGTGATACTCGGGGTGGCCGGGGGTCTTGCTGTCGATCTGGCGGAACTTCTTGAGGTCGTCCAGGGTCAGCGAAGGGGCGTCGAGGACCTTGGTGTCTTTCTCGGTGTCCTTGATCCCGGCGAGGTGGATCAGCGAGTAAAGCAGCATCGAGGCATGGCCGACCGACAGGACGAAGCGGTCCCGGTTGGGCCAGAGGGGATCGGCGGGGTCGTAGCGGAGGAAGTCTTGCCAGAGCGTGTAGCCCAGCGGGGCCAGGGCCATCGGCGTCCCCGGGTGGCCCGAGTTGGCCTTCTGGACCGCGTCCATCGACAAGGTCCGGATCGTGTTGATGCACTTCAGGTCGATGTCGTCGTGGTCTTGGGCGGGCATCCGCAAGCTCCGTGTCGGTCGTCGCTGACTGGACTTTGGTTGAATCGGCGATGGAGGGCGGGCGAGGCGGTCTGGCTCGCCTCGCCGACGCTTTAAGCCGAGATTATAACGGCTCGGACCGGTTGGGGGCAGGGGGTCGCTTCCGAGGCCGATCAGCCGGGGTCGGCGCCCCACTTCCAGTCGCGGATCTCGGGCATATCCTCGCCGAAGGTGGTGACGTATCGCTTGTGCTCGGTGAGCTTGTCGAGGACCATCTGCCGCTCGTGCGCGGCCTTGGTGCCGAGTTGGGGGACGCGATCGATCACGTCGCCGAAGAGGTGGAACCGGTCGAGGTCATTAAGGACGCACATGTCGAACGGCGTGGTGGTCGTCCCGTTCTCCTTGTACCCGCGGACGTGGATGTTGCCGTGATTGGCCCGGCGGTACGTCAGGCGGTGGATCAACCAGGGGTAGCCGTGGTAGGCGAAGATCACCGGCTTGTCCACCGTGAACAAGGCGTCGAAGTCGGCGTCGGGCAGGCCGTGGGGGTGCTCGGACTCGGGCAGGAGCTTCATGATGTCGACGACGTTGATGAACCGGACCTTGAGGTCGGGAAGGTGCTTGCGGACCAGGCTGACCGTCGCCAGGGCCTCCATCGTCGGGACGTCGCCGGCGGAGGCGATCACCACGTCGGGTTCGGCCCCTTGATCGCTGCTGGCCCAGTCCCAGATCCCGATCCCCGCCTCGCAATGCTTGATCGCCGCGTCCATGTCGAGCCACTGAGGCTCGGGCTGCTTGCCGGCGACGACCACGTTGACGTACTGCCGACTTCTCAAGCAGTGGTCGGTCACGGACAGGAGCGTGTTGGCGTCGGGCGGGAGATAGACCCGGATCACCCCCGGCTTCTTGTTCATGACGTGGTCGATGAACCCCGGGTCCTGGTGGCTGAAACCGTTGTGGTCTTGCCTCCAGACGTGCGAAGAGAGCAAGTAGTTCAGCGACGCGATCGGCCGACGCCAGGGGATCTTCTTGCTCGACTCCAGCCACTTGGCGTGCTGGTTGAACATCGAGTCGACGATGTGGATGAACGCCTCGTAGCACGAGAAAAAGCCGTGGCGACCCGTCAGGAGGTATCCTTCGAGCCACCCTTCGCACTGGTGCTCGGAGAGCATCTCCATGATCCGGCCGTCGACGGCGACGTGGTCGTCGTTGGCCTTGATCTCGGCGGTCGACTCGCGGTTGCTGACCTCGAAGACGTTGCCCCAACGGTTCGAAGCGGTCTCGTCGGGGCTGAAGATCCGGAAGTTGGCCTGCTCCGCGTTGAGCTTGAGGATGTCTCGGAGGAACGTGCCCTGGACTCGGGTCGACTCGCCGATCGTCGCCCCGGGCGAGGGGACGTCGACGGCGTAGTCGCGGAAGTCGGGCAGGATCAAGCCTTTGAGCAGGAGGCCGCCGTTGGCGTGCGGGTTGGCCCCCATCCGCCGATCGCCTTCGGGGGCGAGCGCGGCTAGCTCGGGCTTGAGCGTCCCTCGCTCGTCGAACAGTTCCTCGGGCCTGTAGCTCTTCATCCATTCTTCGAGCAGCTGGAGGTGGCCGGGCTTGGTCGCCAACCCTTCCAGGGGGACCTGGTGCGCCCGAAACGTCCCCTCGATCTCGACGCCGTCGACGGACTTGGGTCCGGTCCAACCTTTGGGGGTCCGGAGGATGATCATCGGCCATCGGGGGCGCTCGAAAGGCGTCGAGCCGTCGCGGGCCTTGGCCTGGATCTCCTTGATGTCGAGCACGATCTTGTCCAAGGTCGAGGCCATCAGCTCGTGCATCGTGTCGGGGTCGTCCCCTTCGACGAAGTACGGGGTGTAGCCATACCCTCGGAAAAGCTGGTCCAACTCTTCGTGGCTGATCCGGGCCAGGACCGTCGGCCCGGCGATCTTGTAGCCGTTCAAGTGGAGGATCGGCAGGACGGCGCCGTCCCGGGCAGGGTCGAGGAACTTGTTGGAGTGCCAACTCGTGGCCAGCGGGCCGGTCTCGGCCTCACCGTCACCGACGACTACGGCCACGAGCAGGTCGGGGTTGTCGAACGCCGCGCCGAAGGCGTGCGACAAGCAATAGCCGAGTTCCCCCCCCTCGTTGATCGAACCCGGCGTCTCGGGGGCGGCGTGGCTGGGGATGCCCCCGGGGAAGGAGAACTGCCTGAACAGCTTTCGCATCCCTTCGAGGTCGGGGCTGATGTGCGGGAAGAACTCGCTGTAGGTGCCTTCGAGGTAGGTGTTGGCGACGATCCCCGGCCCGCCGTGGCCCGGTCCGGTGACGTTCAAGACGTTGAGGTCGTACTTCCGGATCAGGCGGTTCATGTGGGCGTAGACGAAGTTCAGGCCGGGCGTGGTCCCCCAGTGGCCGAGCAGACGGGGCTTGATGTGTTCGAGCGTCAAAGGCTCGCGGAGCAGTGGGTTGGCCATCAGGTAGATTTGCCCGACGGACAGGTAGTTGGCCGCGCGCCAGTAGGCATCGATCTTGGCGAGTTCGTCGGTGGTGAGGGCTTCGAGGGGGCTGGTCGCGGTCGCCAAAGGGTTTGTCTCCAGGAAGCTGGTCGGAAGCATTCGTCGAAGGGAGGTCCGACGCGAACCTCTGACCGAATCGAGCTTCGATGTTCGAGCGGCAATTGATGAACCGCGAGGCGGCAGATCCCATCGTAACATCATCGATAAGGCAGAGTTCTTGATTTCTCAGAAATCAGTTGGGTTACCAAACGGCAATGGGAAACGCGGCGCCGACTCCCGAGGGACGGGGCGGAAGGCCCGGATCGACCCTCCCTTCTGGAGCGAGTTCATCCGCAAGGTCGACTCCCGGACGTTGCCGACCTTGCTCGGGTCGTCCCCCTGAAGCGCAATGTTCTGGTGGCAGATCGTGATCAGCCGCCCTTTCTCGGTGGTCGCAACGACCACGGCGGTATGGTGCGGGTAAGTCTCGTGCCAGGTCTCCTTGCGGCCTCTGAGGCTGCGCGAACCGGCGAACTCGGCGTCGCGAAACTGGAGGATGTCGCCCGGGAGGACCTCCCTCAAGTCGAGGACCGGCTCCCCCCAGACATAATCGCCCGACGGGACGAACGGGAACCGCTTCGCCCCCGAGGCCCGAAGCGCCTCGACGGCCAGCGTCACGCAGATCCCATCCCCCACGGGCGCGCCGACGTGCGACCGGGCAAACTCGGCGACCTTGGCGTTGAGCGGCGGGAGCGGGGCGGACGCCTTCGGAGAGTCGCCCGACCGGGCCGGACCCGGGGTCATCAAGATCAAGGCGATCGAAGCAGCGAGCGATAAGTCCCGGCGACGGGCCTGCATGACCATCGAGGCGACCTCCGAGCGGCCAGTCAAGGCTTGATGACGAGGAACGGGAAGTTGGCCGTCGCCGCTTCATTGTTGCGGCTCGTGGAGGCTTCACAGTACACACGATAGGCGCCGGGAGTCTGCGGGACGCGGATGATGAAGGAGTGGTCTTCGAACCGGATATCCCGCTTTTCCGAGACGAGGCGGGGCACGGCTTCGCGGTCCCCGCCTTCGTGGTGGCTGTCGCTCTCCATCCTGATCTCGAGGTGGATGCCCAACTGGTCGTGGTCGGGGTCGTCAACCTCAAAAGTCAGCTTGTGCTCCGAGCCGGGGAGCAGCGGCTTGTCGGCGTCGTCGAATCGGGCAATCTTGATCCGCGGGCATCGGCTTTCCGGCCGCTCGCCCTTCCAAGCCTCGGTCAAGGCGTCGACCGACTCTGTTTTCTGGGCCGACGGAAAGAGGCTGAACCAGGTCGAGGTCACTTCCTGCTTCTGACCCCAGAAAAAGGCGTACGAGCCGAGGCAGCGGCCCGGGTTCCCCACGACCCCTTTGGCATAGCTATCCTTGTAAGTATCGGCCTTTTCGGTGCTGTTCGGCTCGATCGGGGCACCCCAGGCCGTCTTCGGCCCTTCCCAGAACCCTCGGGGGCCGAACTCGGTGAGGATGAACGGTTTATCGAACTTCGCCTTGGTCAGCCGCTCGCCGACCGACCCCGCGCCGCCGTAGGAGTTGACGCCGAGGATGTCGACGTCGGGGCAATACTCGCGGAACATGGCGAGCTTGACGTTGTCCTTCCCCAACTCGGCGATCACGGTCATGGTCGGGTGGTTCGGGTCTTCGAGGTGGGCCATCTTGGCGAGGTCGTTGATGGCCCTCCAGACCTTGGGGTCGTTGCCGTCCCCTTCCATCTCGTTGCCCAAACCCCAGATCAAGACCGCCGGGTGGTCCTTGTGCCGGCGGATGACGGCGCGGGTCGACTCGAATTGACGGCGGACGGCAGCCTCGTCGTCGTAGCGGAAGCCGTGTCGGGTGTGGCCGAGCCAAATCCCCGCCGCCACGGTCATCTTTCGACTGGAGGCCCTGAGCAGGAGCCTTTCAAGTTCGTCCGCCCCCCAGGTCCGAAACGAGTTGCCGCCAGCCTGTCTCAGCTCATCCGTAAATTCCGAGCCGCCCGCCCCCTTGATGAAGTAGGGCGAACCGCCCCGAAGCAGCGCGAACGTCCCGTCAGGCCGTTTCTCGACCTTGACGGGTACGACATCATCGCTCGCGGGGGGCTTGGGTTGGTTTCGGTGCTGGCTCGAAGATGTTTCGACCTCGATGAGTCCGATGCCATCGCTTGCGACGGCCATCCCCGCCCCGAGGACGGCCAGGCCCAAAGACGCGAGCGACCAGGGCGTGAAGGTCGAGAGTTTCATCTTGGTCGGTCTCGCGAGGAAGCCCGAGCCGGATCGACGAGAGTTGGGTCGGCTCGGGTCCTCCGAACGTACGATAGTCGAACAAGGGCGTCAACTTGGCGGACGATCAAAGCCCGACGAATTCGAGACAGGTGCGTTGCCGGGGCTGGGCCGACGAGAGCGGGATTACGGCGAAATGACTGTCGAGCGGGCTTCGGCCCACGCCGAACGGCGACGCCACCCGGGGGATGCTCCAGGTGCCTTCGAGCTCCTCGTCGCGGATGCAGAGGGGCAGGGGGATCTGGAACACCGCGTGACCGGTGCCGAAGAATGCCAGGAGATATGGGTAGGGGGATTCGTCGTCCGACCGCCGGGCCAGGGCCGCCCAAGAAAACGGGCTTGGCTCGGGGAGCCGGTGGAGGATGCATTCCATCCCGTCGATCGATCGGCTGTCGAGGTCGTGGTCGGGGTTGCTCACCCACTCGACGGCATCCTCGAAATACTGCATCTCGTCCTCGGGCAAGAGCGAAAGCGCCGCCCAGGTCAGCCCTTTGAAAGCGGCGATCGGGACGTAAGCTTTGGGCGCTTCGAACCCCCCGAGCCGGATCGCCCGGACGAACCGTTCGAGGTCGCCGCCGACGCTTTCCTCGTATTGGGCCCGGCAGTCGTCGCACTCTTCGAGCGTAAACAGCGAGGTGTTGCCGAGGACAGGAGGGGCCGCCAACCTCGGCTCGGCGAACGTCGCCCGGGGTTCGGTCCGTTCGCAGAGTCGGCAGCGAAGCTCGTCCGGATCGCCAAGGTTCCGACGGTCCACACCGTCGAGGCGGTATCGGGCCACGACCTCGTAGTTTGCGGCGAAGATCAATTCCTGCTCGGCGGCAAGCCAGTCGTGTTGGTGCCGGTCATGAGCACGGTTCCTCCGCTCCCACCGATAGTAAGCCGCCACCGCGATCTGTTCTGAGGAAGGAAGCATTCGGCGCCACCCTTAGGCAATACCCGAGTCGTCACCTCATCCTCGGGGCGACGACCAGTAACTTTTGATGCGTTCTCAACCACGTCGATCCATCGACGAGCCTGGCGAGTCCTCGGCCATCATCGAGCGGAAGAATCCCTCGCAACCGATCGTGTCGAGGTCAGGTCGTCAGCGACCGCTCCGACATCCCAGACTAGGAAAATCGCCCCGATTCGCCGGAAACTTGAAGGGGTCTGGGCCAGTAATCCGGCCCGATCGGTCCGGGTTGCCGGTTGTGTCGGATCGTCTCGATGGAAAGGCAACGCATCTAAGTTTACTTAGGTTTCGCAAGGGACTTGACCGGGATCTGGACTTCACACAGTCGGGTGTTTTTCTCAATCATTGGGGAATGATAGCCCAGGCGTCGAGGGTTGCCGTCGATGACCCAGTCCGCCTTGTGGTCTTCGACCCAGGCGCGGAGGGTGGCGACCGCCCCTCGGATTTTTTCGGGCTCCAGGTCTCCCTGAACCCCGAGGCAGACATACGACCCGGCCGGGCGGTCCTCGACGACCACGGCGCCGATGCCCCGGCCGGTCGGGCCGAGTTTTTGGGTCCGATAGACGAACTCCATCTCGACGTCGCCCGTCGAGCCGGGCTTGTCGATCATCACCGGGTCGATCGTACTGAGGACAGGTGAGGTCATCGGCACGTTCGACTTCGTGATGTGGAGGAACAACGGGTAGAACAGGACGTCGTCCGCGCCCAGGCTCGCGTTCTTGCCTCGGGCGACCGCGCCTCGATAGCCCGGATACGATTTGACCTCGATCACCCCCGGTCGAGTCGCTTCGGGCCACCCCTCGGCCAGAGGAGCATCGGCGTCGGCCGCCCTCGGCTCGACCCCAGGGACGGTGTAGCTTGAGAGCGGTAAAGTCACTTTGGGAGCGTCCTGGGTTTGAACCGGTTTGCTCGGTTCCGAATCGTCGAGCCGCCCGCAGGACCAGAGGAGCCCTCGGGCGAACAGGTTCAAGAAGACCGGGTCGGTCATCGTCTTGTTATTGTGCGGCAAAGTCGTCCCGAAGACCCGAGCTTTGCCATACTGATGGGTCCAGAAGACCGGGTAAACCTTCTTGTCAGTTTCCTCGGCTTCGGCAAGGGCGACGCTGTTAGGCCAGAGCTTGTCGACCCGGTAGAGCTCCTCGTTCCCTGTCGTCCACGCCTCGGGGAACCCCTTCATGATCGGGTGTTCGGGCCGCAAGTTCTTGACCACCAAAGGGTGCTGCGCCCCGTGTCGGGACGTCGTCACGCCGAGGAATTCGTGCCACTCGTCGGACTTCAGGCTCCGGAAGGTATGCATGGCGCAGTGGACGACGACGGCGGGAACACCCACCTTGTGCGCCTCGAGCATTTTCGCGACGTAGGAGGCGTCATTCACGTCGGCATAGCACTCGTTGTGGACGACGACGTCGAACCCTTCGGCCCAGTTTGGCTTGTCGAAGAGCGCGATCTTGTAACTGGTTTCGTTCTTCTCCTCGTTGACGACGGTCCAGTCGATGTTGGCCCGCGACTTCATCCCCTCGGTCAGGATCTTTTCTTGCTGCCGATAGTTGTGAAACGGACCGCCGGTCACCAACAGGGCCTTGATCGGCTTGCGAACCGTCGCGGCGGTGTCGTCCGCTCGGACCGGTGAGAGACCAAACGAAGCCAATGAAACGACCACCAGCACAATTGCCGCTCGAACCGATCTCGATGACATCGTGATCCGCCTTTCCCAAACGAAGCCAATGGTTAAGCCCGAAGAAGTGGTCCGACAACCGCCACCATATCTCGCCCCAACCCCCCTCGATAGGTCCGAGGGTGGATTAAAGACTCGACGAAACGAACCCAATTCGCGGAGAACTTGACCAAAGTCTCGACCGAGAAAGCACTTCCGAATCCGCCTCGGCCGGGTGCGTCCGATGTTTCGACCTCGCGCGAGCGACGGAAGTCCTGATTCCAGTTTGAATTGCTCGACCACTTTGACCAAACGAACCCAATTTTGACCTTGATGATGGGAGGCTTGCTCGACCTCTTTTTCCAAAACGAACCCAACTTCGCGGAGTCGTCATCCCGGAAAAGAATGACGGCCCCCGATGGAATAGTTTCTTTGTTCTGGGCGTCGATTAGCACACTATCTTCCGAATCCCCCGAGATCACTCCGGGGGGACGGCCATGAACCGAATGCAGACCGGCGAGGGGCAGGCAATCGGTTCGCCGATCGGAGCGAGTCGACCGGTGGAGGTTTCGATCCGGAAGACATTGATGGTGTCGGAGTTCTGGTTGGCGGCGAGCAGGAATTGACCGGTGGGGTCGATCGCGAAGTTCCGAGGGGTTTTCCCGCCGGTGGGTTGGAAGCCGACCAGGGACAGTTTCCCGGAGGCCGGGTCGGCGGAGTAGATCGCCAGCGTGTCGGGGCCTCGGTTCGAACCATAGACGAACCGGCCCGAAGGGTGGACCACCACCTCGGCGGTCGAGTCGCCCGGCTTCACCGGGTCGGGCTTGGTGCTGATCGTCTGTAAAGTGCTGAACGAACCCCGGGCCTGGTCGTAGTCGAACACGGTGATCGTGCAATTGATCTCATTGATGACGTAAGCGTGGCGGCCGTCGGGGGCGAACGCCAGGTGACGCGGACCGGAGCCGGGCGGAAGCGAAGCGAAGGGGGGGATGTTGGGCTGGAGGGTTCCCTCGGCGGGGTCGAAGCGGTAGACCATCAACTTGTCCATCCCAAGGTCGGCCACCACGGCGACCCGGTTCGTCGAGTCGAGGTCGATCGAGTGGGCATGGGGGCTGGACTGATTGGACTTGTTGACGCTCGACCCTCGGTGCTGAATCGTCGACCTTGCCGGGCCGAGCTTGCCGTCGGTCGCGATCGGCAAGGACCTAATACTCCCCCCACTGTAGTTGGCGACCAGGACATTCGAGCCGGTGGCATCCACTGTCACATAGCAAGGATCGGCGCCCCCGGAAGACTCGGAGTTCAAGGGGGAGAGTTCGCCGGTCTTGGGGTCGACGGCGAAGCCTGAAACCGAGCCGGTGGGCTTGCCGCCGTACTGCCCGACCTCGTTTACGGCGTACAGGTAGTTCTTGGAGGGATGGAACGCCAGGAACGAAGGGTTGTCCGTCTTTGCCGCGACGGATTGGTTGGTCAAGGCGCCGGTCCCGCTATCGAAGTCGAACCGGTAGATCCCTTCGCTCTTGCTCTTGGAGTTGGTGTAGGTGCCGACGTAGACCCGGAACTTGGGCGACTTCGCATCGGGCGATGGGGTGGGGGTCGCAGCCGGCTTGATCGGGTCGGCCGAGAAGGTTTGTCCCACCGCGAGCCCTCCGGTGAGGCCGATGCACGAAAGTAGACGCAGGGTCATGTGTCGCATGATGGGTCTGGGCCGTTCTTGAAGAATCGGGACGAAAGCGAATCGAAGCCGCACCTCGCGTCCTCGGCGATCGACCCAAGATAACGGTGTCCGAGGAGATCGGAAACCACCTTGGGCCTGCGGTCTCGTGAGCATCGGTTGGCGAATCAGCGGCGCACTTTGTAAGGTGGGGGTCGTTTGGCCGCCGCCATCGCCGCGACTCGACCGGAGAAAAGCCTCGATGCGGATCGCGATCCTGACCAACGAATTTCCGCCTCACATTTATGGGGGCGCCGGGGTTCATGTCGAATATCTGACCCGTGAGCTGACTCGGATCGACGATGGCCACCATTCGATCGAGGTGTTTTGCTTCGGCGAGCAGAACTCGCATCACGGGAACTTGACGGTCCACGGGGTCAAGCCGGGGTACACCTTGCCTGCGGAGGACCGCAAGCACGTCAAGTTCCAGGACACGATGCTCCGGAACCTGGAGGTGGCCGGGCTGGTCAAAGGGGTCGACATCGTCCATTGCCACACCTGGTACACCCACCTCGCCGGTTGCCTGGTCAAGCAACTGGCCGGGGCTCGCCTGGTCCTGACGACGCACTCGCTCGAACCGCATCGCCCGTGGAAGGTCGAGCAACTCGGGACGGCCTACCAGGCGAGTTCGTGGGTCGAGCGAACCGCTTATGAGAACGCCGACGGCGTGATCGCGGTGTCGGAGTCGATGCGCGAGGACGTCCACAACCTCTATGGCGTCGCCGACGACAAGATTCGGGTCATTCACAACGGGATCGACCTCGACCAATATCGCCCCACCCGCGACCCCGACGTGCTGGCCAAATACGGGATCGACCCGAGCCGACCATTCGTCTTATTCGTGGGCCGGATCACGCGGCAGAAGGGGATCATCCACCTGGTCGAAGCGATCAAGTCGATCCGAGACGGGGTCCAGGTCGTCCTTTGCGCCGGGGCGCCCGACACGCCCGAGATTGGCCGCGAGATGACCGAGCGGATCGAGCAAGCGAGGAGAGAGTCGCCGAACCCGGTCCTCTGGATTCCCCAGATCGTGCCCAAGAACGAGATCATCGTCCTCTACTCGATGGCGAGCGTGTTCGTCTGCCCCTCGGTTTACGAGCCGTTCGGGATCATCAACCTCGAAGCGATGGCGTGCGAGACGCCGGTGGTGGCGTCGAGCGTCGGCGGAATCCCCGAGGTCGTGGTCCCCGGCGAAACCGGCCTGCTCGTCCCGGTCGACGCCAGGAGTCCCGGCGACTTCGAGCCACGGGACCCCGAACGGTTCGCCCTGGCCTTGGCCGAGGCCATCAACGAGTTGCTCGACGACCCCGCCCGGCTGGCCTCGATGGGCCGACGATCCCGGGATCGGGTGGAAAGCTCGTTCGGTTGGACCAGCATCGCGCGTTGGACCGTCGATTTCTACCGCGACTTGCTCCATCCTCGATGAGCACCGGGCGACCCGTTCGGCTCTCCGTTTGCGATCCTGACCTCGATCGTCTGGTTGATCGCAGTAACCCCGAGCGGACTTTTGGTCGAGACAGGTCGGTGATTCCATGCGGAAATGGTTGGCGAGGGCGGTCGAGTGGCCTGGCGGCCATGAGCAAGGCGTCTTGATCGGCGGATTCACCGTCGCTGCGAGTGCCTGGCTGTTCCTGATCTTCGGTCGCCTGGTCACATCGGGCCGGACCTTGGCCATCGACGACCGGATTTTGCTCGCACTCAGATCACCCGGCGACCTCGCGCGACCGATCGGGCCGGTCTGGGTCGCCGACGTCGCGCGAGACATCACGGCCCTGGGAAGCACCGACCTCCTCTGGCTGGCGACGGTAGCGGTCGCGGGGTTTCTCGCGCTCGACCGCCGCTATCGGGCGATGGTTTTCGTCCTAGTCGCGGTGATGAGCGGTTGGGCCTTGAGCTTCGCCATGAAAGACCTGTTCAAGCGTTCCCGTCCCACCGTCGTCCCTCACCTGATGCCCGCCTACTTTTCCAGCTTCCCGAGCGGGCACTCAATGATGGCGGCGGTGGTCTACTTCACTCTGGGAAGCTTGCTGTCAAGCCTGGTCACCCGCCGTCGGCTCAAGTTTTATTTCCTGGCGATGGCCGGGCTTTTGTCGGGGCTGGTCGGGGTCAGCCGGGTGATCCTCGGGGTCCACTACCCGACCGACGTCATCGCGGGGTGGTCGGTCGGCCTGGCCTGGGCCACGCTCTGCTGGACGGTCGAGCGTCGCCTGGCTCGACGAGGGACGATCGAGTCGACGGTCTGATCCGTCTTGTGGCACGGCAGGTCCTCCCGTTTAACAAGGCTCGGGTGTTTTGGTGCTTGCCGCCAAGAGCTTTTCTCTGGATGATTGATCCCATCCCGCCCGATGAAACGACCACTATCCGCCCTGTCACCGCCAGCCCGAGCGTTGGCGGACCTTGGCATATCCGAGGAAGGATCGGCCCTTGAACTTGCGTCAAAAGCTTTGGTTGACGGTGCTCGGCATCTGTTCTGCCGGGTTGATCGTTCGGGCCGGGGCGGATCGCCTCGCCCTGGCTCGGTTCGATCAAGCGGGGTCGGACTCGCCGTCGCCTCGTCGAGAAAACCTTGCGGTGGGAAAGCCGATCAAAGCCTCGACCTTCCAGGACCACGACAAGTGGGCTGAGGCCGCCGTCGATGGCGACCCCGAAACCCGGTGGTGTGCCCAGGACGGGTCGAGTCCCCAATGGCTCGAAATTGACCTCGGTCGCCCCGAAACCCTGACGGGATGCCGGGTTGTCTGGGAGCATGACGACGCCCCTTACCTGTACAAAGTCGAAGGGTCGACCGACGGGAAATCCTGGTCGATGCTCCACGACGCGACCCGGTCGACCGACCTCAAGCAGAGTCGAACCCATTCGTTCACCGCGAGCAACACGCGGTTCGTCCGCCTGACGGCGACCGAGATCGCCGACGGGCACTGGGCGAGTATCTTCGAGTTCGAGGTCTTCGGGACGAAACCGGCTCCCGCGGTCGCCAAGAACGTCGAGAAGAAGCCCGACCCGAAAGGCGTCCTGAAAGACGTCAAAGTCCCCGCCGGGTTCGAGGCGTCGGTCTTCGCCGCCCCGCCGGATGTCCGCTATCCCACCTGCCTGGCGGCGACCCCGTCGGGCGAGGTGTTCGTCGGGATCGACGAGAACGGCTCGCTCGACGCAAAGGGGGATCGAGGTCGCGTCGTCCGCTGCGTCGATACGGACGGCGACGGCTCGGCCGACAAGTTCAACGTCTTCGCCTCGATGGACAGCCCCCGAGGTCTGATCTGGGACGCCGGGACGCTGTTCGTCCTCCACCCCCCGAGCTTGACCGCCTACCGCGACACCGACGGCGACGGCGTGGCCGACAAGTCGGAAGAACTCGTGAGCGGGATCGGCTTCGACCTCAAGCACCGAGGCGCCGACCACACCACCAACGGGATTCGCCTGGCGATCGACGGCTTCATCTATATCGCCGTCGGCGACTATGGCTTTGTCAAGGCGAAGGGGCGGGATGGCGCGCCGATCCAACTCCTCGGCGGCGGAGTGGTCCGGGTCCGGACCGACGGCACCAGCCTGGAGATCGTTTCGAGGGGCCAGCGGAACATCTACGATGTCGCGATCGACCCGAAGATGAACCTCTTCACCCGCGACAACACCAACGACGGCGACGGCTGGGACGTCCGGCTTAGCCATGTCGTTCCAAGTGGCAACTACGGCTACCCCTCGTTGTTCAAGCGGTTCGGCGACGAGATCATCCAGCCCTTGGCCGACTACGGCGGTGGTTCGCCTTGCGGGTCGATCTTCCTCCAGGAACCCGGCCTCCCTTCGGGCTTCGGCGACACGCTCTACACCTGCGAGTGGGGCCGAGGCGGCGTCTTCATGCACCCGCTCCAAGCCAACGGTGCGGGTTTCAAGGCCGGGCAAGAATCGTTCGTGACCATTCCCAGGCCGACCGACATCGACGTCGACGGGTCGGGTCGGATCTTCATCAGCAGTTGGCGCGACGGGGGGTACACCTACTCGAAGCCCGACATCGGTTACGTCATCCGGGTCGTCGCGTCGGGGTCAAAACCCTCGGCCTTCCCCAACCTAGCGAAAGCGACGATCTCCTCCTTGGTGGGCGGAGTTGCTTCCGGTTCGAGCGTTATGCGGCTTGCCTCGCAGCGCGAGTTGCTTCGACGAGGCCCTGACGCCGAGGCCACCCGAACGCTCGAAGCGTCGGCAACCTCGCCGAAAACCACGATCAATGGTCGGATCGCCGCCGTGTTCACGCTGGCCCAAGCCCTGGGACCGAAGGCCGACGACTTCTTGATCGGGCTGGCGAAATCTTCGACGGACCTCCGCGAGTTCGCGATCAAAGCCCTGGCCGATCGTCGAGAAGTCGCCGTCAAGGAGTCGAAGGTCCATCGGACGATCGCCTCGTCCTTGACCGACTCGAACCCCCGGGTCCGCTTGGCCGCAGTCGTCGCCTCGGGCCGGCTGGGGATTCTTTCTGCGGCTCCGACCTTGCTGGCCCTGACGGCCGACCTCGATCCGATCCTCTCGCACACGGCGATCCAGGCGCTGGTGGCGGTCCACGCGGTCGACGCTTGCCTGCTCGCCCTGACCGACGCGACCCAGGGCGTCGGGGCGTCGAGGGCACTCCAGGCGATGCACGATGCGAAAGTCGTTGAGGGTCTGATCAAAGCGGCCGAAGGATCGAAGGGCGGCCCCGCCCGGCAACTCGCGCTCAGGGCGCTTTGCCGCCTTTATTTTACCGAGGCCCCCTATGAGCAAGGGCAGTGGTGGGGTACCCGCCCCGATACCTCCGGCCCGTACTACAAGGGCATCACCTGGTCGGGGAGCGAGGCCGTCGCCAACGGGCTTCGAGCCGCCCTCAAGGACTCCGACCAACCTTCGGCGCGTTGGCTCTTGAACGAGATGATGCGGAACAAGGTCGACCTCGAAGAAACGACCCCCCTGGCCACCAAGCTCGCCCTCGAAGATTCCACGCTGAGGGCTTCGGTCGTCGACCTGATGGTATCTCGCCCCAAGCTCTCGGTCGACGCGATCCAGTTCCTGGAGTCGACCGCGAGCAGCCCGACCGTCGATGGGTCGATCCGGGCCAAGGCGACCCGAGGATTGCTCCGCCGCCAGAATCAGCCCGAAGCCCGCGAGTCGGGGCTGAGAGCCTTGGCCATCGGTGAAGCCGAAGAAAACCCCAGCGCAGACTTCCTCGCCGTCTGGACTGAATACGCCAAAGACAACCGTCATCTCCGCAATCTCGGCTCGTTCGCCAAGTCGGCCGAAGCGGGCGACGCCGGGAGATCAACGCTGGCCTATGCGGTCCTGATGGCCGCTTCGACCAACAACCGGGCGCCCGAAGCGGCCCGGGCCGAGGCTAACCAGGCGATTGGTCGAGGTTGGGATCACCCCGAGCTGGCCCCTCGACTCCTCCGGGCCGTCGGCCTGGCCAAGGCGACCAGCTTCGGGCCGAAGGTCCAGGCTATGCTCGAGGATCGGCGGACCGACATCCGACAGGCCGCCGAGTTCGCCGCAAGGCGGTTGAGCCTGGCCTTGAAGACCGACGAGAAGGTTGCAACCAAGGCCAAACCCGCCAAAGGCCCCAAGCCGATCGCGGCCACGGCTTACGAGGTTGTCTTGACCACCGTCCTGGCCGACAAGGGTGACGCCGCGCTCGGGACCCAACTGTTCGAGCGTCAAGGTTGCGTGAACTGCCACGCCGTGATTAAGTTTGGTCCGCTTAAAGGCCCTTACCTCGGCGACGTGGCGGCTCGGTACAACCGGAGCGAACTCGTCGAGTCGATCTTGAAGCCGAGCGCCCGGATCGCCCAGGGATTCGAGACCCAGAAGATCGCGCTCAACAACGGGCAAACCGTGGAAGGTTTCGTCGTCCGCGAGGCGGGGGACGAGGTCGAGCTGCGGAACTCGTCGGGCAACGTCGTCCTGATCCCGAAAACGGAGATCGAGGAGCGAGGCAAGGGGGAACTTTCCGTCATGCCCCAAGGGCTGATGGACCCGCTCACCCCCCACGACCTCGCTTCGCTCTTGGCCTATTTCGAGTCGATCAAGGGGAAATGAACCAGCCCGGTCGGGCGGTGGTGATCGCACCATCACCGCCGCCCGTTCCAACCTTTGACCAACAATCCAGAGGACTCCAACGGATGCGACTTCGCACCTTGATCCTGATTCTGACCTCCATCTTAGTCGCCGATACGACGCGGTTCGGAACGGCTCGCGGGGGCGACGAATCCGAAATGCTTGTCGGATTCGATTTTTTGGTAGCCATCAATCAATGGGTGCCGTTTTCCACTAACGAAACTTGCCAAAGACGCCTATTGGACGTTCGGCCGCGAGCCGAGTACGACGCCGGGCATATCGAAGGGGCGACGTGGGTTGATGTCAAGCAAGCCCGAGCAATTGCATCTCGACCGGGCGGCTTGACGGACCGAGACGCTTGGTTTGATTGGCTCGCACCGCTGGGGATTCACAATCGGTCCGTCGTACGAATCATAAGCGACGACCGACAACTCGAAGCGGCACGAATTTGGTGGCTGCTCCGATACCTAGGCGTCCAAAATGTTGGCCTCGTCAACGGCAACTTCTCGCTTTGGAAGGCCCAGCGGCGGCCGGTGACTCAGATCGTCGAAGAGATAAAGCCGATTACCTTTCCTGTCGACTTCCAGACCGACCGCCTGGCGACCCGCGAGGATGTGTTCTCCGCGCTCAAAGAGAAAGACGCGCGGATCGTCGACGCCCGGACTGCCGAGGAATGGACCGGCAAGGAGCTTCGGGCCAAGCGGGGTGGGCATATCCCCGACGCTTGCCGGCTCGAATGGGTCAACCTCGTAGACAACGACGGGCGGTTCTTGTCCCTGGATAAGCTCAAGGCCCGAATAAAAGCCGCCGGGATCAAGCCGGGCGAGCCGGTGATCGCCCATTGCCAGAGCGGCGGGCGTGCCTCGGTCGATGCCTTCGTCTTCGAGATGCTCGGCTATCCGACCCGCAACTACTATTTGAGCTGGTCCGACTGGGGCAACGCCGACGATACCCCGATCACGACGGACGAGAAGTTGGCGGAGCCGCTCCAGGCCCCGACCGCCGCCGAGCCGTCGCCAAAGCCATTCATGGTCGAATACTATTACAAGTGCAAGTGGGGCCACGCCGACGAGTTCCTGGCCCTGTTCGAGCGAAATCACCTGCCAGTCCTCCGCGAGCGGATCAAAGGGGGGGACATCCTCCGGGTGGGCATGACCAAGCCCCGGATTCACACCGGCGAGGCCGATCGGTGGGACTACCGGGTGACGATCGAGTTCCGCGACGCCGCCTCGGCGTTCAACCCGGCGCTCGACGAGCCGATCAAGCAGCGGTTATTCCCCGACCAGGTGAAGTATCGGGCCGAGGAGCAGCGTCGGTTCTCGATCCTCGAAGCCCATACCGACCTGCCGATCGACGCGGTGGACCTCGACAAGCCCGTTACCTCCCCTTGAGCGCTTCGGCGATTTCAAGCCGACCCACCCGGCCCCCTTCGCCGACCGCCCAGGCGAACCGGCCCGAGGGGGAAACGGCCAGCGCGTGCCACCCCTCGGCTCCGGCCATCCCCTGCCAACTCCGGCCGTCGTCCATCGACAGGTCGGTCCCCCCCGGACCAACCGCCAGCCACGAGGCGACGGGTTGGCGTGGGACGAACGCGACCGCCGACCGAAATCCAAGGGGCGAGCCCGCGATGTCGGGCTTGGATGGGCGGGGCGCCCAGGTCTGGCCGCCATCAGAGGTTGAACCAGAGATGCCGATCCGCTGGTCGATCCGCTTGTAATCTCCTCCAACGGCCATCCCGGCCTGGTCATCGCGGAACCCGAGGCCGAAGATCCCGCGCGACGGCTCGCCCGCCCCGACCGGGGTTGGGACGACGGTCCAGCTCCGCCCGCCGTCGGTGGAGTGGAAGACCCTTGCCTGGTCCGAGCCGCCGGTCCCGAACCAAGCCTGGCCGTTGGGCCTCACCACGAGGCACGTCCCGCTCGCGGCGAACGCCCCTTCGCCGGGCAGGGCGGCGGGCATGGTCCCCGGGTTGGAGGTTTGTTCCCAAACCCTCCCCGCGTCGTTGGTCAGCAAGATCACGAACCGGCCGTCGACCGGGTCGCCGAGCGCCAGGCCATGCTCGTGGTCCCAAAAGGCGATCGCGTCGAGGAACATCTTCGGGTCGCGGTTGCGATACGACTCGACGAGGGTGGTCCCCGCGTGGGTGGTCTTCATGATCCGCGAAGCCTCCCCCGGTCCGATCGCCAGGACGAACGCCCGCTCGGCGTCGAACGCTTCGACGTCGCGGAAGTCCAGCCCCTCCGAGTCCATCGCGGGCACCCGCCGCCAGGATGCCCCGCCGTCTCCCGACCGCAAGCAAGTCCCGTGGTTGCCGGCGGCCCAAACAACCCGTTCGTCGACCGCCGCCACCCCGCGCAACCGCTCGGTCGTCCCGCTCGGCTGGACCACCCAAGGAGACTGGGCGAACCCCAAGCTAGGGATGGCCAACGCCAGGAAAACTCCGGCCCAAATTCGCATCGGTGCTCTCCTCAGGGGAGTTCGGTCGGCCACGGAGGTTTCGTGGGTCAAAAAGACGATTCTTATCCGTGCCCCGTCCGTGTTCCATCCGTGGCTAAATTTTCTTTCCTTTATTCGTGCCGCAAGGCGTCGATCGGGCTGAGCAGGGCGGCCTTGACGGCGGGAAGGAGGCCGAAGACCACTCCGGTCCCGGCGGAGATCCCGAAGCCGAGGCCGACGGCCCACCAGGGGACCACCACGCTGACCATCTTCGGGTGCAGGCTGACCAGGGCGCTGAGGGCGTAACCAAGGCCGACCCCGGCAATCCCTCCCAGCAGGCTCAAGGTCACGGCTTCGCCCAAGAACTGGACAAGGATGTCGCGGCGACGGGCGCCGACGGCTTTTCGGAGGCCGATCTCTCGGGTCCGCTCGGTGACGCTCACGAGCATCACGTTCATGATCCCGATCCCGCCGACCAGGAGCGACACGCCGACGATGGCGAGCAAGACCACACTAGCCACCAGACTCATGTTGTGGAAGATGGCCAGGACCTCATCCTGGGTCCTGACCTGGAAGTCGTTCGGCTGGCGGGGCGAAAGGTCGTGGCGGCGGCGGAGGAGGTTGAGGATCTGGGCCTTCGCCTCGGGGACGTTCTCCTCATTAGTCGATTGCGCGGCGATTGCTAGCCCGGTGCGTTGGCCGGGATACATCTTGAGCGCAGTGGTATAGGGGATCAAGATGATGTCGTCCTGGCTCAAGCCGAAGAAGCTCCCTTTCTCGGCGAGGATGCCAATCACTCGAAAGCGGTAGCCGTCGACCATCAAGGTAGTGTCGACCAGGTCGTCGCCGGGGCCGAACTTGCGGGCCACGTCGCGGCCGACCATGCAGACCCGGTGGCCTTGCTCGACGTCGATCACCCCGAACGGGCGACCGGCGGCGACGGCGTAGTTTCGGATCGCCGGGTACTCGGCGCTGACACCTTCGAGGACCGTCGAGACCTCGACCCGACCGCCCCGGATCGGGACCGAGGGGCGCCGGAGGAGGGGAGAAACCCAGCGGAGGGCGTCGCAGTCGCGATCCACGGCCAGGATATCGGACAGGTCAAGCTCAACCCGGCCCAGGGTCCGCCCCGATTCGCCGTCGGGGCGCTCGGGCCAGACCCACATCGCGTTGGTGCCGAACCCTTGCAAGAAGCCGGCGACGTAACCCGTCAACCCCTGGACGACGCTGATCACGGTGATCGTCGAGGCGACGGCGATCACCACTCCCAGGATCGTCAGGAGCGCCCGGGCCTTGTTGGCTCGGAGTTGTTCCAGCGCGGTCTGGAGATTCCCGGCGATCAGGCTCAACGTGTCGGCCTCCGACGGGAGGGAAGCGGCCCCTGGGTCAAGCTCAGGGCGTCCTCGGGTTCACTTTCCGAGCGGACCAACATCCCATCTTCGAGGGTATCCAACGCTCGAAACGGCCCCACCACGATCCGGTCACTGCTCGACAGGCCCGACACCACCTCGACGCGCCTCTCGTCGCTCAAACCCGTCTCGATCGGTCGAAGCCGCACGAGATTCCCGTCGACGACGAACACCGCCTTGACATAGCCGGAATCGACCTCCCTGTCGCCGGTACCAGCACCGGTGACGGCGTCGGATCGACTGGCCGATGGTCGAGCGAGATCGCGGCGCTTGCGGTGGAGCACGGCCTGGACCGGGACGCCGAGCAGGCTTTCTTTGCGAGAAACCTCGACCTCGACATTCACCCTCATCCCCGCCTTGGGCCGACGCCGAGCATCGTCGAAGCTCACCGTGGCGGCGTAGGCGACGACCTCGCCGTTGGGTCGCCCCCGGGCCGCGACCTTGCTGATCCGGCCCGAAACGGGAACCGCAGGCTCGTCGGGCAGGAAGATCCTGGCAGGCTGATCGGCGACGACCAGGCTGACGTCGGCCTCGTCGATCCAGGCGCGGACGCGAAGTTCGTCGGGATCGAGGATCAAGCACAGCGGTCGCCCCATCGCGGCGGAAGCGTCGGGTCGAGTGGTCCCGGCGTCGATGGCGAACCCCATCCCGCCGCCCATCAAACCACCCGAGGCACTAGGCATCGCGTTCGTGCTGAGGCTGGTGGTCGGGCTCGAAACCACGTCGTCGCCAATCTCGACGGCGAGGTCTTCGACGATCCCATCGATTGCCGCCCTGATCAGCGTCCGGTCGAGATCCGATCGAGCCGACTCGTGGGCGGCTTCCGCCGCTTTTCGCTCGCGCTTCCAGCCGTCGACCGAGTTCCTGGCCGCTTCAAGCTTGGTCGGGGGCGTCGAGATCGAAGGCGCGATCCCCGGGAAGTTGGCCAGCGGCGCGGCGACGTTCGAGGTGGCTGTCGCGGCGGCCGGGTCTTTTTCGATGTCGCGGAGATGAGCCTCGGCTTTATCGAGGTTGGTCCGGGCGGTGTCGAGCCGGGTCTTCGCCGAGTCGGCCCTCGTCCGGAACGAAGCGTCGTCGAGCTTGAAAAGGACGTCCCCCTTGCGGACGGAGGACCCTTCTTCGACGCGAACCTCTTGCACCTTGCCCGACACCTTGGCGACGATCTGGGACTGGCGGACCGGCTCGACGACCCCTTTGGCCGCGATGGTCCGGGCGATCGGCCCTCGGTCGGGATGGCCAACCACGACGGCCGGCGGGGAAGGGCGAAACAGTTGCCAGTCGACCTCGACCAGGTTATGATCACGCCGAAAATTGGCCGCCGCCACAAACCCGACCAGGGCCGTGATTCCGAGAGTCCAGAGAACAAGTCGACGCATCGCGGAAGATTCCCCGGTTTGCCCGAAATCCTTATCTTAATCTTATATGCGGTGGAAGAATCGGCGTCGAGAATTTTGGTCGTATGCCGCCGGAGTTTTCAGATTTCGGGCCACCTTGAGGGAGCTTGGAGAACTTGCGATGGATCGCTCGCGGTGCTTTGCTGGTCTACTTGGGTTTGATGTTTGATTTGACGTTGATCCAATTCCCAACGAGAAACCCCGGCTACAACCTGATCCCGCTCCGGACGATCCTCCACGACTTCCGGAACGGAGGGGTCGAGTTGCTCGTCAATACGGTGGGCAACGTCGTGGCGTTGGTCCCGTTCGGGCTCCTCGTCCCGGTCGGCTTCAAGGTTTGGGCAAGGTCCGCCGGTCGGGTCGCGCTGGCTTCTTTTGGCCTGAGCCTGACCATCGAGTTGGCCCAGGCGAGGTCGGGGAAACGAGTCGCCGACGTCGACGACCTGATCCTCAACACGCTCGGGGGCCTGGTCGGCTTCGGCTTGTTGAGGGCCTGGGAGCGGCGCCGGGTCAGAATGCGTAGCGGATCAGGCAGTCGGGAAGCTTCGCCCGGAGCAGCGAGCAAAACTCCTCGACCAACTCCCCCTTGAGGCCCCGGCGGTAGCGGACGTTGCGGCCACCGGTCTCGGAGGTCTTGGCTTCCTGGAGGTCGGGCACCCAGAGCAGGCCTTCGGCCTTGGGGTGCCAGGCCATGTTGACCTCGTGGAGCTTGTCGTTGTGCGTCAGGAAGATCACCTCGGCCCGGAGCTGCGCGCGGCTCCGGGGGGAAGTCGAGTCGGCCACCCGATCCAGGAGCGCGGCGTAATCTTCGATCCACCCCTCATAGTAGATCACCGGGCTGAAGTTGAGGTGGACCTCGTAGCCCGCCTCGACGAAGTCGTCGATGGCCGCGATCCGCTCGGCGATCGACGAGGTCCGGACGTCGACCAGCTTGGCGATCCGTTGGGGCATCAGGCTGAACCGAATCCGGGTGCCGCCTCGGGGGTCGTAGTCCAGGAGGGCTCGGTTGACGAACTTGGTGGCGAACGACCCTTTGGTGCCGGGGAGTCGGCGGAACAGGGCGACGTAGTCGCGGACGTTGTCGGAGACGAGGGCGTCGACGCCGCAGTCGCCGTTCTCGCCGATGTCGTACACCCAGTCGGTCGGGTCGACCTGGTTGGCTTCGGGCTTGGGGCCGAGCTTGGTGGCGTGCCGCTCGACGGCGTCGAGCATGTCGTCGATGTTGACGAACGTGCTGATCGGGTTGGCGAACCCCTTGCGGCGGGGGACATAGCAATAAGAGCAGGACAGGGCGCAGCCGTTGGAATAGGAGGGGGCGATGAAGTCGGCCGATCGCCCATTGGGCCGGACTTCGAGGCTTTTCCGGACCCCGAGGACGAGGGTCGTCCGCTTGATCTTGATCCAGTCCTCCGCCGACCCTTCATTACCGTGCAGGCCGGGGATGTTCCAATGCGACCGGACGCCGATCCGCTCGGCGTCGGGGAACCGGTCGAGGATCGCCCGACCCCGATCGTACAGGGTGACGCTCGGTTCGAGGTAGATCTTCTCCACGGCGAGCGGCGACGGCCGCAGCTTCGGATGGGCAGGATCGGGCATGATCGGCTCGCTCGGTTCCGTCGTCCAAGATCGGGGAGGGCGAATGACCCCTCCCTTAGCTTAAGATTCGGACCCAGGTCGTCCAGGGCGACTCCGTCTCGCTCGACCGACTCGACGATCCGGGGGCCGGCTCGCCCGGGGCGATTTTTCCCGTCAATTTCGCCCCCTGTGCCGCCATCGTGTTGCACACCCTGTTCCTGATCCGCGACGATCGGTCCGCCGCGACCAAGGAGGCCCAGGCCGGTTTGGAGGTCTCCGACCGTCGGGTCAAGCGATGGTGTCGGACCTGGTTTTGCCAGATGGGTCGGGAGAATGGTTGCCGATCATCGAAGGGGATCGAACAATGGTGGGCGAGGGCGCCCACCAGGCGCGTGATCTTGGTTCAAGGTCGCCGAAGATTCCGAGTCGTCGAGAAGTCGAGCGCTTTTCGAATTTCCAACGAGGTGGGTTTTGAGCCAGTTTCCAATGCGACCGCTCGGCGGTTCGGACGTGATGGTGTCGCCGATCATCTTCGGGGCGTGGGCGATCGGCGGTTGGATGTGGGGGGGCGCCGAGGAATCCGAGTCGATCGCCGCGATCCAGGCGTCGATCGACCACGGCGTCACCACCATCGACACCGCCGCCGTGTACGCCCAAGGGTACGGCGAAGAGGTCGTCGGCAAGGCGATTCGAGGTCGGCACGACCAGGTCCAGGTCGCCACCAAGTGCGGGATGACCTGGGACATCCCCGGCGGGTCCGACCCCTGGGAAACCGACGGCCCCGACGGTCCCAAGATCACGATCCGACGCAATTCCCGCCCCGACAGCATCCCGATCGAGTGCGAACGGAGCTTGAAGCGGCTCGGGATCGACGTCATCGACCTGTATCAGGTCCACTGGCCCGACACCACCACGCCGGTCGAAGACACGATGGCCGCCTTGCTCAAGCTCCAGGAACAAGGCAAGATCCGAGCTATCGGCGTTTCCAACTACGATGCCGCCTGGATCAAGCGAGCCGCCGCCGCCGGCCCCCTGGCCAGCTTGCAACCCCCTTACAGCCTGATCCAGCGGAAGATCGAACCCGAAATCTTGCCTATCTGCCGCGAGCACGGGATCGGCGTCATCGTCTACTCCCCGCTGGAACGTGGCCTGCTCACCGGCAAGGTCGCCGTCGATCGCCAGTTCCCGGCCGGAGATCACCGGACCACCCACAAGTTCTTCACCCCTGAGAACCGCCAGCGAGTCCTCGACTCGCTCGCCAAGATCCAACCGATCGCCGACAATCACAACGCCAGTCTGGCCCAGATCGTCATCAACTGGACCATTCAGGAGCCGGGGATCACGGCCGCCTTGGTCGGAGCCCGCAACGTGGATCAAGCCATCCACAATGCCGAAGCTCTCAACTTCACCTTGAGCCCCGACGAGCGAGCCCAGATCCGCCAGGTCTTCGACCCGACCTCGTCCGCGATGATGGCCAAATAAACCGTTGGTCACCTCAAATGTGAAGCAATACCTCAAGGGACATACCTCGAATCATCGAGGATGCCCCTTCGTTTTGGGCTGATTCTTCAGACCAGGGCAGTCGGGGCTTTCGGATCGCCGACGCGACTTTTACAATCTCCTCCACATCCCTGCTCGGTCAAGTCTCCCAATCGACCATTAGTGAGGCAGCATGCCTGGCTTCGATCCGCCCATTGAACAAGCTTACCGGCTGGCCGTCGAGCGTTACGCGACGCTCGGGGTCGACGTCGACGCGGCGATCGATCGTCTGGGCGGCATCGCCGTCTCGCTCCATTGCTGGCAGGGGGACGATGTCGGCGGGTTCGAGGGGACCGGCGAAGCGTTGAGTGGGGGTATCGCCGTCACGGGGAACTACCCAGGGAAGGCTCGGACGCCGGACGAGTTGCGGTCCGACCTCCTGCGAGCCTATTCGTTGATCCCCGGGCGACACCGGCTCAACCTGCACGCGAGCTATGGCGACTTCGCCGGGCGAAAGGTCGACCGCGACGAGGTCCGCCCAGAACATTTCGACGGGTGGGCGGATTGGGCCAAAGAACACCACCTGGGGGTCGACTTCAACCCGACGTTCTTCTCGCACCCGAAGGCCAACGACGGATACACCTTGGCCCATCCCAACCGTGGAATTCGGCAGTTTTGGGTCGATCACGGGATCGCTTGCCGCGAGGTCGCGGCGATGTTCGGACGAACGCTCGGGTCGGCCTGCATCATCAACTTCTGGATGCCGGACGGGTCGAAGGAGACTCCGGTGGACCGGAAAGGGCCTCGCGAGCGGTTGATCGAGTCGCTGGATGCGGTGCTGGCCCGGTCGATCGACCCGAGCCTGGCTCGCGACTCGGTGGAAGCCAAGTTGTTCGGGCTGGGGTCGGAGTCGTATGTCGTCGGTTCGCACGAGTTCTACCTCGGTTATGCGATCACGAGGTCGACCTTGCTCTGCCTCGACAGCGGACATTTCCACCCGACCGAGGTGATCTCGGACAAGATCTCGAGCACGCTCGCCTGGCTCGACGAGGTCTTGCTCCACGTCAGTCGGGGGGTCCGATGGGATAGCGACCATGTCGTGACGTTGACCGACGAGTTGCAAGCGATCGCCGCCGAGGTCGTCCGGGGCGACTACCTCGACCGGGTTCGCTTCGGGCTGGACTACTTCGACGCCAGCATCAACCGGGTCGCCGCCTGGGTCATCGGGACCCGCGCCTTGCTCAAGGCGATCTTGATCGCCCTCCTGGAACCGGTCGGGGTGCTCCGACACTACGAGGCCGAGGGCGACCTGACCGCTCGGTTGGCCCTGATGGAAGAAGCCAAGGCACTCCCCTGGGAAGCGGTCTGGGATCATTACTGCTTGAGGGAAGAGGTTCCGGTCGGGCGCGATTGGCTCGACGAGGTCCGGGCTTATGAGGTTGACGTCCTGGCGAAGCGATGACGGGAGCGACGCGATGGGCCGGACGATCCTCGAACTCGCGGGCGTTAGCAAGGCGTTTGGCGGCGTCCAGGCGCTTCGAGGGGTGTCATTCGACCTCAAGGCGGGCGAGGTCCACGCCCTGGTCGGCGAGAACGGGGCGGGCAAGTCGACCTTGATCAAAGTGATCACCGGCGCCCACGCCCCCGACTCGGGGTCGATCGCCATCGACGGCGTTCCTCACGATCGGATCGACCCGGCGCTCGGTCGCAAGCTCGGGGTCGCCGCGATCTACCAGCAGCCCGCGCTCTTCCCCGACCTGACCGTCAGCGAGAACATCGCGATGGGGCTCGAACCGCCGGGAGCCTGGCGATGGATCGACTGGGGCGGTCGCCGAATCCAAGCCCGACGACTCCTCGAACGGATCGGCGCGTCGATCGACCCCGACGCCGAAGTCCGCGACCTCTCGATGCCCGAGCAACAACTCGTCGAGATCGCCCGGAGCGTCGGCGCCGAGGCGAAGATCCTCATCCTCGACGAGCCGACCTCGTCCCTCACCGACCTCGAGGTCGACCGCTTGTTTCGGGTCGTCGGCGAACTCAAAGGGCACGGTGTTGGCCTGCTCTACATCTCCCATCGCCTCGAAGAATTGCCTCGGATCGCCGACCGGGTCTCGGCGCTCCGCGACGGCGCGATGGTCGGGACTCGGGCGATGGCGGAGGTGGATCGATCGACCTTGATCCGGATGATGGTCGGGCGCGACCTGTCGAGCGTTTTCCCGAAAGTATCGGTCGAACCCGGTCCGGTCGCGCTCCGGGTCGAGGGTCTATGCTGCCAGGAGTCGGGGGTCCGCGATGTGACCTTCGAGGTGAGGCGCGGCGAGATGCTCGGCCTGTCCGGGCTGATCGGGTCGGGTCGGACCGAGCTGGCCCGGGTCTTGTTCGGCCTGACACCTCTCGATTCGGGCCGGATCGAGGTCGATGGCGAGGAAGTCTCGATCCGGTCGCCGCTGGATGCGATCGGGGCGGGAATCGCCTACGTCCCCGAGGACCGCCGCCGCCACGGCGTGATCCTCGAACTCCCCGTGGCAGCTAACATGAGCCTGGCGACGCTCGACAAGGTCTCGACCCTGGGTTGGCTCCGGTTGGTCCGAGAGCGGATCGCGGCATTGGCCATGGTCGATCGCCTCGGGGTGAAGACGGCGACGATCGACGCGGCGGTGGGCGAACTTTCGGGCGGGAATCAGCAAAAGGTCGCCCTCGGCCGCTGGCTTGAAGCGAAGCCGAAGGTGTTGATCCTCGACGAGCCGACGCAAGGGGTCGACGTCGGGTCGAAGTCCGAGATCCACCGGATCATGGGCCAGCTTGCCCTCGAGGGGGTGGCGATCGTGATGATCTCCTCCGAACTTCCCGAGATCCTCGGGATGAGCGACCGGGTGGCGGTCGTCCACGCCGGGACGATCGTGGCGACGCTCGACCGCAGCGAGGCCGATGCCGAGACGATCATGACCTGGGCGTTGGGCCACGGGGTTCGGGCCGAGCGATCATCGACGGCACCGCCGCCGGTCGAGGCGAGCGAGGTGGCGGGATGATCGGTCGATCTCATCGGGAAGTCTCGATCGTGGCGGCTTATGCCGTCATCCTCGTGATCCTCGGATTCCGCGCCCCCGGGTTTTTCCAGGTGGAGAACTGGAGGAGCCTGGCGGTGGCGACCGCGCCGGGAGCGGTGGCGGCGATGGGGATGACCCTGGTGATCCTGTGTCGGCAGATCGACATCTCGATCGGGTCGCAAGCGGGATTGTGCGCGGTGGCCTCCGGTTTACTGGCCAAACAAGGGTGGCCGATGCCGCTGGTGGCGCTTGCCACGATCACGCTCGGCGGGATGTTGGGGGCGATCAACGGAGGGTTGGTCGCGGGCCTGAAACTGCCTTCGATCGTCGCCACGCTGGCGACTTTGGTGATCGAGCGCGAGTCGCTGAGGTGGTGGCGGGAAGGGGAGTTCGTCCGCGGGCTTCCGGGCCATTTCCAGTGGTTCGGCCTCGGCCAGTCGGCGGGTCGATGGGTGATCCTCGGGGTGTCGGCGGTCGTCGTGGTGGTGGTCTCGATTGGTTTGCGATTCCTCGCGGTCGGTCGGGCGGTTTATGCCTCGGGGTCGGACGCCGAGGCGGCGCGGCTGGCGGGGCTGAGGCCGGATCGCGTCGTCTTCGGGGCCTTCGTGGTGATGGGGAGCCTGGCCGGACTTTACGCCTTGCTGATCGTCATCCAGTTCCCCACCGTCGACCCCAAGATCGGTTCGGGCCTGGAGTTGCAAACCATCGCGGCGGTGGTGATCGGCGGGGTGGCGATCACCGGGGGACGGGGTTCGCCCGTGGGTGCCCTGCTCGGGGTCGTCCTCCTGGCCACGATCAACCCCGCCCTGATCTACCTGGGGACGAGCGCCTCGTGGGGCAAAGCGATCGAAGGGGGGGTCATCCTCCTGGCCGTCGCCTCCGACGGGTTGACCCGGAAGGGGCGTCGAGCGCGATGAGCCAATCCCGTCGATTTGGTCCTTGGGTCCTGATTGGTTTGATCGCGGTCGAGGCCGCCATCTTCTCGAAGATCGGGACGAACTTCGCCACTGTCGGCAACTTGTTCGAGGTGATCCGCCTGGCCGTCGAGGTTGGCTTGCTCGCCCTGGCCTTGACTCCGGTGATCGTGGCCGGCGGGATCGACCTCTCGGTCGGGTCGTTGATGGGTTTGTCGGCGGTCGTGTTTGGCCTACTCTGGCGCGACGGCGGGTTGTCCGTCGCCTCGGCAAGTGCGCTGACCCTGCTGTTGGGAGCGACCGCCGGGGCCTTGAACGGGGCGTTCGTCACCCGGTTGAAGATCCCTCCGCTGATCGTGACTCTCGGGACGTTCTCGCTCTTCCGGGGTCTGGCCGAAGGGCTGACCGGAGGCGTCGACAACTTCACCCACTTCCCGGACGGTTTCTTGTTCCTGGGGCAAGGATACCTGGTCGGCGGCGTTCCCGCTCAGGTCCCGATCTTCGTCGGGGTCGCGATCGCCATCGGCTTGATGTTGGCCAAGTCCACGGTGGGCCGTTCGTTGGTGGCCATCGGTTTTTCCCCCGAGGGGGCGAGATACGCCGGGATTCCCGTGGCTCGTCGGGTCGGGTTGACCTACCTGATCTCGGGGACCGTGGCCAGCCTAGCGGCGATCATCTACGTTGCGCACCTCGGGCAAGCCAAGGCCGACGCGGGGACCGGATATGAGCTCCTGGCGATCACGGCGGTCGTCCTCGGCGGGACCTCGATCTTCGGCGGTCGAGGTGGCGTTGGCGGGACGATCCTTGGGCTGACCGCGATCGCCATCCTCCAGAATGGTCTCAGGCTCGCCGACCTGCCCGCCGAGTTGGCCGGGATCGTGACGGGATTGTTGCTCCTCGTGGCGATCGGCCTCGACCGTCGTCCGGGGACTCCAGCTCGACCCGCGTCGGTGGCCCCTTCTCCCTTCTCATCCAGCGAGGCTTTTGTCGTGAAGAATGCGCAAGTGGCGGTAATCTGCGCCTCGATCGTGTTCGCGGGGCTGCTGGTCGCGGCGACCAACGTCCTCCTGGTCAACTCGCTCCGGGATGGTCCGAATCCTTCGATCGCGGAGGGGTCGGGCGCACTCCCTCCCGGCCGCCAACCGCGACCGGCCAACCCCTCTCGACCGATCACGGTGGCGATGATGCCCAAGAGCAAGGGGAATCCCTACTTCAAGGCCTGCCGGATCGGCGCCGAGGAGGCGGCCAAGGCCCTGAACGTCCAACTGATCTGGGATGGTCCGACCGAGCCCGACCCCGCCAAGCAAAACGAAGTGATCGACACCTGGATCACCCGAGGCGTCGACGTGATCGCCGTCGCCGTCGAGAACCGCGAGGGGATCTCGTCCGTCCTCCGAAAAGCGCAAAGCCGGGGGATCAAGGTCGTCACCTGGGACGCCGACGCCGAGCCCGACGCGAGGAGCTTGTTCGTCAACCAGGCCACGCCCGAAGGGATCGCCGAGGTCTTGATGAGCGAAGCGTCGAAGGCCCTGGGCGGCGAGGGGAAGTTCGCGATCATCACCGGATCGCTCACCGCCGGCAACATGGTTGCCTGGCAAAAAGCCATCGAGGTGGTTCGGGCGAGCAAGTATCCCAAGATCCGGATGGCCGCCCTCCGGTCGTGCGACGACCTCCAGAAGAAAGCCTTCGACGAGGCGACGAACCTGATGGGTTCCGACCCCGAGATCAAGCTCTTCATGAGCATCTGCACCCCGGCGGTTCCCGGAGCGGCCGAGGCCGTCAAGCAAGCGGGCCGGTCGGACGTCAAGGTGATCGGCCTGGGTCTGCCCAACGACAACAAACCCTACGTTCGCGAAGGGGTCACGACCGCCGTGATCTTGTGGAAGACGGCAGACCTCGGTTACTTGACCGTTGCCATCGCCAAGGCGGTCGCCGAGGGGAAAGTTTCCGCCGAGTCCAAGTTTTTCGAGTCCGACCATCTGGGACGATTTCAACTCGAAGGCGACAACGTGATCCTCGGTCGCCCGTTCGCCTTCAACAAAGACAACATCGAAGGGTTCGACTTCTAGACCCGGACGCCCTCGAAACCTCCGGGTTCCAGGGGTGAAGGTCGAGCGCCAATCCCGATCGCATCCCCCTCGGGCCACGGAATCGCGGAAAAACGGGAAATTACCAAACGAACCCAATTTCGCCATAAGCCTTTAAATAGAAGAAGTTTAAGTATGATTTTGGACGAAACGTACATCTGGACATTTGCTTGGACTTCATCGAAAGATTTCCATTCGCAAAAAACAACCACGAGACAACTTCGGAAAATCGACGGGAGATTTATCCGTGTTTTTGGGAACTTTCGAGATTTTGATTTTGGACACCGGGATGAAGGGTGTTCCAAACTCGATCTTTGAGCGATGGGCTTCGAACCCCGGAACTCCGAATCTTGAATCGGTCGAGGCTTGGCCCGGCCCTCGGGACCTGGCAGACTACGGATCAACTCGTTCGCTGATCCCGAGACTCCACTCGATCAAAAAGGTCGACAACCATGCGTTTCTTCGCATTCGTCATGACCGCCGGTCCGATCGTCCTATCGCTCCTCGGTACCGCCCGAGAGGGGATCGCCGCCGACCCGAAGCCGCTGGCGATCGGCTCGCCCGCGCCCGACTTCCGGCTGCCGGGCACCGACGGGAAAACCTACTCGCTGGCCGACTTCGCCGGCTCGAAGGTCCTGATGGTGGTCTTCACCTGCAACCACTGCCCGACCGCGAATGCCTACGAAGCCAGGCTTGCCAAGTTTCACGCCGAATATGGGCCGAAGGGGGTGAAGTTCGTCGCGATCTCGCCGAACGACCCGCTCGCCGTCCGCCCCGACGAGCTTGGCTACACCGACCTCGACGACTCGTTCGAGTCGATGAAGATCCGGGCCCGCGACCACCACTTCGCCTACCCCTACCTTTACGACGGCGAGACCCAGGCCACGTCTCGCCAGTTCGGGGTCCAGGCGACGCCTCATGTCTTCGTCTTCGACGCCGAGCGGAAACTCCGCTATCAGGGGCGGTTCGACGACAGCGAGGTCAAGGCGGTCAAGTCGCAAGACGCGACCAACGCCGTGGAAGCCCTCCTGGCGGACAAGCCGGTCGGCGTGGAGATCACCCGGGCTCCCGGCTGCTCGACGAAGTGGTCCGACAAGCGGCAAAGCGCCAAGGAATGGCTGGCCAAGGCGGACGCCGAACCCGTCACGATGACCCCGATCGCCGACCTTGCCACCGTGAGCAAGCTGATCAAGAACGACGACCAGGCCAAGATCAAAGGGCCGATCCTGATCAATCTCTGGGCGACCTGGTGCGGGCCTTGCGTGGCGGAGTTGCCCGAACTCGTCGAGATCAACCGGATGTATCGACACCGAGGGTTCCGCCTGGCGACGATCAGCCTCGACGAGCCGAGCAAGAAGGATGAAGCGCTGGCGATGCTCGAAAAGAACCACGTCGCCGCGATCAACTACCACCTCACGACCGACAACCGCGACCAGTTCGCCGAAGCCTTGGACAAAGAATGGCCCGGCCCCGTCCCTTACACGATCCTGATCGCGCCGGGGGGGAAGGTCCTCTATCGGAAGTCGGGGGCGATCGATCCCCTCGAAGTCAAGCGGGCGATCGTCGAGTACCTCGGGCGCACTTATTAAACAGCTCTGTCGGGAGCTTCCTCGAAAATCCTCTCGATTCTCCGAATCGAGCCGGATATGATCGAAAATCTCATCCCATCGCCCATGTTTGCTTTCGATCTTCGAGGTGCTCCCCATGCCTTCGATCCGACATCGATCGGCCGTTCTGGCTGCGCTTTCCTCGTTGGGACTCTTGTTCGCGGCCAGCCTTCCCGCCGCGAGCGGTCAGAATCCCGCCCCTCCCAACGACCCAGCAAAACCGATTGCCGCGAAGAAGGCGGCCTCCCCGGTCCTGGCCGGGGATAAGCTTCGAGGTCCGAAGGGCTTCAAGGTCGACTTGCTCTACACCGTCCCCCGAGACTCGCAGGGGTCGTGGGTCAACCTCGCCGTCGATCCCAAGGGGCGGTTGATCGCCTCGGACCAGTACGGCAAGCTTTATCGGGTGACACCGCCGCCGATCGACTCGAAGCCGGAAGATGCCCCGAAAGTCGAGCCGATCGCTGTCGAGATCGGCGAGGCCCAAGGCTTGCTCTGGGCCTTCGATAGCCTCTACGTCGTGGTCAACTCGGGCGGCAAGTTCAAGAGCGGACTTTACCGAGTTACCGACACGAACGGCGACGATGCGCTCGACAAGGTCGAGCTGCTCCGGCTCCTCGAAGGGTCGAGCGAGCACGGCCCGCATGCCGTGGTCCTGGCCCCCGACGGCAAGTCTTTGTTCGTCGTCGCGGGGAACGCCACCAAGCTCCCGAGCTTGTCTGGGTCGCTCGTCCCCCGGGTTTGGGGCGAAGACAACCTGCTCCCACGACTCCCCGACGGCAAGGGCTTCATGACGAATGAGAAAGCCCCGGGGGGCTACATCTGCCGGGTCGACCCCGAGGGTAAAGATTGGGTCCTGGAGTCGATGGGGTACCGCAACTCGTTCGACCTGGCGTTCAACCGAGAAGGGGACCTGTTCACCTACGACTCCGACATGGAGTGGGACATGAACACCCCCTGGTACCGCCCGACCCGCGTCTGCCAGGCCGCCTCCGGGGCCGACTTTGGCTATCGAAACGGCGCCGGCAAATGGCCAACTTATTACATCGACAGCTTGCCGCCCGTCGTCAACATCGGACCGGGCTCACCGACCGGGGTGACGTTCGGTTACGGTGCGAAGTTCCCCGCCAAATATCAGGACGCGCTTTACCTCTGCGATTGGAGCTACGGCAAGCTCTACGCGGCCCACCTGAAGCCCGAGGGATCAAGCTATAATGCCCAGGTCGAGGAGTTCATCACCGGGGCGCCTCTCCCGCTCACCGACCTGGTCGTCAACCCGCTCGACGGGGCGCTTTACTTCGCGATCGGCGGTCGGAAAGTGACCTCGGGCCTTTACCGGGTCACCTATCAAGGAGACGAGGCCACTACGGCCAGTGCGACCCAGATGGCCGGAGCGGATCTGCGAGCCTTGAGGAAATCCCTCGAAGCGTTCCACGGGGTCGCCGACCCGACCGCCGTTGCCGCCGCCTGGCCGAATCTGGCTCACCCCGACCGATTTATCCGCACCGCCGCTCGGGTAGCGATCGAGTTCCAGGACCCGAATACCTGGCGAGACCGGGCGCTCGACGAAACCAATCCTCAGGCCGCACTCGAAGCGCTGCTTGCCTTGGCCCAGGTTTCGGCCACCGACCCGGCCCACCGTGCCGAGGACGCCCCCTCGCCCGATATGGCCGTCGCCAACCAGATCTTCGCCGCGCTCGATCGGCTCGACTGGGCCAAGCTCGACATCGGCAAGAAGCTCGACGTCGTTCGGATCACCCAGATCGTCCTGAACCGGTTTGGCCGCCCCGACGCCGACCACCTGGCGAGCCTGACCGCCAAGTACGACGCGGTTTTCCCGGCGACGAACCGGGACCTGAACGTCGAGGTCGCCAACGTCCTGGTATTCCTCGAAGCCCCCTCCGCCGCGTCCAAGACCGTCGCCCTCCTCGAATCGGCCCCGACGCAAGAGGAGCAGATGGAGTATGGTCGGGCGCTCCGAGTCTTGAAAACAGGCTGGACCACCGACCTCCGCCAGAAGTATTTTTCATGGTTCGCCCGCGCTATTGACTTCAAAGGGGGACCGAGCCTGGGCGGATTCTTGAAAGCCATCAAGCAGGACGCCCTCTCCAACCTGTCCGACGACGAGAAAGATCAACTCAAACCGATCCTCGAAGCGAGCGAGAAGCCGACCGGCAACGCCGCCTCGACCGTCGCGAACATCCCGCCTCGGGGGTTCGTCAAAGCCTGGACCCTGGATGAGTTGGTCCCCATCGTCGATGAGCGGATTCAATCGAAGCGTGACTTCAATCGAGGTCGATCGCTGTTTGCCGGTGCCTCGTGCTACGCCTGCCATCGCTACAACGAGGAAGGCGGCGCCGTCGGACCCGACTTGACCGGCGCCGCGGGGCGGTTCGGGGTTCGAGACCTCCTCGAGTCGATCGTCCTCCCGAGCAAGGTCATCAGCGACCAGTACGGCTCGGTGACCATCGCCACGACCGACGGCAAGATCATCACCGGTCGAATCATGAACTTGAATGGCGATACCATCACCATCAACACCAACATGCTCGACCCGAGTGCCCAGGTGAACGTCAACGTGAAGCAGATCGAAGACAACCGCCCCTCGACGATCTCGATGATGCCCGAAGGCTTGCTCTCGACTTTGAATGAAGATGAGATCAGCGATCTGGTCGCTTATCTTCTTTCGCGAGGCGATCGATCGAGCAAGGTGTTCCAGTGATCAAAGGTTGAATCACGAGAGCCGGAAGCGTCGAGGTTGTTTCCTCGCTGCTCCCGGCTTCCTTTGTTGTGGGAGGTCATCGCGATCTTCGGGCGGCTCATCCCACGGATTGGAGGATGAGATCGGGTTTGGAAACCACTTCGGCGAACCCTCGGCGCGTCAATTCGTAGGAACGAAGCCGCAGGGAGTGGTCGAAGATCGGCGACGAGATCAGGAGTTCGTCCGCCCCCGTCGCCTCGATCAAGGATTGCAACCCCTGGCCGACCGTGGCGGGTGAACCCACGACCGAGCACCTGAGCATCCGCTCGACGGCCGAGCGTTCGGTCGGCGACCAGAGACGGCTCATCGACTCGACCGGAGGCTTCATCGGCCCGCGTTTGCCTTGCACCATCCCCAGGAACGCTTGCAGGAGCGTCGTGAACAAAAACCGGGCTTCGTCGTCGGTCTCGGCCGCCACGACGTTAAGTCCGACCATCGCGTAAGGTTTCGCCAGCGTCCCTGAAGGTCGAAACTGGCTCCGATACCGGCCCAACGCCTCGAAGAGGTGGTCGGGCGCGAAGTGCGAGGCGAAGGCGAACGGAAGCCCCTTCGATGCCGCCAGCCTGGCGCCGAAGTCGCTCGACCCAAGCAGCCAGATCGGGATGTTCGACCCTTCGCCGGGAATCGCTCGGACCGCCTGGCCTGGTTGGCTCGGGGCGAGGTATCCCTGCAACTCTTCGAGATCATCGGGGAACGTGTCGCCGCTCGACCCGAGATTCCTGCGAAGCGCCTGGGCCGTGGCGAAGTCGCCTCCGGGTGCCCGGCCCAACCCAAGATCAATCCGACCGGGATGGAGCGCTTCGAGCGTTCCGAACTGCTCCGCGATCATCAAGGGTGCGTGGTTTGGGAGCATGATCCCACCCGAGCCGACCCGGATCGACTCCGTCACCCCGGCCACGCTCGCGAGCAGCACCGAGGTCGCGGCGCTCGCCACACCGGCGATATTGTGGTGCTCGGCCAACCAGAACCGGTGATATCCCCACTTTTCGACATGCCGGGCGAGATCGAGCGTATTGTTCAACGCCTGAGCCACCGAGCTTCCCTCGACGATCGGCGATAAATCCAGAACCGACAAAGGAACTTCACCGATCCTATCCATCAATCTCGCCTCCCCGCATGATGCGCCGATTGTTGATCAATGCTGGTCATTCTAGGGAAGGCCAACTCACCCTGACAAATCGCGGACATTCGATGGGAGTGGATAATCCATCCATGCATGGAAGCACGTATGGACTCAGCCGGGTGGTTTCTTTAGAATAAGTCGGCGTTAAGATTGATACGGCTGGTCAGCGGGCCGAAGTGGAGGAACCATGACATGAAGAGCGCCAGGAACGGTCGCGGGATTCGATTCTGGGGGGGGCATCCGGTCCGGTCCGACGGAGTTTATGACCGGTTTGTCGCCGAGTATCTGGCTCGATGCTCGTTGGAGCCGGGGGCCGAGTTCGCCAGCGCCGTGGCCAAGCGGTTTCGTGACGGTTCGGTTCGGGCCTGTTCGCTCGCGATCGGCTCCTGGGTCGAACGTCGGTTGAACGACGAGGGCTGGACCCAGCAAGATCTTGCCGATCGAGTGGGTGTCGACCGGTCGGCTGTCGCTCGATGGACGGCCGGGGGGACCTTGTCGCTCGCGCACTTGGTTCAAGTCTTGATCGCGTTCGGTGCCGAGGTGGCCGACCTCCCCTGGCCGGCTCGTCGAGAACTTGCCGTCGAGGCATTTGTGGCGGCCCTGGATTATGTCCGAGCCAAGATCGAGCCGGAGCGGCCAGGCCGAGGGATCGACCGAGACGAATTTTGGTGTTTGTATCACCTGCTTTCGGAGCCTCACTGGGAGCGGGCCGTCCAGCTCGGAGACCACGAAGCGCTCCGCCTCGAAGCGGCCCGGGTGATCAACAAGGCCGGTTCGAGCCTGGGTCATCCCCCCAGTCGGGTGTCGGGAGTCGACGGTTTGCAACGATTGGTCGAAGATTGGGCCGCGGCCTGGGTGGTTGCGCTTCGTCTCCTTCCCGACGACTGGGCGATCCGCTGATGAAACCGATCACCGACCTCGAAACTTTGATCCGACGACTGGCCGGTCGCGACGACCCGGAAGGAGTTACCCAAGCGACGCCGAAGGAAGGCGGCGAGTGGCATCTTGACGACCCTTCGAGCGACGCCAGCCGATTCCTCGATGAGATCCGTCGAAAAACCCGATCACTTTTTGACGAATCGACAACCCCAAGGCCGAACTCGATTCATCCTCAAGCGATGGGGATGGACCTGCTCTTTGGATCGAACTCGAAGTCTCCGAAATGGCAGCCGGTGCGGTCTGGATGGTTGATTATTGGAATTGGGTTGATGACAAGCCTGATGGGGTTCGCTGGTTTAGCTTGGAGCTTTGCAGACGGATGGGCAGCCAGGCACTCGACCAATCAAACCGATCTGATCCTCAAAGAAATTCGGAGCCGGTTTCCTGGCCCGTTGGGACCGCCGCTCGCTCAAGCGGTCGATGCCGGCCATCCGCCAGCGCATAACTCGATCGAGTTACGTCGATTGGAAGTGGAACTCGCCTCTCTCAACGCAAAAATTGACGGGATGAGTCGAACCATCAACTTGGGGGTCTTCAAGCCGACCTCGCCCCAACTCGACGTCAAAGACGGTCCAGCGAACCTCGTCCGGCCAACGGTGCCGATCGTCGACCCGAACTCCATCCTCATCGGCGCAGACCTCGCGGCGATTCGACGGGAGTTGGTCAACAGCGAAGCGGCGACAACCCGACAGATCCAGGAGATGCGGACGGTGCTCCAGGAGGTCAACGCGGTGGTTCGCCGGGTCCTCAGCCGTCCCCAACCTTCGACCAACCCCAACGTCGCCTTGCCGATCCTCGCCATCGCGGTCCAAGCGTTGACCAACAATCTTCAACACCCCTCGGCGCAGGTTCGAGGCGAAGCGATCGAGCAACTCGTTCGGCTCGGGACGGCCGCCCGATCGGCCGTCCCCGCGCTTCAACAAATGCTCGGCCGAGAAACCGACCCCAACATTCGCTCCGCGATCGAAACGGCTTTGACCGTTTTGTCGTCCAATTGAAGCGGAGGAAGCGAAGGTGAAGATCCCGATGGGAATCGAGAGCTCGCGATGATTGATTTGATTCGACGAGTGCTCGGATTCGTCGATTTCTCGGGCTCGACCGTCCTGGCGATCCCTCGGGCTCTGATCGGGCGACCTCGAGAGATCTTGCGTCAATTCGACCGGGTGGCTTGGGGTGGACTGCCGATCGCCGGCGTGGCGGGATTGAGCATTGGCCTGGTGACCTGGATTCAGCTTCGGCGGCTCCTGCTCAGCTATGGTGCCGAGGGGCGGTTGCCGAGCGTGATGGCGGCGGCGATCTTGATCGAAACCGGTCCGATCCTGGCCAGTCTGCTCGTCGCGGGTCGAATGGGAGCCGGCCTGGGCGCCGAGCTGGGATCGATGAGGGCCTCGGAGGAGATCGATGCCCGAGAGGTCCTCGGCGCGCCGACGATCGGATCGTTGATTGCGCCTCGAGCCATCGCTTGCATCATGGCAGTCCCGCTGCTGACGGTGGTCCTCGATGGTTCCGCCTTGCTCGGTGGCCTGATCGGCGAGTTTATCGGCGGGACGTCTCCGCCGAGCCTGTTTCAAGCCCATTACTTCGACTTCGTTCGCCTGGGCGATGTCGGACCGGCGACGTTGAAGACCTCGGTCTTTGGGTTGATCGTCGCCCTGGTGAGTTGCGATGCGGGGTGCAACGCCGGTCGGTCGACCGAGGAGATCGGACAAGCGGCGACCCGAGGTGTGGTTCGGTCGATGGTCGCCGTGTTCCTGGTCAACGTCGTCCTGGTTCTCCTGATCCGAGCGATCCGGTTTTGAGCCTCGAAAAGCAGAAGGCAACCAGATCAGGAGGAAGGCAGCGGTTCGACTCCAAGATCGCGGATGGTGAGCAAAGATTTGAAGTCAAGCCCTCGATCCGCGAACGCCTGAATTGCGCCTTCCAGTCGGTCAAGCAGGGTGATCACGCAAGCGACCCGACAGCCGATGGCTTCGACCGCCGAGACGGCCTGAAGCGCCGAACCACCGGTGGTCGTCACGTCCTCGACGATCACCACGCTCATCCCCGGTCCGACCGGTCCCTCGACGAGTTGGCCGGTCCCATGCGTCTTGGCGGCCTTCCGGACCAAAAATCCCAGGAGGTCGGGTCGATTCCCACGACCGGCGACGGCCAGAGTCGCCCCGACGATCGGGTCGGCGCCCATCGTCAACCCTCCGATGGCGACGACCGACTCCAAGTCGCTCAACTCATCGAGGATGGCCTCGCCGATGAGTTTGGCCCCGTCGGCCGAGAGCGTCACAGTGCGGCCATCCACATAGTAACGCGATCTTTTCCCGCTCGCCAAAACGAACTCGCCGGTACGCAAGGCTCGTTCTTTGAACAGTCCGATCAACATCGTCTTAGATTCCGGGCTGATTCCCATGATTCTTCACTCATCTCAGGTCAAAAGGGAAGCTTCCGGATTCAAGTTCCACCGAAGCCATTCAATGCAGTAAAGGACCTTGCCTACGGCGAATCAAGGCTCATCCCGTGGTTCTTAACTCGTCGATCAAGCACGTCTTTTTTCTCTTGGATGTAAGGGCGAAGATCTGTGGCTGCTTTCTCCTTCTCGGTTTGGATCCTAGCGACATCTGCTGCGTGCGAACCCAAGGCTTCATCGAAGTAGTTGAGAGATGATCGGAAAGCGGACAGGGCCTCGTCCTTGTTCCCTTGCGCTGCGAGGACGTAACCGCGACCCGAGTTGAGAGCGCCTCGACAGATCGCGATGTTGCACGAAGCCTTTAGCGATGGACCTTTTCCTGGCCCGTTTTTCAACTCAAGCTCCATCAAGGGAAGTTGTGAATCGATTCGGCCGAGAAGATCGCCCGCTTTTTTCAACTGCGAGTCATCGGGTGTTGGAGAAAGGAGCAGATCGACTTCGATCAGCATCACCGGAATCAAGATTTCTCTTAATTCACTCACCAATGCGGGGTTATCCTTCTTGCGAGCCATCTCGATGGCACGTTGATAAAACTCAATCGCCCTGACGTATCGCTCCTGGACTCTCTCGACATTTCCCAGCAAAGCCAACGCACCTTCGTGCTCGGGATTTCGTTGGATTGCCTCTTCGAGGGTTTGTCGAGCTTTATCAAATTGTCCCTTGTCACTGTAGAAAAAGCCGAGCATAACTCTCAACTCAACCGAGGAGGAGTCTTCCTTCAAGCGTTGAAGAATCGCCTCTTCCGCGTCCGATTTCATCGAAATTTCCCGGATCAGATTCGTCAGAGAAACGACATCACGGTTGCCGAGTTTCTTCTGAGTCAAAGCAAGATAAAGAATAGGCCAGGCGGAATTTGGATATTTCTTGCGGAATTGCTCGAAGATTCGCTCGGCCTCAACTCGACCCTCGATCTGATCTGAGTCGAGTAATGTGACTACTTGTTGAAACCTCAAATTGGTCAAAGCGTTGAAGCGAGAGGGTGCGGAGACTTCGAGAGCGTCGACCTTGGGATGTGCCGAATCGGTGAAGTAGGGATCTTCCGTCCCCATTCGGACTGGGTTTGATGGTCCGGACTGAGGTTGCCGAGTTCCCACGATCAAAGCGCAAATCCCGATCATCAAGCCCAGTCCGGCCGCGATTTTTCCGCGACGGTAGAGCCAGTTCAAAACCAGCTCGAACGGCGACGGATTTCTGGCCCACACCAGCGGCCTGCGTTCCAGGAAGCGTTTCAGGTCGTCGGCAAGGGCTTTCGCATTGTCGTAGCGATCGACCGGTTTGAAAGCCAAGCACTTCAATATAATTGCTTCGAGCGACGGTGGGACGTCGGGATTGATCTCCCGAATCGAAGCGACCAACTCATGCCGGCGATCGTGAAGATCCTGGATGGATCGAGTTAAAGGGAGATTGGAATTGGGAAGGTCAGGTTGAAGACCGGTGACCATCTCACGCATCACTAATCCAAAGGCATAAATGTCAGCGGATGCTCCGACCTTGTCCCAGATCGAAGGGTCGAGAAATGCCCTCAACTGTTCTGGTGCCATGTAAGGCAAGGTTCCGCCCAGAAGCGCCGTCTGGGCGTGCTCCGGAGCGTTCGGGCTGTGCGCCAAGTTGAAGTCGAAGAGCAGAGGCCCTTGACGGTGGGTCAACAGGATATTGGCGGGCTTGATATCACGATGGTAGATATGCCTGTCGTGAAGATAAGCCAAGGCATTTGCGACCGACAACCCGAGCCAGGCCACGGCTTCGGTGTAGGTCCCCTTGAGAGGGAAATCCCTCCATCCATCGTCGGTCGTCTTGGGGTCGAGTCCTTTCACTTCGAGGATCTCGAGGATCGTCGAGGCCTTGGTGGGAAGTCCCGTCAAGGAATAAATCTTGAGCAGTTTCTCCAGGGTCATCCCAGGCCGATAAGGCATGCAGATCCCTCGGAGTTCCGACCCCGGCGAGTCCACCAGGTTGTAGATCGGGACGATATTTCGGTGTTCCAGGCTCGCGAGGATGGATGGCTCCAGGCCGATCGACGACGACACCTTGAGAACAACCTGTCGCCCGCCCAAATCATCCGTTGCCAGGTAAACCTGGGCCGCTCCGCCCTTGCCGAGGATCGAGCGAAGCTCGTAGGTCGCGAACCTTTCACCGACGCTGGGATAACTCAATTTCGGCTTTTCGGCCCCGACGATCTGGCTGAAATGACGATGGTAGCCGAGTTGTGAAATCAAAGAGTCGCGCCAGGGTTCATAGCGCGCGCAAAAATCGCTGACATCCGGCCGGTCGTCGTTCTCTTCGAGCAAACAGAACTCTTCGTAAACCAAGCTCAAAGCTCGGTCGTCGTCCTCGGCGATCTCCGGGAAGATCGCGAAATAGTCTCCAGCCGAAGGGCGTTCTCCACCCTGAAAACGCCGCTGAAGATCGATTTTGATCAATGCGGCCAGCACAAAGAGAGTGCGATCCCCCTTCAATCCCTCCCAATAGCTCTTGAGCGAATAACCGGGTTGACCCCAGTTTTTCGCGAAGGATGCGACGACGTCATCGATCGAAGTCGAGTTGCCCGATCGATTGTTCCAAAAGAATCGGCGCACAGAACCTCCTCCAAATTAGAGGCGGCAGGTTCCTCGTAATCGCTCGAGAAAACGTTCGACCTTTCGGAGATGCCAACCCGTAGCCTTCGAGACTTCGTTGTTGCTGAACCCTTGCATCTTCAACTCGATGATCGAGCGTTCTTCGCCCGACTGGTCTTGAAGCAGACTTTCCTCGCGTTCCGTGGCAACGGCGAGCTGGCTGGCGGTAGGCCCGACGTATGCGACCTCGAACTGGCCCAGGTCGTCACCCGGGTGGGAAGCTTGCGTTCGAGAGACATCTCGCTTCATCGCATGGCCATGGCGATAACCGTCAACCACTTTTCGCTCAGCGGCGCGGATCAAGTAAGCTCTGAGACCATTGATGGACGTGAAATCAAACTGATCGAACTTCAAGGCCAAACTCTTCATGACTTCATTGGCGATGTCGGTCGAGTCGTACAGGCTTCGGAGCGGTCGGCTAATCCTGCGGCGGATCACTCGAACGACCTTAGGGTAGCAGTCGTCGAAGAGGATTTGCCAGGCTTGCTGGTCCCCTTGGCGAGCTCGGTCGATGAGATTGTCGGATGATGTGATGGATGGCGTGGAACTCGTCACGAAACGCCTCCCGAAATCCATGAGGGAGGGGGAGCGCGCCGCGATCCTCGAAACCGAGGAAAAATTAAACGAGTGTACGCGCTGATGCCCACCGCTCCCGCGAACGATTATATCGCGAGAAAGGCCGAGATGCAGCGCGAAAACCTGATTCGATGAATAATGTTGAAGTCGTTGTCCGACAACAACTTTCGCGAAAACCCAGCGCGGAGTCGGAAAATATTCTCAAGGAAATTTGATCTTGGGAATAGTTTAACTCCGGTAAACACCTAACAAGCCAAATAAATCAGTTTTCTCAACATAAATCAAGGCTGTTCAGGCGAGAATCGCTTTTGAGCATTGATTTGTGTGGCGTCGGGTTAGTTCAGCATCACCTTGTCAAGGTTCGGTATTGCAACTGGTCCTTGATCGACTCAAAGATTGTCGGTTCAGGCTCGGCTCAAGTCGTCCAGATGACGATGGGACAGGGAGGTATGGGATACACGGGCGTCGGAGCGGGGGGCGATGGAGCGGGAGTCGGAGTAGGAAGCGGAGTGACCCAGATCGGGGGATTCGCGACGCCCGTCTTGCCGGTGAAGTCCATATCGTTCGTTAGTGCCGGAATCGGTGAAGACACCGTGTCGAGAGCCACGGGAACCGGGGCGATTTGAGTCGGAGTGACCCTGTATTCCATCAGTTCCAGTTTCGGCAGAAACGAGCGGTTTCTCATTGGTGTTACCTCAGATTGGGGGTGGAGGAGCAAATCTCGAAGTGGTGGGACGTCCGCGGAATTTCCGCAAGGAATCGAATTGCCGATCAATTCCAGGCGTAAGAGTATCTTTGGCGATCAACACCATTGATCGTCATCACGTCGGTACTTGGATCGGGATAGCAGCCGCTTGGCATCAAATCTCTGCAAGCGAACCGATATAAGGGGCAGGCATGATGCTGGGCATCCACCGCCGACCTGATCTCGTCGGCAAGATCTTGACGCTGCTGATGGTGACACAAGACAAGTTTTGTGATCGGCGAAACTCGCGACTTGGAGATCGCCAAAATCTCTTCGAGAGAGCCTCCCGCAGCGAGGAATCGCTTGGACCACCTCAGCTCCCTGGCAAGCTCGGCCTTGAGTTGCTGGACGATTTTCCGAATCGCGGATCGGTAGGTCTTCAAGGCCCCTTCCTGGGTTAGCTCTCGCCAAGGATCACGTCGGAAGGATTTGTAGTTTTGGACCGCGACAAACAGCTCGGGATCACCGGGAAGCGAGTGACCATAACGCGAGTGATCGGTCAGACGGACTGCGGCAGCGATCCAAACACCAGGTGTCAGGCCGGTTGCCAACCAGTTAGGATGCCTCCTCCGATAAGCACGTTCGATCCGTTCGGCGACTCGATCGAGGCTATTTTGGTTGGGAATCACGTGTGTTCTATCGAAAAAGGGAGGATTGTCGTCAAAAGGTATCTGGAGCGAACTTGATCGTTCGCATCGGCCCGTTGGATTACTGACCGGAAACAAAATCGAACCGCGACATTGTTTTTAAAAACTTTTTCAGATAAACCTTCGAATCGACTTCTTTCGATTCGGGATTTTGCGTAAATCCCGTGTCCAGCCAGGATTAAGCCAATTCGCTGGTGAATGAGTTCAAAAATAGATAAGTCGTTTTGGTTGCCCGAGAAATTTGAAAGGCCATTCAATTATTCATGTGTCTCATCGAGTTCTTGATCGACCCAGGATTTCGATCGATTCAAGCTGACAACAATCTGACGGCATACACTCATCATATGGGCCGGAGATTCTGAGGATTGGCCGGACTCCCTCCAGTTCGATATTACTCGCTCATTAAAGAGACAATTTATCATAATGTTTGAATTTATCGAAGATCGTGCGAACGCGGCGATACCCATGATCAGTGATGCTCAATCGATCGATAAGGCGACGAAGTTGGGTGACCAATTCGCGAAATCTGCGGAGGCAATCGACCATGATGGGGCATTCCCTCACGTCGAGTTTGCCCAACTTCACAGTTCGGGGTTGTTGGTTGCTCCCCTGGCGACGCACCTTGGCGGACTATGTTTGGGCCTGATCGGTCGTCGAGAGGGCCCGACGCTCCCAGGGACGACTTTCGCCCTGCTCCGGGTTCTCGAAGAGGTTGGTCGGGGCAACCTCGCGGTCGGACGCTTGTTCGAGGGGCATGTGAACGCTCTTTTGCTGATTCAGCAGTTCGGCTCTCCCGAACTTCAGAAGTCCTGGGCGGCCGATGCCCGATCCGGACGAATCTTCGGTGTATGGAACACTCAAGAGGCGGATGGTGTCCGATTTGGAGAAGTTGAACCGGACGGACGAGTCGAACTGTTCGGCTCGAAGACGTTCGCCTCCGGCGCCGGATTCATCGCTCGACCGATCGTGACCGGCGCGCGACCCGATGGCCTCTGGCAGATGGCGGTGGTTCCGATGGATGAGCTGAAACCTTGGATCGACGACACCTGGTGGCGACCGATCGGGATGAAGGCCTCGGCAAGTCATCGAGTTGACTTTGGTGGCAATCGGATCATCGCGAACGAATGCTTGCTCGGCCAACCTGGCAATTACTTTCAAGAGCCCTGGTTCTCCGGGGGAGCGATCCGATTCGCCGCTGTTCAGCTCGGAGGGGCTCGGGCTTTGCTCGATGCCACCGTCCAGACGCTTCGACAATTCCAACGGACCGAGGACCCTTACCAGCGGGCTCGGGTCGGCACGATGGCCATCGCGGTCGAGTCGGGTCGGCAATGGCTTCGATCCGCCGCCGAAGTTGCCGACCGGGCCGGTGAGGGGTCTGACCACGCTCTGGTCTCCGCCACAATCACTCATTCTCAGATGACCCGAACGGCGATCGAATCGATCTGTCAGGATGTGCTCCGACTGGCGGAGCAGTCGGTTGGGTCTCGCGGTTTAATCCGACCCCACCCGATCGAACGAGTGGGCCGCGACCTCACCTTGTATCTCCGGCAACCCGGTCCCGACTCGGCGCTCGCCCAGGTCGGCCAAGCCTGGCTCGAAGGGAATCCCGCCCAAGCAAACCTGGATGTCGAGGGATTGGAACGACTCCCATGAATCCAGACAAAAAGGAGGTCGGACCGACATCAGATCAATCGGACTCGCTCCGCTCGGATTATTTCGAATCCCTCTACGGCCGATCCGCCGACGGGGACCCCTGGCGATTCGCCGAGAGCCTTTATGAAGCCGCCAAATACAAAGCGACACTCGACCGGTTACCACGGCTGCGATACACCTCGGCGTTGGAAGTCGGCTGCTCGATCGGCGTCCTCACGAAGCAGCTTGCCGATCGAGTTGATCGTCTTCTCGCGATCGACATCGTCTTCAGCGCCTTGGACCAGGCGAAGGACCGCTGCCACGACTGTCGTCACGTCCGGTTCGAGTTGCTTAACGTCCTCGATGCCGTTCCCTCGGGACCATTCGACCTCATCGTGCTCTCCGAAGTCGCTTATTACTGGACCCAGACTGATTTTGAAATGGTTTTTCAAGGCTTGATCGCGCAGCTCGCTCCGAGCGGGCAGATGATTCTTGTCCACTGGAGAGGACCCGTCCCGGATTATCCGGAAACCGGCGATGCCACCCATCAGCACGCCGAAAAGCTCGCGACAACGGCCGGTTTGGTCCATCGAGGTCGATGGGTCGACCTCGAATACCGGACCGACCTCTGGGAAAGTTGCGGCGACGATTTCAAGTCGGGTTCGATTTCCTGAGTTCCTGAAGTCTCGACCGCAAGGCGTCGATCGCCTCGGCGATCGGGATCTTCTCAGGCTCGGTCGCGCCCGACTCGGGAGCTTGAAGCTTCGCGAGCGCTTCAAGCCATTGACCGAAAGTCGACCAATCGAGCATCAGTCGCACGAGCCGATCGGGTTCGATGGTCAGGGTTCGGGCGACTTCGGCAACTTCGGCAGGGTGAGGCTCCCAACACCAAGGTGTTCGCGACCGTCTGGCAACAAACAACCGACGAAGTCCGCGGCGGATGAGCAGTTCCGCTTCCACTCGCCGGACATCCTTGACCCAAACCGTCGCGTTCTCAACCGACCACCGAGACAACTCCTGGCTCTGTCCGCCCAGCGTCCGACCAACTTGCCTCGCCGAGGTTCGAACCCGAACCCGAAGGCTGTGAATGAAGCGGGCATCCTCTCTCCAAAGCGCCTCGGCCAAGGCGACATCCTCCCAGCAAGCCAGCGGAGGTAAGCCGCCCACCTTTCGATACATCCTGGGCGTGATTGCCAGGCTCGCCCCTCCATGAAAGTCGTGGCGAGGGAACGGGTCGAGCGGGTTCGGGTCGACTATCGCTTCGAGTTCGACAAGCAACCGACGATGTACCCGATCCTGCCAATACGCTCGGCGCACGCTCGCCCCGAGCTTTCGGAGGCCTCGGGTGTCGACCTGGATCACCCCAGCCACCGCGTCGGCACCCCGGTCTAATTCGGCCAGGCTGGCGGCAACCCAGTCGCGGGCGACCAGGGTATCGGCGTCGGTCGAGGCGATCAACGCTCGGGGCCTCTCGACCGCTTCGAGCCGATCGCAAGCCAAATCCATCAACCAACGACGGGCGCTCCCGACATGCGCCTGCTCGTCGGGAAATTGGCACTCGCAAAGGTGCAGACACAAGCCCGAACCTGAGATTCGGGCAAATCGCCGGACCAGCTCGGCGGTGGCGTCCAGGCAATTATTCGCCAGGACGATCACCTCGAAGCTTCGGCGATCGAGCGGTTGACCGTCGAAATCTCGTTGATCGGCCAGCGCATTGAGCGTCGGAACGATCTGATCCGCCTCATTCCGGGCAGGGATGACGATGCTCATCCGCAAGTGAGCATCAGGCGGAGGGATGTTTGCGAGTTGCCAAGTGGCTCTCGTCGGATCATAGAGGGCGAACGGTCGGTCGATCACGAGTGCCATTCTCAGGAACAAGCTCGGAGACGATCGGAGTGTCGCATCCCACTGATCATCATTTGTCTGCGATATCGCAACGTAAACGAAGCGGGAGAGATGGTGCTTGTGAGTCGGGACCGCCCCGATATCCTTGAGGACATGAATTTCTCATTCCAGACCGCCCGCCGAAGCATCACCCGAGCGAGGTGGAATGGATGACCGGAGCAAACTTGATGAGACGGCCGAACGCCTTCAGTGTCATCTTCCCGGCGATGATCGCCTCCTTGGCCATTTTCACGGTTCCGCCGGTGTTTGGCCAGCAGGTTCTCAGCGGGTCGAAGCGAAATCCCAAGGTTGAGGCGGTCCTCGCCGATATCTCCGCCGAACGAATCGAAGCGACGATTCGAACTCTCGTTGGATTTGGAACGCGGCACACCGCTTCGGACACCGAGAGCGAAACCCGAGGGATTGGTGCCGCCCGGCGGTGGATCAAGAAAGAACTCGACAGTTATGCCGCCGATTCGGGGGGTCGGCTCAAGGTGGAAGAGGACTCGTTCATTCAACCGGCCGGGGGACGGATCGCCTCACCGACTCGGATGGTCAACCTCGTCGCAACCTTACCGGGAGATCGACCCGAATCGCGCGACCGCTGGCTCGTGGTTTCGGGCCATTATGACTCGATCCCTCGTCCCGCGAGCGACGTCAACCTCGACGCACCGGGGGCCAACGACGACGCCTCCGGCACGGCGATCTCGCTCGAACTCGCCCGGGTGATGTCGAAACACCACTTCGACGCCACCTTGGTCTTCCTCGCCGTCCCGGGTGAGGAGCAGGGGCTCCTCGGCGCGGCGCATTGGGCCGAGACGTGCAAGAAGGAAGGGCGAAATATCGAGGTCATGCTGACCGATGACATCGTCGGCAACACCCAAGGGGGGAACGGCGTCCACGACGACCGACGGATTCGCGTGTTTTCCGAAGGGATTCCCGCCAACGAGACCGACGCCCAGGCCAGGGTCCGAGGCTCCGTCGGCGGCGAGAACGACGGCCCTTCGCGGCAACTCGCGCGTTATCTCAAGGAGGTGTCGGAGTTGTACCAACCGAACTTCGAGGTCACTTTGGTTTTCCGGCGTGATCGATATGGTCGAGGGGGCGACCACATCCCGTTCAATGACCGGGGCTTCGCCGCCGTCCGGTTGACCGAGCCGAACGAGGATTTTGACCGTCAGCACCAGAAGGTCGAAGTTCGCGACGGCATCCCCTACGGCGATGTTGTGGAGCGGGTCGACTTCCCTTACGTATCCAAGGTCGCTCGGGTCAACGCCAGCCTCCTGGCAAGCCTGGCCCTTGCCCCGGCCCCCCCTTCCGATCTGAAATTCGGGACGGGTCGCCAGGAATATGATACGAGGATGAACTGGAAGTCGAACGTTGAAACCGACCTCGCGGGCTATCGCGTCGTTTGGCGACCGACACATCTCCCGTTCTGGACTCGTGGGCTGGACCTCCCCGACAAGGCTTCGACCGAGGTGGTCGTCAAAGGCTTGTCGAAGGACGACCTGTTTTTCGCTGTCCAGGCCATCGACGCCGATGGGAACGCGAGTCTGCCCGCGTTCCCGGTCCCGCCCCCGCTCCGGTGATCGAAGCCTATTCCCCGGTTGGCAAAGACATGACGCGACTTGAGTCCGGACCCGAGGACCACTCGGAAGAGTCGGAATCGCAGGATCATCGTTCTTTGACGCGCCGGCATTCCCTGGCGTTGGGTCTCGTGGCAGCCCTGATTTTGGTCGACCAGCTTCTGGTGCAGCCCCCGCTCTGGAAGTTGGCGACCGATGCACCGGTGATCAACCTGGCGGGCCGGCAACGGGTGCTCAGCCAGAAACTGGCGAAGACCGCACTGGAACTCGATCTGGCGGGACGATCGCCAGGTCGAGATCCGGCGGAACTCGTCGCCGAGTTGCGAGCGGTTTCCGACCTCTGGTCGACGACTCACGAAGCGCTCCGACGGGGCGATTCGAAGCTTTCGATCGCCAAGCCCGAATCGCCGATCCTTCGGGCCGCCTGGGCGGAGATCGACCCGATTTTCGATCGGATCTATCAGGCTTCGCGACGCTTGATGGATCGTGGTGAACTTTCGCCTCACCTTGAGCTGACCCCTGATGCCGACCTTGGCCAGGTTTTGGCCCTCGAATCGGGCTACCTCGATCGAATGGACCGGATCGTCGGGTTACTCGAAGCCGAAGCCAGGGGCCGAGTCGCGGCACTTCGGCAATTCGGTTGGTTCCTGGCAGGTTTCGCCTGGGTCGCCCTGCTCGGGATCGGTTGGCTGGTGCTCCGCCCTTCGGCCCGGATGATCAACCACCAGTTTGGATTGGTCCGAAACGCTCAACGCGACGCCGAGGCGGAGGTCGAACGTCGAACCCAGGCACTCGAGCAAGCCAACGCCAAACTCCTTGAGGAAGCCGAGCATCGGATGGAGGCGCAGGCCAAGCATCGAGCCTTGGTCGAGCAGTTCAGCCACGTTTCTCGGACCAACACGGTGGGCGAGATGGCCACGGGCCTGGCCCACGAGATCAACCAGCCGTTGGGAGCGGTGGCCAATTACCTGGAAGGCTGCCTGATCGCGCTCGACGATCCGAACCCGCCACTTGGCAACGTCCGCGAAGCGCTTTCGAAAGCGCTCGCCGCGACCCACCGGGCCGGCCAGATCCTCCACCGGATTCGCCACTTCGTCCGGCGACATCCCGTCCTCATCGAACAATTCGACGCGAATCGGATCGTGATCGAGGTGGCGGCGATGCTCCGCGATGAGGTCAGGCGGCATGGCATCCGCCTCGATCAGGACCTGGCACCCGGTTTGCCCAAGCCATCCGGGGACCCCGTCCAAGTCCAACAGGTTCTTGTGAACTTGGTTCGCAACGCGATCGACGCCCTCCGAGCGGCCAAACCTCATGATCCAACCTTGACCCTGGCGACCGAGCGGGGCGGGCCTCGGACCGTCCGGTTCAACGTCACGGACAACGGCGAAGGTATCCCGCCCGAAAAGCTCCCCCATGTCTTCGACCCCTTCTTCAGCACCCGAGCTGACGGCATGGGCATGGGCCTGGCAATCAGCCGGACGATCGTGGAAGCCCACCAAGGCCGGTTGTCCGTGGAGTCCACGCCCGGACTCCTGACGACGTTTCAGTTCACTCTTCCCGCCGCAGGTGAACCCGATGACGACCCCAGCCACGGTATTCGTCGTGGATGACGATTCCGACATCCGGGACTCGCTCTCGTGGCTCATGGGAACAGTTGGCTTGGGGGTCAAAACCTATGCGTCGGCCGACGAATTTCTCCGCGACTTCCGCCCCGAGGGTCCATCCTGCCTTGTGGTTGACATCCGGATGCCGGGCATCAGCGGCCTTGATCTCTTCGAAATGCTGGTGGCCCGGGGCGAGATGATTCCGGTCCTATTCATCACCGCCCACGCCGATGTTCCCATGGCGATTCGGGCGATGAAGTCGGGAGCGGCCGAGTTCCTCGAAAAACCATTTCACCGCCAGACGCTCCTCGACAAAGTCCAGAATGCAATCAAGAGCGACGCCAACCGCCGGGCGTTGTTCGCCGATCGCGAAGCGATTCGAGCCCGATTTCGGTCCTTGACCGATAAAGAGCGCGAAGTCCTCCGCCTCATCATCGAGGGTCGTCCCAACAAAGCGATCGCCAATCGACTCGAGATCACCCCTCGCGCCGTGGAGATGCGCCGAGCCAACCTCATGAAGAAGCTCGGCGCGCACTCGATCATTGAGATGATGAGGCTCGCTTTGACCATCGAGGAGAACTGATCTCCGACGAGAAGGAAATGAGAACTTATTTTGCCTGGTTTTATAGCTAGTCTGTGGTGTTTCCCGGCAAACGGTCGCGAACTGGTTTCGACCTCCCCTTGCAATTTTATTTCGGTTTTCCGAACAGCATGATGCCTTCTGTCCGAGAAACAAGGGACTTCCCGAGGTTCCGCGGCCGGATGGTCTGAACCGGCATGATCGCTGCCTTGACCTATGATTCCGCCGCGTTCGGTGATTTGCCGCGTCGTTCTTCGGAGCGATCATGAGCACTGCGGAGTCGGGAAAAGTGGCATCGATGATGATCGATGACTCGGTGGAAGCTCGGTTGAGTCTCCTCGACGGCCGTGTGTTGCTTGGTCAGATTCTTGCCGACCAACCAGACCTCTCGGCCGTCGAGCGTTTCTCGCAGTTCCACGAAAATGACCATGCTCCGCTTCAAGGGCGATATTACTCCGCACTGATGCCCGCAGCCCCGCCAAGACCGGGGCTACAACTCGCCTTCGAGGTCGACCTCGACCGCTGCACGGGTTGCAAGGCTTGTGTTTCGGCTTGCCACTCGCTCAATGGGCTCGACGACGACGAGACCTGGCGCGACGTCGGGATGATCGTCGGTGGATCGTCGGGTTTGCCGATCCTTCAGCATGTCACCACCGCATGCCACTACTGCGTCGAGCCGGCTTGCCTGGCGGCGTGCCCCACCGAGGCTTATGAGAAAGACCCGATCACCGGGATCGTTCGCCACCTCGATGACCAGTGCTTCGGCTGCCAGTACTGCGCCCTGGCGTGCCCCTACGACGTTCCCAAGGTTCCATCAGGCCAAAGGGATTGTCCGGAAGTGCGACATGTGTTCCGATCGGCTCAGGGCGGGAGAAGCCCCCGCTTGCGTCCAGGCTTGCCCCTGCGAGGCGATCGCGATCCGGGTCGTCGACATCGCCTCGGTGGTTGACCAGGCGAATTTTGGAGTCTTCCTGCCGACGGCACCCCACCCCGATTACACGATCCCTTCGACGATCGACTAGACAACCCGGCCGATGGGCGACTTCCCCCAAGCCGCCGACCATCACAAGCTCCACCATGAATACGCCCACCTTCCCCTAGTAGCGATGCTGGTTTTGACCCAGGCGAGCGTCAGGGGATACCTCATCGACCTGCTGGTTCGGATGTCGGGAGCGACGGAGATCCTCCCACTTTCGATCCACTCGATCTTGAGCTTCATGATCGGCCAGCTTGGGCTCGCGGCGGCGACGCTTCACCTCGGGCGTCCCGCTTTATGCTTACCGGGCCATCCTAGGCTTCCGCCACTCCTGGCTCAGCCGCGAGGTGATCGCCTTCTCCCTGTTCGCGGCGGGATCGGCCGGACTGACCGGATTGATGGCCCTGCAACCCGCCCTGATCGACGCCCTGCCCGGGCCGGTCGGAAGTGTTCTGGGACGTCTGTTCGACCTGATGCCTCTGATGGTTCGCAACCCTCTGATCGAGGCCATCGGGTTGGCTGGCCCTGGAGTCTTCGGCCTCCAGATGACCCTGGCCGTCGCTTTGCTCGGATTGGTGGGCGTTGGGACTTCGATGATGGTCTACAAGGTCTGCCGACGTCCCTCGTGGCGAGGCTGGATCACCTCGACCAAGTTTTTCGGTTCGACCCTGGTACTCGGGCTGGCGTCCTGGGTCGCGTCGGACGCCTGGAGCGATGTCATCGCGGGTGTTGATGGATCATCCCGGCCTCCGCAAATTGGGTTCGTTTGGGCATTGGTCCTGGTGGGGGTGGCGAAGCTCGGTTTTGAGGTTGCTCTGCTGGCACCGCTTAGAGACCGGGAACTGACCCCGATGCGGAAGTCCGCCCTGATCATCACCGGCCCGCTCAAGAAGGTCTTGTGGCTTCGTTTCGGCCTGGCCTTGGTTGGGAGTGGAGCCGCCTCGGTCCTTCTGGTTTGGGGCGCGCTCGGCCATTCGATCCCGGCCTTGGTCCTGGCTTTGTCCTGGTCCTCGGTGTTCGGGATCTTCCTTGGCGGCGAACTCCTCGAACGCGGGCTCTTTTTTGCCGCCGTGGTTCGCCTCAAGATGCCCGGGAGGTGATCATTGGCTACGGAAGACACAACTCTACCTGCGACCGACAAAGTCCCGGTCGCTCCCGACTTGTTCGGTCGCCTGAAGAACTTGATCCGGGCTCGTGACGGAACATTGACCCGCCATTTGCTTCGCAAACCGGGTCGATTCGGGCTGGGCCAGGTCCCGGTTGTCGCTTCCCCCGACGCCACGACCGCGATGGTTTGCGGCTACTGCTCGACGGGATGCAGCCTCAACATCCACCTCCGAAACGGCGAGGCCGTCAACCTGACCCCGGCAACCGACTATCCAGTCAACCTCGGGATGGCCTGCCCCAAGGGGTGGGAAGCCTTGACCGTCCTGGACGCCCCCGACCGCGCCACCGTCCCGCTCTTGAAGGATGGCGACGGAGTGCGCCAACCGGTCGATTGGGACACGGCACTGGGCACGATGGCCGCCCGGATCAAGGCGGTCCAGGCCGAGCATGCGCCGGACTCGTTTGCGTTCCTCGGGACCGGCCAACTCCCGACCGAGGAGCTGGCCCTCCTGGGCGCGGTCGCCAAGTTCGGCCTCGGGATGGTCCACGGCGACGGCAATACCCGTCAGTGCATGGCCATCGCCGCCGTCGCCTACAAACAGTCGTTCGGCTTCGACAGCCCGCCGTTCACTTACCAGGACCTCGAAGAATCCGACTGCTTGATCTTCGTCGGCGCGAATCCGTGCATCGCCCACCCGATCCTCTGGGAGCGCGTTGTTCGGAACAAGAACCGACCCGAGATCATCGTCATCGACCCAAGAATGACCGAGACCGCCACCTCGGCCACGCTCCATCTCGCGATCCAACCCAAGTCCGACCAGGCCTTTGCTCTACGGACTGGCCAAGTTGCTGATCGGGGCCGGAAAGACCGACCCCCGGTTCATCGCCGATCATACCGAAGGGTTCGAGGCGTTCGCCGAATTTGTCCTCGATTATCCCGTCGATCGAGTGGCGCAGGAAACCGGCCTCGACGAGGCGACGATCCTCGACTTCGCGGCGAGGGTTGGTCGAGGGGAACGGGTTTCCTACTGGTGGACGATGGGAGTCAACCAGAGTTACCAGGGGGTCCGGACCGCGCAAGCAATCATCAACCTGGCACTCATGACCGGGATGATCGGTCGCCCTGGGACGGGGGCGAACTCGCTGACGGGCCAATGCAACGCGATGGGTTCGCGGCTCTACTCGAACACGTCAAGCCTGCTCGGCGGTCGCGACTTCACCCTCGAAGCCGACCGGAACGAAGTCGCCCGGATCTTGAACATCCCCGTGGACCGAATTCCCGACCGACCAAGCTGGCGGTATGACGAGATCGTCGAGGGGATTCGCACCGGGCAGATTCGAGGCTTGTGGGTCGTCGCGACCAACCCGGTCCACTCCTGGATCAACCACCTCGACCTCCAGGAATTGCTCGGCAAGCTCGACTTCCTGGTGGTCCAGGACATGTACGACTCGACCGAAACCGCCAAGGTCGCCGACTTGCTCCTCCCCGCCGCCGCCTGGGGAGAGAAGGAAGGGACCTTCATCAATTCGGAGCGGCGAATCGGCATCATCAAGAAAGTCCGGCGTCCTCCGGGACAAGCACTTGCCGACTTCGAGATATTCCGCCTCGTCGCCGAGTACTGCGGTGTCGGCGACCTGTTCACCGAATGGACTTCCCCCGAGGCGGCCTTCAAGATCCTTTGTCGGATCTCGGAGGATCGTCCGTGCGACATGACCGGGATCGCCGATTACCGGACAATCGACAACGCCCGAGGTATCCAGTGGCCTTGCCCGGCGGATATGACGGCGCCCACCGACCCCAGTTTTGACCACCAACGCCGCCTCTTCGAAGACGGTCGATTCTCTCACAGCGACGGTCGCGCCCGGTTCTGGTTCGAGGCCCCCAGGCCACATCCCGAGCCCGCCGACGAAAATTATCCGCTGATCCTCCTGACCGGACGAGGAAGCGCGTCGCAGTGGCACACCGAGACGAGAACATCCAAATCGGACGTTTTGCGAAAGCTCTACCCGAGCGAAACCCGGGTGGAAATCCACCCTTCCGACGCGACCCGGTTCGACCTGGAAGCCGGAGCGGAGGTCGTCGTCGAATCCAGGCGGGGGTCGATGACGGCTCGGGCCTTCGTCAGCCCAACGGTCCTGGCTGGTCACGTCTTCGTGGCGATGCATGACGACAAAGTTAACCGCCTGACCCACCCATCCTTCGACCCTTATTCCCGCCAGCCTTCCTATAAAGCCTGCGCGGTGGCGATCCGACGCTCGCCAGGTTGATTGGCTTCGTTTTGGATTTTCGATCACGACGCAAAACCGCGACCGACCCGAGGTGCATCATGGCCGACAACGGCGCCCTGACCGATGAGCAAAAGAACTACCTTCAAGGGTTCGCGATGGGCAGCGATGTCGCCCGGGCGGTCCGAGGCCTGCCGATCCTGTCCAATTCGGGTTCGGCGAGTGGAACCACCGTGGCGCTCGGATCGTTGGGCTCGACCGGCGAAAGATCCGCCAAACCCGCGTCGGTCTTCCCGCCGTCCGATCCGACTTATCCAACCCAGGTCGAGGCCCAGAACCAATTCCTCGGCGAAGGGAGATCGATCACCAAGGAAGAGCAGGCCAAACGAATCAAGGACCCGTTCGCGATGTGGGATGAGATGGGGTCGAACGCCTCCTTGGGCCAGTTTCCCAAAGGCACCGATGTCCTGCTTTACAAGTACTCCGGCCTGTTCCACGTCGCCCCCGCGCAAAACTCGTTCATGTCGAGGTTGCGAGTCCCGGGCGGAGTCATGCCGACTTGGCAGTTTCGAGGCGTCGGCGACCTCGCCCGGAGGTTCGGCGGCGGCTACGTCGACTTGACGAGCCGAGCGAATTTGCAAATCCGAGAGATCCAGGCCAAAGACGCTCGCGACTACCTGGTTGGGGTGGCCGACATCGGGATCATCAACAAAGGCGCCGGGGCCGACAATATAAGGAACGTCACGGCTGGGGCGACGAGCGGGATCGACCCGCAAGAGTTGATCGACTGCCTGCCGCTAGCCCGCGAAATGCATCATTATATTTTGAATCACAAGACGATGTATGGTTTGCCTCGCAAGTTCAACATCGCGTTCGAAGGGGGCGGCAAGGTCGCCAGCCTCGACGACACCAACGACGTTGGGTTCCGAGCGGTCCGGGTCGGCGACGAGCAAGCCTCCGATGATCTCCCTCCGGGGATCTATTTTCGGTTGACCCTGGGTGGAATCACCGGACACAAGGATTTCGCCCGGGATACCGGGGTCTTGCTCAAGCCCGGAGAGTGCGTGGGCGTCGCCGGGGCGGTGGTCTGGGTCTTTGCTCGCCACGGCGACCGGACCGACCGCAAGAAAGCCCGGCTCAAGTACATCCTCGACGCTTGGGGGTTCCCCAAATTCCTCGACGAGCTGGAAAAAGTATGGGGTCGACCGCTCCGGAGGGTCGACCTCGCTCGATGCGAGCCGGCAATGCCCGAGGATCGTTGGGCGCATGTCGGTGTCCATCCCCAGAAGCAAGTCGGGAAGTTTTGTGTCGGCGTCGTGTTGCCCGTTGGTCGGATGACCTGCGAACAAGTGGATGGGTTGACCGAGATCGCCGAGCGGTTCGGCTCACGGCAGATCCGCCTGACCGTCTGGCAAAACTTGCTGATCGCGGACGTGGCCGAAGCGGATATCCCCTCCGTTCAAGGCGCGATCGAGGCCCTCGGTCTGGGCTGGGATGCGTCGAGCTTTCGGGCGGGACTACTCGCCTGCACCGGGAGCGCGGGTTGCAAATTCGCCGGGGTCGACACCAAGCGACACGCGATGGAACTCGCCACCTACCTCGAAGCTCGGGTCGCGCTCGATCGACCCATCAACCTCCACGTCACTGGGTGCTCGAACTCGTGTGCCCAGCATTATATCGGTGACATCGGGCTTGAAGGCACCAAGGTCGAAGTTGGCGACGAGATGGTCGATGGCTACCACCTTTGCGTCGGCGGCGGTTGGGGGGTCGAGCAAGGCGCGGGGAGTCGTTTGCTCGACTCGCTCCCGTTCGAAAAGATCCCGCCAATCCTTGAGCGTTTGCTCGAATGCTACCTCACTCAGAGGATCAACCCCGAAGAATCCTTCGCGGAGTTCGCTCGCCGCCAAGAGGTCGATGCCCTCCGAGCGATCGTCCTCGAAGAGGACGCCTTGGTTTGAATTAATATCATTTGTTGATTTATTGAAATTCGAATCGCACCCGACGGGCAAAGATCATGAGTGTTTCGTTGATCCCCGATTCCGCTCCGTTCAACGTCGAACAACGGGCCTGGCCCAATGGATTTCTCGCCGGTTGGCTCGGAATCTCCGGCTCAAGTCCCGGTCAAGCCGGGGGTGATCTGGCGATCGATTCGGCTCTCGCTTCAACGTTGATGCCGACCTCCCTGGAACACGCTTCGACCGAGGCCGCGTCCGAGCCCGAAGTGACACCTTGGCACGACCCGGCCCTCCCTATCGCCGACCGGATGAAGCTGGCGGAAGGAAAGCCAAAGCGAAGCCGACTGATGGCGGCGATGGCCCAACTCGATTGCGGGACCTGCGGCTATCTCTGCCAGACTTACTCCGAGGCGATCGCCAACGGCTCGGAAACGTCGCTGAGCTTGTGCTCTCCCGGCGGGTCGGAAACATCGAAGATGATCAAGAAGATCATCAAAGAATCTGCCAATGGTCAGACCAACGGAGTAGGGCCGAAGGTCGCTCAGGCTCGCCTTGAGAAGGCTCCCGAGCCGACCGAGTGGTCGCGGAAGAATCCGTTCCTTGCCAAGCTGGTCCGGTCGGTGAACCTCAACGGGGCGACTTCGGACAAAACGACTCATCACGTCGAGATCGAGCTTGGCCCGGACGGACCAGCCTACGAAGTCAGCGATTCTTTGGGGATCATCCCGACGAACTGCGGCGATCTGGTCGGTGAGGTCATCGCCGCTCTGGGGTCCGGACCGTCCGCGCCGATGGTCACAGCTTCGGGCGCGACGGTCTCCCTCGCCGAGGCGCTGGATCGCCATTGCTGCTTGTCCGAAGTGACCGAGGAAGCGATCCAGTTGATGGCCGACTCCGCAACCGATCCGACCGAAGCCGAGGCGCTCCGCGGTTTGGTCGACGATGACTCGCCGATCCATGGAGACCACATCCTCGACCTTCTTCGACGATTCCCGTCGTCCCGACCGGCGACTGACGCTTTGATCCGCTCATTGGCTGAGCTAAAACCTCGACTTTATTCGATTTCAAGCTCTCCCAAACGGCACAAGGGACAGGTCCACTTGACCGTCCGGAAAGTCATCTACGCTGCCAACAACCGGGACCGCAAGGGGGTGGCCTCGACGATGCTGGCCGATCGAGTTGCCCCTGGTGGCCTGGTCCGGGTGTTTGTCCAGAAGTCGCACGGGTTCACCATCCCCCCCGACCCGAACGCTTCGGCAATCATGGTCGGACCTGGAACGGGGATCGCTCCCTTCCGAGCATTCCTCCATGAGCGCGACGTCGTCGGTGCTCCGGGCAAGAATTGGCTGTTTTTCGGCGATCAGAAAAGCGACACCGACTTCTTGTATCGCGAAGAACTCGCCGAATTCCAGGCCCGGAAGGTCCTCAACCGGCTCGACACCGCATTCAGCCATGATCAAAAAGAGAAGATCTACGTGCAGGACCGAATCCTCGAACGAGGGGCCGAGGTCTTTGCCTGGCTCGAAGCGGGCGCCTATTTCTACGTCTGTGGCGACGCCAAGCCGATGGCGGCCGACGTCGACCGCGCCTTGCGGACCGTTGTGCAGGCCCACGGTTCTCGGACCGAAGCCGAGGCATCGACCTAATGTGAGCCAAATGGCTTCGGCGGGCCGTTATCGCCGGGATGTTTACTGATTGAGGACGGACGGTCATGAAAGTTGCGTGAATCCGCGGTCCGGTCCTTCCTCATCGAGCCTCGCCTTGGTCATACTTCGTGGACGTGAGGTCCCCAACCATGACCATTGAGGGTTAGGCAGATGAACAATCGGCAAAAGGCTCGGTTTGCGGTCGCGACGTTGCTGGCTGTCATTGGGATTTGTGGGTTCGAGGCGTCCGCAGGCGCCCAACAGGTGCCGACGGTCGCCGAGCATGTCCCTCCACCAGACGCAACCTGGACAGCCGACGCGGTGGTTGAGCCGACCTTGACGGTGACCGACGCGACGCTGGGGGCAGGGCAGGGCGTTCTGGTTCGTGACGGCAAGGTCTATGCCTTCGGTGACGTCTACAACGCCAAGCCGCGCGTCGGCGTGATCCGCGAATACAGCCTCGACTTGAAACCGACCGGTCGAACCGTCTGGCTCCGGAGCGGAGGCAAGCCGACAATCCTCCATCCCACCGGCCTGACCTGGGACTCGAAATTCGGGACGTTCCTCGGCGATACCGTGAACCGAAAAGCGACGATCTACCGGATCGACTGGGAGCGAGCCTGGCGTGACGGGAATCTCGACTCTTCGATCCTCGACATCTGCCAGGATGACGCTTCGATCAACGGGTGCCGGCCCGAGTTTGTGAGCGTCGGCGGCCGAACCCTCCTGGCGACGGCGGATTATGGAGATGTCCGCCCCGAGCTTCGCTTGCTCGATCCCGATCGGCTACTCGCCGAGCATCGGACGAGCGCCCCGGGCGTCGTCGTCCATCGAATCCTCGCCGGTTCCTGGAACCAGGCGCTTCATTGGGTGGTGGCTCGGGGGGAGTTGATCTGCGTGGAGAATGTGATCGAAGGGCGGGGTTGGAGGCTGGATACTTTGAATCTGGCTCAGGCTGTGGCGGACGGCAGGGCTGACGGACCGAACGTCAGGATCGGTCGAGTCACTTTTCCGCCGCACAATGAACTGGAGGGATTTAGCTGGATCGAAGAAACCCGAGGGCTGTTCATCACCTCAAGCCGCTCTGAAAACCTTGTTATTGGGCGAATTCAACCTGTTGAGCCTCGACCCACTTTGCCTGGGTCTTCTCAATGATCGAATTCAACAAGCACCTTTGCGATAAAGCACCACGCCGACGGTTTTGAACAGGATCGCCAGGTCGGTGACCAAGGTCCAGTTGTCCACATAATCCAGGTCGAGCCGGAGCATCCCGAGACTGTCCACGTCGCTCCGGCCACCGACCTGCCAGGGACCCGTGACACCCGGAACCACGGAAAGACGTCGCTTGTACGACCCCGGGGACAAAGCCTCCAGGCGTTGGCTGTCGCGGAGCTGAAGGGGGCGGGGTCCGACCAGGCTCATCTCGCCAACCAGGACGTTCCAGAGCTGTGGCAACTCATCCAGGCTGGATTTTCGCAAGAACCGCCCAAGGCGAGTGATCCTGGGGTCATTTTTGATCTTGAACAGGACGCCACCTGCCGATTCGTTTTTTGACTCGAGGTCACGGAGTCGAGCTTCGGCATCGCTCACCATCGTCCGAAATTTCAAACAAGAGAACTCAGTTCTATTCAAACCAGTTCGTTTTTGGCGAAAGAGGATTGGACCCTTGGAGTCAAACTTAATCAAGATAGCCACGAAGACCATCAAAGGGGTCAGCACGATCAATCCACAGAGGGACCCGACGAGATCCAAAGCCCTTTTGGTCAATGAGCGGGCTGCCGAGGCGGCGACGGCCGAGCTGATCGCGACAACGTCGTCGAGCGACGCTTCTTCCAAAGTGCATCCGGTGGAGAGCCGGAAGGCGGGTTGAGACATGGACATAATTGTGATGGTCGCTTGAAGGTCAAAAGTGGTCCTGAAACCGCTCGAACGACTTCAGCTCAGGAAAACATCAAAGCTTTCGGTTTCCTTGACTAACGTTTGTACGCTTGAGACCGACCGTGTGACAACATCGCTGATTGCAAAGATGCCTTAAAACAACACGAGCCAAGCCTCGGCAAAGCATAGACCGGTCGATCCACCCCTGGTCAAGACTAGGTCGCAACTCGGTCATCTGGCCCGCCACGAGTGGTCGACTGGAGGAGCATTCCGTCCTTCCTCCACAAAGAACAAAGCTGATTTACCGACCGAGAAAGCATCATCTAACAAAAAGCCCGATCCTGGTCAGTGGCAAATTTGGTTTTTTTCTTCGGGGATCGAGGGAGTAATCAATCGATTTCAAGATTGTGTTTCGCCCATCTTATCAAAAATTTCGAGAGAATCTTTTTCGCCACAAAGCTGATCGAATGTTGATTTTCGTAAACGTCAACAAAGAAGACGGGTGCTTCGGATCAGTCCCAATCCACTCGTTTAAACAAATGTAAAAAATTAACAAGTACTAGTGAATAAAATCTTTAGACGGAAGATACCTATCAAGATCCCACTTCGACTCCCAAGACTACTCTTCCTTGCCCTGCTCTTAATAAAAAAATCTTCACCTGCCGATTAAACAGGTGAAGATTCGTTGCGATCGGATGGCGCCGATCGACGGCGTGTTTAGACGAACTTTTTCACGCCAGGAATGGCGACGGCGACCTGAGGCGGAGCGTCGCTCCATGAGAAGTGGTCGGGAACGATCGACTCTTGCGAGTCCAGGGCTTGCTGCCAGGTGATCGTCTCGCCGGTGTACGCGGCCATCCGGCCCATCAAGGCGAGCAGCGTCGTCGAGGCGGCTTGCTCGGCGTTGTTGATCGGAGTTCCTCCCCGGAGCGCGGCGAACATCTCGTTGTGTTCGGCCTGATACATGTCGATCTTCTCGCCCGGGGCGGGCCGATATCGCCACTTATTCGGGCCTCCGACCTTCTTTCCGAAGACGTCGGCTCGTCCTTTGGTGCCTTGGATGAAGTCGGCAACCTTGGCCGTCGTGTTGGCCCAGTGGCGGCACTGGTGGTATCCCCGGATGTCCTCGGGGTACTCGTAGACGATCGAAAAGTGGTCGAAGATGTTGCCGTATCGGGCGTCGGTCCGAGATTGGCGCCCGCCCACCCCGGAGCAGTGGACCGGCGGGTTGTCTCCCAAGGCCCAGGCCATCGTATCGAGGCCGTGGACCGCTTGCTCGACGATGTGGTCGCCGCTGAGCCAGTTCTGGTAATACCAGTTGCGCATCTGGTATTCCATGTCGGTGCCGCATTGTTCGCGGGTCCGCCTCGGTTCCCAGACGCCCAACGAGTTGTAAGTCGTTTCCACCGCGAGAACCGGGCCGATGTCGCCGCCGTGGACTCGCTTCATCACTTCCCGTCGAGGCTGATAGTATCTCCAGCAAAAGCCATTGGTGGCCGACAACCCCTTTTCTTTCGACTTCTTGGCCGCTTCGATGAACAGCCTCAAGCCGGGGGCGTCGACGGCGACCGGTTTCTCGATGAAGGCGTGCTTTCCCTTCTCGACGGCATAGGAGAAGTGAGCGGGCCGGAACGCGGGGGGGGTCGTCAGGAGGACCAGGTCGACCTGGTCGATCACTTTTTGATAGGCGTCGAAGCCGACGAATCGGTTCTCCGGCGGGACCGAAACCCGATCGGCGATATACGGGACCTCGGTCGACTTGAGGGCCTGATGGCTCGACTCGATCTGGTCCGCAAACGCGTCTCCCATCGCCACCAGGATGCAACCTCGATCGGCGGTCAGGGCTTGCTCCGCGGCGCCGGTGCCTCGGCCGCCGCAACCCACCAGGCCAATCTTGAGCGCATCGCCCGCGCCGACGTACGCACTTCCGGCGATCTCGACCTGAGAGGCGGCGGCGACCGATGCCACGGTCGTTGCGGATTTGAGCAAGAAGGTTCGACGATCCGTCTTGTTGAGCGGGTTTTGCATCCGAAAATGTCTCCTTCCGAGGAGGTTTCAGGCCGACCCGGATGTGATGCGAGTTCCGCACAATGTCTCAGGTTTCGCGATCAGTCGCAAACCTAATTCTTCAACTTGCGTCTCCCAAACCTCGGAAGCAATTCGCGTCAAATCGCTTCCGATCGTATAATTGCACGGGATCGGTCGCTCGTCGGGATCGGTCACGCAGTCCGCCTTTCCGACCTTTCGCGAAACTCCGGCTCGTCCGAATCCTCCACCTCGATCTCAAGAACTGGAAAGTCCGGGCGAACTCTTTGATCAATCGATCCTTGAAGACTCCAGACGGACGATCCGCCGCAATATGGGAGAAAGACGATGCGAACGATTTTGTTCACGGCGGTGTTGGCCGGGTTGGTCGGGGCGGTCTGCGCGGGGTTCGACCCTCGTCCCGTCCCCGCACAAGATGAACCGAAACAAGAGACGAGGCCAAAAAAGACGCCAACGGCCGAGCGATTCGACAAGTTGGTTCGGGAGGACATCTTCGCCGGTTTTGGGGGGGACGAAGCGGCGATGATTCGAGGGATGGCGAAGTGCGACGCCGCATTGGCCGACGACCCGAAACATGCCGAGGCCCTGGTCTGGCGAGGGGCTGTCCGGGTTTTCCAGGCGAGCCAGTTCTTCGCCAAGAAGCAGATGATCACCGGGATGACCCTCTGGTCGAAGGGGTTGCAAGACATGGACGACGCCGTCGTGATCGCGCCTCAAAACGCTGGGGTGCGAATCCCTCGGGCCGCCGTGCTCCTCCCAGCCGCCCGGAGCACCCCCAAAGTGATGAGTCAACCTCTCCTCGACCGCGCCCTTGACGACTACCTGACAATCGCCAAGCTCCAGGCGAGCCACCTCGATAAGCTCGGGACCCACCCGCTGGGCGAACTCCGGATGGGCCTGGCGGACATCTATCGACTCCGAGGCGAAATGGCCAAGTCGAAGGAGCAGCTTCAACTCCTCGAAAAGCAGCTTCCGGACACCGAGTACGCAAGTCGAGCCCAGACCTGGCTGGCGGCCAAGCCCGACGAAAAACTGGTCCACAACTGCATCGGCTGCCACGGCCAGTGAGCGCCTTCCGGCGGGTGCCTTATCGCAAACGTCCCACCGATCGGCTAGCTTTGGGGCTCAAGTCGCCCTTCCGCCCAACTTCCCGCTCCCTCGGGAGAACACTTCATGGATCGTCGAGAATTCCTCCACGCCGCCGGAGCCGCCGCTTCGGGCTTGATCCTGCCTTACGGAGCTTACGCCGCCCCGTCGCAAACGAAGTCCCGGCGAGTCGGGGTGATCGGGACGGGCTGGTACGGCAAGTGTGACCTTTTCCGCCTGCTCCAGGTCGACCCGAACGCCGAGGTCGTCTCGATCTGCGACGTCGACTCGCTGATGCTGAAAGATGCCGCCGAGCAGATCTCTGTCCGCCAGACTTCGAAAAAAGTCCCCCGGACTTACTCCGACTACCGGGCGATGCTCGCCGAAAAAGACCTCGACCTCGTGATCGTGGGGACCCCCGACCACTGGCACGCCTTGCCGATGATCGCCGCCGTCGAGGCGGGGGCGGACGTCTACGTCCAGAAGCCGATCAGCATCGACGTCCTCGAAGGGCAAGCGATGGTCGACGCCGCCCGGAAGCACGGCAAGGTGGTCCAGGTCGGGACCCAACGCCGGAGCACCCCGCACCTCATCGAAGCCCGCGATCGGATCATCCGCGAAGGGAAGCTCGGCAAGATCGGCCTGGTCGAGATCTACTGCTATTACCACATGCGGTCGCGAGGCAACCCACCCGACACCACTCCGCCGAGTACCCTCGACTACGAGATGTGGACCGGCCCCGCGCCGATGCGTCCGTATAACGCCTTGGTCCACCCTCGGACCTGGCGAGCGTTCAACGAATACTCCAACGGCATCCTCGGCGACATGTGCGTGCATATGCTCGACATGGTCCGCTGGATGCTCGGATTGGGCTGGCCGAGGACGATCTCTTCGGTGGGCGGGATCTTCGTCGAAAAAGGGACGAAGGCCAACATCCCCGACACGCAAACCGCGACCTTCGGCTTCGACGATTTCGACGTCGTCTGGCAGCACCGGAGCTGGGGGCAGTCGCCCGACCCGAAATATCCCTGGGGAGCGACGATCTACGGCGACAAGGGGACCCTCAGGGCCAGCGTGCAAAGCTACGACTTCACCCCGAGCAGCGGTAACAGCCAACCGGTCCATGTCGACGTCAAGTACGAGCTCGAAGAGTACCCCGTTGACAAGACCGAGAAAGACCTCGAAAAGCACGTCGCCCCGGCGATCCGGGGCCACATGCGCGACTTGTTGGACAACATCGCCAGCCGGGGCAAGCCGGTGGCCGACATCGAGGAAGGGCACATCTCGACGGCGAGCTGCATCCTGGCCAATCAGTCGCTCCGCCTCGGCCGGACCTTGGCCTGGGACCCGATCGCCAAACGAGTGGTCGGCGACGACGAGGCCAACAACTTGCTCGCCCGACCCTACCGGTCTCCCTGGGTCCATCCCGGGATGGCTCGCGGTTGAACCCGATCGGTGGGGCGAGCGATCAACTCGCCCCACCGGTCGCCGTTTACTTCGATCGAATTTGTCGGGCGTCGACCCACCACAAGGCCAAGAATGGTGGGATCAGCCCCAAACATGCCCACTGATATCCGGTCAAACCCTCGGCCAAGACCGGCTCGGGGCGAATCCATTCCGTCGCGAATCGATAAACCAGATAGGAGAGGACGTAGAGCTTGAACCTCTGACCGGCGAACCAGCCCCTCCGCTCGAATACGGCCAAGGCGATGGCCGCCGAGAAGTGGAAGATCATCTCGTAAATCTGGGTCGGGTGGCGTCGGACGCCATCGCCGAAGTCGACCCCCCAACTCAGCCGGGTGGCGGTCCCGTGGCAACATCCCGCCGCGAAACAACTCAAGCGACCCACCCCCACGGCCGCCGCGACCGGCATGGCGAAGCTGTCGCCTGTCTTCACCCGGACGCCGAGCCAGGCTTTGGTGATCTCGACCCCGGCGTATCCACCGACCAACCCAAAAACGATGGTCTTGCCGTTTTCCAGCCAGACTCGACCAGTCAGCAAACCGGGCAAGTCGCTCAAGACGAACGGGAGCTTGGCGCCGATCATCGCCCCGCAGAACGCTCCAAGGCGAATGATCGTCCGCTCTCGACGAGACAAACCAGGCACCGGAGCCGACCTCCGACCAAGCCAGACCGCCGTCAACACCGACGCGAGCATGATCAAGGGATAAAAAAGCGTCGGCGACGATCCCACCAGTTCCGTCCTTTCAACCGAGCGTGATCATCGACCCGACCGCGACCGGCTCCACCTCCGAGGCGACGACTCCCGCTTCTCGAAGGGCGGGTAGGGCCGCATGCCCTTCGCGATAGAGCACGTTGTAGGCGCAAAACTGGATGACGTGGCCGCTGGGCAGTACGTGGTGGATGCAACACTTCATCAGGCGGCGGACGTCGAAGTTGTAGGCGTCCAGGAACGAAGTGACCGTGATCCGAAACATGTCCGATTGCGCCAGCTCCTCGGCGATCGCCCGGGCGAAGAACTCCGAACTCGCCGCCCGGGCGCCGGGTTCCTCGACGTCGGGGAAGCAGCCGATCCCGCATCCCGCTTGCATCAAGTAACGCTCGATCAACTGGCGGGCGCGGTTCCTGGTGAACAAGATCCCGTTGGCGAGGATGTCGAGGTGCTTCCGGGCGTCGATGAACCGGAGGAGCGGGACGACCCGCCCTTCGCTCCGAAACGCATAGGTCAGGCTGTGGCAGTTGGGGTGGGCGCAAGGCAGGGGCATGAAGTCGTCTTCGCGGAACATCCCGCCCGTCTGGGCTTCGATCGCGCGGATGACGTCGGGGAAGGTGATCCGCCGTTCGAGGTCTTCGGGCAGGACGTGCCGCCCCGAATAGGTGGCGGGCTGGAAGCTGATCCCGGTGATCCAGGGGCGAGCGACGCCGAATTCGACGATCGCGCCGATCTCGTGGTCGTTGACGCCCGGCTGCAAAGTGCAGACCAGCGACGTCTTGATTTCTCGCCGCCCTAATGCCTCGATCGCCTTGAGCTTCGTCGCGGCCAACCGCTCGCCCCGGAGGGCTTGGGAACCGGCGTCGTCGAACCCGTCGAACTGGAGGTAGACCTCGACCCGAGGCCCGTGCTCGGCGATGGCGTCGAGCATCGCCTCGTCGTGAGCCAGGCGGATGCCGTTGGTGTTGATCATCACGATGTCGATCGGCTGGGACACCGCGTAGTCGAGCAACCGGAGGAACTCGGGGTGGAGCGTCGGCTCGCCCCCGGAAAGTTGCAGGACTTCGGCCCGCCCTTCGACCGCCACCAAGCGTTCGATCGCCCGGGCGCATTCGTCGAACGAAAGGTGCGAACCCCCTGGGCCGCTCGACGCGAAGCACATCGGGCAGCGGAGGTTGCAACTCGAAGTCACCTCGACCAGGCCGATGCAGGTGTGCTGCTCGTGCTCGGTGCAAAGCCCGCAGTCGTAGGGGCAGCCTTTGTCCGGGTCGACGCCGAACTCGGCGGGGACCTTGCCGGGCAGGCTGTATTGCATCTGGTCGTAGTGGGCGATGTCGGAGCAGACGAAGTCTTCGCGGACCCCATGCGTCGGGCAGCGCTTCCGGAAGTAGACGCGCTTCCCCTTGACGATGATCTTCGCCGGTACCAGAGCCAGGCATTCCGGGCAGAGGCTTTGCGTCGTGCCGAGGAACGTGTGATCGCGAAGTTGCGGCATCGCTAGTTCACCTCGGATCGAGGACGAAGGTGGAACGGACTCTTAAGTCTACTTGATCGCTCCAGACACCAACCACCCAACAAAGATGGCGGCCACTGCTCCCACCACGCAGGCGACAACGAGTCCGTTCGAATTCAGGCCGGACGATAATCCCAACATGCCGACCGGAACGCATGTGAGCACGAAGGCGAACAGGCTGGCCATGGCGATGGCCATCCCGCCTAGGACCTTCCCGACATAGAAGAGCGGCTTCACTCGACGCCTCGACGGCCCGGGTGTTGGGGCGAGCGGGGCCTCGAACGGGTTCGGCTCGGGCGTTCCGGGGTCGGGAGGAGGAGTTGTTGCCATTCCAGGATTGTCGTGCAGTCCGGAAAGCGTCGCAAGTGGCGAGAATGGGGCCTTCAGCGCTTCGATCCGTCCGAGGCGGATGAGGCCGACGGATCGACCCAACGCTTTAGGTGAAACCATAACACGCCAACGCCAAACCCGACCCCGACACCAACCACTACGCCGGCCACCCACGGCAACCACTCGGGATACGGAGGCGGAACGTCCGGTGGGCGAGCGGGTAGGACGAGCGGCGTCCCCAGCGGCACGCAAGTCGTCACGAACGCGATCAAGCTTGACAGGACCACCCAAAAGCCCCCCTGGATTCGCATCGCCATGGCGATACTTTTTGATCGAGGGCCCGGGGAGGACTGCGGAGGTTCATAAGGGTTCGGCTCAGGCGATTCGAGTTTGTCGGGTGGCGTCGGGTCCATTGCTCGATCTTGCCCCCGCCCGGATCGGAATTCAAGTCAGGACCATCACCTTGACCGCTTGGCGACCGTCCATTGCCGCGTAGCCTTCGGGGACGCCATCGAGCTTCACCGTTTTGTCGAGGACCGGCGACGGGTCGATCTTACCACTAATCACGTCGTCAAGGAGTTCGGGCAAGTAGGACCGGACCGGCGCGACGCCGCCGTGCAGGGCGATGTTGTGGCGGAACATCCGCTGGAGGTTGATCGACTCGGCGACGTGCGGGACCCCGACGAAGCCGACCCGACCTCCGGGCCGGGCCGCGCCGATGGCCATGTCGAACGACTCCTTCAGGCCGACGCACTCCAGGACGCACTCGGCCCCGCCGCCGGTCATCTCGACCACCTTGGCGATCCCTTCGGCCCCTCGTTCGGTGACGACGTCGGTCGCCCCGAACTTGCGGGCGATGGCGATCCGGCTCTCGTGTCGCCCCATCAGGATGATCCGAGACGCCCCCAGCCGCTTGGCCGACAAAACCCCGCACAAGCCAACCGCGCCGTCGCCGACGACCGCAGCCGTCACCCCCGACTTCACCCCGGCCGAAACAGCGGCGTGGTGCCCGGTCCCCATCACGTCGGTGAGCGGCAGGATCGCTTTCAGGAGCGTCTCGTCGCCTTCAACCGAGTGCGGGAGCGCGACCAAGGTTCCGTCGGCATACGGTGCCCGAATCGCCTCGGCCTGCCCGCCTTCGTTCTTGCCTCCCCAGAAATCGCCGTGGATGCACGAGGTTTGCAGGCCGTGCTCGCAATATTCGCAAGAACCGTCGGAGAAGGCGAACGGGGCGATGACTCGGTCCCCTTTCTTGACGGTTCGGACCTCCGAACCGACTTCCTCGACGATCCCCATCCACTCGTGCCCCGTCCGCCAGCCCGACTGCCAGCTCGGCTCTTGACCCCGGTAGAACCAGAGGTCCGAGCCGCAGATGCAGGCGTGGGTGATCCGGACCACCGCGTCGGTCGGCGCTTGGATCTTCGAGTCGGCGACGTTTTCGACCCGGATGTCCCCTTTGCCGTGATAGACCGAGGCTCGCATCAGTAACTCCAGAATCAAAATGTCGAAAGTCGAAGGGATGGCTTGCCCTCATCTTAAAGGTCGAGGCAAATCAGGGCTGGCATCGATCGGGTCGAATCGCTCGAACACCGTTGGGGTCGACGAACTGTTCGAGGGTGTCTACGCTTAACCGGGTCTTCACCGGTATGATGATCAAAGCCAATGATCGGGGAGTGGTTCGCTTCGCTGAACCTCGCAGTTCGGCGACCCATGATGAGCTTTCGGTGGAAAGGTCGGCGACTTGATGAGTTTCGTGATCGCCGGGTTGGGAACCGCTCTGCCAGAACATCGAGTCGAGCAAGCCCGAGCCGCCGAGTTGACCAGTCGCCTTTCCGGCCACGACGACGCCCAGACTCGACGCCTGGCGGTGCTCTACCGACGGTCCGGGGTGAAGACCAGGCATGTCGCGCTCCTCGATCGACTCGACCTGAACGAACCCAACCTTGAATCGCTGGGGCCGACCACCCAGGCCAGGATGGAGCACTACGAGGCCGCCATCGAGCCGCTCGCGCTGCTCGCGTCGCGTCGGGCTTTGGGTTCGAGCGAGATCGAGGCTTCGAGCATCACTCATTTGGTCACGGTTTCTTGCACCGGCTTCAACGCGCCCGGATTCGACCTGGCCTTGATCCAAGGCTTGGGCCTCGACCCCGGGGTGGCCCGGACGCATATCGGTTTCATGGGATGTCACGGCGCGCTCAACGGGTTGCGGGTCGCTCGGGCGTTCGCGGCGACCGAGCCGTCAGCCCGGGTCCTGGTCTGCGCCGCGGAGCTTTGCAGCCTCCACTTCCGATATGGTTGGGATGCCGATCGGGCGGTCTCCAATGCCTTGTTCGGCGACGGTTCGGCGGCAGTGGTCGGCTATAGCCCGGGGACGAACGGTTTCCACCCGAACCGAGGGAGCGACTGGCGGTTGGTTGCCAATGGGTCGACCTTGATGCCCGACACCGGCGACGCGATGAGCTGGCGGATCGGCGACAACGGATTCGCGATGACCTTGTCGTCGCAAGTCGCCCGGCATATCGCCGAGAATCTCCGAGGCTGGCTGAAATCTTGGCTGGCCCGCTTCGACCTGGGCATCAAGGACGTCGGTTCGTGGGCGATCCATCCCGGGGGACCGAGAATCCTGGACGCCGTCGAGCAGGCGCTCGGGTTGAGTCCCGAATCGATGGCCGATTCGAGGGAAGTCCTCGCCGACTGCGGCAATATGTCTTCGCCAACCGTCTTGTTCATCCTCGACCGGCTTCGTCGCCGAGGCGCGGCGTTGCCCTGCGTTTCGCTCGGGTTCGGTCCCGGACTGGTGATCGAAGCGGCCCTCTTCCAGTGATCGGGCGATGATGAGCATCGGCTACAAATCCGAGCGTGCGGGCCGATTCGATGTCGCGATCGTCGGCGCCGGGTTGGCCGGGGGTTCGCTCGCCCTCCGCCTGGCCCGGGATGGCCTGGACGTCGCGCTCGTCGACGCGAATACCTTCCCTCGCGACAAGATTTGCGGCGAGTTCCTCAGCCCTGAATCCTGGGACGCCTTCGACGACCTGGGACTGACCGACGAGATCCAGAAACTCGACTATCAGCCGATCCATCGGGTCAGGCTGAGCACCCCTCGGGGCCGCGAGGTCTTCGCCGAGGTCGTCGGCCCCGATGGCCGCCCGGGGATCGGTCTGACTCGATCCACCCTCGACGATTTGATCCTCCGGAAAGCCCGGCTGGACGGGGTGAGTGTCTTCGAAGGGACTCGAATCTCGGCCCCGATCATCGAAGATGGTCGAGTCGTCGGCATGACCGCCCGATCCTCGACCGGCGACGCCCTTTCGATCTCCGCCCGGGCGACCGTCGCGGCCGATGGTCGCCAATCGACCTTGGTCAAGCAGGCCGGGTCGACCCGGGCCCGAAGCTGGTTTCGCCCGGGATTGTTCGGCCTCAAGCGGCATTTCCACCTCGATGACCTCGACGAGGGGGAGCAGCCGGGGACCGTGGGCCTCCACCTGATCTCGGGCGGATACGGCGGGACGTGCCGGGTTGAAGGCAACAGCACCAACCTTTGCGCGCTCTTGCCCGAGGCGACCGTCCGGAGCCGCCGGGGGGACCTCGACCGGGTCGCGAGTGAATGTCTGGGGACCAACCCCGCGCTCGCTCGACTGCTGGCCGGGGGCGAACCTCGGGGCGACTGGAAAACGGTCGCCGGGGTTCGGGTCCAGGTTTCCCGGCCCAACTTGCCGGGGATCTTGTTCGTCGGAGACGGGCAGGGGACCGTCGACCCCCTGGGTGGCCAGGGGATGACGATGGCGCTCCTCGGGGCGGAAGCGCTGGTTCCGTTCATCAAGGCCGGCCTGAGGCGCGGCGGAGTCGGTCTTGATGCCAAGCTCCAGGCCGAGTGGCACCACGCTTGGCACGAACGGTTCGACCGCCGGATCACGCTTTGCCGGGCGTTTCACCACTTCCTGATCCGGCCAACCCTGACCGATGCCGCCTCGCTCCTGGGTCCGGTCGCTTCTCGATTCCTCTCGGCCTGTTTTCAACAAACCCGAGACGACAAGCGAGGTCGGGTCCGAGTGGGCGAGCTTGCTTGAATAAAGCCGCGCGATCGACGACCAGGCCGTTGCGACCCGGTCCTCTTGCTTCTTATCCTGGAAGCGGAGATGAGCGACCCCAAGCGATCGTCGCGGCGACCGGATCGTTCCGGGTGAAGCGATCTGGATCGCCTTCGAGGAACGGAACGTGCCATGATCGCGACTCTGGCGGTGGCTTTGAGTTTGATCTCGGGAACCTTGGCGGACGAACCTGCCGTGGCCCTCCCTGAACAGCCTTTCCTGCACCCACTCTTCACCGACCACGGGATTGTTCAGCGTGATGTTCCCGTCCCGATCTGGGGCTATGCCGAACCCGGTGTCCGAGTCAAAGTCACCTTCGCCAACCAGTCGGTCGAGACCTCGACCAATAACTCGGGTCGGTGGATGGTCAAGCTTGGCCCCTTTCCCGCCGGGGGGCCGCATACCTTGAGCGTTACGGGCCCCAAGTCCGTCGAAAGGACCGACATCCTCGTCGGCGACGTCTGGCTCTGCTCGGGCCAGTCGAACATGGAGTGGCCGGTCGTCCGGTCGATCCGTGGCGAAGAAGAGGTTGAAGCCGCCGACCACCCGAACATCCGCCTCTTCACCGTCCCCAAGGATGCCAGGGTCAAACCCGTTGCCACGGTCGACGCCAAGTGGGAGGTTTGCAGCCCGAAGACGGTGGGAGAGTTTTCTGCGGTGGGCTACTTCTTCGGTCGCGAGATCGAGCGTGATCTCAAGGTGCCGGTCGGCCTGATCGACTCGTCATGGGGCGGGACGATCGCCGAAGCCTGGATCGCCGCCGGATCGGTCGCGAAGATCGGCGACTTCGATCAGGCTTTGGCGGCGGTCCGAGATTCGGTCGACGCCCCGGTCAAGAAGCCGATCAATTACGAACGGTTGATGACCATCTGGTGGAATGAGAACGACCCGGGGAGTTCGGGGCAGCCCGCTTGGTCGACACCTTCGTTCGACACATCCGACTGGAAAGCGATGGACCTGCCGGGCAACTGGGAAGATCGGGGCCTGGCCGACTTCGATGGGATCGTTTGGTTCCGCCGCGATGTCACCTTGCCCGAAGCCTGGGATGGCAAGCCGATCACCCTCAACCTCGGGCGGATCGACGACCGCGACACGACGTTCTTGAACGGGGTCGAGGTCGGTCACAAGGATCTCTGGGATGTTGTCCGCAACTACAGGGTCCGTGCGGGCGCGGCCAAAGCGGGCCGAAACGTGATCGCCGTCCGAGTCTTCGACCGCCAAGGCTTGGGCGGATTCGCGGGTCCGGTCGAGGACTTCAAGGTCACCCTGACCGGCGACCAGGATGCCGACCCGATCATGCTCAAGGGGCCTTGGTCCTACCAGGTCTCGGCGAAGATCGACGACATCTCCTCCCCGCCCGAAAGCGACGAGGTCAACCCGAACCGAGTCACCGTGCTCTACAACGGGATGATCGCCCCCCTCGAACCGTTCGCGATCAAAGGGGCGCTCTGGTATCAGGGCGAGGCCAACGCCGGTCGCCCGGCGCAGTACCGTCGGGTCTTGCCCGAGTTGATCCGCGACTGGCGGTCGCACTTCGAGGTCGGCGACTTCCCGTTCCTGATCGTCCAGCTTGCCAACTACCAGAAGAGGCGCGACCGGCCCGTCCGATCCGACTGGGCCGAACTCCGGGAAGCCCAGTACCTGACGACCAAGGCCGTACCGAATGCCCAGGTGGCGCTGGCGATCGACATCGGCGAAGCCAACGACGTCCACCCGAGGAACAAGCAGGAGGTTGGCCGCCGGCTCGCCCTCGACGCCCTCGCCACCGTCTACGGCCGATCATCGGTCGAGTATTCCGGGCCGACGTATCGGTCGATGGAAGTGCACAACAACTCGATTCGGTTGAGCTTCGACCACGCGGTTGGCGGCCTCGTCGCCCGGGGCGGGGGCAAGCTCGAAGGATTTGCCGTCGCCGGGAAGGACGGACGATTCGAGTGGGCCGACGCGGTGATCGACGGCGACGGGATCGTCGTCTCGTCCACCGAAGTCGACGAACCCGTCGCGATTCGATACGCTTGGGCCGACAACCCGGCCTGCAACCTCGAAAACCGGGCGGGCCTGCCTGCGGTCCCGTTCCGGACCAACGCCCCGGAACCGGGGAAATAAGGAGTTTCAGCCACGGATGGAACACGGATAGGAGACAGAAAAAAAGTCTTATGCGTGTTCCATCCGTGGCTCAATTTGCTCGATCTCGATCAGCCTGGCAGCGGGCCTCGACTTGTTGCAATGACGGCGTAGAGCGGGTCGCCCAGCGGCCTCCTCTGGCCTCGGTCGAGGACTTGGATGTGTTCCCACCGCTCGGTTTCCGCGAGCCAATCTTGGACTAGGCGTTTCCGACCCGTGTCATTGGCGCCGAGCCAGGCGAACACGGCTTTGGTCGGGAAGAAGCGGTCGGAGAACGTGATCACGATCGACCCGCCGATTTTGACCACCCGCGCCGCGTCTTCGAGGACCGCTTGCGGTCGGGTGAGGTAGTCGATCGACACGCAGAGCGTCGCGGCGTCGAACTCGCCAGTGTCGAACGGTAGGGTCGGATTCTCGTTGAGGTCGTGGACGACGAATGACCCAAGTCGACGATTCTTCGACAATTCGGCTTCGTTCATCCCCAGGCCGACGACCCGCCCATATTTGACCTCGGGCGGGAGGTGGCTGACCCAACTGCTCATCAGGTCGAGGATGGCCCCACCGCTCGGCAAGGTTTCGCGGTAGACCTGGGTGACGGCGGCGATCGCACCATCGTCGATGTGGGTGACGAAGCGAGGCTGCCCGTAGAACTTCGAGTCGGGGGTTTCATCCTGGCGACGGAATGCTTGGTCCACTCGGGGGGCCTCGTTGCGGGTGTTCGGGCTTCGCTCCTGACCCGAGGGTCACTCAATCGTTGTAGGCCCCGGGTCGAGTCCTACGATGAAAGGGCCGGCAACTTTCCCGTCAGTCCTGGAGCGCCTCGGGTCGGACCCCCGTCGCTTCTCCCTTGAAGCCGAACGGGCGGGGTTTGTAGTCGCCCACCAGGTCGACGCTGGACTGGGCCTGGATCTTCTCTTCGAGGTTGGTCGCCCAGTAGACGGCGTTGACTAGCAATCTTCGAAGCCCGGCGTTTTCGAGGTCGGTCGCCGCTCCCATCGTCGTCGTGAAAACTCGGGCCGATTTCCCCGCGCTCCCCGTATACGTCTTGGTCCAGGCGATCGGCAGCTTGGGATCGTTCTTCGTCCCTTCGAGAGCCTTGCCGCCGAACGTCATGTCTTCGACCACCTCGCCGAGGACGAGCGGGCGACTATCGCCCGGGAGCGGAAGCCTCACGCCGTAAACGTCCGTAGGCCCCCAGATGTCCCCCGACTTGATCCCTCGGAGGATCGGGTTCTCTTCTTCCCCCAGGGCAATGATACCCCGAGTGCTCTGCTTGCCGTGGTTCCCGTGGTGGCTGATCCAGGTCTCGCCGAGGACCTGGCGGCCAAACCCGCCCTCCCAACCCGGCTTTTTGCTCTGGAAGGAGTACTGGGCGTAGCTCTTGCCGGCCTTGATGTTGAAGGCATGCGTCGCGGTCCGGAGTCCGATGACCGGTCGCCCCGAGTTGACGTAGTCGTCGATCTCCTTCATCTGGTCGTCGGGGAGGTCGCGGAACCGGGCGGCGATGATCATCAGGTCGGCGGTCCGGAGCGACTGCAAACCGGGGATGTTGTCGTTCCGGGTCGGCATGATCGACCCGTCGGCACCCACCGCGAACAGCACGGTGCAAGTGAACCCATGCCGCTTGGCGAGGATCTTGGCTAGCTGTGGCAAGGCTTCTTCCGAGCGATACTCCTCGTCGCCGCTGATCATCACCACCTGTCGCCCGACACCCGGCCCTTCACCCCCTTTGTAAATTGCCCAGGGGTCGGCGGCGACCAGATTCGGGACCGGACCTAGGAGCGAAACGAAGAGCGACATTCCGACGACAAGGCAAGATCGGAGGTTCATGGGAGATGACTCGTTGACGACGACCCTGATCCGAACACATTGGAGCCGTCTCCAAGGTGGGCCAGGCTTCGAGGTCGTCGATGAAGGGAATTGGCCGATGAGGGTCCTCGAACGAGACGAGGCTGAGTGGGGTCGAAGCCAACCCCACTCGGTCGTCTCGCCGATTACATCCGAAGGCGGGGACGAGGACAAGGGTCGAGGCACTTTTTTGAGGCCATCGCCAAGTCCCCGACCCCTCGCCTTCATCGCTCGGGGTTCAACCGTTCGAGGACCGCCGGAAGTGGTCCGCGGCGTCCATCGATCCGGGGGTTTGATGGCCGAAACCGCCTTGATGGCCCATCGCCGCCCCACCCCAGCCGCCTGGGGTCGAAGCCGCGCCCGTCGGGGCGGCCGTCGTGGTCGAGTTGGGCGTGGAGGCGTCGGTCGCGGTGGTCATGTTCCAGGTCGAGGGATTCGAGGCGCCCGGGGGCGTGGCACCCGAGGGGTTGGCGGGGGGCGTGGGGAGGTCTTTCTTGAGCGCCTGCATGTCGGCTTCGAGCTTCGCTTGGTCGGCGGGGGTGACGTTGGACGCCGTCTTCACCGCGAGGCGGTCGGTCGCCAGTTGGTCGATCAGGTTTTGCGGGACGCCCTGGCTCTTGAGGATCGCGTCCTGATCCGCTTGGATCTGGGCGGTCTGGGCGTCGGTCGGTCGGGTCTGGGCGGCGAAGATGGCCTGCTGGTCGGTTTGCAGCGTCTTGAGCGCGGTGGGGTCGGCGGTCCCGGTCTTGGCGGCGTCGATCGCCTGGAGGTCCTTGCGGACGCTCGCCTGGAGCGCCGGGGTCACCTGCGACTTGTCATGGATAGCCTGCTGGTCGGTCTTGAGCGTCTTGAGGTCGGTGGCCAGTTGCGGGTTCCCTTGGGCGAGCTTCGAGGGGTCGACCGCCAAGCTTTTGCCGATCGCCATCCCAGCAGAGTTGCCGCCGCCGAAGTGATGCCCATCAAAACCGCCGCCGAGGCCGTCGGCCATCGGGTTTTGGCCGTGGAGGCCACCCATCGGGCCGAAGGAATCCAACGCGCCGAGTTGGCCGCCCTGGCCCGAGGCGCCGCCGAAGTGGTGCAGATCACCTCGGTGGAAGTTACCTCCGCCAAGCCCGGCCATTTGGGCGGAGCCGATGCCCATCATCGGATCGGCCGCACCGGTCACGCTGGTCATCAGCTTTCGCCCTTCGAGCGACTCGCAAGCGAGCGACGCGGTGGTCCGTTTCCGGCTGGAATCTTCCTTGCGCGGAGTCTTCATGGGACGATCCTTGTCCTTTGAGACCTGGTTCGAGCGAAATCTTCCGATCAAACGAAGCGAAGTCGCGGGCTTCCTACCCAGACTCCTCGATCCGATCCGACAACTTGGAGTCGGCGTGGCGGTTGCCCGCAAAGCTCCTCGAAAACGAGGAGCCGCCTTTCTTGGTGGGTCCACGCGACACGCCCCCCGACGCGACACGCAACCCATCTCGATCGGCGGCTCCTCGCAAGCTGCTTTCCGGTGGTCTATCCACCGAAACGTCCCGATCGAACACTGGGCCGGGGCTGGCGGCTCGATAAACCTCGCCGAAGCTTGGTCCCGTCGAGTCGCTCGCCGTGCTCAGTCGTTGATCATGACACCTAGCAATACCGTGGAGCCGCCGGGAACCTTACAGCGTTTGCCACGAATTCCGAAAAACTTTCCGAGCGGGGAGGACCGGGTCGCGTCGTCGAACGTCCCGCTTCATTCGCCTTGGGCGAGCTGCAACCGTCGGACCTCTTCCTTGAGCAGCTTCTGGACCCGATGCTTGGAGACGAAGATCGCCGCGACCGAGACCGAGAGCCGGCTCGAAGCTTCGGCTCCCGACAGGCCCTCGATCGCCGTCAACCGGAACGCTTCCCAGGTCGAGGCCGTCACCCGCCCTTGAACCTGGTTGACGGCCATCTCCATCAACTCCCGGTCGAACGTCTCCTCGAACCGACGCTTCAAATCCGCCTGGGCTTCGAGCGATTCGAGGCGACGGATCATCCGACTGTCCGATCCCCTGAGTCGGTTGGCGATCATGTCGCTCCAGGCGTGCTGGGTCACGGTCTTGAGCCAGGCCCGAAAACAACGCGACGGGTCGTAATGGAACTGCGACAGCTTCTCGGTCAAGCGAGCAAGGACGTCCTGGGCCACATCCTCGGCGTCAGCTCCTTGGAGCCCCCACTCGCGGCACCAGGCGTAGATCATCGGTCGATATCGCCAGACGAATTTTTCCCAAGCCGACGCATTGCTGGGAGTTTGCTTGAGCGCTTCGAGCAGCGTCAAAGACGTTCGAGAATCGGACCAATCGGGCATCCCCCATCCTCCGAAATCTTCCCACCCCGCCGAGGCCGGACCGTCTCGAGTCCGATCCCGCGATCCGAAATCCGCAAATCCAGACTTTCGAGGACTCGCCCGATCGGCCCGGGCCAGGTCGCCGTTCCCCATCCTCGATTCTCGTTGAATCTGTATGCTAGGGTATCGGCCATCCATCCCTCGGTAAAGGTGTGGCGGGGGCGTCAACGACCCGAGATCGAATTTTGGAGTAGGAACAGAACCGGATTGAGCGTACGATTCATGGTCAAACCCGAGTTATCCAAGTTTGCTGTTTCCGTCCCGATCGCGAAGAGCGGTCACAGAGATCCGACCCTCGTTGACGAGATCGTGAACCGCCATGAACCCTTGCCCGACGGAAGAGCAACTGGCAAATCTGCTGGATGAGCTCCTCGGCCAAGATGAATTGGCGGAAGTCGAGGCGCACCTCGAAATTTGCCCTGGGTGCCAGCAGGCCCTCGAAGAGCTGACCTACGAGCGGTTTTCCGCGGCCGAGTGGAACAACTCGGCGGGTCGAAACCGACCGGTTCCTGAACAAGTGGTGGTCGCCGTCGGTCCTGCCGTGGACCAACCAGCGCCGTTGATCGACTCGGAGATCTTGGCCGATCAGGATTCTCGACGGAAGCGGTTGATCCTCGAGTTGTTCCCTCGCCAGCCGTCATCGCTCCACTTGTCCCCATCGGATCAACGCGACGCCTCGGACGGTCGCCCCGAATCCAATGGATACCCCCCCCAGGTCGACGGCTACGACATTGTGGGCCGGCTCGGTCGAGGGGGGATGGGGGTTGTTTACCGGGCTCGACAGCACGGGCTCGACCGCCTGGTCGCGCTCAAGATGCTCCGGGGCGGAAGCCATGCCGACCCCGAATCGCTCGCCCGGTTTCGGATCGAGGTCCGGGCCGTCGCTCGGCTTCGCCACCCCAACGTGGTCCAGGTCTTCGACGTGGGCGAGTCGCAGGGCCAGCCGTTCGTCTCGCTCGAACTCCTCGAAGGGGGGAGCCTCGAAGCGAGGAACGGCGGAAACCCTCAGCCGGAAACCGATTCGGCGACCTTGGTGGCCACCCTGGCGCGGGCGATCGCGTCGGCCCACGACCTTGGGATCGTCCATCGCGACCTGAAACCCGCCAACGTCCTGTTCAGCCGGGACAACGTCCCCAAGATCACCGACTTCGGCCTGGCCAAACGGCTCGACGAGGACGACGGGCAGACCCAGTCCGGCCAGGTCATGGGTTCGCCCAGCTTCATGGCCCCCGAGCAGGCCCGGGGCGAAGCCAGGGAGATCGGACCCGGAGCGGATATCTATTCGCTGGGGGCGATCCTCTACGAAATGCTCACGGGACGACCGCCGTTCAAGGGGGAAACCCCCATCGAGACGCTCCACCAGGTCATCCGGATCGAGCCGGTCGCCCCGTCGAAGTTGCGGCCCGGACTGTCTCGCGACCTCGAAACGATCTGCTTGAAGTGCTTGGGCAAGGAAAGCTCGAAGCGATACCCGACGGCCGACGGGTTGGCCGATGACCTGGATCGGTTCCTCCAGGGTTTGCCGATCGAGGCGAGGCGAGTCCGGGCTTTCGAGCGTGCCTGGAAATGGTCGAAGCGGGAACCCGCCGCCGCTTCCCTCGCCCTGGTGGTCGGGTTGGCGGTCATTGGTTCGAGCTTCGCCGTGATCCGAGCGGTCGAATCGTCGAAGAATCAGACGGATCGAGCGCGGGTCCAGGGGTCGCGAGCCCTCGTCGAAGCCGCCACCGCGACCAGCGACCGGCGGTGGCGGGATGGTCGCGACGCCTTGAAACGCTTCCTCCAGGACGCGGCCAACGAGCCCTCGCTCGACGAGCTTCGACATCAGGCGGAAGCCCTCCTCGACCAGATCCAGTCGGGCGAATCCGCCCAGAAAAACCTGGCCGAAGCCCGGGCGAACCTGGCGGAGTTCGAGCGGCTGACCCGGCTCGCACAACTGAGCGATGCTCGATGGCTCCAGGCGAGCAGCCGAGTTGACGGCGACCCTCGGCCGGTCCGCCAGGCCACCCGGAGTGCCCTCGCCTTGGCCGGACGGTGGGAACGCGAGCCAAACGGTCACCTCGAACTCTGGCAACCGGCCGACCCTTCCCCCTGGCCCACTCCATCCGACCGATCCAGGGTCGACCTCGCTTCTCGCGAGCTGCTCTTGCTCCTCGCCGAGGCGATCGGGAACACCGCCCCGGGGGAAGATTCTCGGACGCAAGCCCGCCAAGCCCTGGCGTTCCTCGATCGGTCGTTCCTGGACCGGCACCCTTCGAAAGCGGGCTGGCTGCTCCATGCTCGCTTGTCGGACGCCCTCGACGATCCCTCCGCCGCCGCCGCCGGGGATCGCCGACGGGCCGAAGCCCTGGTCGCCGTCGACACGCTCGACCGGGTGGCAGCAGGTCGCGAACATCAACTTCGAGGCGACTGGTCGCGGGCGATCGTCGAGTATGAAGCCTCGCTCCGGCTCGACCCCGATCACTTCCGGGCGCAACTCGCGCTAGCGGTGTGTGAACTGAGGGCGGGCCGACCCGAAGAAGCCCGAGCCGTGCTCTCCGACTGCTTGAAACGCGAGCCGAATTCCCACGAACTCCTCTTGCTTCGAGGAGTTGCCTCGGGGGAAGCCGCCGGACGCCGGATGGATCGGGCGAGGGCGAGCCGGGACGCCGACACCCAACGCGATGCCGCGAGACTCTTCTATGCCGCCGAAGCCGACTTCGACGCGGCGGAGCACCTCCAGCCGAGCGACCAGGACCGGTTGCCGCTCCTGATGGACCGAGGGATCGTCCGAATCCGAGCCAACCGGACGGCCGACGCCGAGTCGGATTTCGCCGAGGCGGTCCGGCTCGACCCCGAATGCCTGGGGGCTCGGGTCAATTGGGGTCAAGCCTTGCATCGCCTGGGTCGAATCGACGAAGCCGTCGCCCAGTTTGGCGAAGCGATCAAGATCGACCCAAAACGGTCCACGCTTTTCCGGGCCAGGGCCCTGGCCCGGCTCGACCGTGGCGATTCGGTCGACCCATCGAGTCGAGACGACGCGATCCTCGACCTGAGCGAAGCGATCCGGCTCGGTCGATCGGAATCGTCCGATATTGCCGGTGACCTTGCCCGACGTGCTCGGCTCCATCATCTCGCCCGCCGGTTCGACGACGCCTTGGCCGACTCCGAGGAGGCGCTTCGAACCCGGCCCGACCAACCGGACGCCGCCTTGGTCCGGGTCCAAGCCTTGCTCGAACTGAAGCGTTATGGGGAGGTCGTCGAGGCATGCAACTCGGCCCTGGTCCGTCGACCGACCGTCGCCGACTTCTGGGAGCTTCGAGGCATGGCCAGGTCGTTCCGCCAGCAATACCTTGAAGCCGTCGGCGACTTCACCCAGGCGTTGACCTTGGACCCCGGCCGGTTGTCGGCCCGGACCCAGCGTGGTTGGGCCTACCTCGTGTCCGACGCCTCGAAGCTCGCACTCGCCGACTTCGAGGCCGCGATCAGGCAAGCCCCCGAGGGCGCCGAAGCCTACGCGGGCCGGGGGTTCGCCCTGGCGATGGCCGGCCAGTACCGCTCGGCAACCGACGACGCCGAAGAATCGCTCCGGAAGTCGCACCCGGGCGAGACTCGAACCGTGTACAATGCGGCCCGGATCTACGCGAGGTGCGCTTCCGGGCTTTCATCCGCCTCGATCGGGAAGCGGTCTCCGAGCGCGAATTCGCTCGCCGACCAGTACGGGGACCGGGCGCTCTCGCTGATCCGGACGGCGATCGAACGTTTGCCCAACGAGCGACGGACGACCTTTTATCGAGAGGTTGTTCAGGCCGATCCCGCGTTCGCCGGCCTCCGGCAACGCCCGCAATTCGCCCGCCTGGCCGGTCAACTGGGAAGACCGACCCAATGATCCACACTGATGGACCGGGGTGGATCGCATGGAGGAAGGAGTCGCATCCTCGATGAAATTTCCGCCAACCCGCCTGCGATGGTTCTTCAAATCACGGCGAGGTCGCGTTCGGAATCGGTTTTCCGAGCAAGTCGATCCAATTTTCTCGACCCTCGAACGCCGCGAACTGCTTTCCTCGATGCCGGTTGCTTACGGTCCGATCGCGCCGTCGCCCTCGATCGTCGATCATCCGTCGACCAACGTTCCGGCCGCGGTCGCGGTGGGTCCATTTTTGTTCGAAGCGCAAGGACCCAAACCGTCCTTGGTCAACAACCTCTGGAAAGAACTGATCGAAGCTCAGACAACCAGCATGGTTGGTCCCCCCGGGCTGGTTTTCTCGATGACGCAATCCACCCTGAACTATTCTTCGAACTCAAACCCTTCGATGATCGACGCTGGGCTGCATCCGAGGATTATGGACCCAATTTTTCCGACTCCCATTCGCCCGGCCGGAAGCCACTCGGGTCTGTCGGAGGCGAACATCCAGGTCGCCGGCAAGTCAACTCCCGAATTGGCGGTGCTCGATGATCTGGCGGGGACGGTCAAGGTGATCGAAGGAAATCAAGTCATCTTCATCGTGAGTGGGCTCAACCACCCGGAATCTGTCAAGCTCGCCGACCTGAACCGTGATGGAACTCCCGACCTGATCATCGCTGACTCGGGAAACAATCGGGTTCTCGTCTATCCCGGTCAATCGGGGGGTGGGTTCGGGTCCGAAGTGACTGGAGGTCTCGGTGTGCCGGTCGGTGACGAACCGGCTGGTTTGACCGTGGGAGACCTGAGCGGAGATGGTCAGCGCGATCTGGTTGTCGCCAACAAAGGCTCCAACGATGTGACTGTGCTCCTGGGGCATGGCACGGGGAGTGGTTGGAGCTTGACGCCCGGAGAAACGGTCAAGGCGGGGATCGCTCCGGTCCGAACCCTGATCGTCAACCCCGACCAGGGATCATCCAAGCCCGACCTCTTGATCTGCAATAGTGGCTCGGGCGACGTCTACTTTTACCAGACGACTCCAAGCGGGCAGTTGGAGACTCAGCCCTCGGAGATCATCAAGGTCGGAAGCCGCCCCTCCGATTTTTTTGTGGGCCGGTTCAGCCTGCGTCCGGAGTTGGACCTGGTCACAATCAACTCCGGTTCCGATAACCTGACGTTTATTGGGGGTGTCTTCTCGCCCCACCCGGACCGGCAATTGATCGCGACCGGGATTTCACGCCCGATCTCGGCCGTGCCTTTGACCATCAGCACCTCGGGGGTCACCGACCTGATGTTGGCCGACGCAGAGGGGCGGATCGCCTTGCTCCAGGCGGGCGACAACGGTCTCCAATTGACCGGGTTGGTCGCCCCGACCGGGCTCAACCACGTCGCCGCGATCGCGGCGGGCGATCAGACCGCCACCAGCCTGAACATCTACGAGGCGTCGACCGACGTCAACTCGATTGCCATCCTCCAGTTCAACTTGGGAGAGGCTTCAGTCTTCGGGGGCTCCCCCTCGACCAATATTCCCACCACGATCAATGCCGACGATCATTCCCTGGTCGTCGAGATGATCACGACCGGAAACGGGATGCTCGACCTGGTTGGGGTGCTCTGGAATGGTTCAAACCAGTCCGGAGCGTCCGAGGACCCCAACTTGTCGCAGGGCCAGTCCGGGGCGAGGTCGCTCGGTCAGAGCTTAAGTAGCCCGACCAATACCTGGGATACCGACTCGGCGGCGATCTCTTCTTCGAGCGACGAGGCCGAGAGGGACGAGCCGGGCGGAGGGAATACGTCGACGTCATGGTCCCGATTCGTCATCGGCCTTGATGCCGCTTTCGACTCGTTCCAGGGCGGGATGACATCGATGCCCGCATCCGACTCGTTCTCGACCGACGACTGGTTTTCCTTCATCAAGGGGACGAGCCGATTGGCGCGGTATGATCAGAATTCTCGATCAAGCTCCGAACGATCGCTCTGGTTCGACTCCTCGGTTGAGCGGTTGCCGGGAGATACTCGGACCGAAAAACAACAGATGCCTCAATCCATCCAATTGTTCCGCCCAATCCCGAACTTCGAGGGGAATACCTCGTCGAACGAGCCTTCCGAGTTGGCGACGGCGGTCGTCGGCTCGGCGGTTGCCGTCCGGTTGCTGATCAAAGCATCACCCCCCAGTCGTTCGCGGCCACGGCCAGCAACACGAGGCTCGACCGGAAGCCGAAACGAAGCCAACCCTTCCTGGCCCGAGGTTTTTCCTCCGAGAGGTTTTCAAGGTTGAAGGCCGCCGGGGGTTGATTATTGATCCGACCTCCAATTTCGGCTTTATGGTCGATCAAGGTTCGCAGTAGGGCCGTAACGTCTTCACCACCGAGTTCCGGTTGACAATCCCGAGGACATGGGTAGGATTGCGGTCGCTTATGGATCGCCCCCGATGGCGGAGCGGCCCGGCTTCGAAGCCTCAACCGCGATTGGATTCGCGCGGACGGGGCTTTTTTTGTTGATCAGGTCGAAGCGACAGGCTGGTCAACGATCGAATCACAGGGATGTGGTTTCTAACCAGGGAAGGACTCTTTCGATGATGATCCTGGGCTACCTCGGACCCGAGACGATGTTACCGATGACATCGATCATCGCGGGAATCATCGGGTTTGTGATGATGTTCGGCCGCAAAGCATTCGAGCTCGCCCTTCGACCGTTTCGAGGGACACCAAAAGTGATCACTCCAAAAACTCGGGCGAGAGGACACCGGCCCACGACAAGCCGGACCGTCGCCCCCATGACGCCTCGGACCCGGACCGTGGCGGATGAACCTGCGAATAGGACGACGATCTGATCCGGCCGTTTGTACCCGTTGCTGTCGGCTCCCCCTTGCCCGGCCGGACTCGAAAACGGATTTTAGCGGCGGTGATCTCAAGGAGGCCCGAGTCATCAAACGTGTCATCGTCGTTGGGCTTGATGGACTCGAGCCCTCGATCGCCGAGCCGATGCTCGCCGCCGGCGAACTACCGAACCTTGCCCGTCTCAAGGCGGAAGGTGGGTCGTCTCGGGTGGCCACCACGTCCCCGGCGCAAACTCCGGTCGCCTGGTCGTCGTTCGCCACCGGCGTCAACCCGGGCGGTCACGGGATCTTCGACTTCCTGAGGCGCGACCCCGCCACCTATCGGCCCGACATCAGCTTGACCCGGCACGAACCCGCCACCGCGTTTCGACCCCCTCGCGCCGTCAACCTTCGTAGAGGCGCCACGATCTGGGGCGAATTGTCGAAACAAGGGTTGGCTTCGACCGTGATCCGCTGCCCGGGGACCTACCCCCCCGAACCGATCCGAGGCCGGATGTTGTCCGGGATGGGCGTCCCCGACCTCCGAGGCGGATTCGGGACCGCGACGGTGTATTCCTCCAACGCGGCCGCAGTCGCCTTGGAAGGAGAGCGGCTGGTCCGGATCAGTCTCGGAGGCGGCTCGACGATTCGGACGCATCTGGTCGGACCCCCGAACCCCAAGGATCGGTCCGACCTCGAATGCCCAGTCTTGATCACCCCGGACCTGGACACCCGAAGCGCAAGCATTCGACTCGAAGGCTCGAACGAAACCCTCGAAGTCTTCGAAGGGCATTGGAGCGACTGGCTCTTGGTCAGCTTTCGGGCCGGGCCGCTCCGGACGCTCCGGGGGATCGTCCGTTTCTATCTCGGAAGCCTCGATCCCGACTTCCAGCTTTACGCTTCGCCGATCAATTACGACCCAAGCTCCCCACCTTACTCGATCAGCTCGCCGGGCGACTACTCGAAAGAGTTGGCCGAAACGATTGGTCTTTTTCACACGACCGGGATGGTGGAAGACCACGGCGGTTTGAACAACCATCGGTTCGACGAGGTGGCCTTCCTCGACCAGTGCGAAACCGCCTGGCAGGAACGCGAGGCGATGATGGTCGAAGGGCTTAAAGGGTTCGACTTGGGGATGTTTTACTGCCTGTTCGACACCCCCGACCGCGTCCAGCACCTGTTCTGGCGGTTCCGAGACCCGGGGCACGCCTCGCTCGGAGGGGCCAAGCCCGACCCGATGTGGTCGAGGGTCATCGAAGATCAGTACCGCCGAGGCGACGCGATGGTCGGCCTCGCCCTCGAACACGCCGACGGCGATACCTTGGTCGTCGCACTCAGCGACCACGGATTTGGCCCTTATCGCCGAGAAGTCCATCTGAACGCCTGGCTCCGCGAGCAAGGGCTCCTCGCCCTTCGACCCGGGCTGGAACCAGGCGAGTCGGCCGGCGATCTCCTGACCGGGATCGACTGGTCGAAGACCCGAGCCTACGCCCTCGGCCTGGGGGGGATCTACCTCAACCTTCAAGGCCGAGAGCGCGACGGTTTGGTGACGGTTGATGAGGCACCCCGTCTCAAAGAGTCGATCGCCGCTCGGTTGGTGGAGGTGGTCGACCCGACGACTGGAGCCAGATCAATCCGACGTGTCCCGACCCGCGAAGAGCTTTACCACGGTCCTTACGTCGCGGAAGCTCCGGACCTGAACGTCCATTTCGCGTCGGGCTACCGGGCCTCGTCGTCGACCTCGATGGGGGGCGTGGCGGCCGCCGTGATCGAGGATAATACCTCGAAGTGGAGTGGCGACCACATCGTCGACCCCGACCTCGTGCCGGGCGTCTTGTTCATGAACCGGCCGTTTCGGGGCGATCAGGCTCGGCTCATCGACCTCGCCCCGACGATCCTCAAGGCTTTGGGGGTCGCTGTCCCCTCGGTGATGGAAGGGAGTTCGCTGTTGCCATGAAGATTTTAGTCATCGGGCTTGACGGAGCCGACCCGGAACTCCTGCTCGGCGACGACCGGCTGACCAACATCCGAGGGTTGATGGAAGCGGGTTGTTACGGCCAACTCGAAAGCATCATCCCCCCGATCACCGTCCCCGCCTGGCTCTGCATGGCGACCAGCCGGGACCCCGGCTCGATCGGGGTCTACGGCTTCCGAGACCGGGCCGACCGGTCGTACGACAAGATGGCGATGGTCGAGTCCCGGACCGTCGGCGAGCTTACCCTTTGGGACCAGGTCGCCCGCGAAGGGAAGCGGACCATCCTCGTCGGCGTGCCCCCGGGTTTCCCGGCCCGGAAGCTCAATGGGATCTCGGTCGGCTGCTTCCTGACCCCCGACCCGAGCAAGAACACCTATACGCATCCCCCCGGCGTCGCCGCCACGATTCGAGGGTTGGTCGGCGACTACCCCGTCGACGTCCACGGCTTTCGAGACCGCGACAAGGTGCGTCTCCTCGACGACATCCGGTCGATGAACCGCAAGCAGTTCGCCGTGTTTCGCCACTTCCTGGCCGAAGAGGAGTGGGATTACGCTCAGATCGTCGCGATCGGGCTCGACCGGTTGCAGCATGCGTTCTGGAGCGACCACGACCCCGAACATCACCGCCACCGGCCCGATTCGCCGTTCCGGTCGGCGATCGTCGACTTCTATCGAGAGCTCGACGAAGAGGTTGGCCGCGTCCTCGACGCGATCGGCGATGAGACGATCGTCCTCGTCGTCTCCGACCACGGCGCCCGGCGACTCGACGGTGGTTTCGCGGTCAACCAGTGGCTCGTCGAGCAGGGTTTGCTCGCCTTGAATCGCTACCCCGACGCGCTGACTCCCTTCAACAAGCTCGACGTCGACTGGGCCCGGACGGTCGCCTGGAGCGAAGGGGGGTATTACTCGCGGGTCTACCTCAACATGCAAGGGCGAGAGCCCCAAGGTCTGGTCGCCCCGGGCGACTACGAGGCGGTCCGGGACGATCTCAAAGCTCGGTTCGAGGCCATCGCCGACCCCAATGGCCGCTCGATCGGTACTTTGATTTTCAAGCCCGAGGAGATTTACCAAGAGGTCCGAGGGATCGCTCCCGACCTGATCGTCCACTTCGGCGGCCTCTCCTGGAGGGCGTCCGGCGGCGTCGGCTACCCGAACCTCCACATCTTCGAGGATGAAACCGGGGCGGACGACAGCAACCACGCCCAGCACGCCTCGTTCGTCCTGGTCGCGCCCGGGAACCCTTTGGCTGGCGAAGTTGAAGGGGCTCGACTCCTCGACGTGGCACCCACCTTGCTCGACCTCGGGGGCTACGACATCCCCCCTTCGATGCAAGGGCGGTCGCTGGTCGCCGGCCTCGATCGCGTCGAAGCGAATGGGGGTGATCCTGGAGGGGCTGAAGACGACGAAACGGTCCGCTCCCGATTGAGTGGGCTGGGCTACCTCGCTTGAACAGGTCGGGGTGAAATTAGGGCCGGTCCGTCGATCGGTCAACCGGATGGGGCGAGACCGCATCCCGAGCCTCGTCGAAGCTCCGACGGTTCGCGTCGACCTGGTCGGCGTGCTCGCCGGCCCATTGGTGCAGTGCGTCCAGCGTGGGCATCAAGGTCAGTCCGAGGCTGGTCAGGGCATATTCGACCCGAGGGGGGACCTCGGCGAAGATCGTCCGGGTCGCCAGGCCCGCCCGCTCCAGATCTCGGAGTCGTTTGGTCAGTTCCTTGGGCGTGATCGAACCGACGGAGCGCTGAAGCTCTCGAAACCGGACCGGCCCACCGGCCCTATGGAGTGTGCGGACGATCGCCACGGTCCACTTGTGCGCGATCAGGTCGAGGACCCGGGTCGCCGGGCAAACGTATCCAACGGGGTCCGCCCGGTCGGTGGTCCGGAAATCCGCCATGCTGGTTTCCTCGATGGTATCCAAAGGGAGCCTGCGTAGGCGAAAGGAACCTACTTGCTTCAAGATACCAAACGACTACCTTTGGGGGGAAACCTTCGTCGATGGAGGATGAGTAGTCCGCCAGACTCGACGGGGCGCGACTCGCGCGATCAAAGAGAAGAGATCACTCATGCGACGACTGTATTCCGAGTTCTTGGGCGGCCCCCGCGCCGTGGTCTTGCTGGTCTTGCGGGTCGTGGTGGGATCGGCGATGGCATTGCACGGCTGGCAGAAGGTCAGCAGCAGCCTGACGGCTTGGGCACCGCCCAGCATGCCGATCCCCGGCGCTTTGCAAGCCTGTGCGGCGATCGCCGAATTCGGAGGGGGAATTTGCTGGGTGCTCGGGGCCTTGATGCCGATCGCGTCGCTCAGCTTGATCATCACGATGGGCGTCGCGACCTACACGATGGCCGTCAAGTTCGGGGCACCGTTCGTCGGCGGTCCGGGCAAACCCTCCTCCGAGTCGGCCGCGGGCTATCTGGCCATCGCCATCTTGTTCCTGGTCGTCGGCCCCGGGCGGTTGTCGGTCGACTCGCTCTTATTTGGTCGGGGTCCGGTCGCCAAACCCGATCCCGCGCGGAATCTGGCCGGCTGATTGATCGGTCATCAAGGTTCGGCATCGGTCGCCGCAACCCGCTCTCGGCTTTCAAGGAGACCTCACCATGAAAATCACCGTCGTCTTTTACAGCACCTATGGGCACATCTATCAGATGGCCGAGGCCGTGGTCCGAGGGGCGAAGCAAGTCCCCGGGGCCGAAGTGTCCCTTTATCAAGTCAAGGAGTTGCTCTCCGACGAGATCCTCGAAAAGATGCATGCCAAGGAGGCCCGTCAAGCGTTCGCCCACATCCCGATCATCGACCCCAAGCAACTCGGCGAGGGCGACGCGATCATCTTCGGCACTCCCACCCGGTATGGCAACGTCTGTGCCCAGATGCAAAACATGATGGACGCCACCGGGCAACTCTGGGCCTCCGGGGGGCTGGTCGGCAAGGTGGGCAGCGTGTTCACTTCGACCGGGAGCCAGCACGGTGGCCAGGAAACGACCTTGACGAGCTTCCACACCGAGTTGCTCCACCACGGGATGATCATCGTCGGCCTCGCCTTCACCGACAAACGACTCTCGACCATGAGCGAGATCACCGGCGGAACCCCTTACGGAGCCTCAACGATCGCCGGAGGCGACGGCTCCCGGATGCCTTCGGAAAACGAGCTGGGCCTCGCCGAAGCTCAAGGCAGGCGCGTCGCGGAGATCACCTCCAAGCTTATCGCCCGTTAACATCAACCCCGACCCTGGGCCGTCGCCGCGAGATTCCTGACAGCGGCCCAGGTTTCTGTTGGTTCCCCCTGCGATCAGTCCAACGAACCTCCAAGCATGATTCACCCAACTTGCCGCCTCGCAATAACTTGGGCGTTCGTCCTTCAGCAAATTCGGCCTTGGCACCGTTCCTGCTTTTCCTTCGATCTCGTTCGAGACTTGAGGGGATCGGAAACACCGGCGAGACCGAAGCGAAGGAGGCGACCATGTGCCGAATCGGATTGATGGCGATCAAGTTTGTGGCTCTTGCGGCCCTGGTCGAGTCTTCGAGCCTGGGAACCGCCCAGGCCCAGGGCTATGGAGGATACTCCAACTACGCCCCGAGCCAGGGGGGTTGGTCGGTCCAGTTCGGCGGTGGTGGCGGCGGTTCGGGGTATGTCAGCCAGGGATATTCCGGCTACCAGTCGGTCGGGGCTGGCTATGGGGGCCTCGGGTACTCGTCAGGTTGGTCGAGCGGAGCCGGGGTCGCCTGTCAGCCCTACTATTCCCCGGCGCAGCGACAAGGCTACCGCGAGGGGCAATATTACTACGAGACCGGAATCGCCCCCAACCGAACGCTTTCCCCCGCCGAAGCCCGAGGCTTCATCAACGGAGAGCGAAGGGCCGCCTCGACCCCCTGGCAGCTTGATCCCGTCCGGCAGCAAGGCTACCGCGAGGGGCAGGTCTACTGGGAAACCGGCCAACTCCCGAATCGCCCCCTCTCGCCCGCCGAAGCCCAAGGGTTCCGGGCCGGCGAGAACCGGGCCGCCGCAGGGCTTGGTTATGGCTACGCCAACCCCTACTGAGCCAGCGTCGAGTCCGGGCGGTCCTTCGGTCGGGTGGTCCTGATTGCCTCGAAAGTCCCCCCCTTCGACCGGCCGACGGTCGGCGAACTCCCCTTCGCCGATCAAGGCCGGTCGGATTCTTTTCCCGATTGCTCGATCGATCAACTTCAATCTTGCTTGATCCTGGCATCGACTTCGGCGATTTCCCCCGGAGTCAATGGCTTGATCTGGACGTTGCGGATCAAGCTCGACGACCGATAGCTGGCGAAGCCGACGGGTTCATTCGAGCGGGTTTCGATCCGAGTTTTCAGTTGGATGTCCTCGTGTTCGAAGGCAAAAACTTCGGACCCGTTGACAAGACAACGGATGACTTTGGCCGTGACCTGGACCTCGAACGAGTACCAGACGTCGTTCTGATACTTGACGAAATGGTTCGTCTCGTTCTCCGAGGCATTGGCGCCATTGATCAGGGAAAGGCCGGTGACGCTCCCTCCCCAACCGCCGTTGATCAGCGTGACGAATGATGGGCCGACCGGGAAGGTGGCGGCGGCGAAGAAGTCGTCGCCCGAAGTCCGCTTGGCCTCGAAGCTCAAGGCGTAATTCGAGGTCGGCAAGTCCTTCCGGGTCGAGGTGACGCCGCTCATCGGCGCCCCGGTCGCCAAGGCAATCGCGTCGCCTTGTACCGCGACGGTCCCCGCCCTCGGGCCGGTGATCGGCTTCCAGCCATCCAGGCTCCGGCCGTCAAAGAGCGCGATCGGCTTGGGGAGTTCTTTGGGATCGTCGGTCGCGATCGACGGTTGGCCGATCATCGCAAGGGCCGTGACAAGCGATCCCGCTTGGAACAAGGAGAGGTCGAAGCGCATCGAGTGGCTCCTCCGTTGGGGGTGATCCGACGAGTTTCGGGACGTGATCGAGGACAAGGTTATTTGCCGATGCAGAACCGCCGGAAGATTCGATCCAGGAGGTCGTCGGTCACGACGGCGCCGACGATCCGTCCGAGGTCGTCGATTGCTTGCTGGAGGTCGATGGCGATTAGCTCATCATCCTGGTCGTTGGCGACCGCCTCCGAAGCGAGGCGGAGGGATGCGGCGGCGGCGGCCAGCCCCTCCGAGCATCGGGCTGCGGTCGAGGCCACCCCTTCGCCGAACCCGACGTTTTCCCTGGCTCGGATCATCCGACCGATCGTCGACCGGAGCGAGGCGACGCCTGCCCCGGTGGTCGCGCTCGTGGTCAGGGCTGTAGCCCCGAGATCCGAGGGGTTGGGGGGAAGGAGGTCGGCCTTGGTCCAGACCGCAACCCTGGACGGGTCGGCTTCGCCCGGGGCGAGCCTGGTCGGCCGAGAATCTCCCGATCGACAGTCGAGCAGCAGGTCGGCGACCCGAGTTTGCCCGGCCTGCGTTTCCTGGGCCATCGCCTCGATCGGGTTGACCGCCGACTCTTCGCCCGCCGTGTCGACCAGGTCCACGATCAGGCCGTCGCAGTCGCATCCGGCTTCGAGGTAGTCGCGCGTGGTGCCCGCAGTCGGCGAGACGATCGCCCGGTCTCGGCCAATCAAGGCGTTGAACAACCGACTCTTGCCGGCGTTGGGCGGGCCGACCAGGACCACCCGAGGCCGTCCGGTCGACCGGGTTCGCCCCCCGAGCCGACTCGCCAGCGCGGCTACTTCGTCGGCTTGTCGTCCTAGGGAATCGGCCAGGGACCTGCGACCAAGCGGGTCGACGTCGGCCTCGTCGGCAAAGTCGAGGTTGGCTTCGAGGTGCGCCAAGGTGTCGGCGAGGTCGTCCCGGAGTCGCCTCAGCGGCGAGGCCAGGCCCCCGGCCAGTTGCCGGAGCGCGACGTCGAGTTGCTCGGGGTTCCGGGCGTCGATGACCCCCAAAACCGCCTCGGATTGCGTCAGGTCGATCCGGCCCGACAGGAAGGCCCGGAGTGTGAACTCCCCTGGCTCGGCCAATCGCGCACCTCGACTCAAGAGTTTCGACAGGACCGCTTGGAGAATTGGCGGCGAACCCGAAGTTTGCAACTCGACCAGCGGTTGCCCTGTGTACGTCTTCGAGCCAGGCCAGAGGTTGATATCAACGGGCAAGGGGCGCGGCAAACCGTGAATCGGGAGTTGACCAGTACGTCGCTCGGCCCGCCTCGGTCGAGACTCCGGCGACGAGGCTGGGCTTTGGAACCCACCCAGGGCAATTTCGAACGCCTCGGGACCGGTGACCCGAACCATCCCTCGGCACCCACCCGAGGCGGGGCTGGCGATCGCGGCGATGGTGTCGGAAAGGTCGAGCGAGGCCACATCGTCACCTTGGCTAACAGGGGTAACCAAACAAAGCGGGCCGAAGCCCCGACGGCTTCGGCCCAGCTTTTCGAAAACCTCGGCCGACCGACTCGATCCTATCGACGTTTCCCAGGCGGCTTGGAACGGGGGCGGTTGCCATCGCCATTGGTGCTGCCGTTTCCGTTTCGGCCCTGAACTCGATCACGGTCGGAGTTACGGATCGTCTTGTCCTTGGCCGCCTCATCGAGCAATTTCTCAAGCCTCTTGCCCAGCCAACCTTGAGGCGAGACCGGTCCATTGCTGGGTTTGGGACCACGCGACGACCCGTCTCGTCCACCCGAGTCGCTGTTAGGTCCTTCTTCCACAAGGGCCGTCTTCGGCGTTTTCATGATCTTTGGCAACAGGAGTCGTTCGCCGATCTGCCAGAGACTGCTCGTGATGAAATACAACCCCAGCCCCGAAGGGACCTTGTAGAACATGAAGGCCATGACGACCATCATGTACTTCATCATCTTCTGCTGCGCTTCGGCTTCGGGGGTGGTCGGCGGTGGGCTGAACAACTTGGTTTGGATGAGCATCAAGGCCACGACCAAGAACGGCAAAACGTTGAAGTACTGGCCGATGATCGGCAACTCGACCGGGAAGCGGAACAGCATGTCGGGGGCAGCGAGGTCTCGGATGTAGAGGAACGACGAGTGGCGAAGCTCCACGCTGTTGTTCAAGCTCTGCCACAACCCGACGAAGATCGGCATCTGGATCAGGGCCGGGACGCAACCCGCCGCCGGGTTGACCTTGTTTCGCTTCCAGACCGCCATCGTCTCTCGGGTGATGGCCTCTTTATCATCCTTGTATTTCTCCTTGACCTCGGCCAGGAGCGGCTGGAGGTCCTGCATCTTCTTGGCCATCATCGCCTGCTTGCGCCCGATCGGGAACATGATCAGGCGAACGGTCATGGTGAGCAGGATGATCGCGATCCCGTAATTCCCCTTCGACCCGCCGAACGTCTTCGACACGCTCTCGGTCAGCCAATAGATCTTGTCGAGCAGCGGGGCGATCACGTTCTTGGCCAGGCTGGAGGCGAAGGGGATCGTCACCCACTGGTTCTTGCGGTAGGACGACAACTCGTCGGCGGCGAACGGGGCCAGGCTTGCCGCCGTTTTTGGCCCGACGAAGACCCGGTAGTTGTGGACCACCTCGCCCAGGTTCGGGCCGACCTCGATCGGCTTCGAGACGATGGCCACCGTCACGTCGGCCTTTTGCGAGTCTTCCGGATTGGCTTTGATGACGTAAGAGTCGCTCGAAGCGTCCCAACGGTCTTCCTGGGTCTTTGGGGTCGGCCAGGGTTGGACGAAGGTCGCGAAATACTGGTCCTCGACCCCGGCGAATGCCAGTGGGTTGGTTGTGATCTGCTGGGTAGGGTCGCCCGCATACTTGTGAGCATCATAGGCGGTCCGGGTCAGGACGTCGGTCGTCCCCTTGCTCACCTGTCCAAAAAAAACGTCGCGGTACGTCGAAGTGTACCATTCCCCCTCGATCGGAATCCCGTGGGGACCGATCAAGCGATAGGTCAACTTGGCGTCTTCGTTGACACCGGCGAATCGCAGGTCGACCTCGAATCCATCTTGCCCTTCCCAGATCCGAAAGACCTTGGTGACTTCGACCGAGGGCTTGTTGAGCTTGGCCCGGAAGTGGATCTCTTGCCCCTGGATCGTCGCCTTCGAGGCCGCGTCGACCTTCGACACCGCCCGGACCGCCGGGAGTTCTTCCTTGTCCCGGACCACTTCCCAGGCGACGATCGGCGCCTCGACTTTGAGTCCGCCCGGCATGGCCGCGTCGAGCCCGGCCTCAGCTTCGCCTTCAGCCCCGAGACGCCCCCCTTTGACGAAGGGCGACACGAAGATCGCCAGCGAACCGGGGGCGTCCGGGGCTTTGGGGTTATCCTGGATCAGGACCAAGCGGCCCGGCTTACGGTTCCGGGCCGCCGCGTCGAATTCGGCGTCATAGCGCGAAGAGGTCGCCTGGTAGACCGAGGCGTCGGTCTGGTCGAGTTGCAACCGCAATCGATAAGGGCTTGAAGCGTCGTTCACGTCGGCGGCGCCGATCACCAGTTCATCGGCCCGGGCGAGTTTGGGGATGTTCGCCGCGACTTTGGACGCGCCGTCGCTCTCGGTCTTTGGTTCGGCCGCCGGGGCGTCTTCGCGCAGGAACGGGTCGGCGGGCAACTCGTCATCCGTCGGCTTCCAAGGGTCGGCCGCGACGAAGGCCCGATCCTTGGCCGCCTTGTCGATGGCGGGATTGACGACTTTTTTAGGAGTGGGGATCAAGCCGGTCTGGACCATCACGGATTGAACTCCGAGATAGCAGACGGCGCTGAGGATCATGCAAAGAAGTAGCCGCTTATCGCTGCTCATCGTGGGAAGAACCTTGGCTTCGGGTGGGGCGACAAGCGAAAGGGCGAAGCGAAGGTCGGTCGCCCGATGGTGGATTCAACGGCCCTGGCGGAGCCGGTCGCCCAAGAAGGGGTCGAGTTCCGGCACCGCATAGATTTTCTGGATCGTCGCCTCGAAGTCGTAGGCCAACCGCCGGAATGTCACCCGGATCGGTCCCGCCAAGGGGGACCGCGACGGGACGGGCGTTCGGTCGTCCAAGCCATCCGACGCTTTCTCGAACGAGACGGTCTCGCCCGACTTGGACTGGTCGCCCGGCGAAGTCGCCCCGGAGGAGGCGGGCAAGCCGTCGTCGAGGATCACGTAGCACGACCGAGGGTCGCCGTCGCGCGGTTGGCCGACCGACCCGACGTTGATCATGACCTTGCCGTCGCCCAGCGTGTATTCGTGGTCGATCTCTTCGGGCGAGTAGAACTGGTAGCCCTCGGTGAACACGCCCGGGACGTGGGTGTGCCCTTGGAAGCAATATTTTTCCACCAGTTGGAACAATCGCTCCATCTTCCGGTGGTTGTAGATATCTTCGGGGAAAATATATTCGCTCAAGGGGTTTCGGGGCGAGCCGTGCACGAACAGGAACGAGTCGAGCCGGTGGCTCCTCGGGAGCATCCCGAGATATTCCCAGCGCTTTTCATTGTTGGCCCGATCGTTCGGGCTTTCGAGCTGGTCTCGGGTCCAGAAGATGGCCCGCTCCGCTCCGATGTTGAACCCATCGGGGTCGAACATCGCTCCCTGGTCGTGGTTGCCCAGGAGGGTCATGGTGCAAGAATCCATCACCCGGTCGATACACTCGCGGGGGTTGGGGCCGTACCCGATCACATCGCCGAGGCAAAAGATCTCGTCGATCTTCTGCGACTTGATGTCTTCGAGGACCATCTCCAGGGCTTCCAGATTACCGTGGATGTCGCTGATCAGGGCGCGGCGCACCGGGAGGCCTCCGAAGGCAATCAGATCAAAGCGGGCGGCCAGCGGAAATTGTCGTCGACTCGACCATTCTTCATGGGACATGATCGAGGGCGGGACTATCCACCCCTACCTAAAATAAAGCCAGGCTACCTCGATGGTCAAGGGCGACGGCTCGCGGGGGGTCGCTTTCTCGGGTGGACCAACCCATCAAGTCGTCGAATTGCCGAGTGATCCGGCAAATCCTCGGGTCGATCGATCACCCTCGGCGAACGCGACTGTTCCTCCAGGCCAAGGAGCCCGTTTTTGAATCTCCTCGCCATCGATACCTCGACGAATCGAGCGCTGGTGGCGCTGGCTCGCGGTGACGTTCGCCGGGAGAGCCACCACGAGGGGGGCGGTCGTCACGGTCGGGACCTCCTGCCCGCGATCGCCGGTTTGCTCGAATCCGCCGGTCTGACTCCGCAAGACCTCGACGCGATCGCCGTCGGTCTCGGGCCGGGAAGCTACACCGGCCTCAGGGTCGGCCTGACGGCGGCGAAAACCCTGGCCTTCGCGCTCGGGAAGCCGCTCGTCGGCGTCGAAAGCTTCGCCGCCGTCGCCCCGAACGCTCCCCTCGAAGCCAGGTCGATTTACGTGATCGGCGATGCCCAGCGAGGCGATTTGTACGTGGCTCGCTTTACCAAAGAGCCGGAAGACGATTCTCCCCGAAGTCTCGGACCGATCGAAGTCGTCGAGATGACCTCCTGGGTGGCTTCGCTCGAACCTGGGTCGTGCGTCCTCGGAGCCAACCTCGACCGGCTCAGGGTGAATTGGCCCGAACATGTCCTTCTGGGAACCAGCGACCAAGGGCATCCCTCGACCGACGCCCTGATCGACCTGGGCTTGGCCGCGATCCGGTCGGGGCGACTCGTTTCCCCCCACGCGATCGAGCCAAGCTACATCCGACGAAGCGCCGCGGAGGATCAATGGGACCGACTCGCTTGACCGGATCGGCTGGCCGGAACCTCGATCTCGGGTTAAGCTGGGGCGTCGATTCGGTTTGATGGGTTGAGAATGGAGAAAGGCCGGGAAAGTGTCGCCAGTCGAGCCTTTTGAGCGATCCAAGCCTCGACCGCTCGACCAGTCGAGGACCCGGTCGGCGTACAGCCTGCAGTGGAATCGGTTCCGGATCGTCCGCCCCGAGGAGGACCGGGCGACCTTCCGCAATCGGACCGGCTTGACCGAAGACGACCTTCGAGGGGCGACCGTCCTCGACGCCGGCTGCGGGATGGGCCGATACCTCCGGGTCGCGGCCGAACTCGGGGCGGAGCATGTGGTCGGGGTCGACCTGAGCAGGGCGGTCGAAGCCGCCCGCGACCTGTCGAGCGAGTTCCCCCAGGTCCAGGTCGCACAGGCCGACCTGTTCCGGACCCCGTTCGCCTCGGGCACGTTCGACCAGATCTACTCGCTCGGGGTCCTCGACCACACCCCCGACCCTCGTCGGGCGTTCCTCGAACTCGCCCGACTGCTCAAGCCCGGCGGCCGGATCGCCATCTGGGTCTATCACCGAGAGCGCCCCGCCCTCGAAAAGATCATGAACCTGCACCGGGCGGTGTCGAAGCGGCTCCCCCTGGGCGTTCTGGTCGCGATGAGCCGGATCATGGCCCCGGTCGGCGGCCTCAAAAGAAAGCTGATGGCCAGCCCAATCCGACCCGTGGCCCGATTCGGGGTCGCGCTCAACGTCCTGACCATCGGGGTCTCGATGCACCCCGACCCCGAGGTCCGAGTCTGCGACACCCTCGACTGGTACGCCCCTCGCTACCTGTCGCGTCACACCTTCGAGGAGGTCGCCGATTGGTTCTCGGAGGCCGGTTTGATCGAGATCGAGGACTTATCGACCAAACAAACCCACTTCCACGCCGGCCAAGGCAACGGGATCAACCTGGCGGGACGTCGTCAAGGCTCATCGTCCGGCGCCCCTGTCACTTCGGGGGTAGGGGACCGATCACGACAGTAACTGCCGGACGTATGGCCCGGAATGCCGCGACCCCGACAGGGGTGACTTTCGTCCCTCGCGCAGAGATGAATGTCAGACCAGGAGCCGCCGCCAAGCGTAGCAATCCCGCGTCGGTCAACATGGTCGCATCAAGGGCCAGATATCGAAGTCCGGGATGCTTGATGAGATGGGCCATCCCGGCATCTGTCACCTTCGTGTTGTTCAGATCGAGCCGGTTTAGTCGGCCCGACGGCTCTGTCAGATACCCCAACCAATCGTCGATGATCCCGAGGCCGGATAAGCAGAGCATTGGGAACGATCGTCTCCCGACAAGTTGAATCAACCGCTCATGTCCGGGCGCCAAGCCGGTCAACGTCAGGTTGAAAAGATAAGGGGCTTGCAAGGATTGGAACCCGGCATCGGTGATGTTTGTCACGTCGAGCGCCAGGTCGCTTAGATACGGTAGTCGAGATAGGTGGGCTAATCCTTGGTCGGTGTAAAGGACCGTCCGGTCGGGAGTGAGCAGATGCAATGTTGTCAGCGAACGGATCTTAGCCAGATCAGCCAGCCCCGAGTCGGTGACCTTCGACCCATCAAACTCTAATGAGTATAATTTCGGCAGAGTCGCCAATATTGGCAAGCTGGCGTCGGTCACCCTGGTTTGCCCGAGGCTGACCGACGTCAAGCCATCAAGCCCTCGGAGGAACTCCAGCCCGGCGTCATCCTCGGGCGATGGGCAGATCCGGAAGCTTTTAAGCCGCCGTAAAGATCGGAGCGACGGTAAGTCGGCGAGACGGCTTGACTCCAAACCGAATGGCAAAAACTCTAAGTCTTCGAGGCTGGTTAACATGGCCAGGCGACTTAAAGTTGGCTCTTCCAGGGGAACGCCACAAAGGATCAACCGACGCAACTGATCCAGGTCGGGTAGAGCGGCCAGGGCCTCGGGGGGTACTTTGGGTGGTTTCGTTCGCGGGGATTTGAACCAACCTTTGATGTCGCCGAGCGAGACAACGGACACTTCCTGAAACAGTTCGTCCCCCACCACTTCTCGGACCCAACGGGGAGTCTTAGGCGAAGCCCCGAACTGAATCTCCCCGTAGGGTAACATCTGATAATCGTAAGCAACCCCGCCCCCCGCCGCCTTGATCTGGGCGACCGCCCGCCGCTGAATTGAAACTCGTCTCGCCTTCCAGCCCATCGCCCCGCCGACGACGAGGATCAGGATCATCAATCCACGCAAACTCACCCGGAGCCTCCGACGCCCGGGTCGAGTGCTTGATGGGTTCGTTTCGATCGAGGGCGACTTGTCCATGACCGGACCTCGGGCGATGGCATCGCGAAAACGGGTCGAAATACTCGGATAAAGCTAGGCGGTGAACCACGATCCTATCTTGGAACAATCTCGATTGTCCCGTCAACGACATTTGTCGTGAATTGGGTTCGGGACGTCGACTCGCTTAGGGATTGGTGCCTCCTCGATGCCGAGGAGGTAGGACGACCGGACCTAGTTCGACGTTGATCGAAGGCCGAACGACATGAAGGGCGGCGATCCCGGCATCGGTGACTCTTGTTCCTCGCGCGGAAACGAGCCTCAAACTTCGAGACGCTCCGAGGCGAACCAACCCCGCATTAGTCAAACCGGTTCCGTCCAAGGTCAAGTAGTCCAGCCTCGGGAGCGCTCCGAGATCATTCATCCCATCGTCGGTGACTTGGGTTCCATCCAGGTTTAGATTGGAAATCAGGCTTGATGGACTCGCCAGGGACCGGAGCCAGTCGTCCGTGACCCCTGGACCCGACAGGCTCAGGTTCTTGAGTGGACGAGTCGCCAAAATCCGAATCAAACCTTCCTGTTTCGCGGTCAATCCTGACAGACCAAGAGTGAGAAGAGGCGTCTCTCGTAAGGCATCGAAACCAGCCTCGGTGAGGTTTGCCGCATTGATAGAGAGAGTGTCCAGCTTTCCGAGTGCTTTCAGATGGGCCAAGCCGGCGTCGGTGATCCTTCCAGGTCGATCGGACGATTCGAGGTAGAGCGCCGTCAGCGACGGAAGTCGGGCGAGATGACTCAAACCGACGTCGGAAACCTTCGAACCATCTAGCAGGAGGTGGCTCAACTTGGGCAAACTCACCAGGACCGCCAATCCATCATCCATCGGTCGCGACCGTTTGCCGGAAGTCGACCAACCAGAGGTTGTCGAGTCCTTTCAAGAAGTCGAGGGCGGAATTATCTTCGGGGGAGAGCACGAGTCGGAGCGACTTCAAACCCGTCAAGGTTCGGATTGGTGCCAAGTCGGTCGCGTTGATCGGGTTCAAAAAGTACAATTCGAGTTTTTCGAGCCGATCCCAACCGGACAGGTACTTCAAGCTCGACCCCCGCAGATAGCCCTCGTCGACGCGCAAGGTGAGGTGGGTCAGGTTGGCCATACCTCGTATCCGCTTCAGCCCCTCCTCCTAAAGTTTGATGTCGAGCAAGGTCAACTCTTTGAGCTTGTTCAACGTCGTCAAAGGAGCGATCGCGGCATCATCGAGCGGAACGTAATAGATGAACAATCGACGCAACTGATCAAAGTCGAGCAAAGCGGCGAGGTCGTTCGCTGTCACTCTCGCTGGCCCATTCTTGGGGTTCTGCAACCAGACCATCGCGACTTCCTGGAAGAGTTCGTCGCCGAACCAGTCGCGAAGCCAACGAGGCGCCCAGGGAGAAGCAGCGACTTGGATACCGCCCGTAGGTAAGACCTAATAGTCGTAGAGCAGGGTCCCGCCCGCCGCCTTGATCTGCGTGACCGCCCGCCGCTGGATCGACGCCCGCCGCGCTTTCCAACCCAGCATCCCGCCGACGACCAGAACCAGAACCATCAAGCCCCGCAAACTCAGTCGAAGCCTTCGACGCCTGGGCCGGGTGGCGGTTGGGTTCGTTTCGATCCGGGATGATTCGTCCATGAGTCAACCTCTAAGAGCGGGAATGGAAATCGTCCGAAATACCCGGTTCAGGCCAGGCGGGAAACAACGATACTATCTTGGGACGACCTCCCTCCTCGCGTCAATGACATTTGTCAGGAATTGGGTTCGTTTGTCATTTCAAACTCGACTTTGTGTTGGATTTGTGAAGATTGGCTTCGTTTGGCAAAACCGGTTGCTCGGCGTGCTCGGGTGAGATTGGGTTCGTTTGGTCGGGGGACTCTCTTTGATGCGACGTTGCGAAATCAAGGTCGAAGGAAGGAGTGAACCGCGGTGATTGGGTTCGTTTTTCCTCGGACATCGGCTTGGGGATCGAACCGGAGGCTTGATTGGAGGAGGGGTTGACCCTAATCTTCGGTCGTTGGTTGAGCTTGTAGGTCGCCCCAACTTCGCTCTTCGAGATTGGGTTCGTTTGAGATCGGTGGTTTCTCGGATCTTCCCGGAGGTTTGAAACATGAGCGAAGTCGCGCCGATCGCCGAGAGCAACCCGCTCCGTCAAGCTTTGCCCCGGACCCGAGTGCCCGACCCCTGCGCTGTGGTCTTGTTCGGGGCGACCGGCGACTTGACCCACCGCAAGCTCGTCCCGGCGCTCTACCACCTCGACCAGAATGGTGCGCTGTCGTCGCAGACGGCGGTCGTCGGATTTGCGCGTCGCGATTGGAGTGATCAGTTCTTCCGCGACGAGTTGAAAAAGAGCCTGGCCGAAACCAAGGAGCCGGGATTCGATGCGTCTTGGGCCGAATTCAGCCAGCGGGTTTTCTTCAACATCAGCAACTTCGACGAGCCTGCGGGTTACGCCAAACTCAAAGACCTGTTGACCAAGATCGACGCCAGCCACGGAACCCAGGGTAATCGGCTTTTCTACCTCGCGGTGTCGCCCGAGTATTTTTCGGTCATCATCGAGCAACTCGGGCAGGCGGGGCTGATCTACGCGGATGACGGCGAGGGGACCCCCTGGAGCCGGGTGGTAATCGAGAAGCCGTTCGGCCACGACCTGGTGAGCGCCTTGGATCTGAATCGCGACGTTTCGCGGGTCCTCCGCGAAGACCAGGTCTACCGGATCGACCATTACCTCGGCAAAGAAACGGTGCAGAACATCTTGGCGTTCCGCTTCGGCAACGCCATGTTCGAGCCTTTGTGGGACCGGCGGATGGTCGAGTCGGTCCAGATCACCGCGTCGGAAGAGCTGGGGATGGCCGGGGGCCGGGGCGGCTATTACGACAAGTCGGGCGCCCTCCGCGACATGATCCAGAATCACCTGTTGCAGCTGCTCTGCCTGGTGGCGATGGAGCCCCCCGTCGACCTCGGCGCCGATGCGGTTCGGAACGAGCGGGCCAAGGTCTTGCAGTCGCTCCCGACCTGGAAACCCGAAGAGGTGGATCAGCACGTCGTCCGAGGCCAGTACACGTCGGGCTCGATCCAAGGGAAAGAGGTCGACGGATACAAGGGCGAGCGAGGGGTCGCTCCCGACTCGACGACGGATACCTACGTCGCCCTCCGGGTGACGCTCAACAACTGGCGGTGGGCGGGCGTCCCGTTCTACTTGAGGACCGGGAAGCGGTTGCCGAAGCGAGCGACCGAGATCGCCATCCAGTTCCGCAAGCCGCCGACGACCTTGTTCGAGGTCGACGCCGAGGGGAACGGCGGGGCCAACCTGCTCGTCCTTCGAATCCAGCCCAACGAAGGGGCCAGCCTCGCGTTCCAGGCCAAGATCCCCGGCTCCCGTCGGCGACTCCAAGAGGTCCGGATGGACTTCCGCTATGGGACCGCGTTCGCCTACCCGACGCCCGAAGCGTATGAACGGCTCCTCCTCGACGTCCTGCTCGGCGATCCGTCGCTCTACACCCGAACCGACGCCGTGGAAGCCGCCTGGAAGTTCGTCAACCCGATCCTCGAAGCGTGGAATGAACCGGACGCGAAGCCGCCCGAACCCTACGCCGCCGGGACCTGGGGACCCGAACTCGCCAACAAGCTGACCGAAGGATGCGGGCTGGAGTGGAGGCGACTCTGAAAGTCCACCCTAAACGGATGCTCGATTGAGCAGACCATAACGGGTCAACTCATCGGCCAACGCGGAGCGGGCGACCGACTCGGCGCAGTGGTCATGGAAGAATCGGCGGCCGTTTTCCCCCAAGGTTCGGGTCAAATCCCGGTCGTCCCACAACCGACGGATTTGCCCGGCCAGGTCGTCGGCATCGTGGGCCTGGTAGGTGATCGCGGTCCGGTCGGCGACGGCATAATCTTCCAGGCCGGTCGACCGGGTCACGACCGCCGCGACGCCGAATTGCATCGCCACCACGATCGTCACATGCCCGCAAGGGACCTCCGAGCCGACCAGGGGGACGACGGTGAACCGGGAGAAGTTAAGAATGTTGACCGCATCGGCGAACGGGATGTTGGTCCGAATGCTGACGTTGGCCGGGACGTCCAGCCCCTCCAGGTTATTAGGGCGAACCACCGCGACCAAGGGGATGTCGGGCAGTTGCTTCATCGCCGCCACGAGGGTCGGGTAGTCTCGGGCGTTCCCCCCCAGCGAGCAGATGTAGTCGCCAGCCACGGTCGGGTGGTCGGGCGGATTCATGGCCAGAGGCCCCATCGCCCAGTGGATCATGGTGAAGCGTTCGATCGGCAGATCAAAATAGTTGGCATAAAGCTCGCGTTCCATCGTCGAGAAGACGACGAAGCGGTCGACGTCGCGAAACGCCGAGGTCATCAAACGGCGCTTCGCACCCTTGGGCAAGGCCGCGAAGTTGAAGCTCCAGGCGAGGTGTGGGATCGGCCGCTTCAACCGACGGTTGACCTCGGCGCAGCGGTAGGTCGCCTTGGGGTCGTGCGAGATCAGGAGCTTCGCCCCTTCTCGATCGGCGAACCGAACCGCCCGGTGACATCCTCGAGTCAGGGCGAGCGACGACCATCGGAGTTTGCGCTCGGGCCAGGTCATCGACGCCGGGCCGAAGAACTCCCAGCGGATCTGGTCGGACGTGTCCGCCTCGAACCAGCGCCAGCCCTCGATCGAGAACGGGACGACATTGACCACCAAGGGGCGACCGGCGACCGAACGACCCGACGCCTCGACCGGTCGCGCCGTGGTGGCCAGATCGCCGGTATTCGGTCCAACCATGTCCCAACCTCATCCCAAGAGCATCCGCCGCGAACCCCAGAGCCAGAAGGTTCCGAGTCTAAGCCCCCCGGATCGCCCTGGCAAGACTGGTCGACCGGGCTAATCGCGAGGGGCCAAGCCTCGACCCGAAGCTCGAATCGTTCAATCCTTCGCCTGCGACTTCCACCATTCTTCCATCTTCTGGGCCTCGGCCCTCGCCTCATCAAGCTCGGCCTCGGTCGCGGTGCCGAAGGTGCTTTCGCCGAAGCTGGAGAAGCCGCTCAAGCCGCCGGAGTCGCCCAAGCCCTCCACTCCGCTGGTGCTGTTGCCGTTAGCGATGTCGTTGGCTTCCTCGCGAGGATTGCCCTCGCCGAAGCCGTTGCTCGTCGCGGCGGCGTGGCCGTTCTGGTCGGGCAGGCCGTTGCTGGCCGGTTCCGAGTCGAGCGGGTCTTTGTCCGAAGAAGGCGGGGCCGTCCCCCTCGGCGGCTTCGGCTTGGCGGCGAGCTGGTCGCGAACCCGGTCGAGCCACTCCTGGTCGGGCAACCCGTAGGGGCGGAACTTCTCGGTCTTGCCTTGCTCCTCGTTGAAAAGCAACGCTCGGTTTTCGCCGAGCCGACCGGCGGCGGGGGAGTCGATCAGCGAGGACGAGTCGTTGATGCTCATCTGGAACAAGACCCGCAGCTCGAACTCGCCCGCCGTGGCCCGCTCGAAAGTCCGGTTCAGGTTGCCGAGGGTGTCGCACCAGCAAAGGACGTGGATGCCAAAGTTCGGCCCTTCTCGAAGGATCGTCACGAGTTGCTTCGACGGGCTCGGCTTTTCTTCCTCGCCGTATTTCGACGAGAAGCCGTAGTCGTCGTCCGACTTCCGGAGGTCGCGGAACCGTCCGAGGTCGTAGATGACGACGAAGATCGACGGGTACTCCCCCTGGTCGTTGGCCTGGCGACGAGCCAACTCGTCGGAAACCTCCGTCAACGCCGGCCCGAGTTCGCGCCACGAGGAGGCCCGGAACGGATGCGGGATCACTTCGCCGAGCCTGGCCAGGACCCCGAGGTTCGGAGAGTCGGGCGGCGAGCCGTCGAAGACGTAGAACTTGGCGGCGCCGGGCGGGGGGTACGGGTCGTCGCCGGGGTCGCTGTGCTGCGCCGCGAGGCTGATGATGGCCGTGGACAAGATCCCCAGGGCGGCTTCATCCTGCTGACCAACCAGGAGGACGTGGGTCCCGCTCTGCCGCCGGAAGACCGCCGAGGTGGGGTCTTTGATGGCAATCGCGTCGCCAAGCCAGGCTTGCGAGGATCGGAGATCGTCGGACCACTCGGGCGCCGCGAGGGCTTCCTCCAACAGCGGGTTCTTGTCGACGACTGCCGGCAAGTTGCCTTCGAACACAAGCTGTGGCGTGTCGGGCATCAAGTTCCGCTCGATGGCGAGCGACTTGAGGTTCTTGAGGTAGTCTTCGCGGTTCGAGTCTGGGAGCCAGACCACCTGGAAGATGTGGTTCCCCTCGATCATCCCGTTGGCGTCGTTGTAGATCGCCTCGCCTGGTCGGGTCAAAAGCCGGGCGGCGGCGTTGTCCTCGCTCAAGATCAAGTGCGAGTCGGCCTCGGAGCATTGCAGGGCGATCCGGATCGCCATCTGGGCCACCGTGGTCCGGGACAGCGAATACGCCCCGCCCAGCGTCTGCGACCCGAGGATGACGTGGACGCCGAACGCCCGCCCTTGCCGGACCAGCCGGTCGAGCAAGAGCGAACACTCCTGCGCGACTTTGTCGTCCTCGATGAAGAACTCCTGGAACTCGTCCACCAGGAGCAAGATCCGAGGAAGGTATTGGCCGGTATTCTTCCGGTAGCTCGCGACGTCCTGCGCGCCCACGTCGCGGTACATGTCCCCCCGTCGCTTCAACTCCACGTCGAGGCGCTGCAAAACGCTCAAGCCGAACTCGCGTTCCGACTCGATCGCGACGACCCGGGCGTGCGGCAAGCCGTGGGTCGCGTAGGTCTTGAACTCGACCCCCTTCTTGAAGTCGATCAGGTAGAGTTCCAGCTCCTTGGGACTATACATCAGGGTGGCGTTGGTGATCAACGCATGGAGCAAGGTCGACTTGCCCGAGCCGGTCTTCCCGGCGATGAGGACGTGCTGCGAAGTCCCCTTGCCAAGCATCAAGTTCTGGAACTTGGTCGCCCCGGCGCGGCCCATCGGGACGTCGACGATCGACCGGCTGTCCCAGGTCCAGTATTTGTCTTCCTTGGGGGCGATGACCGAGAACGGGACTTCGACCCGCTTCGCCTTCTTGGCGGCGTCGCCGGAGATCTTGACGATCCGGTTCAGTTCGGTGTCATCGGGCGGGGTGTCGAGCTTGAGCCGGTACTGCTCGAACGGGCTGTTTCGCCAGACGAACTTGCCGTCCTTCCAGATCAGGTTGAGCGTGTTCGGTTCGAGGTCCTTGGCCAACTGATTCGAGGCGTTCTGGAGCTTGGTGTCGAGGCTAATCAGGACGTAGACGCCGCAGCGGGGGCCGCTCTGGGCGATGCTGATCAGGCGGCGTTGGGCGATGTCGGAAAAGCTGGCAGGATAGTTGGCCACGACCAGGACGCGGTACGGTTCGGCGACCTCGCCGGCCATCTCGTTGTATTGCTCGATCGACTGATATTCGTTGCGGAGATACGTCTGGATGACGTTCTCCATGTGCTCGGTCAAGTCGAGGAGCCGGTGCTCGATCTGGGCCTGCTCGGTCCAGATCCGGCTGTTAACCATCAACTCGTCCGCGTCCTTGAGGTTCATGAACGTCGAGAAGTTTTGCCCAAGCCCGACCGGGTCGAAGATCGTGAACCGGACCTTGCCGGGAGGGACGGCGGTCAAGAACCGGAGCATCGCCAGTTGGAGGGCCTGGACGGCGGGACCTCGACCTTCGTCGTTGGCCTTGAGCAGGAGCGAGATCTTCGATGGAAACTCGATGAACGCCGGCAAGTCGAAAGCGTCGGGCGTCAACTCTTTCAAGCGAGGGTTCTCGGGGATCGCGCTGGGGATCTGCTTGAGGGGGACATGGAACTCGCCGACCCGGAGGCCCAAGGGCGATTCGCTCGGGAATTCGTAAGCGTTCCAGGCAGGGTCGTGCCAGGCCGGGAAGAGGGTCTTGGACCACTCGGCGACCTCGGCGATCTCGGACTTGACCTTGCGCATCCCGTCTCGCCAGTCGGCGACGATCTTGTCCCAGTCGGATTCGTGGGTCGCTCGCCGGGCGTCCATCGCAGCGAGGTGGCGGGCGTCGGTCTCGGCGAGTTCCCGCTCGCCTTCCTTCTTGGTGGCGGCGAGGGTCTTGTCGTATTCTTCCTCGGCGGCGGTCAGGTCGGTTTCGTAGGTTTTCCGAGCTTCGGCCAGGACCTGGGGATAGCGGGCCTCGGCGAGCTTGAGGTCTCCGTCGCGCCGGGCTTCGAGTTCGGGGATCAGCTTGGCGTGGGTGTCGGCGGCTTTCTTGGTGAGGGCATCGCGACGGCGATCGACCTCGGCCCGGAACTTCTTCGAGGTTTCCTGGACCCAGACGGTCGAGCGTTCCGCCAGGCGGTCGGCGTCTTCCACCGCCTGGAGCATCGGCCCGGCGGCCTCGGTGAGCTGCTTCCTGGCGACTTTCACCAGGGCGACCCGGCCCAGGAACCCGCCAACGGCCGCAACCGCCAGGCCGACGATCGGGCCGACGACCCATCCGGCCGCGAAGCCGACCCCGACCGTGACGGCGAGGAAGGCGACGACGCACAAGAAGATGTAGAAGTCGAGCTTGACGATCGGGAGGATCTTCAAGCGGGTGGCGCCGAAGTAATTCTCGCCGATCCGGACGGTCGCCTCGTCGAGCTTGGTGATCGGGTCGTCGTTGGGGCCGAATTCGGTCTGATCGACGGCGGGCGACTCGACGACGATGTATTTTCGGTAGCTGGCCAGGTAGATGTCGGCGGCGGCCCGGGCGTCGGCGAGGTGGAGGAGCGACTCTTCGAGCCGTCGCTTCATCTGGTCGGCTTTGCGGTTGACCTTGTCGAGGTTGGCGTCGTAGACCGCGCCGGCTTCCCAGCCCGCTTCTTCGAGTTGGGTGGTCGCGGCTTCAGTCTCGACCTTGAAGCGTCGCTTGGCGTGGGTGATCTTGGCGTCGCGCTCGGTCTTGGCCTCCGCCGTCGCCTGGGTGTAGCGATCCTGGAGCGAGTCGCGGAGCGTGGTGATCTCCGCTTCGATCGCGCCCACCTGCGCCTCGAGGCGTCGGGTCGCCCCGACCCGGGTGTTCTGGTACTGGCGTTCGGCGGCGGACTTGTCCTTCGCGTAGTCGATGTCGGTCTTGGATTCTCGGCCCGAGCGTTCGACGGACAGGCGGGCCAGGTCGTTCAGGGCGTCGGCCTGGCGTTGGGTTGGGGACGGTCCGGTCATCGCGATAAGTCCAAAACGGGTTCCGGGCGGGGTCGAGGTTCATCGGAGCGAGCGAGTCGGCGGATCAAATCCTCACAGCTTCAAGAGCAGTCGCGCTTGACCTTGGTCGTGACTTCGGCGAGCTTGTCCATCCCCCGGGACACGGCGTTGACCCGAGTTTCGAGTGGGAAGATATGGTTAGCCTCGAAGTCCTGGGCCACCTGGTCGAGCCACTGGGTCTTGGCGAGTTCCCAGTGTTTCCTGAGATTCTTGATCGCGTAGGTCAGTTTGGTCGATCCTTCCCGGCTCATGGTCGAGGCCTCCGGTCGGTTCGTGAGGAAGATAGCTCAAAATCAGGGGCGTCGGGCGATCATTTTCCAGCCGGGAGCGAGGTGTTCAAGTAATCGTCGAGTGCGTTGGCCATCCGTTCGAGCATCCCCAAGGCTTTTTCGAGGTCGCCGGTCAGCATGTCGCCGAGCGGCCGGGCCAGGCCCAGGTACTCGTCGATGGCGTGCTGGAGAAATGGAGCCGCTTTCTTGACGATCTCGACCTTCTCCTCGGCTTCTCGGAGCCGGGCATTGGCGATCCGGGTCGCCTCTTTCGCCTCGGTATCCCCGGCACCCGACAGTTTCTTGCGGTGCAGTTCGCCTCGGATCTCGTTCATCTTCTCGCGACGGCGCTTGACCTCGTTGATCCAGTAGAACTTCTGGGTCTGGTTGACCCACTCGGTGACTCTCCGGTTTTCCATCTCGACGGCGGTCAAGGCGTTGCGGGCATCATCGATGAAGATGAGCAGGGCTTCGCGGAACTCGCGGAGCGCATCGACCGACTTGACTTTCGCGGTGTCAGCCATGAGGGACCTCCTGCTTTTCGATGGGTCGAGGTCGAATCAACGTTGTTGGAGGTATTCCTCGACCCGCTCGGCTTTACGCATCAAGAACGGGACGTAGGCGCTGCTGGCCTCGATGAACCGGTTGATGACGATCAAGGTCGATTCGAATTCCTCGGTGAACTTTTCTTGTTCCTTGTCGCGCCAGGTCTGGCTCAACCCGGACAGTTGGCCGTGGATGACGGCCATCTTATTATGAAGCTCGGTATTGAAGTGGCGAAGATTCTGGGCGAAGCGACGAAGTTCGGCCGGATCGACAACGGCTTGCGCCATGGCGAGTGTCCTCAGGACCGATCGGCGCCGAGGCCGCCCGGTCGCTTTGGGGATAGGGAAGAGTACCGTTCCGAGCGAAGAAACGCGGTGGGCCGGGACGAACGCCCCAACCTACGACACTTTCCAGATTAACCGCTACCGGCAGTCGCGTAAAGCGTCGGCTTACTCGGTCCTGGTCGGCGGTCGGGGATCATCTCAACCTTCGAGGCGAAATGACCCCATCGACGACTCGGGACAACCCGAGATGACCCCTTGTTCCCCAGGAAAATGGATCGACGCGAGACGGTTAATTGGCGATTTCCGAGGACTTGACTGATACGATGAGGGTAATTGGCCCAAAAACGGATCTTCCTGGGCGAACGAAGCGACTTCCGCCCGGTGAGCTTGCAGGAGAGTCATGACTATGACGCCGACTTCCAGCCGACGAATCTTTCTCGGGCAGGTGGCCGGAATGACCGCCGCCTCGGCCCTAGTCGCGCGAGCCATCGGCTCCCCGAAGCCGCCCGACGTTTCGAGCGAGACCTTGATCGAAAAGGCGGTCGGTTTTTTGCGGCCTCGCCAGGAAGCCGACGGGAGTTGGTCGCCCAACCGCAAAGAACCCGGGATCACCGCGCTGGTGATCACCGCGCTCTTGAGGTCGAAGCGGGTGACGCCGAATGAACCGGTGGTCGCCAAGGGGCTCGCTTACCTCGAAGGGTTCCTCGACCCCAGCGGCGGCCTGGCGAATGCCGCCCATGCCAACTACTCGACGGCGATCGCGCTCATGGCGTTCCGGGAAGCTAACGCTGGGGGTCGGTACGACTCGACGATCAAAGGTGGACAGAACTTTTTGAAGGCGAAGCAGTGGGATGAATCCGAGGGCAAGGGGCGCGACAACTCATTCTACGGAGGGGCCGGCTACGGCGGGAACAACAGCCGCCCTGACCTGTCGAACACCGCGTTCATGGTCGAAGCCCTCCGCGAGTCGGGACTTCCGGCCGATGACCCCGCACTCCAAAGGGCGCTCGTGTTCGTGTCGAGGTGCCAGAACCTCAAGAGCGAGTTCAACGACCAACCCTGGGCCGAGAAGGTCAACGACGGCGGCTTCATCTACACGGCGGCCAACGGCGGGACCAGTTTCGCCGGACCCGAAGAGGGCGGCGGCCTCCGGTCGTACGCATCCATGACCTACGCCGGCCTGAAAAGCCTGATCTATGCCGGGCTGACTCCCGACGATCCTCGCGTCAAGGCCGCGACCGATTACATCGGCAAGCATTACACCCTGGACGAGAACCCGGGCTTGGGCCAGAAAGGGTTGTTTTACTACTATCAGGCGTTCAGCAAGACGATGGCCTTGCTCGGCAAGCCGACGTTCACCGACGCCAACAACCAGGCCCACGAGTGGCGGGCCGAACTGACCGCCGCGCTCGCCAAACGCCAGGAACCCAACGGGAGCTGGATCAACCGGGCCGACAATTACATGGAAAGCGACGCCAACCTCGTCACCTCCTATGGCCTCCTGTCGCTCGCTTACGCCGGGTCCAAGGTCTGATCGTCGACAACCGGGGACTCCGGTAGGAGCGGCATCGGATTCGCGGCGTGTCCCGAAGACTTCTTCGACCGCGTTGGCCGACCGGTCAACGCGGCGATCGTCTCGCGCCTTCGACCATTAGCGCCGATGTAAGCGGAGCGGCTCTGCATCGCATGGCAGAGCTTCGATCCGGCGACGGGTCCAAATCGAGTGATGTAAGATTTGATTTTGGTCATCCTGGGTACCCGCAAAAGCTTGATGTTTGGCCAATTTCCCCCCGAATATTACGCTCAAAAATCCTCGAAAGTTCGGCTCGGCCACGATTTGCATGGGAAACCGCATCGATCGAGTCCTAGTTATTTGACTTTGAACTTAATTGTTTGCACAATGCCTTCGCCAGACCCACCTCTTCCATGCGTGACCCTCCAGGCTCTCGGACCGTTTACCAACCACCTGAGGCCCTCCCAGGGCAGCGGTGTCGGTCTTTGACCGTCACCTTCTTCTCAGTGTTTCAACAATTGGGGAATGTTATGACTCGTCAGACTCGCCGAAACACGACCCACAGAGCGTTTACTTTGATCGAGTTGCTGGTGGTGATCGCGATCATCGCCGTGCTGATCGCGCTCTTGCTGCCCCAGGGCAAACGCACCTAATTTCCGGCATTTCCGCACAATACTCGCTGGAGATACCCCTCGTCCCAGGAGGCTCTCAGCCGCTTCCCCTTGATGCTCCGCTTCGACGTGCCCTCTTTCTTCAGCAG